>Ga0255356_1000817_pt1 | contig 20439 bp, 21 predicted proteins | sample HBST100metaG_FD_189944 | JGI IMG/M metagenome (GOLD analysis project Ga0255356, IMG submission 189944) | Peat soil microbial communities from Stordalen Mire, Sweden - H.B.S.T100 | ecosystem: Environmental > Terrestrial > Soil > Wetlands > Peat | place: Sweden: Norrbotten County, Stordalen Mire...
ATATAATATTTTTACATACCAAGAATCGCCTGTAAATGGACATTTGCAAGAGATTCCAATGATATAGCACGCATGGCGATCACGGCAGCGGCAATGGCGCCGCGGGAGGGCAGGGGGCATGCGTTCTGCGCGGCTTGGATTACAGCCTGGGCTTCACCCGGAATAAGAGATGAGGATCAATCAGACCATGCAGACCAAGGCAAACCATAAGAATGGCAAATCTGACGAGTTACCACTTTACCATTCTAACCAACTTGGCATTTTTCTCAGGGCTCATTGGTCTGGAGCCCAGCATTTATCGCCGCACCTTAAAATCGCAGAATCAATATTATGGAAAGTCATAGCCGCGTTGCTTGTTTCCCCGTCACTTAGCCGCAGCCCGGCGATTGACAATCCGGGACCAAGCCGCGACATTTTTCGGACCCTGACATTAGTGCTCTCCCGGAGCACACACCACGCGAACCTTGCTGGAACGCGAAGGAGACCGGCCGCTCAGCCAGAACGGAACGGAAAAGAGAGTTATAGAGTATGAAGATCATCCTGGCCCGGCTTTTCGCCATTCTGCTTTTGGCGGCGGCCATGCCCCTGCCTGTTCTGGCCGCAACCGACATGCCCTCCAACGGCGATCTGCAACGCCTCGTGCAGACCTTGCAGGACCCCGCGCAGCGCGATGTGCTGATTGGCGAGGTCAAGGCGCTCATTGCCGTTCAGAAAGCCGCTCCCGTGCCAGCGGCCCCGCCAGGGGATGATTTGGTGGCGCTGCTCTCCGCACAGGCAACGCGCATCGGCGCATCGGTGATGGAAATCGCCCATCTCTCGCCACTTTCGGGGCTGGAGAATTGGACCAGCCAAATCTTGTCGGAACCCCAGCTGCGCCAGCTATGGGCCAGGAGCGCCGGGCTGTGCGCTGGTATTCTGCTGCTCACCCTGGCCGTAGGGCACGGGCTGCGCCTGGGGCTGCGGCCATTGCGCCGCCGTTTGCGCGCCGCGGCGCGTAAGCCGGTATGGGAGCGGGCGCTGGCTGGAAGCGGCGCCGTTCTGCTGGGCTGGCTGCCGGCGCTGGCGCTGGCCGCAACGGGTTATACCGCCCTGGCCATAGGGCAGACGGCGGTCGGCGTGCCTCCCATTGCCCGCTCCCTGGTGCTGGCGGTGGTGGATGCCTGCGCCCTCTCCCGCATCATCAACGCCACGGTGGAGACCTTGCTGCTTACCACACCGGATGGCGCCCGTATTCTGCCGCTTGGCGAAGCCATGGCGGATTACTGGCTGGTCTGGATACAGCGGCTTAGCCGGTTTGGCATATATGGCTGGTTCGCCCTGGTCTTTGTGCAGGAAACCGAGCTGAATGAGGCCGCCGACGCGGTGCTGCAAAAGGCCTTCGGCCTGGCGATAACCGGGCTGGTCATCATGGTGATCCTGCAGAACCGCGCCGCCGTAGCCCGGATGATCTACGGCCCAGCGGGGCGCGATGCAGCCGGTGGCTCGCGTCTCCGCATCTGGCTGGGCGATATCTGGCATATCGTGGTGATTTTGTACCTGCTTGGCATGTACGGTGTTTGGGCCGCCAACATCCCCGGCGGCTTCGCCTTTCTGCTCCGCGCTTCCCTGCTTTCACTGGTGATCCTGGTGCTGGCGCGCGCCGCGGATTCCACCGGCACGCGCCTCGCCACCCGCTTCTTCACGGTACGTCCGGAATTGGAGCAGCGCCTGCCCGGATTGCAGAAGCGGGTGAACCTATACGCTCCGGTGGTGACGGGAACCTGGCGGCTGCTGCTTTACGTGTTCGCCGGGCTGCTGGTGCTCCAGGGCTGGGGCGTGAACGTCATGAGCGGTCTGGAAACCAGCGCCGGGCAGCGCCTGATCGGCGGTTTTATCACCATCGTGCTGAGCACGGTCAGCGCCGTGCTGGTCTGGGAGACGGTGAGCATCGTCATAGAGCTGTATTTCTCCCGCTCCGGCGCGGATGGCGTGCCGCTGGAGCAGAGCGCCCGCATCCGCACCCTGTTGCCGCTATTCCGTAAGACGCTGGCCATTATGCTCGGCATCGCCGTGGGGCTCGTCGCGCTGGCAACGCTCGGCGTGAATATCGGCCCGCTTCTGGCCGGGGCCGGCATTGCCGGTATCGCCATTGGTTTCGGCGCCCAAAGCCTGGTCAAGGATGTCATCACCGGCATGTTCATCCTGATGCAGGACGCCGTTTCCGTGGGAGACGTGGTGACGGTGGCGGGCAATTCAGGCTTGGTGGAACAGATCTCCATCCGTTCAATCCGCCTGCGCGACCTCAGCGGCACGGTTATCATCATTCCCTTCAGCGAAGTGACCACCGTGCAGAACATGACCAAGGAGTTCTCCTACGCGATGTTCGACATCGGCATCGCCTACCGCGAGGATGTGGATGAGGTGATCAAGGTGATCGAGGCGCTGGGAGCGGAAATGCAGGCGGACGAGACCTATGCCTCCTACATTCTGGAGCCGATCGAAGTCCTCGGACTCGACCAGTTCGCCGATTCAGCGGTGATCATCAAGGCCAGGATCATGACCCAGCCAATCCGGCAATGGAAAGTGATGCGCGAGTTCAACCGCCGGATGAAACGCCGTTTCGACGAGCTGAACATCGAAATCCCGTTCCCGCAGCAGACGGTCTATTTCGGCACCGACAAGCAGGGCGAAGCCCCGCCGGCGCATCTGCTGCTGGAGCGGCGGCCGCAGGCGAGCTAGAGGCTTATCTCCATGCCATCATAGCCGGGCTCCACGCCTGGCGGCAGGGTTGCGAGCAATGTGCGGTAATCCATGTCCGGGCCCATATGCGTTAGAATCAAGCGCTTAGGGCGCAGACGCTCGGCCCAGCCGAGCACGGTCGGCAGCCCGGCATGGGTTGGGTGGTCCTTGGCGCGGGTGAAGCAGTCAGCCACCAGCACGTCCAGATTTTCCAGCACGGCGAAGCCCGTCTCATCCATGCGCGCAACATCCGTGCAATAGGCGAAATTGCCGGCGCGGAAGCCGAGCGAGCGGGAAAAGCCGTGATCCTGGTCGATGAACAGCAGGGTTTCCCCCAAAATCGCGGTGCTCTCGCCGGGGACAACCAACTGCGGCACCAGCACCGGGCGGGAGAAGAAGCCGCCGGGAAACGGGCGGAAGGCGTAGCCGAAGCGCTGTTGCAGCTCGTCCAAGGTCTCCGCCGTGCCATAGGCGGGCATCGGCGCGTCCAGAATGCGGTTGAGGATGCGCACCTCGTCCAACCCGGCAATGTGGTCAGCATGCGCATGGGTGTACAGCACGGCATCAACCCGGCCGATGCCGCAGCTTGTGAGCTGGAAACGCAGATCCGGCCCGGTATCCACGAGCAGGCGTTTATTATCAGTGGTTTCAAGCACAATGCTGGCACGCGTGCGGGCGTTGCGCGGTTCATCAGGGTCGGTGCGGCCCCAATCTCCGCGCCCGTCCGGCCCGCCGATCTGCGGCAGCCCGGCGGACCCGCCCGTGCCCAGCAGCGTGACCTTCATGCCGCCTTGGTGAACAGGGTCTTGAAATTGCGCGTTGTCAGCGCCGCCAGCGCCTCGGGCGACAAGCCCTTGATCTCGGCCAAAAGATTAGCTGTGAGCGCGGTGTTGGCGGGCTCGTTGCGCTTGCCGCGCAGCGGCACCGGGGCAAGGTAGGGGGAGTCGGTTTCCACCAATAGCCGGTCTTCCGGCACATCCTTGGCGATATCGCGGATATCCTGCGCTTTCGGGAAGGTCAGCATGCCGGAGAACGAGATATAGCCACCCAGTTCCAGCGCGGCCTCGGCCAGCGCCCGGCTCGAGGAGAAGCAATGCAGCAGGAAGGTAAAATCCCCTCCCCTCGCCCGCTCTTCTTTCAGGATTCGCACGATATCATCATCCGCATCACGCGCATGGATGCAGAGCGGCAGCCCCGAGAGCTGGGCGGCGCGGATATTGGCGCGGAAATTCTCCGCCTGAACGTCCTTGGGCGCCGTGTCGTAGAAGTAATCCAGCCCCGATTCACCGATGCCGATAACCTTCGGGTGTTTCGCCAGATCCGCCAGAGTTTCCGGCGTCACGACCGGCAGAACATCCGCCGCGTGGTTGGGGTGAACCCCGACGCACGCCCATACATTATCAAACTTTTCAGCGATGTCAATGGCTTGTTTGCTCTGTTCGAGCGTTACGCCAATGGTCACCATCTCGCCCACCCCGGCGGCGTGGGCGCGGGCGACCACCTCCGCCTGCTCACCGGGCTGGTCGAAATAGTCGAGATGGCAGTGGCTATCGACGAGCATCACGCCACCTCCACCACGCGCGGGAACAGCCCGGCGGGGGCTGGCAGCGGCGTGCCTTCGGCCAGTGGCGTCTCCAGCGCCGCGAGCTGGCGGGCATCCCCCCCCTGCCCCAGCTGGTCCAGCAGCTTTGCCATTGTGTCCGGCATGAAGGGTTGCAGCACGATGCCGACAACCCGCAGCACCGCCGCCAGCACGTAGAGCACGGTGTTCATGCGGTCAGTGTCGGTCTTGCGCAGTGTCCAGGGCGCCTGATGGTCGATATAGGCGTCGGCGGCGCGGATCACTTTCCAGGTCTCGTCCAGCGCCTCATGGAAAGCGAGGCGGCTCATCGCCCCCCGCATTTTTTCCGGCAGCCCGGCGGCCAGCTCCAGCAGCACGTTATCGGCCTCATGCAGCGCGCCACGCGGCGGCACCATGCCCCCCGCATTTTTGCCGATGAAGGAGAGCGTGCGCTGGGCCAGATTGCCCAGGCCGTTGGCGAGGTCGGAATTGATCCGCCCGATCAGCGCCTTGCGGGAGAAATCGCCATCATTGCCGAAAGGCACCTCGCGCAGCAGGAAGTAGCGCACCTGATCCAGCCCCAGCTCATCCACCAGGGGCCGCACGTCGATGAAATTGCCGAGCGATTTACTCATCTTCTCGCCCTCAACCGTCCACCACCCATGGCTGAACACGCGCTTGGGGCAGGGCATGCCGGCAGCCATGAGGAAGGCGGGCCAGTATACGGCGTGGAAGCGGATGATCTCCTTGCCCACCAGATGCAGGCTCGCGGGCCAGTAATGCGCGCGCGGGCCGTTCATCTCGGGGTAGCCGCAGGCGGTGAGGTAGTTCTGCAGCGCGTCCAGCCAGACATACATCACGTGCTTTTCATCGCCCGGCACGGGAATGCCCCAGGAGAACGATGTGCGGCTGATGGAGAGGTCGTTCAGCCCCCCGCGTACGAAGGAGAGGATCTCATTGCGCTTGGCCTGCGGCGCGATGAAACCTGGATTTTCCTCATAATGGGCCAGAAGTTTATCCTGAAAGTCACTGAGTTTAAAGAAATAACTTGGCTCGACCACCCATTTCACCTCGGCCCCCGAGGCGGTGGCGATGCGCGTGCCGTCCGGCTTCAGCGCGGTCTCTTCCTCGTCGTAGAAGGCTTCGTCGCGCACCGCGTACCAGCCCTCATACTTGCCGAGATAGATCGCCCCATTCTCCTGCAATTTCCGCCACAGCGCCTGGGCGCTGGCCTTATGCCGGGGCTCGGTGGTGCGGATGAAATCATCGTTGGAGATGTTCATCCGCTTCGCCATGTCCTGGAAATCGGCGGAGACGCGGTCGGTGAATTCCTGCGGCTCCACCCCGGCGGCGCGGGCGGCGGCTTCCACCTTCTGGCCGTGCTCGTCAGTGCCGGTGAGGAAGAACACATCATGCCCTTCCAGCCGGTTCCAGCGCGCCAGCGCGTCGGCGGCGGTGGAGGTATAGGCGTGGCCCAGATGCGGGGCGCCGTTCACGTAATAGATCGGCGTGGTGATGTAGAATGTTTGTTTGCTCATGACCTGTGCAGCTGGCTGAGCGCCACGATGACCGCGGCGCGTTTATCTAGGTTCAGTCCTATCACCTCGCGCTCCAGTTTTCCAAAATCCTGCCAAAGGGCGATATTTGGGCCGAGATGCGCGGGCGGGCTGCCGCCACGGGCGGCGGCGCGGGTATTGGCGGCAAGGCGGGCGCGCAGGAGCGAGAAAAAAGTCTCGAACTTGTCCACCCCCTCAACCGTGCGGGCAACTGTATCGGCAATGGCCTGGGCGCGGGCGGGCGGCACGGGGGCGGCCAGCGCCTCGTCCACCAGCTCGGCCAGGGCAACGCCGCCTTCCGCCGCCAGGTTCAGCGCCGTGCCAATGCTGCCCTCCGCCAGCTCCACCAGTTTTGCCCGGGCAGCCTGCCCCAGCTCCGGGGCGTAATCGGCCAGCAGGGCTTGCATATGGGTATCGGTCAGCTTCGCCATGGGTAACGCCCGGCAGCGGCTGCGGATGGTGGGCAGCAACCGCCCCGGCGCGGCGCTGGTGAGCAGCAGAATCGCCCGTGGCGGCGGTTCCTCCAGCAGTTTCAGCAGTGCGTTGGCGGCGTTGGGGTTCATGTCCTCGGCGCCGTCCACAATCACCACGCGCCAGCCGCCCTCGGCGGGCGTTAAGCGCATGAAGGCGCTCGCCTGCTGGATGGTGGCGATGACAATCTCGCTTTGCAGCTTCTCGGTCTTGGCGTTGATCCGGCGCTCGACAGTGAACAAATCCGGATGCGTGCTGGCGGCAACGCGGCGGAACACCGGCGCGCTCTCGGGCACGGAGAGGTCCGCTGTTTGCCCGCCCGCCAGCAGCCAGCGGGCGAAGCGGAACGCCAGCGTGGCCTTACCGATGCCCGGCGGCCCGGTCAGCAGCCAGCCATGATGCAACCGCCCGGAAATGGCGGCGTGGTGGAGCGCGCTCACAGCGGCCTCATGCCCCCGGAAAGCCGGGTTCGCGCGCGGTTCCGGCGGCATCAGCGCCCGGTCCGCTCGCTAATGCTGCGGCGCAGAAAGTCCACGAGCGCCTCTGGGGCCATCGTGGCGTCCACCATCACGCCGCGCCCAGGCTCGGAGGCCGCAATGGCGCGGAACCCCTGGGCGACGCGGAGCATGAAGTCACGGTCCATGCGCTCGTAGCGGTCGGCCACCTGCCCGCGCGCGGCGAGTCTGGTTTGCGCCAGGGATTCAGGGAGTTCCAGGAAGAAGGTGATGTCCGGCCGCAGATTGACGAGGCGGATGAGGCTGGCCACGGCGCCGATATCCACGCCTTGGCCGTAAGCCTGATACGCCATGGTGGAGTCGTAATAGCGGTCGCAAATAACAATGGCGCCGCGCGCCAAAGCCGGGCGCAGCACGGTCTCCACATGGTCCGCCCTGGCGGCAAAATGCAGCATGGTCTGCGCCAGCGGGTGCAGCGGCGTGTCGGTATTCAGCAGCAAAGCGCGGATGGCCTCGGCGCCTTTTGTACCGCCCGGCTCGCGCGTGGCCACAACCTCAAGCCCCTCGGCCCGGAGCTTGGCCGCCAGCCCGGCGGCCGCGGTGGATTTGCCCGCCCCTTCCCCGCCTTCCAGCGTGATGAAAAGCCCGGCGCGCTGTGTCATCTTAGGGGCTCCTCAAACGCGCTCATCGCACGATAACTCCAAACGCGCTCATCGCACGATAATCTCAGGGTCCGGCAGCCCATATTGCAGTACCTCCTGCAACGCCGAATCCGCATCTTCCACCGAGTGGTACGGCCCGGCATTCACCGCCCAGAGGATGCGGTCCCCACCTGAAACGGGCACCACCCGCGCCGGCATGTTGTAAAGCTTGGTCATGGCGCGGAAGGCGTCATTCTCGGCTCCAAAGCCGGGGATCTGCACCCAGAGCGGGCCGGGGGCCGGCTGGCCCTGAATGACAGCGCCGGAGAGCTTCACGTTCTGGTCCATCAGCGGGTCACTGGCGCTGCCACCCAGCTGCTGCACGGCACCGCCGCCGGAGGCACCCGGCGGGGCGAGGGATTGCGCGGTGATGCCCGCCACCGGCGCGGCGGTAAGCTTCGGCCCGGCGCCGAGCGAGCCTTGCAGCGCCGCCGTGGCGGGCACGTTCAGCTTCACCTCCACCTCCACCACGCCGCCGGAGGGATAGTTCAGCAACTGCGCCACGCGCGGCGTGACCGCGATGATGCGCCCAACCTGCGCCGGGCCGCGATCATTCACCCGCACATCCACGGACTGGCCGGTGACCAGATTGGTGATGGTGACGATGCAGGGCAGTTGCAGCACCGGGCTGGCGGCGGCCAGGGCCTGGGGGTCATACGGCTCGTTATCCGCCGTGTAGGCCGGGGTATCGTCCGGGATGATGGTGGACAGGCCGGTCGTGTCATAATTGTTAAAGTCACGCGGGTAGCGCCACTCACCGCCGGTCTGGTACGGGTCGCCGATGGTGATCTTCACCGGCCCCTGCGCCGGCGGCGGAGCGCCGCGATAGGCGCAGCTGGAAAGTGCCGCGCACAGCGCCAGCACGTAACGGCTGATCATGCCGAGAGCACCATGCGCCCAAGCGCACCAACAGCCAGGGCATAGAAATCCGAGGGGTTATAGCGGCGGATGACAGAGAAATTGGTGTAGACCAGAAACGCCTGTCCGCCCGCGCCATCCGGCAGCAGCAGCGCCGCCGGGGTGGAATCAGGCAGCTCCTGCGCGCCGGGCAGGCGCTGCACGCCCTGACCTTCCCAATAAGCGATGCTCCGCACGAGCTTCCGCCCGGTATTGGCAGCACCTAGGGAGGGTGGCGCCAGCACCGCCTCGCTGGAGGGCTGCCCCGCCTGCCACCCGGCCTTGGCCAGATAATTCGCCATCGAGGCCAGGCTGTCCGCATCCGAGTTCCAGATGTCCGGCGCGCCGCCGCCGGAGAAGGAAACCGCGGTGGAGAGGTACACGCTGGGCATGAATTGCGGCTGCCCCATGGCCCCGGCATAGGAGCCGAGCAGGCTGCTGGCGCCGGGCGCGTCGCCATTGGCGATGATACGCATGGCGTCGATCACCTGGGTGCCGAAGAACTTGCTCTGCCGGTCCCAGGCCAGGGTGGTCAGGGCGTCGATGATTTGAAAGCCGCCCTGGTTGGTGCCGTAATTGGTCTCCACGCCCCAAATGCCGAGCAGCGCCCCGGCCGAGACGCCGTAGCGGCTGACGATGGCGGCGAGCAGGTTGCGCGTTCCGCCGGCCTTGGCCTGGCCGTTGGCAATGCGCGTCTGGCTCAGCACATGGCTGGAATACTCCGCCCAGGTCATGGTGAACTCGGCCTGGTGGTGGTCGAGCTTCAGCACCTGCTGGTTCGGCACCAGGCTGCCGGTGCTCTGCCGCACGATGCTGGCGGGAATGCCTGCCGCCAGGGCGCGCGCCTGTAAACGAGCGAGAAAGCTGGCGAAATCCGGCTGCGCCCAGGCGGCCTGGGGCAAAATGGGGGCCAGGGAAAGACCGGCGAGAAGATGGCGTCGCTGCATGTGCTAACTGTGCCACGCGGCACCGCTGCCCCGCAACCTGCGCCGTTCTGTTTAATCGTTTGGCAGCACTCGCCCCCTGCGCTTATTGTCCGGCGCATGGAATTCTGGCGTGAAAAGACTTTGGCGGAGATGAGCAAGGCGGAGTGGGAGTCCCTCTGCGATGGCTGCGGCCGCTGCTGCCTGCATAAATTGCGGGATGAGGACACCGAGGAGCTGGCCTTCACCAGCGTCGCCTGCCGGTTGCTGGACCCCGCCACGGCGCGCTGTACCGACTACCCGAACCGCAAGCGCCGCGTGCCGGATTGCGTGCAATTAACGCCCCAGATGTTGGACGAAATCGACTGGCTGCCGCCGAGCTGCGCCTACCGGCTGGTGTATGAGGGTAAAGACCTGCCCCCCTGGCACCCGCTACGCTCGGGCGATCCGCAGAGCGTGCTGGAGGCCAGGGTAAGCGTGGCCGGGCGCTGCGTGAGCGAGCGTACCGCCGGGCCGCTGGAAAACTACATCGTGGACTGGCCGGGCAAAATGCCCAGGCGCGCAAAGAAGCGGGCATGAAGCCGGAGGCGCCCGCCACCGAATTCGTGCCGGTGCGGGGCATGCTCACCCCGGTCGCCTTCAGGCGCTCCACCCGCGCCAAGAAAATCTCGCTGCGCATAGACCCCGCGCAGGATGGCATTCTCATCACCCTGCCCCTGCGCGCCTCGCGCAAGGCCGGGCTGGCCTTGCTGCAAGCGCATGAGGCCTGGGCGGCGGAGCAACTCGCCGCCCTGCCGCGCCCCCTGCCCTTTGCCCCTGGCGCCGCCGTGCCGGTGCATGGCAGCCCGCATGTTATCCGCCCCATACCGGGCGGGCGTGGCGGCGCCTGGGTTGAAAACGGGGAAATCCTCGTCGCGGGCGAGGCCGCGTTCCTTGCCCGCCGCGTGGCCGATTGTTTGAAGCGCCTGGCAAAGCAGCGGCTCTCGGCCCTGACCGCCGAAAAGGCATCGCGGGCGGCGGTGAAGCACCGTGCCGTGCGCATAAAAGATACGCGTACGCGCTGGGGCTCCTGCGCGCCGGACGGTACTCTGGCCTTTAGCTGGCGGCTGGTCTGCGCCCCGGAATTCGTGCAGGATTACGTCGTGGCGCATGAAGTCGCGCATCTGCGGCACATGAATCACGGGCCGCAATTCTGGGAGTTGACCGAAGCGCTCACCCCGCACAGATCCGCCGCCACCGCATGGCTGAGCAGCTACGGCATTGAACTCTTGAGGATCGGCTAACGCGGAATTATCTGTAAGAGTAACGAAGCCGCAACAAATTGAAAGACCTTTCCATGAAAGCTGTCGCTTTTACGCATTCCAGGCCGATCAACGACCCCGAGGCCTTGCAGGATGTTGACCTGCCGACACCAGTGCCCCGGCACCATGATCTACTGGTGGAAGTGAAAGCGGTTTCCGTGAATCCGGTGGATACCAAACTGCGCCGCAACGACGAACCTTTGGGTGAGCCGCGCGTGCTCGGTTTTGACGCCGCCGGGATTGTCCGCGCCATCGGGCCGGATGTGCAGAATTTTTCCATCGGCGATGAGGTGTTTTATGCCGGTGTGCCGAACCGCCCCGGCACTAACGCGGAGTTTCATCTCGTCGATGACCGCATCGTCGGCCACAAGCCCAAATCCTTGAGCTTCTCGGCGGCGGCGGCATTGCCGCTCACCTCGCTCACCGCGTGGGAGATGCTGTTCGAGCGCTTCAAAATTCCGCGCGACCAGCCCGCCGGCGGCACGCTGCTCATCGTCGGCGGCGCCGGAGGCGTGGGCTCCATGGCCATCCAGCTCGCCGCCCAGCTGACCGACCTCACCGTCGTCGCCACCGCCTCCCGCCCGGAGACCGAGCAATGGTGCCGCGAGCTTGGCGCGCATCACGTGCTCAACCATCACCACGATCTCGGCTCGCAGTTCCTGCAATTGGGGCTAACGCCGCCGGAGTATATCTTCTGCGTCACGCATGAGCGCCTGCACTTCAAGAAACTCACCGAATTGCTGGCCCCGGAAGGGTCGCTCGGCATCATCGAATCCGATGCCGGGCAGTTGGAAATTTCCACGCTGCTGCGCAAATCCGGCACGCTGCACACCGAGTACGTGTTCGCGCGCGGCATCCAGCATACGCCCACAATGTCTATCCAGCACCGCACGCTGGAGGCGATCGCGCATCTGGTGGATAACGGTACGTTGCGCACGACGATGACGGAAAATTACGGCACCATCAACGCCTCGAATCTGATGCGCGCGCACGCGGCCATCGAGTCCGCCGGCGTGTGCGGCAAGATCGTTCTGGAAGGGTTCTGAACCATGTTACCGCGCAAGCAGCTCGGCCGATCGGACATTTTTCTACCCCCCATCGTGCTGGGGGGAAATGTCTTCGGCTGGACGGTGGATGCCGCCACCTCCTTCACGCTGCTGGACGCGGCGCTGGACCACGGGCTGCATGCCATCGACACCGCCGACGCCTATTCCCGCTGGGTGCCGGGGCATGCGGGCGGTGAATCCGAGGCGATCCTCGGCGTGTGGATGAAGGAACGGCGCAACCGCGATAAGCTCATCATCGCCACCAAGGTGGGCATGGATCTGGGGCCGGGGAAAACCGGCCTCTCCAAGGCACGCATCACCTATGCCGTGGAGGCCTCGCTGATCCGGCTGCAAACTGACTATATCGACCTCTACCAGGCGCATAAGGATGATGAGGCGACACCGCTGGAGGAGACGCTCTCCGCCTTCGCGGACCTTATCAAGGCGGGCAAGGTGCGCGCCATTGGCGCTTCCAACTACACCGCGCCAAGGCTGCGGGCGGCGCTGGATGTCTCCAAGGCCAATAACCTGCCGCGCTATGAATCATTGCAGCCGCTGTACAACCTCATGGAGCGCCCGGTCTTCGAGACGGAGCTTGAACCGCTCTGCATCGCCGAGGGCATCGGCGTCATCAACTACTACGCCCTGGCCGCCGGGTTCCTCACCGGCAAATACCGCAGCGAGGCGGATTTCGCCAAAAGCCCGCGCGGCGCGGGGGTAAAGAAATACCTCAACGACAAAGGCAAACGCGTGCTGGCGGCGCTGGACGCACAGGCGGCGCGGCTGGGCGCAACCCCGGCGCAGGTGGCGCTGGCCTGGAATATTGCCCGCCCCGGCATTACCGCGCCAATTGCCAGCGCCACCAGCCTGGCGCAGCTTACCGTGCTCGCCCAGGCGGCGGCGCTGAAGCTGGACGCCACGGCGGTCGCGGCGCTGGACGCTGCCAGCGCCTAAACCGGGCGTATCTCTGGCGGGGCATGGCTGGCCAGCAGGCTGGCCAGCGCCCGGAACTGCCCCTCACGCGGGTCGCTCTGGCGCCAGACGAGGCTGACGACCCGCCCGGCCTGCTTCTCATTCAGCGGGCGGCAAGTGACGAGCGCCGCCAGATCCGGCCGGGATTTGACGGCCAGAGCGGGCAGCAGGGAAAACCCCTCCCCCGCCGCGATCATGTGCCACAGCGTCTCCAGGCTGGTGGCATGGCGCGTGGCCGCCTTGGTGCTCCCGCACAGGGCAAGAGCCTGGTCGCGCAGGCAATGCCCATCCTCCAGCAGCAGCAGATCGTCCAGCGGCAATGCATCCAGCTTTATGCGCGGCAGCGTGCCGAGCGCATGCCCTGGCGGCACGGCGAGGATGAAGGGCTCAAAGAACAGCGGCGCCTCCACCAGCCCGGCGCTCTCCGGCACCCCAGCGGCCAGCACCACATCCAGCGCGCCATGGCGCAGACGCTCGGCCAGCGCGGCGGTGCGCGCCTCCGTCAGCCGCAGCGAAACCGCGGGCAACTCCCGGCGCAGCAATTGCAGCAGAGCCGGCAGATAATACGGCCCCAGCGTCTCAATGGCGCCAAGGTTCAGCACGCCACACAGCCCCTGCCCCTGCCGGCTAAAAGAGAGCAGGTGCCGTGCCTCGGCCAGAATACGCTCAACATGCACGAGCAGCGCCGCCCCCTGCGGCGTGATGGCAACGCGGCGTGAACTGCGCTCGAAAATCGCCACCCCCAGATGCGCCTCCAGCTTGCGCACCTGCTCGGAGAGCGCGGGCTGGCTGACATGGCAGCGCTCCGCCGCCCGCCCAAAATGTTTTAATTCAGCGACGGCCTCGACATATTCGAGATCACGCAAAGATAAACCTGAGAGAGACGTGGACATGCGACCCCATTAATAGGAATTGCCGATCAATTAAATACAAAAAATCAACTTCACCTATTAAGCGCCCGGGTCCAACGTCCCTCCAGACACAACAAAACGGAGCAAGTGCATGGCTTTCGAGAACCCCAAATCCCCGGCGCGGTTGACCACCACCGCTGGCGCCGTGATTGCCGACAACCAGAACTCCGAAACCGCCGGACCGCGCGGCCCGCTGCTGATGCAGGATTACCAGTTGCTGGAAAAACTGGCGCACCAGAACCGCGAGCGTATCCCTGAGCGCGTGGTTCATGCCAAGGGCTCCGCCGCCTATGGCACGCTGACAATCACCGGCGACATCACGAAATACACCAAGGCCAAGGTCTTCGCCCCCGGCCAGAAGACCGAGATGCTGCATCGCTTTTCCACCGTGGCGGGTGAGCGCGGCGCGGCCGATGCCGAGCGCGACGTGCGCGGCTTCGCCATGAAATACTACACCGAGGAAGGCAACTGGGATCTGGTGGGCAATAATACCCCGGTGTTCTTTGTGCGCGACCCGCTGAAATTCCCGGATTTCATCCACACCCAGAAGCGCCACCCGGTGACCAATATGCGCTCACCCACCGCGATGTGGGATTTCTGGTCGCTGAGCCCTGAGAGTTTGCATCAGGTGACAATCCTGATGTCCGATCGCGGGCTGCCGCAGGGGCACCGCTTCATCAACGGCTATGGCAGCCATACTTACAGCTTCATCAACGCGGCAAATGAGCGGCATTGGGTGAAATTCCATTTCAAGACACAGCAGGGCCATAAATTCTGGACCAACGAGGAAGCGGCGGAAGTGGTCGGGCGCGACCGCGAATCCGCGCAACGCGATCTGTACAACGCCATTGAGGCCGGGGATTTCCCGAAATGGACGGTGCAGGTGCAGATCATGCCCGAGGCGGATGCGGAAAAGACGCCGTATAATCCTTTCGATTTAACGAAGGTATGGCCGCATTCGGATTACCCGGTGATCGATGTTGGCGTATTGGAGCTGAACCGGAATCCGGATAATTATTTTGCCGAGGTGGAACAGGCATCATTCTCGCCCTCCAACGTGGTGCCGGGCATTTCCTGGTCGCCGGATAAGATGTTGCAGGCGCGCATCTTCTCCTATGCCGACGCGCACCGCTACCGCGTGGGCACGCATTACGAGGCCCTGCCGGTGAACCGCCCGCGCTGCCCGGTGCATAATTACCATGCCGACGGCGCGATGCGCTTCGATGTGCCGAAAGGCTACGATGCCTATTACGAGCCGAACTCTTTCAACGGCCCGAAGGAGGATCCGTCCGTGAAGGAGCCGCCGCTGAAGATTTCAGGCGATGCGGATAGGTATAACCACCGCGAGGGCAATGACGATTACGGCCAGGTGCGGGATTTGTATAATCTGTTCGATGCCGGGCAGCGCGCGCGGCTTTTCTCTAACTATGCCGATGCCATGGACGGCGTGCCGGATGAGATCATCCAGCGTCAAGTTGGGCATTTGAACAAGGTGGACCCGAGCTACGGCGCTGGCGTGCTGGCGGCGGTTGCCGCCAAGCGTGCAAAAGCGCAGGCCCAGGCGGCTGACTGAGGTTTGGAAATGGCGGCGCCCTCTGAGGGGCGCCGTTTCCTCACGCCGCCTTCTTCAACCTCTCCCGAAACAGCTTCCGCAGCTTGGCGATCTTCGGCGCGATCACTGCCTGGCAGTAGCCGGAATACGGGTTGCGGACGAAATAATCCTCATGCTCCGCCTCCGCCGGATAGAACACATCCAGCGGTGAAATTTCCGTGACGATCTTGCCCCAAACCGGCGTGAACTCCTCCACAATCTTCCGCGCCGCCGCTTCCTGCTCAGGCGAGGCGTAATAAATCGCGGAGCGGTATTGCGTGCCCACGTCCGCACCCTGGCGGTTCAGCGTCGTCGGGTCATGGATGGTGAAGAACACCCGCAGAAGATCGTCATAGGAGATCTCGGCGGGGTTGAACTCCACCCGCACCACCTCGGCATGGCCGGTGGTGCCGGTGCACACCTGCCGGTAGCTGGGGTTGGCCACATGCCCGCCCGCGTAGCCGGACTGCACGTTCACCACTCCGGCCAGCTCGTCGTACGCGGCCTCCAGGCACCAGAAGCACCCGCCCGCCAGAAACGCGGTCTCAATCATCCAACCCTCCCATCTCGCACAGCATGGCCCAATGCGCGGCACTCACCGGCGCCACGGAGAGCCGGGAGAGCCGCACCAGAGCCAGCTCCTCCAATCTGGGGTCGGCCTTGATCGCGGCAAGGGTCACGGGCTTGGGCAGGGGGCGCACGGCCTTCATATCCACGCACACCCAGTTGCCGCCCTCAGCGGTGGGGTCCGGGTAGGCTTCGCGCGCCACCTCCACAATGCCGACAATCTCCTTGCCGACATTGGAATGGTAGAAGAACGCGCGGTCGCCCAGCTTCATCGCGGCCAGGTTCTTCTTGGCCAGATGGTTGCGCACGCCCGTCCAGGGCTCCACGCCGTTCTTCACCTGCTCGTCCCAGGAGAAGGCGTCGGGTTCGGATTTCACCAGCCAGTAATTCGTCATAACCGGGACTGTACCCAAATTTCACGCCGCTTCAAATTTGCCGGCTCATCGCCTAAGACCATAGGCATGAACGAAAACGTCCTGAACGGCACCCGCGGGGGAAAAAGCGGCGGCTGGTTGCATTATTTCGCCAATCCCGGGCGCTTCATGCGTGTTGCCCGCCCGGCGCTGCCGTGGCTAGCCGCGTTTTCCATTGCGCTCACCGCCGCCGGCATCATCTGGGGCTACCAGTTCGCCCCTGCTGATTGGGAGCAGGGCGACGCCGCGCGCATCATGTACGTGCATGTGCCCGCCGCCTGGGCCGCCATGTCCGGCTATGCGGCGCTGGCTGTATGCTCGCTGCTCTCGATCGTCTGGCGGCACCCGCTGGCCGACATCGCGGCGGAGGAGATCGGCCCGGTCGGCGCCGCGTTCACCTTCGTCTGTCTGGTCTCGGGCTCGCTCTGGGGGCGGCCTATGTGGGGCGCCTATTGGGTGTGGGATGCGCGGCTGACCTCGGTGCTGCTGCTGTTCTTCCTGTATCTCGGCCACATCGCGCTCATCCGCGCGTTCGACAACAAGGCCCATGGCTACCGCGCCGCCGCCATTCTGGCGCTGGTGGGGGCCATCAACCTGCCCATCATCGTGTTCTCGGTGCAGTGGTGGAACACGCTGCACCAGGGCAACACCATCTCCTTCTCGGGCGGGTCTAAAATCTATGTCACCATGCTCTACCCGCTGCTCATCTCGTCGCTGGGGTTCTATATGAGCTTCTTCACCCTGGTGGTGGCACGCATCTGCGCCGCCATCGCCGAACGCAAGACGCGCAGCCTGCTGCTGGCCGCGGCGGAGCAGACGCCATGAACCCCTGGCCCTTCATCAATGGCGCTTACGGCGTCACGGTACTGTTCCTCGTTGGCGCTGGCGTGCTCACCTGGGCGCGCTACCGCCGCGCCATGGCCCGGCTGGCCCAAGCGGAAACACTGTAATGCGCAAGCCAAAAACACGGCGGTTATACCTCGTGCTGATATGCGGGCTGTGCCTGGGCGCCGCGGCCGGACTCATGCTCGCGGCGTTCTCCTCCACGCTCACCTACTTCCTCTCCCCGCGCGAGGTGCTGGTGAAGCACCCCGCCCAGGGCCTGACCTTCCGCCTCGGCGGCATTGTGCAGGTGGGAACCGTGAAAACCACCGATATCGCCGGTGTGCCGACCACGCTCTTCCGCGTTACCGATGGCCGCGCCGCCGTGCCGGTGGTGTTCACCGGCGTGCTGCCGGATCTGTTCCGCGAGGGCCAGGGCGTGGTCGCCATTGGCTCCATGGGGCCGGGCGGCGTTTTTGAGGCCGATGAGGTTCTGGCCAAGCACGGCGCCGCTTATATGCCCAAGGATGTCGAGCAATCGCTGAAGGAAGCCGGCAAGTGGGACCCCAAATACGGCCCGCCCCCCGCCGCCGGTACGTGGAACACCATGCAGGTGAAGGCAGGATCATGATCCCAGAACTCGGACATTTCGCCCTTGCCTGCGCCGTGGCCCTTGCCATCGCGCAAGGTGTGGTCGGCATTTTTGGCCCCAGCCTGCGCGATGCGCGGGCCCTGCGCGCCGCCCCGGCCTTGGCGTTCAGCCATTTCCTGGCCATCGGGCTGGCCTTCCTGGCGCTGGTCTGGGCCGGGGTGGTGTCGGATTTCACGGTGGAGAACATCGCGGATTTCTCCTCATCCGCCGTGCCGCTGGTCTACCGCATCTCCGGCATATGGGGGAATCATGATGGCTCCATCCTGCTCTGGTGCCTCATCCTCGCGCTGTGCGGGCTGGCGGTGGCGCTGTTCGGTGGCAATCTCCCGGCCAGTTTGCGCTCCCGCGTGCTGGGGGTGATGGGACTGATCTCCGGCGGGTTCCTGCTGTTCACGCTCACCGTGTCAGACCCCTTTACCCGGCTCTGGCCCCCGCCGCTGGATGGCGCCGGGGTGAACCCCATCCTGCAAGACCCCGGCCTCGCCTTCCACCCGCCGGTTCTCTACACCGGCTATGTCGGGTTCTCGGTCGCGTTCGCTTTCGCCATCGCGGCACTCATCGAGGGCCGCATAGACGCCGCCTGGGGCCGCTGGGTGCGCCCCTGGGCGCTCATCTCCTGGTGCTTCCTTACCAGCGGCATCGCACTGGGCAGCTGGTGGTCTTATTACACGCTGGGCTGGGGCGGATACTGGTTCTGGGACCCGGTGGAAAACGCCTCCCTGCTGCCCTGGCTCACCGGCACGGCGCTGCTGCACTGCGCCATTGTGGTGGAAAAACGGGAGACCCTGAAAGCCTGGACGGTGCTGCTCGCCATCGCCACCTTTTCGCTCAGCCTTACCGGCACCTTCCTGGTGCGCTCGGGCGTTCTTAACTCCGTGCACAGCTTTGCCGCGGCGCCGGACCAGGGGCTGTTCATCCTGGCGCTGCTGGGGCTGACCATCGGCGGCTCGCTGCTGCTCTTCGCCATTCGCGCCCCCGTGCTGGCCGCCACGGGCATTTACGCGCCCATCTCGCGGGAGAGCGCGCTGGTGCTGAACAATGTGTTCCTGTGCGCCATTGCCGCCGTGGTGTTCACCGGCACGCTTTATCCGCCTTTCGCCAACCTGCTATTCGGCATCCAGCTCTCCGTCGGCGCGCCGTTCTTCAACCAGACGGTGCTGCCGCTAGCCGCCCCCATCATCGTGGCGATGGGCGTGGGGCCGCTGCTGGCCTGGAAACGCGCCGATCTGCTGCCCGTGCTGCAACGCCTCTGGCTCGCCGGAGCGGTGGCGGCCATCGTGTTCCTGGCCGTCGCCGCCAGCCGCCATGTCATTGCCGGGGTAGGCTTGGCGGGCGGGGCCTGGGTGATGGTCTCAGCCCTTATCGACATCGGCGGGCGCGTGCGCCTGTTCCGCGTGCCGTTGGGTAATTCGCTAGCGCGCTTCGTTACCCTGCCGCGCGCCGCCATCGGCGCGGCTTTGGGGCATATCGGCTTCGGCGTGACCGTGCTCGGCATCGCGGGCATGACATTGGCGGTGCAGAAGGTCGTGATCCTGCAACCCGGCCAATCCACCGAACTCGGCGGTTATACCTGGACCTTGCAGGACATCCACGACGCCCCCGGCCCGAACTACACCCAGCGCGTGGCTGATATTTCCGTGGACGGCCTTATCCTGCACCCGTCTCGCCGGAATTTCACGGCGCAGAAGGTCACCACCAACGACGCCGCCATCCACACCAACGGCTTTCAAGACATCTACGCCGTATTCGCCGACGAACCCGCCGGTGGCGGCGCTGAGCTGCGCCTGAACCGCCACCCCATGGCGCCCGAGATCTGGTTTGGCGGGCTGATCATGGCGCTGGGCGGCTTCGTCTCGCTGTCCGACCGCCGCCTGCGCGTCGGCGCCCCCGCCCGCCGCAAAGCGGCTGAAGCGGCGGTGGCCTGATGTCCCCCTGGCGCCGCCGCCTGCTTTTCGCCATTCCGCTCGCCCTGGCCGCCGCCGGGGGCGAGGCGTTCTACGTCATCCTTCGCCGCATGCAGAACAACAGCTACGATCCGCACGCCTTGCCCTCGCCGCTCATCGGCAAGCGCCCGCCCGCCTTCACCCTACCCGGGGCGAACGGCATGCAAGGCTTCGCCAATACCGATATCGCCGCCCCGCCCCGCCCGATGCTGGTGAACTGGTTCGCCTCCTGGTGCGCGCCCTGCCTGCAAGAGGCGCCGATATTGCAGGCCCTGGCTGCCCAGGGCCTGCCCATATGGGGCATCGCCTACCAGGACGACCCCGCCAACCTCGCGCAATTCCTGGCGCAGAACGGCACCCCCTATCAGCGCCTCGGCGCTGATGCCTCTGGCCTCACCGCCATAAACTGGGGCGTGTACGGCGTGCCGGAGACATATTTTATCGACAAAACCGGCATCGTGCGCTGGCGCTATGCCGGGGCGCTGACCCAAGACGTGGTCGAGGCCCAGCTCACCCCCCTGCTCCGGCAATACGCATGAGGCGGCTGCTCTTCCTCGCCGCCCTGCTGCCTGCCCTCGCCTTCGCGCAGGATACCGTGACCCGGGATGGCGTGACCCTGACCCCAACGCAGGAGACCCGCGCCGAGACCATTGGTGACCAGCTCCGCTGTCTGGTCTGCCAGAATGAGAGCATCGAGGACTCTTCCGCCGGGCTCGCCAAGCAACTGCGCGTCATCATCCGCCAGCAGGTGGTGCAGGGTGTGCCGGATAAGGGCATTCTGGACTACATGGTGCAGCGCTATGGCATCTTCGTGCTGCTGAAGCCGCCCGTCTCGCCGCTCACCTGGCTGCTCTACGCCTCGCCCTTCCTGGCGCTGGGGCTGGGCTTCGCCGCCTTCTGGCTGGCCCGCCGCGGCATCACGCCCCCCGCCTCCCCCCT
>Ga0255356_1000820_pt1 | contig 20409 bp, 14 predicted proteins | sample HBST100metaG_FD_189944 | JGI IMG/M metagenome (GOLD analysis project Ga0255356, IMG submission 189944) | Peat soil microbial communities from Stordalen Mire, Sweden - H.B.S.T100 | ecosystem: Environmental > Terrestrial > Soil > Wetlands > Peat | place: Sweden: Norrbotten County, Stordalen Mire...
CTTCCAGCACCTGCGCGCGTGAGTTGAAACGCCCCTTCTCATTGCGGAAACTCACAATATTCAGCGCGGTGCGCTCCGAGATTCCAGCCACAAAACGCAGCAGCGTCCACGAGGAAGTGTTCAGGTCCACGCCCACCTTGTTGACGCAGCTTTCAATCACGGTTTCCAGCGACTCCTGCAACTGGCGCTGATCCACATCGTGCTGGTACTGCCCCACGCCGATGGATTTCGGATCGACCTTCACCAGTTCTGAAAGCGGGTCCTGCAGCCGTCGCGCAATCGAGATGGCTCCGCGCACCGTCAGGTCGAGATCGGGAAACTCCTGCCGCGCCACCGCCGATGCCGAGTAGACACTTGCGCCCGACTCGCTCACCGTTGCGGAGAAAATGTTATCGATGCCTTTCTCGCGCAGAAATTCGCGCACAAACGCATCGGTTTCTCGCGAGGCGGTTCCGTTGCCGATGGCGATGGCGCGGACGTTGTGCTGCCGCAGCAGTGCCTCCAGCTTCGGCATGGCTTCCTCGTTGCCATGTTTCGACGTGTGCAGATAGAGAACGTCGTGCGCCAACATCTTGCCGGTTTCATCCACCACCGCAACCTTGCAGCCCGTGCGCAGTCCCGGATCGATGCCCAGCACGGAGATCGGTCCGGCCGGCGGTGCCAGCAGCAGGTTGTAAAGATTGTCGCGGAAAACCTTGATGGCTTCCGTGTCCGAGCGCTTCTTTAGCTCCAGCCGAATCTCTCCTTGGATCGATGAATTCAGCAGCCGCTTCCATGCGTCGTCAATGGCCAATTCCAGCTGCGGCGTCCAGTCGCCCCGCTCGCGCAATACGTGCTTCTGAATAATGCTAACGGCTGTTTCCGGTTCAACGTCAATCAGGAAGTAGAGCACGTTTTCCGTCTCGCCGCGGCGTATAGCCAACATGCGATGCGACGGAATGGTTTTCACCGGCTCCTTGTACTCGTAGTACATCTTGAATTTGTCCTGCTCATCCACGGCGTCCGTCACCTTGCGGCTGGACACAATGCCTTCGTCGAAGACGAGTTGCCGCAGCGCCTTGCGCAAGTCGGCGTCCTCGCTGATCCACTCGGCAACAATGTGGCGCGCGCCTTCCAGCGCTTCGTCCACCGAGGCCACGCCCAACTCCGCATTGATGAAGCTGACGGCGTATGTAGCCAGCGGCTCAGCGGTGTTCTGCTGCGCCCACAGATATTGCGCCAGCGGTTCCAGCCCTTTTTCGCGGGCAATGGTTGCCTTGGTACGACGCTTCGGCTTGTAGGGAAGATACAGGTCTTCCAACTCGCTTTTGTCGAGCGTCGCTTCAATGCGCGCCTTCAGCTCATCGGTCAGCTTGCCCTGCTCCGCGATGGAAGCGAGGATGGTTTCGCGCCGCTCCACCAGTTCGCGGAAGTAGGCGAGCTTCTCCTCGATTGAGAGAATCTGCACTTCATCCAGGTTGCCGGTGGCTTCCTTGCGATAACGCGCAATGAAGGGAACCGTCCCACCGTCGTCCAGCAATTCGATGACGGCCACCAGACCGTGCATGGGCAGGTTGAGCGTTTGTGCGATGTGAAGAAGAATTTCAGGGGAGAGGTTTTTTGTGTCTTTCATGAGCAGTCTTTGTTCATGTTACATGGAGCCGCGGAAGAAATCCTGCCCATGAAACTGTGTAAAAACGCGCAAAGTCCGGGATGGTTTTGATTCGCCGCATCTTACGGCAAAGTCATCTCCATTCCGGCCCCGATACTTCCCTGCTCGCAGATGGAAACCGGCGCTGCCGCGGTTTCATTTCCGCACCGTTACTCGTTCAATTTCGAATGCTACGCTGACATCGCCTGACGAAGCCTTTGCTCCGCGCTCGCGGGCCAGTAGCCACAATCCAGTTCAAAAAAGACAGAAGTGTAAGGGATAGCCATGTCCGTCTTGATAATCAGGACGCGGAAAACTTCGGCTGACTGGTCGAGCCGGGCGATGATCTCCTCGTGCGCAAGCTGCTTTGCGGAAGAGCCTACAAGCACGGCTTCAAGCTGCCACCGGTACTTCAGGATGCCGGGCGCGTCGTCTTCATTGACAAAGCCAAGCTCCTTGTCAAAATAGACATTGGCGCGAATGTGCTTGCAGGCGTCAATCGCGGCCAGCACTTTCTGCACCACCTCGATCTGGCTTGCGCCGGCAACAATGGTTTCTATTCCCGGCCTCGATTGCGCGGGATAGGCCGAGTCGGCAACCACAATCCAGTTTCGGTGCCCGAACAAAGGCAGCAGATCACCAAGCCTGCGCTCCCACTCGGGCGTGTCTGAAGTTATCGAGTCAGTCATCTCATCTCTCTCCATGTTACGGTTTCAAATCAGCTCTTCATCTGGTCTCGGGCAACCTTGCCGCACTTGCCCGAGGCCATCAGCGCGTAAGCTTCGCTGGCGCGCTCCAGCGGAAATCTGTGGGTAATGATATCGGCCGGATGCAGGTTCCAGCGCACCAGCCGCTTCACCAACTCTTCCATCAACCAGATCGACTTAACACACGGCCCATACGCCGTTTTCTTTTCATGAATCATGTCGGGTGGCGGATGAATCGATGGGAGTAAATTCACTTTCGCTTGGCAGGCTCGTGCTGCCCCCAAGAGGTAAAAGTTATCGGTAACTTTTACCTCCGCAGAATACGCGCTGCCCTGACGAGTGTCAACTGTGCCCACCCATCCTTCGCCAGAAAAAAGGCGAAGGATGGGGCACCCTCTGGCCATCTTGCACTCTGGCCCTTTGACCCTCTGGCAGACGCTCCATAACAGACGTGAAAATGCGCTGGCGCGCTACGAAAGCCAGTGCTCCACGGCCAGGGCCTCAGGCAGCGGATTCACATGGAAACGCGCGGCCAGATTTCTCAATTCCTGCGTGGTGATGGAGTGCTTTTTGCCACCCATCGACAAGACCTTTACCAGAACCTCGGCAGCCTTTTCGGCAGTATCGATCAGGCCAAAGGCCTCGTTCAGCGTAGTGCCAGAGGCGAAGATGCCGTGATAAGGCCAGAGCACGAGGGCATGTTTTTCCATGGCAACCGACGTGGCTTCGCCAATCGTCGTGGTTCCCGGCACCATCCACGGCAACACGCCGACGCCCTCCGGGAAGACAACCAGGCACTCCGTACTCATCTCCCACAGGGCACGCGTCAACGCCGCGGAGGACAGGTCCAACACGTAAGAAACGGCCAGGAGGTTGGTGGCGTGGCAGTGCATGATGACGCGGCTGGCGCCATTCGTGACAGCCTGCCGCGTGCGATGCCCCTTGAGGTGAGCCGACAGCTCCGACGTGGGGACAGCCCCGCCCGTGAATCCCCAGAGGATGCGAGCCGACGTTCCATCCGGAGTGATCTCGATCAAGCCAAGATGCTCTTCCGGATCAAGCTCCACGTTGCGGAAATACTTGCCGGAACCGGTCACGAGGAAAAACTGCCCGGCGAGCTCGGGAATGGACTCGCCGATTTCAACCACACGGTCTTCGGTCAGAAACGGCCGGAACGATTCAATCTCTTCAGCCATCAGGTGCAGGCTGACGTTGCCGCCATTCCGCTCATCCCAGCCCTTCAACCACATATCCGTGGTGGCCCTCACCATGGCGTTGATGAACCACGCTTGCTTAATCGGACTATCCATAACACTCCTCCACGCTTAGCCAGCGCACTTTTCTCTTAGTTTGTTTTGAACGGCATCCGCATACCGCGGACGAGGGTATTGATTTTTGCCGTGAACTCCACGCTCCGCTCATTTCCAGCGAAGACTGGTAGGGCACGAACCTCGATCGATCGTTTAGAGCATTTTCGGAATACACGTAGACTTTTTAAGAACCGTGAAAGATGGCTTTTTCTTGAGGAAAAAGCCACTTAGCTTTGTGCTTTCGGTCTACACCAATTCCGAAAATGCTATATTGAGCTGTTACTCTGCGTTGCCTTCACGCAGGCGCTTGGCCAACGCCCACTTCAACTCGTCGACGCCCTCGCCCGTAACCGCCGAGATGGCATGAAACTCCAACTTGCGGCGCTTCACGTGGGCCATCAGCTTCTTCAGCTTTTCGGGGTTGGCGGAGTCGATTTTGGTGGCGCAGACGATCATGACCTTGTCGGCCAGGGGATGCTCGGAGACAGGGGGCTCGTCTTCATCATCCGCGAAAGGATCGGCCTCCTTTTGGACGGAACTGCTGGTGAAACTGGACAACTCCTTGTTGATGACCTTGAAGTCTTCAACCGGGTCGGGGCGGCCGCTGGCGTCCGAAACATCGACCAGATGCAGGAGCAGGCGGGTGCGCTCGATGTGGCGGAGGAACTGCACGCCAAGGCCAGAGCCAAGATGCGCGCCTTCGATGAGGCCGGGCATATCAGCAACGACGTAGGAATCCATGTCCGGCTCCTCGCCCACAGTGACGACGCCCAAGTTGGGCTCGAGAGTGGTGAAGGGGTAGTCGGCGATTTTGGGACGGGCGGCGGAAATGCGCGAAATGAGAGTGGACTTGCCCGCGTTGGGGTAGCCGACCAGACCGACATCGGCCAGCAGCTTGAGTTCGAGGCGGTAATTGCGCTCCTCACCGGGGCGGCCCAGTTCGTACTCGCGCGGAGCCTGGTGAACAGAGGTGGCGAAATGCTGGTTGCCGCGACCACCGCGGCCGCCCTTGGCGATGACGACGCGCTCGTCGGGCTGCTGGAAGTCGTGCACCAGTTCGCCGGTGTCGAGATCGTAAAGCGTGGTGCCGACAGGCACCTGAAGGATGATGGAGTTGCCGTCGAGGCCGGAGCAGTTGGAACCCATGCCGTGCTGACCGCGCTGCGCCTTGTGCTCGGGGTTGTAGCGGAAGTGGATCAGCGTGTTGTGGCGCTGCGAGGACTCCATGATGACGTCGCCGCCGTGACCGCCGTCGCCGCCCGAGGGTCCACCGCGGGGCACAAACTTTTCGCGCCGGAAAGCCATGCAGCCGTTACCGCCGCCACCGGCCATGACGCGAATTTTCGCTTGATCAATAAACATGCACACCTGGGGAAGAGAGATTTGCGCTTACCGCGCAGAGGCGGAACAAAAACAAGCCGCCTTATTAACAGTTTATCGGACTCTGAGAGCTTTGACAGGGGATTCCGCATGGAGGAGCTTAAGCGGGCCGAAATGAAGGCGGCTTTTCAGTTGAAGCAAAGCAGGATAGAATCGCAGGCAACTCCATTTGGGTGTATGTTGAGCGACCGAAGGCGTGCTTCGAAAAGCGCCGCGGTCCAGCCCAATTCCGGACCCGCCACGAGAGCGGGCTGAGAAGGGGTAGCTTTGCGCATTTTCCCGGGATCTGCCACGAACAGGTGTATCGATGGCAGGGGCAAAGCGGAGATGGACATTACTACTGGCGGTGACCGTGCTGCTTGCCGGCACGGTGCTGAACGCCATTGCCCAAACAGCCCTGGCGCAACAGACCCCAAGTGGTTCCCTTACCGTCAAACTGACTGATCTACATTCGACGCCAATCGACGGCGCCACGGTGGTGGTACGCAACCGGGCTACCGGCGCGGAGATGCGCGCCACGACAGTGAAGAACGGCACTTATCTCTTCCCTGCCCTGGAAGCCGGCGAATACACGATCGAGGCGGAGAGCCCGGAGCGAGGGCGCGGACGACTGGAAGGCATTGTGATCGCCGCCGGACACGAAGCGCGCGTGCAGGCGGCGATGCAGTTCGAGCTTCCCGCGCCCCGGCACATACAGATAACGTTCCACGAGATTCCTGCCGAAACGCCGCTGCTGACGGCGAAGATGACGGATGAGCCGATGCGGCTGCTGCCTTCCCGGATGAGATTGATCCCGGGATTCGGGTGGAAGGAGATTCCTGCTGAAACAGCGCTGGTGAGCACGGAAATTGCCCTCGAAATACCGAGACTGCTGACACCCCCGATGAGATTGATTCCGGGATTCGGGTGGCTGGAGATTCCATCCGAAACGCCACTGGTGAAAGCGGAATTTGCCCTGAAGCGGTTGCGGACGCTTGCCGGCATGTACGCACAGGACGTGACACGACCGAAAACTGCTGCCGCGCCACTTCCAGGAAGCCCTATGAACTCCGATGCACCCGGCGATATGGGCATGAAGCGGGGGACAACGATGGAAGCACAGGGAACCACTCCGCTGCATCCCAACGCTGCCCGGACAAACGCGCAGAGCGGAGATCCGGTGGCTGCGGCTGTGACCAGCACGCTTACCGCGGCGGAATTGCAGTCGCTGCCAATCAACGGCAGACGCTGGGAAGAGTTCGTGCTGGATACGTCCGCGGCTGTGTCTCCGGCTGGCTCCACGCAATCCTCGATGCGTGGAGCCAGCCAGCAGCCGGTGGAAACGTCAGTGGACGGAGCTAGCACCAGCATGGCGTTTGGCACGACAGGTTCGCGATCCGGCTCACAGGCTTCTGCCGCGCAGAGCGGAAACGGACAGGAGGAGATGAGCCAGTCGTGGAATGGCGGGAGAGGCTTCGCAGTGAGCGAATCGGCCATCCGCGAGGTGCAGACCGCGGCAGGGAACGTGGAGGCGAGATCGATGCGCTCCGCAGGCGGGCGCGTGAATGTGGAAACGCAGGGCGGGGACAACGAACTGCACGGGCAGGGCTTCCTGTTCGACCGGCAGAACACATGGGGCGCGCGGAATCCCTTTACCCAGTGGGTGCAGAACACGGGCACCACGGCAGCGCCGGTGTTTACATCGGTGCCGTATACGCCACCGGATCACGAGATGAACTGGGGCATCGGCATGGGCAGCCGCATTCGCCGCAACAAACTTTTCTGGTTTGCCGCGCTGGACAACTCCCACCGCAACGACGCCGGCGTGGCGACGGTGAAAAATGCCGCGCAGTTCTTCAACACGCTGGAGCCGACCAGCCCACAGATTCTGTATTTGAGCGCACGGCTGGGCGGCGAGACGCAGAACCAGGCCTACAACGATTACCTGGGCATCGCGACGACCGGCTACACGGCGGCGGGGCTGGAGCAACTGGCCAACCTGCTGGGACCGGCACAGCGCACCTCCGCCCAATGGACCGGCTTTGCACGCCTCGATTGGCAGGCTGCAGAGCGCCACCGCTTCACACTGGAAGGAATCGGCGCAAACTGGGACTCGCCCGGCGGAGGGTACACACGCGTTTCCGAGACTGTGGGCAACCACAGCTTCGGATCAAGCCAGGCCAGCGAACAGTGGCTCTTGGCCCGCTGGGAGGCGTGGGCGACTCCGAACCTGCTGTACGTGACGCAGGCCTCGGCCGGACGCGACATCCTGAGCATGCACGCGGAAACGCCCTCGGCCTTCGAGCAGACGCTGAACAAGAACATATGGGGCCAGATACCGCAGATTGTGGTGAATTCGAGCTACGGCTTCACGATCGGCAATCCCGCACGCTTCGGCCAGGGCAGCTATCCCGACGAACGGCTGTTCCACGCGCAGGAGATGGTGGACTGGACCCGGAATTCGTTGCTGGTAAAAGCAGGCTTTGAGATGAGCCACAACGCCGACACGACAGGTATGCTCCGCAACCAGACCGGTACGTATTCCTACTCAAGCACGGCGAACTTCATCTCCGACGCTCTGGCGTTTGAGAAATACGGATTCAGTGGCGCGCTGGACGCCAGCAATCCGCACAATTGCAATCAGGCGGGTACGGCGCTGGGAAACCTGCCCTGCTACTCGTACTATTCGCAGGCGATGGGCCCCACGGGATGGCACGTAAGCACGAACGACTGGGCCAGCTACGCCACGGCGCAGTGGCAGCCGAACAAGCGCATGGTGGCCTCCCTGGGCCTGCGCTGGGAGCGGGAACAGATGCCGCCGCCGATCCCGACACTGGCGAACTCCGACCTGCCGCTGACGGAAAAGCTGCCCAGCCTGGGCAACAACTGGGGTCCGCGTTTCAGCCTGGCCGTGGGAGGCGGAAAGCGCCACCAGCCGGTGCTGCGCATGGGGTATGGCATGTACTACGACCGCATCCACAACGCCACGCTGGAGACGGCGATGACGCATACCGGCTCGGCGAACGGCGATCTGAACTTTTTCATGCGGCCCACCGACGACCTGCCCAACCACCCCGGCGGCGCACCGCCCTTCCCTTACGTGTTTGCCGGGAAGCCGCTGAGTATTGTGAAGCCGGGAGCGGTGGAGTTTGCACCCAACTTCCGCAACTCCGAGATACACCAAGCCGTGGTCGCAGTCAGCGAATCGCTGCCCGGGCACGTGCAAGTTTCCGCCAGCGCGCAACTCAGCCTGGGCCGCCGCTTACCCATCGCCATGGACACCAACTTCGACCCGAGCGTGAACCCGGGAACCATTACCTACGCCGTGGTGGATGCCACGGGCAAGGGCCCTATCAAGACCGCGCAGATTACGGTTCCCTTCTACGCCACGTGGCCCACGGCGAGCGACACAGCCGGGCGCGCGAACACAAGCTACCAGCAGATTACGGAGATCATGAGCCGGGCCAACTCAACGTATGAGGCGGCAACGCTCAACCTTAACCGCTACGGCAACCGCGGCCTGAGCCTGTATGCGCACTACACCTACTCCCATGCAATGGACTGGAATCCGAACGAAAGTACGCTGGTGACGGGCAGCGACGTTCTGGATCCAGCCGACTTCAGCCAGGAATACGGCACCAGCAACCTGGACATGCGGCACTCCGCCTCAGCCACGGTGATCTACAGAGCACCGTGGAAGCTGCACGGCCACGCAAAGCTGTTCGGCAACGGCTGGATGCTGTCTGGCGTGGGGCACTTCCGCAGCGGCCTGCCGTACACGATGCGCACCACGGGCTCGCTGGCCGAGAGGTACACGTCGAGCGCGACCATTGTCGGCCTGGGACCAGGAATGAACGGCTCTGGCGGAGACAACCGCGTGTACGGCGTGGGGCGCAACACGTATCGCTATCCCTCGGCATGGAAGGCCGACATGCGGCTGAGCAAACGCTTCGACCTTGGGCAAATGCGCCAGTTGGATCTGCTGGCCGAGAGCTTCAACCTCTTCAACCACCAGAACGTCACATCCATTGAAACCACAGGCTACTACATCGAGGCTGGCGGCACATCAGGAAGCTTTCCGTCACTGCACTACCTGACGCAGGGCACGACCGGCACGGCGGCGACCACCCCGTCCTTCGGACAGCCGCGGAACGTCAACGCCACGAACTTCTATCGCGAGCGCCAGATTCAACTGGGGCTGCGCATGAGGTTCTGAGGTTAGCCGAGCACCATGACGATGGCACCGGCGGTGATGAGTAGGCCGCCGGTCAGGACCGAAGCCGTCATCTTTTCACCCAGCAGCAACCAGGCCAAGACCATGACCAGCGGCACACTGAGCTTATCGAGCGGAGCCACGCGTGAGGCTGGCCCCAACTGGAGAGCGCGGAAGTAGCAGAGCCACGACAGCCCTGTGGCCAGCCCGGAAAGCGTGAGGAAAAGCAAGGTGCGGCGGTCAAGCGAACGGATTTCTCCGTGCTTGCCCAGCGCCAGCGCAATACCCCAGGCAAAGACCAGCACCACGGTGGTGCGCAACGCCATGGCCAAGTTTGAATCCACGTGCGCCACACCCACTTTGGCCAGCAGTGCGGTGGCGGCGGCAAAGACCGCGGAAAGTAACGCCCATCCAATCCAGCTCATGGAACCTATGGTACGAGTTTCCGGGGGATTATTCCGCGCTGATTTAAACTCCAATCATGCAGACAGGCCAAGCCAGCAAGACCGCACTGCGCGTCGCCATTCGCCGCGCCGCGCACCAGTTGACGGACCTGCCCCCAGTTCTGGACGACCCGATCGTGGTGCGGCTGATCGGCTCAGGATACGCGCGCGACATGGAACGCGCGATGCACAAGGTGGCGAGGGACTTTCGCTGCTTCATGGCCGCGCGCAGCCGCTATGTCGAGGACCGGCTGGCCGAAGCTGTCGCGCAGGGGATCACGCAATATGTGGTGCTCGGCGCGGGGCTGGACACCTTCGCCTATCGCAATCCGTTTCACGGGCTGCGGGTTTTCGAGGTGGATTTTCCGGCCACGCAGGAGTGGAAGCGGGAGATGCTGGCCGAGGCCGCCATCTCCGTGCCCGGCAATCTGACATTTGTGCCGCTGGATTTTGAGCACAAGACACTGGCCGAAGGGCTGGCTGAAGCGGAATTCGACGGCGCGACGCCAGCATTTTTCGGCTGGCTGGGTGTGGTTCCCTACCTGACGCTCGACGCCTTTCGCGCTACGCTGGACGCCGTTGCCGCGCTGCCGGCCGGAACCGCCGTCTGCTTCGACTACATTTCTTCTCCGGCGAAGATCAACCCCAAGCGCCGCGTGATTTTCAACAGGCTGCTAAAACGGCTGGCCGAGGCAGGAGAGCCGCTGCGGCTGTTTTTTACGCCAGAGGAGCTGGACGCCGAACTCAACCGCGCGGGATTCCGGCGCACGGAGCAGGTGGATTCAGAGTGGATCAACGAAATGTACTTTATGAATCGCACCGACGGCCTGAAGCTGTCGCCCTCTCGTCTGAGCGTGCTGGCAACCGCGTGGGTGTGAACACGCCCAGCCACCGCCGTCTCGCGCTAAGATGAGTCATGCGCGCGTTCGTTCTTGCCCCGGTCGCTTTTGCCCTGCTCGGACTCTCCGGCTGCGGGTACCACACGCTGGGAGCCGCCACCCATCTGCCTCCCAACACGAAGACGCTGGCCGTGCCGGTGTTTGCCACGCAAACCAATGCGTACCGCACGGAAACGGTGATGACCAATGCGGTGATTCGCGAGTTTGCCACGCGCACACGGTTCCGCGTGACTCCGAGTTCGGATGCGGACGCCGACGCCGTGCTGCACGGGACGATTCTCAAAGAGGTCATTTCGCCGCTGACGTACAACTCATCGACACAGCAGTCGTCGAGCTTCCTGATCACCATGGTTCTCTCAGTCACACTGAACGGCCGGGACGGCAGGATTCTTTACGAGAACAAGAACTACGTCTTCCGCCAACAGTACCAGTCCACGACCGATCTGCCGACCTTTTTGCAGGAAAATCCGGCGGCGGTCGAGCGGCTTTCTCGCGAGTTTGCGCGGCAGTTGGTGGCCGATGTGCTGGAAGGTTTTTGAGGCGGCGGAAACAATATTTGGCGGGCTGGCATTGCGCATTCCGGCAACCTGGGATTTCCACGGTTGGCCTGAGCGGCATGGGAAGGGTATTCTGAAGCCGCATGATACACGTACAAATTAACCGGAGAATTGCGCTTTGAGCGGCGCGCGCTGGGGCGCGGGATTTACAGCCGTGGGCCGTTTTGTGGCGGAAATCGAAGCCGCAGCGGCGGACAAAGGCGCGCTCAGGCCCGGCTACGTGCTGGCCGGCGACGAGGCTTTTCTGTTCGACCGCTGCCGCGAAGCCGTAATTAAAGGCTTTGTGCCCCCCGAGTTGAAGGACTTTTGCCTCTCCGACCTGGACCTGCAAACGAACTCGATCTTCGAAGTGCTGGACTGCGCGCAGACGCCCTCGCTGATGGCGCCGTTTCAGGTGATTTTTGTGCGCAACATACGGCAGCTCTACACGCGCGGCTCAAAGAAGAACGAGTTCGCCGCGCTGGATCACTATTTCCGCTCGCCGAATCCGCAGGCACTGCTGCTGTTTGTCGCAGACTTTTTGCGCATTACCTCCGACGTGCGGCGCATGGAGATGAACGACAAAACCCACTTCGAGCGGATCAAGGAAACGCTGGGCGAGCATTGCGGCATAGTGGAGCTGGCCCGGGTGAGTGAGGAAGACGCGATTCGATGGCTCGTGGCCACCGCGCAGGCGGCTGACGTGCGCATGGAGCCAGACGCCGCGCACGAGCTGGCGGATGCGCTGGGCGCGGACATGATGCTGATTTCCTCGGAGCTGGAGAAGCTGCTGCTCTATACGCTGGGCCGCGGCCGCATTACGCTGGGCGACGTGGAAACGATGGTGCTGGGCGCGAAACAGCGCTCACTGTACGAACTAACAGACGCCATCAGCTCTCACGACAGAGCCAAGGCGCTGGCGCTGCTGCACGGCCTGCTGAACAGCTCGGACGCGGGCGAAGACGCGGCGATTGGACATCTTTACATGCTGGCTCGCACCTTCCGCCAGATGCTGGTAATTCAGGAGAAGAACGTACGCGACTCGCGCGCCATTTGGCAGGCGTTGTGGCAGGGATTCCGGATGCCGCCGTTTGCCGCCGAAGACCTGATCCGCCAAGCTCGCCGCTACAAGGGCCGCCGCGAACTGACGCGGGCGCTGAAGCTGGTGGCTCGCGCCGACCTGGAACTGCGCTCATCGCCAGCCGACAAGCGAATGGTGCTGGAAAAGCTGGTCTACGAGCTGGCTTCAGAACCGAAACCGACACCCGCGCTTTGGGAGATGGCGCAGTTGTCGTTTTTCGCATAGCGCGCAAGAGCGATGTTGCCCTCCGGCTGCTTACTTTGTCTGCTGAAGTTGCGATTTCGCGATTTGTTCCACTTCTCCAGCACCCTTGGTATAGAGAGCCTTTTCATCAGGAGCCAGCGCGTAGAGCAGCTTCAGGAACTCTCCCGCGTGTACACGTTCCTCGTCCGCTATGTCCTTGAGCACGGCCACGGCAAGTTTGTTTCCGGTTGACTCGGCAAGCTGCATGTACATCTGAGTTGCTTCATACTCTGCGGCGACCATGAACCGAATCGCTCGGATGAGTTCCTCGTCCGTGAGCTTCTTGCTATTCGCCACCCCTGAAAAAGGTGATCCGAACTGCGGCATATTGTTTTCCTCTGCTTCCTGTGTGTTGCCCCGTTATAGCTTGGATTGCGGCTTTAAGGGCTGTCACGTTTGTAGTTCCGTGACTTTCCACGGGTCTGAGCGGAATTGACCATGGCTATTTCCGCCGTCTCCCTGTGGGGAATTTTGCGGCACAGGTATTGATCCGTCCCATGGATAGTGGAATGGCTTCCCACCCTTTCGCCAGAATTACAAAATGCAGGTTCTTCGACGCCGCTGCGCTTCGCTCAGAAAGACAGAAAGGATGGGGCACGGAGAATTTGTGGGTGGAGGAATTCCGTCGTGCGGAAAATTTTGCTTACTGGGCGCGCAGAGCGCGTATGTTGTAGTCCGCGACGGCGCGGGCTACGATCTCGGCCGGCTGGCGATGTATGGGGTCTTCCTCCAGCCAACTATAGAGAGATTCATAGACGGCACCCACAAGACAGCGAGCGGCAATGATGGAGTCCATCACCGAAAACACGTTCGGCGATGACAGCAGATCGCGATGCACCTCTTCAGCCTGATTGCGCAGAATGGAGCGGCGCACCTGCTCCAAATGCGGACTTAGCCCGGATGACTCGACAATCAGGATGCGCGCCTCCTGCTGAAACTGGGCCAGATGCACAAACAGCGCCTGCACAGCAGCGGCAATTCTGAGCAAGGGATTGGGCTGGGCAACTTCATCAATTTTCATGATTTCCGCAAGCTTGCGGCCCAGCGCTTCCAGCACCGCTGCGAAGATGTCTTCCTTGTTACGGAAATGGACGTAAAAACTGCCCACGGAACTGCCAGCTTCGGCCACAATCATGGGGACGGTGGCACCATGGTAGCCGTGGCTGGCAAACATCCTGGTTGCGGCATCAAGCAGCACCGCGCGCCGGGCTTCCTTGCGGGCTGCCGTCGCGGCTGTTTTGCGGTAGGCCATGGTGGTGAAATTCCCTCTTGTCAAAGATAGAATGACGTGTCATTCTATCTTTGTCAAGAAAGAAATCTGTCACTCTATTCTTGTCGAGGAATAAATACGCCGATGCCATCTACAACCATGTACCCGCTAGCCACACCGATTGCCTCAACATCACCTCAGCCGGTACTTCACAAAGCCATTTTCGCGGCTTGCGTGCTGGCGCTGCTTCCGCTCGCTGCATGTGGCCCGAAGACCAAGGTCGCCGCGGACCAGCCGGTACCGGTTCGCCTACGCGCGCCGAATCGCGTGCAGCAGCCCGACTCCGTGGCCGCGGGCGGAACGGTGGAAGCGAACGTAACAGCCATGTGCGCATTCCAAGTGGCCGGACGCGTGTCGAAGGTGCTTGTTGAGGAAGGCCAGGCGGTGCGCAAGGGGCAGGTGCTAGCGGAACTGGACTCGACCGACTACCGCAACGCCTACGACGCCGCGCAGGCACAGGCCGATGCAGCGCACGCGGTGGACCGCAAGGCGCAGGAAGGCCCCCGCGCCCAGGAGTTGGAACAAGCGCGGATTGACTTCGACCAGTGGCAAGACCAGTACAACCGCATGAAGTACCTCTACGATCACAACAGCCTTCCGGCCAACGACTTCAAAAAGATCGAGGCGGGATACAACGCGGCAAAGCAGCGCTATGAAATGGCCAAACAGGGCACGCGCGTGCAGGACAAGGATGCGGCCAACGCGCAGTTCCGCGCGGCCAACGCCGGGAGCCACGAGGCACGGAAACGGTTGGCGGACAGCCAACTGCGCGCGCCGATTTCCGGGTTTGTGGGGATGCGGCGGATCGATGTGGGCGATACGGTGGGGGCCGGCACGCCGGTGCTCGCCGTGCTGGACCTGAATCCTGTAAAGGTGCGCGTAGCGATTCCTGAATCCGAGATCGGCAAGGTGAAGGAAGGTGAGCGCGCCACGGTGACGATTCCCTCGCTGGACGGCAAGCAGTTTCAGGGGAAGGTGGAAACGGTGGGCGTGGCGGCGGACCCGGCCTCGCGGACTTACCCGTCAAAAATCGCTGTCCCCAATCCGGATCGGCTGTTGCGCGCGGGAATGGTGAGCTCGGCGCGCGTTTTTTCGCCCAACATGGTCAACGCAATTACAGTGCCCGGCGACGCCATTATCCGCGATCCCAAGGGCGTGCCGCATGTGTACGTGTACTCGCAGTCGCAGCAGCGCGTTTATGCGCGCCGCGTGGATGTAGGCGCACTGCTGAACAACGAAGTGGAAATTCGCTCGGGGCTGAACGGAGACGAGCAGATCGTGGTGGCCGGCCAGCAGAATGTGCGCGAAGGCTCGCCGGTTCGGATGGCGGGAGGCGGCCAGTGAACCCTATCCGCGCCTCTCTGCACTATCCGCAAGTGTCCCTGGTGCTGGCGGGCTTGCTGTGCATCATCGGCCTGTACGCGCTGGTGAACATGCCGCGGCGCGAGGATCCCAAGATCACCATCCACACCGGGATTGTGGCCGCTGTGTATCCGGGCGCGACCAGCCGGGAGGTGGAAGACCAGGTCACCCGCAAGATCGAGGAACACCTCTTCCGATTCGAGGAAGTCCGGCGCGACAAAACCTTCTCCACTACCAGCAACGGCATGGTGATCGTCAATGTCGATCTGAACAAGTCGATCAAGGATTCCGACGAGTTCTGGTCAAAACTGCGCCTGGATATGGCGCAGCTGAAGGCCACCGAACTGCCGGCGGAAGTGCTCGGCCCGGTGGTCGATTCCGATTTCGGCGACACGGTCGCTGTCCTGATTGCGGTGCATGGCGGACACTACGGTTACCGGGAATTGAAGGACTACGCGCAGACCGTGGAATCGGCGTTGCGCACCATCCCCGCAGTCTCCAAAATCCGCCGCATCGGCGATCAGAAGGAAGAGATCGACATCAGCTCCTCGTCGGAGCGCCTGGCGCAGTACTCCGTGAACCCGCTGAAAGTGATGCAGGCGCTGCAAGGACGCAACACACCGCAGTTTGCGGGCCGCGTGCCGTCCGGGCAAAGCAAGGTGCCCATCGACTCTGGCGGGCGGCTGCAAACCGAGGATGAGATTCGCCAGATCATGGTGGACGTGTCGCCCACCGGCCAGCCGGTTTACATCGGCGATCTGGCCAATGTGGAGCGGTTGTACAAAGACCCCACCGAATACGCGCGGATTGGCGGCGAACAAACCATTCTGCTGGCCGTCGAAATGCAGGAGGGCAACAACATTGTCGACTTTGGCAATACGCTCCGTGCCACGCTGAAGAGCGTGCAATCAGCCCTTCCCCCAGACGTGAAACTCGACCTGGTGGCGGATCAGCCCAGGGTGGTTTCTGAACGCATCAACGACTTTTTCCGTGAATTCGGCATCGCCATTGTGGCCGTGATTCTGGTGACCATGTTGCTGCTGCCGTTGCGTGTGGCGCTGGTCGCCGCCATTGCGGTTCCGGTCACCATGTCCATCACCTTCGCCCTGCTGAGCGCGTTTGGCATCGAACTCCAGCAGGTGTCAATTGCGGCGCTGATTGTAGTGCTGGGCATGGTGGTGGATGACGCCATCGTGATTGCCGACAACTATGTGGAGTTGCTCGACCGCCATGTGCCGCTCGATGAGGCAGCGGTGAGGTGCGCGACGGAGATGGCGGTTCCGGTGCTCACCGCCACCCTGGCCATCATCGGCGCTTTTGCCCCGATGTTGACGCTGACCGGCGCCGTGGGCGAGTTCATCCGCTCGCTACCCATCGCCGTGTGCATCGCACTGGCCACTTCCTTTGTGGTAGCCATGCTGCTGACGCCGCTGATGACCCGCTACTTCATCCGCCAGGGCCTGGTGGACCACAGCCTGGAGGATTCCGGCGTACCGCGCAAGTTGACGCCGCTGGACCACATGCAGAAGGGCTACAACCGCGTCATTACCTGGGCCATGCTGAACAAAAAAATGGTTCTGGTATCGAGCGTACTGGCCTTTGTGGTGGGGCTGGGGATTCTGGCCATGGTGCCGCAACTGTTCTTTCCGCTGGCCGAACGGGATCAGTTTGTGATGGACGTGTGGCTGCCCGAAGGAACAAAGATCGAGGCCACGGACGCGGCCGTGCGCCATATTGAAGCGGTCTTGAGCAAGGAAAAGCAAGTCAAGATGTATGCCAGCTTCATGGGTGAGAGCGCGCCGCGATTCTACTACAACGTGAACCCCCAGGCTCCGGCGGCGAATTACGCGCAAATCTTGGTCAACACCCAAAGAGCGAAAGACACGCCCAAGCTGGTGGAGAAGCTGCGGGAACGGCTGCCCGATGTGGCGCCCGAGGCCAAGATCTTTGTGAAGGAGCTACAACAGGGCCAGATCATGGAGGCCCCGGTGGAAGTGCGGATTGTGGGCGACGACATTCCCACGCTGCAAGCCCTCGGCAATCAGGCCGAGGAGATTTTGCGGCATACGCCGGGTGCCATCTACATCCACTCAGACTGGCACGAGGACGCCTGGCAAGTAGGCATGCATGTGCGCGAGGAACAGGCCAACCGCATGGGGCTAACCAATGCCGGAATCGCCCAGCAACTGGCAGCGGGCTTTGAAGGCGCGCCTATGACCACCTTTTGGGAGGGCGACCGCGGCGTGGATGTGGTTCTGCGGCTGGACCCCGATCAGAGGCAAAGCTTTCAGAACGTGGCGGATACGTATGTGATGTCTCCGGTGACCGGGGCCAAGATTCCGCTGCAAGCCGTTGCTTCGCTGACGCCGGAATGGCAGCCGGGCAGAATTGTGCGCAGAAACGGAGTCCGCACCTTGACCGTGCGCGCCTTTCCCGGCGACGGCAAACTGGCCAGCGAGATTCTAGGCCATGCCCGCAAGCAATTGGACACCATGGCTTTGCCGGCTGGGTACCGCATCGAATATGGCGGCGAATACCAGAACCAGCAGGAAGTCTCTGGGGAGTTGCTCAATGCGCTGCTCATCAGCTTGGTGCTGATCTTCCTCATCCTGCTGTTCCAATTCCGCACCTTGATCGATCCGCTGATCGTGATGGCGGCGTTTCCTCTGGCGCTGCCGGGAGCGGCATTGGGCCTGCTGGTTACGCGCAACACGTTCGGCTTTACGGCCTTCATCGGCATCATCAGCGTGGGTGGACTGGTGGTGAGAAACTCCATCATCCTCATCGATTACATCCACGACCGAATGAAAGACGGGGTGGAGTTGGAACAGGCAGCGCTGGAAGCAGGCGAGCGCAGATTGAGACCCATCTTCCTGACTTCGGCCGCGGCTGCCGTCGGAGTGATTCCGATGATTCTTTCCGGTTCCAGCCTTTGGTCGCCGTTAGCCAGCGTGATTGCCTTCGGGCTTCTGGGGTCCATGTTCTTCACCCTGATCGCCATCCCGGTTCTGTTCGTGGTGGTACACCGCAGACACGCCGCGCACGTAAAGACCGCATCGGTGGCAGTGCTGCTGGCGCTGGCGCTGTTTGCCTCCGCGGGCATGGCGCGCGCAGAGTCGCGGCGCATCACGCTGGATGAAGCCGTGGCCCTGGCCACTAGCCAGAATTCGACGGTGAAACTGGCGCGCCTCAAGGAAAAGGAGATGAAGGCACGCGTTACGCAGGCGCAGGCCAATTACTTTCCGGTGGTCAGCAACGATAGCAATGCCGTGCACCTGTCAAAGACCGAGAGTCTACTCATTCCAGAGGGAGTGTTGGGCGTATACCCGTCAGCCGGTCCTATCCCTGGAAAATCCGTGTCCATCAAACTGGGGAACCCGAGTTTTCTGTTGAGCACCACCACGGCGGCGCAGCCTCTGACGCAGTTTTTCAAGATTCACGCCGGAGTGAACGTGGCGAAGGCGGATGAGGGAGTAGCACGGAGCGATGCGCAACGCGCGGAGAACGAGGTCGCGCTGAAGATGAAGCAGCTTTATCTGGGCTTGCTGTCAGCGGAACGGCGTAAGCAGGCGGCTGAGTTGCGCATTGCGGCCGGAGAAGAACGCTTAGACGAGGCACGGCATGGCGTCGAAGCTGGAACCGTGCTGCAATTGAAAGTGCTGGAAGGCCAGGCACAGATTGCCGATGCGCGTCATTCGCTGGGCGCCCTGGAAGACACCATCTCCGATTTGAAGGTGGAGTTCAACGACCTGACCGGCCTGCCGCTGGATACAGACGTAGAACTGGTGACGCCTGAACCGGGAACCACCGACATCACCTCCGGCGACCTGGTAGCCGATGCGGTGGCGCACAATCCAGAGATTCTGGCGGCACAGCAGACGCTGAAGAAAGCGCAGGCGGGACTGAGCGCCGCACACGCGGCATACATTCCAGAGGTTGGGGCTTTTGGACAGTACATCTACCAAAGCGGTGTGCCACTGCTCTCTGAAAACAACGGCGGGATGGGGCTGAAGATGAGCTATACCCTGCTCGACTTCGGCAAGCGCAGCGGCGAAGTGCATGAGCGCAAGACGCAGGTGGAAGAGGCTCAGGAAAACCTGCGGCACGTGGAGAATCGCGTGCGCGTGGAGATTGAAAAAGAAGTGCGCAAGGTAAGGCGCGCCGAGACAGGGCTGGAAGCGGCACGGGAAAGCGTGGCGGCGCGGGCTGAGATGCGGCGCATCACCGCCAATCAGGTTGAAGCCAACACGGCAAACGCATCGGCGCTGAAGGAAGCCGAGGGGCAGCTTGCCGAGGCTGAGGCGATACTGTTTCAGGCAGAGGCGGAGCGGAGCACGGCGCGCGCCGAACTGGAACGGACACTGGGCAAAAAGTAGAGCGAAACCAGAATAACTGTATCCGGTTGCGTTTTGTGCAGGGTCGCCGTTCCTGGGGGCGCTGCGGTTTCCTGATACATCAACTCTGGTTCCGCTGTAGCTTGGAGTATAAAAAGTACGAGGGATGCAAAATGGATTGCCGGGCCTTGACAGTGAATAGGGAGTTTGGAAGCGGCGGCGGGCGAATCGCGCAGACCATTGCGGAGTGGCTCGGCTGGAAGCTGTTGGACCGCGATATCATCGACGCCATCGCCTACGCGGCGCACGTGGATGCCAAGGTGGTTACGCACTACGACGAGCATGTGGATTCATGGCTTCGCCGCATCAACCAGCAGGCCATGCGCGGCGCGGCGCTGGCCGCCGGACTCGAACTGGGAGATAACTCCGTATTCGATGCCGATCAGATCGTGGAACTGACGCGGAAGATCGTCGAAGAGGCTTATGCAGAGGGCAATTGCGTCATTGTGGGCCGCGGCGCGCAGTGCATTCTCCAGCACAGGCCCGACGCATATCACGTCTTTGTTTATGCGCCGTATAAAGAGCGCATTCTGCGCCTGCGCAAACGCCTGGAAAAGGGCGTCGATGTCGAACAGCGCATCCGCACCGTCGACGGAGAACGCGCCAAGTATCTGCAACAGTACTACGGCAAAAGCTGGTGCAATCTGCACCTCTACGACCTGATGATCTCCTCCTGCGAGGATGAGGCAGTAACCGCGCGAGTGATTCTGCACGCCATGACCGGGTCGACAGAAGTCAAAGGACAGGGACTAGGGACGTAGGGACCAGGGACTAGAAAAGCCCGCGGGGTGAGGGACGTGCTTTCCCACATGGCATTTGCGTGTGACTGGAACGAAAGACCCGTGGCTAAACAGGCTGCGGAAAAACTCCGAATGTATAGCGAAAGGGTGAAAATTGGGGGATACAAAACCATCAACCAACCCTCGCGAATCGTTCCTAGGGCATCCTAGCGCGATCCATTT
>Ga0255356_1000823_pt1 | contig 20375 bp, 10 predicted proteins | sample HBST100metaG_FD_189944 | JGI IMG/M metagenome (GOLD analysis project Ga0255356, IMG submission 189944) | Peat soil microbial communities from Stordalen Mire, Sweden - H.B.S.T100 | ecosystem: Environmental > Terrestrial > Soil > Wetlands > Peat | place: Sweden: Norrbotten County, Stordalen Mire...
TGACGCTGACCTTCAGTACTACCTCGATATTTCGGTTGGAAAAGCTTCTGCCCAGCTGATTCCGAAGCATCTGCATGTATTGCGGGCTTACGACAAATTGAGTTGCAGCTTCGGTGCCGTTGCGGCCGATCCCGGCTAGGATCAGCACCCAGTTGTTGGTTGTCGAATCCCAGAATCGCGCCAGCAAAGCGTAGTCATCCGCGCTAGAATACGGCACGGTCGAGTCGCGCTTCCAAACCACGCCCGGCCGCTTAGTATCGACGATGGACTGGTTGAGATAGCCCCATTGATTCAGATAGCCGGATTCAGCGGTGAAATGAAAACGCAGCGGTTCGGCAAAGCGCAGCGTCCAGTGATTGTTATAGGCATTCAGCAGGATCACGGGGTGTTCCTGGAACTGCGGCAGCAGAGTCGTTGCCGCGGACGCAAATCGGGGGATTGCGCCTCCGCGCTCGATCAGGCTGCTCAACATAACAACGGATGAGACCGTGGTGATTGAGAAATACGGATAGTCTGTTTCTTTGCCTGCTGTCACGAATCCAGGCGCGGGACTCTGCCCACCGGCGCACATCAGAATATCGCCTTTTTCGCGCAGGATCGGCTCCCAGAACACATCGATCGCCTGGTGCGAACTCATTCTCGTCCAGTGCTTGATCCACACCCCAGCCAGCACCGCAACTACGATCAGGATCGGCACGCCGATCAGAACCGGCCATTTCATCCTGCGCCATTTGCTCTTAGGGAGCGCCGCGTTTCCTGCCGAAACCTGGGCCGAATGGACCTCGCTGCGGTCCTCCGAGGTTTCCCCGGAGGCGGATCCGACCGCCTCTCTTGCCTCGGCTGGAAAATGGAACTCAGGAACGTAGCTCCCCGTCGTCAGACTGATCTTTACCGCCGAGGGAGAGGGATGTTCCAGATAGAACTCGGACAGTCTCCGTCGTGCGTCGTTGGCTCTTACCCTCACAATTGCGTCCGTGGCCGTCTCGTAATCGATGGGCCTTCCGAAGATCTTGGCGCCGATGAAGCGCTCGCTCAGGCTCTCTGTGTCTCCCTCTAGCACGCGACGGACGACGAACTCCAGAAAATCATGGCATCGCTTGCTGCGGGCAAAGTGGGCGCTCTTCAGGATCGCATCAAGCTCAGCTTCTACCGCCGCTGACTGGATCGCCGTCAGCCGGTTTGGACTCGCTTGTGCTGAAGTTGCCGTCATAATGGCCTATTCCTTCGAGACGGCTGGATTATATCATGCCACGTAACCTGCCTCGTAACCTTTTACTATCATATTTATTATGAATAGCTTAATCCATTATTCTATGGCGGAACTGTTCGGAACGTTGACAGCGCTGTTTACAAGGCCGAAATTCACACTCGGTTTGAAATAGGCAAGAAGGGGGGGTGCAGCAAAAGCAAAAACTTCTCAGCTTATTTTACACTGGGTTGTCTGTCTGCGGGATGAAAACCTTTTCACCTTTTCTAGGAGACACCGGCCCTGTGTTGTTCTCCAGCTTCGCCGAGTCGTCCTCCGCTCGGACTGTGGTTGCGCCAGCCGATCAACGGAGGTTGTTCCCGACTGCGAGCTGGGAGTTCAGTGCAAGCAACCACCATAACCCCGGTCGATTGGTAAATGGCCGGGTATCGGCACCGACAACGGTGCTTAAACTTTTAGGAGACGCTATGCAAACTAACTATTCAGCCAGGCGATGGTTCGCCTCGGTCGCTCCGCGTTTCATCGCGGTCATGCTGCTGATTCTCTGCGGCGCGTTCGCTGCGTACGCACAGAGAATCACTGGTAACATCACCGGCACCGTCAAGGACGAGCAGGGCGCCATGGTGACCACGGCCACCGTAAAGGCCACCAACACCGAAACCGGCTTCACGCGCACCACTCCTGTCGGCGGCGACGGCGCCTTCCTCGTTCAGTACCTGCCGGTCGGCAACTACACCGTCGAAGTCGAGGCCGCCGGCTTCAAGAAGTTCGTGCAGCAGAACCTCATCGTCGCGGTCGATCAGACCGTGCCCCTGGGGGTCACGCTGACCGTGGGCGCGCAAACGCAGACGGTGGAAGTCACTGAGGCTCCGCCGTTGGTTGAAACCACCACCGCCGAGTTGGGCCGATCGGTTTCGCCCGCCGAAATCATCGGCCTGCCCCTAGTCAACCGCAACGCCTATGCTGAAATCTCCCTGACTGCTGGTGTCATGTCCAACAGCGCCAGCGGGCAGAGCAATCCAAGCGGAACTCCGAACTTTGCCTATGGCGTTCCCTCGACACAGGTCATTGTCAACGGTAGTATCGATGGCGGCGTAGCCATGGTCAGCTACTACCTAGATGGTGGTATTAACATGACCGGGTTGCGCAATTACGGCAATCCACTGCCGAATCCTGATGCTCTCCAGGAATTCCGTATCGAGACCAACAACTTCGCGGCGCAATATGGCCGCATGTCGGCCGCCGTGGTCACGGCCGTGAGTAAGTCTGGAACGAACCGGTTCCACGGCTCACTCTTCGAATTCAACCGCAACACCGACCTGAACGCCTACAACTGGCGGGCTACTAGCAAAACTCCGTATCACCGCAATCAGTTTGGTGGTGCCATCGGTGGTCCAGTGAAACGCGACAAAGCCTTTTTCTTCTTCAGCTATGCCGGTCTCCGGCAGGTTGTCGGTCAGCAACTGACTGGCGGTATCTTGCCTACGGCAGCCGAGCGCGAAGGCGATTTCACCAACGATTCCTTCACCGTGTACATGCCCGGCACCACGACACAGGTCGATGGAACCAACAACAGCGCGAACTGCACGACGGCGAAACCGAACTGCGTTCCCTTAAACCTGTTGGATACAACGTCTGCTACCTTGATCTCGAAATACGTTCCTCTGCCCACCGGAACAGCCGTCGCAACCGGCGGTGCCAGCTACACAGGCAATTTCAGCGGACCGACGAACCAGACAGAATATCTGGGTAAATTCGACGAAGCGATCTCGGATAAGGATCACGTTGCCGCCAGCTATTTCTTCCTGAAAACGACTCAGAATGCGTATGGGACCGCTAATAGTGCCTACATGATTCCCTACATGATCAACCAGTCCTATTCTCATCAGCACGTCCTTAACCTGAGCGATATCCATACCATCAACGCCAATACCGCCAACCAAGCTTGGCTGACCTTCACTCGCGTTGCCGGCGGCCGCACCAACCTTCCGACGGTTGGCTTGGAGGATCTTGGATCGACTTTTACCACGCAAGGGCCGAAGACGCTTCCGCAACTCACGATTTCGGGTTATTTCAGCGCTGGAGGCGCGCTGGCCGGAGCGGTCAGCGATACGACCTTTTATTCCATTCGCGACATGATCAGCCAAGTTCGGGGCAAACATTCGCTGGACTTCGGCGGTGAAGTTTCCCAGGAAAAAGATCCTGCGGCTGGCAATCTTGAAAACTACGGCAACTTCACTTTTTCGAAGTCAGCGCCGACTACGACCGGCAATGCACTTTCCGACTTTATCACCGGCCAAGTCTATACGATGGAGCAGGATACACCGTATACTGTGGTCACTTCGAACTGGTACTACGCGCTGTTCCTCCAGGACACCTATCGTATCGCGCCGCGCCTAACGCTGAATGTTGGCTTGCGCTACGACATGCAACAGGCACCGGTCGAATCGAAGGACCGGACTGCAACTTTCGTCCCCAACGTGCAATCCACCAAGGTCACATCGGCTCCGCTTGGCATGCTCTTCGTTGGGGATAAGGGCGTTTCGCGCGGCATCACCGACAACCGCTATCACCACATTTCGCCACGCGTCGGGCTTTCCTGGGATCCGTTCGGCGACGGCAAGACGGCTGTACGCGCCGGCGCGGGCCTGTTCTACGGCTCGGTGTCGGCCAACGAGTGGAACCAGCCGGCCAATGCGCAGCCGTTTGCCGTGCGCCAGACCTTCAACTCGATTACATCCTTTTCCAACGTCTACGGCAACACGGCCTCGTTCCCCAACGGCGATCCGTTCCCGTACACCTACTCAGCCGCGAATTCCCGCTTCCTAACCGATGCTTCGATCGAAACCATCTCGCAAAATTACCAGTGGCCGTTGGTTTATCAATTCAATGCGGCTGTCCAGCGGCAGTTGCCGATGAATGTCAGCGCTACTGCAGCCTACGTCGGCACACTGACCCGCCATGTGCCCTTTTCGAAAGATGACAATTATGCACCCTACGCAGCCGGCGCCAACACCACACAGGCCAGCATCGACGCGCGGCGGCCGTACAACAACAACCACACTTTGGGTCAAAACTCCTATCTCGAATCGCAGGAAACTTCCTCGTACCACTCTCTGCAGATCACGGCAAACCGGCCTCTGCGCCGCAACATTATGTTGAGTGGTTTCTACGTCTGGAGTCATACCATCGCAAGTGTTAGCCCTGCTGGCGCCTGGCAGGGAGGTGCGCAGGATTTCGCAAATCTGTGGGAGGAAAAAGGCCCAACCGATACTGATATCCGGAACATGGCCAGCATCTCGGCCATGTGGACGCTGAATTATTACAATGGATCGAGTCGCCTCATCAAACAGTTTGCCAACGGCTGGACGATCTCACCGATCGTCTCGCTGCAAAGCGGCACTCCGTTCAGCATCTCAACCGGCTCAAACAAAAACTTCGACAGCGCGAACTCCAACCGTCCGAACCTGGTTCCGGGTGTCAATGCCTTCCTCGATCCGCATCGCAGCCGCTCGGTGAGCAGTAATGCATGGTTCAACACGGCAGCCTTCACGGCCAACGGTCCCGGACTCGGCATCGGCCCTGGCGGAGCGGACGGCAACACGCCGCGCGACTACCTGCGCGCTCCAGGTTATCGCGACATCGACCTGGGGCTGCTGCGTGATTTCCATCTACAGCGCGGAGTGGTCTTCCAGCTCCGCGGCGAAGCCACGAACGCCTTCAACATGGTCAGCATGAACGCGCCGACGGCTAACCTAGCCTCGAGCAACAACGGCAAGATCACCTCGGCTGGTACGCCACGCCTCATCCAGGTGGGAGCGCGGTTAACCTTCTAGAGCATTTTTGCTTTTGCTGTAGACTTCCGTGCCCCATCCTTTCCGCTTTTTTCTGCGGAAAGGGTGGGATACCAATGAATTTTGGGTCTACACCATTTCCGAAAATGCTCTAATTGGAGATGCACATGCAATTCTGCAATTTTTCTTCACAAATAAAACGTTCCGGATGCATTCCGGTGCTTGCCATTGCCTGCTTGCTTGCCTTGCCTTCGCCCCTCGCTGCCCATGCGCAGAAGGCGCCCGTTGCCGAACCGGGAAACACGCCGGCCACAGCCGGTCCGCTGGCCAGGAATCTTTCCGCCAAGTTCACCAAAAAAGATATTGGCAAGGCCATGAAGATCGTGGCCGACTGGCAACTCGCGCGGATGCCCGACGAAGCCCAGACCGACTGGACCTGGGCCACGCTCTACACCGGCTTCATGGGAGTTCCTGAGCCGGTGGCTGGCGGCAAGTACAAGCAGGCCATGTTGCAGTTGGGCGAGCGGCTTCAGTGGCAGCCTGGGCCGCGCGTGCTGCACGCCGACGATCAGGCCGTGGGCCAGATGTACCTTGAGCAATATCAGATTCACAAAGACAAGAAGATGCTGGAGCCGATGCGCGCACGGTTGGATCAGGAGATGGCTACACCCGACGATCCGGCCACGCCGCTCTGGTGGTGGTGCGACGCGCTGTACATGGCCCCGCCCGTCTTTGCCGATATGGCCGCGGCCACAGGCGACCAGAAATACCTAACCTACATGGATCACGAGTGGACGCTTACCACCGACCTGCTCTACGACCACTCCAAACGACTCTATTCGCGCGACGCAACCTATCTGGACAAGCACGAGAAGAACGGCGAAAAAATCTTCTGGGCGCGCGGTAATGGCTGGGTGATGGGAGGCATTGTCCGCGTTCTGAAGGTGCTGCCTGCCGGCTCTCAGTTGCGTCCGAAGTATGTGGCGCTGTTGAAGGAGATGGCGGCAGCGTCCCTGGCCATTCAGGGCAAGGATGGACTGTGGCGGCCGGGGCTGCTTGACGCTGATTCCTATCTACTGTCTGAAGTTTCAGGAAGCGCCTTCATCACCTATGCGCTGGCTTACGGCGTGAACGAAGGCATCCTGGACCGCGCCACATACGAGCCCGCTGTCCACCATGCGTGGGCGGGACTGCTGACTCACGTTTATGCCGATGGCCGGCTTGGCTGCATTCAACCTGTTGGTGCTGCGCCGGACGCGTTCACGGAAACGTCCAGCTATGTGTACGGAGTTGGCGCCTATTTGCTCGCCGGTTCAGAAATCTATCGTACGGCCCGGTAAGCATTGCCCACACAATGCAGCCCCAGTGTCATGCTGGGAGCACATTGAAAGGGCCTTGCCGGGGATATATACAACACGCCCGCTGCCTCCTGTTTAAAGAGGCAGCGGGCTAGAGCAAAAGCAAAGTAGCTGTACCCGGAGTCTATCCTCTCAAGTGGCTTTTTCCTCAAGAAAAATCCACCTTTCACGGTTCTTAAAAAGTCTGCGTGTATTCCGAAAATGCTCTAATAAACGAGCAGCACCGGCGCGCGCCAGAAGGTGGATCGTTGGGTCGTCGGGTCCAACACTGTCACCTGGCACTCATACTCACCTGGGGTGAGGAGAGCAAGGTCGAGACTAAAACGCAGAGGCATCATTCCCAGCCGGCTACTGCTATCCGTAACAACCGACTCGGGCGGAGTTTCAAGAACTCTGGCTCCGGCATGATATAGGCTGACATAGGCGAACACGGCCGGCCTCGAACCAGCCTGACGCAAGCCCTCCCGATTGACGGTCTTGCTCTCTGCCGTAGTGTTCGGCGGCAACGGCTTATAAACCTGCAGATAGACATACATCTCGCGGCTGATGCTGAAGACGCGGGTGACGCTGGGGACCAGCTTCCGGCCCTCCTGCACCAGTGGATTGACAGTTGCTTCCTTCTCCTTATCCTTGCCCTTGGCGGCATCGTAGAGCGCTTCGCTCAGTTCCACGCGCTGGCTGCTGAGCACCACCGAACTGATCGCGACGTGCTTGTCTTCCTTGTTTAAATTGGGGATAACAAAGGTTGTTTGATAAGTGCCGATTCTGCCGGTTTCATCGTCCCGCGCAAGAAACTTGATGCGGTATTTTCCCGGCAGCAGGGTGAAGCCCGTGTCGTACTCGATAGGGCGATGGGTCAGCTCCGCCGCGGTTGCATCCGAGAGCTTGATGTTGACATTGTCACGCACGTTGCTGACGGTTGAACCGCCGATCTCGTCCTTGATTTCGCCGATAAAATCGATGAGCGTATGCTCGGCGCCGCCGCGTTTGGCCAGAGCCAGTTCGCGGCCAGGAATCTTGACAGTGATGGGAACAAAATACTCCGCGCGGTTAAGTTGAAAGTGATCGATCTCCATGGCAATGGAGAGTTCCGTGATGGGATCTTCGAGCATTAACGCATCTTCCAGTTGGCGCTCTTTGTCGGCCGTGGTGAAGCGGCTGAACACCTTGTTCGCATAGTAACCCTGGCGATAACTCAGATTGGCGGCGAGCTCTTGCGTAAGTGAAACTTTGATATGCCGGAAGTGTCCATTCTGAGCTGTGTTGGTGGCGTAGTAGCCCAGAATGTAGTAATCGGAAATAGCCTGCTGGGCCTGCACAATGCCGCGGGTCAGATCGTTATTGTCGAGGAGAGCCTTGCCTCCGGTGTCGCCGGCCAGAGCGTAGAGCGTGTCTTGCGATTGCTGGAAGCCGGTTGTGGTGGCCAGAGCCGCGGCGCCGGTGTAGATACCGGAGTTGCCCGCCGAACCTTGCGTTGCGTCGCCGAGCGGGGCCTCTGCAACCAAACCACGCGCGTCGATGGGCCAGAAGGAAACCCCTGCTTTGATGGCATCATCAACCGTGGCGTGAAGTTGGGCCTGGTTGTCGGTGCCGTTCAAGCGAAGGCCACTGGCAAAATAGATTAACGATTTTTTCTCGTTCAACTGACCGAGCATCCTGGCAGCGGTTTGCAGAGCGGCAAGCTGGCGGTCGGTGCTGAAGATGTTGAACTCGCTGTCGTCTTGGCCAAAGGCGGCTCCGGTGTCGGCGCTGCTGGCGTCGTCGATGGTCTGTACGTAATTCAGGTCTTCGCCTACAACCAGCGTTTCCAGTATGCTGAGCAGCTTGTTGCGGTCCGCCGTGAAGTCCTGGAGAATATCGACCGAGGCGCCCTGATAGCGAAGAATGGAAACCAGATCCACCGTAGTCATCTGGGTGCGGATAAACTTTTCCGCGGCGGCAAGAGCGCGCATCTGGTCGGCCGGGCGCATGGCCGACATATCAAAATAGAGCGCCAGCAGACGGCGATTCTTGTAACGGGAATTCTCCGCCGTTTCCGGAACAATCTGCGTATGTGCCAGGCGCTTGTAGATTTTCAGATCTTCATCCGCGGGCGTAACAACAGGCAGTGGTTCAGCAAGGGCCGTAAGATTCTGGTGTTCACAGAAGCGAATCGTCTGCGTGACGCCGTCTTCGGTAAGCGCAAAATCCTTGGCGGTAAGTCCGGGAATCGACTTACCCGCCTTGTCTTTGACAACCACCGGCTCGACGACCAGTTGCACCTTCAGCGACATGGTGAAGGTCTCCGTCGAAGCGGCTGACTTGTTCTGGCCGATTTGTTGCGCGGTTGCTTGTGCAACAACGCCGAGAAGCAGGAGAATACCGAGCAGTCTTCGCATCTCAGAACCTCAACCGCAGTGTGGTTTGCAGACTGCGCATGGCATTGGCCGCACTGGGCGCGCCGAATTGTGAACTGTTCCAGGTGGAGATCCATCCCGAAAAGGCTGTGTGATTCAGCAGGTTGGTGGCGTCGATGCGGGCATCGAGAGAATACTTCGTGCTGGAACGAAAGGTACGGGCCAGTGAAGCGTCCAGACTGAACTGCCCCGGCCCGGTGATGGAGTTTCTGCCCGCCGTACCCCATTGGCCAGAAGTGGGCACGGTGTAGGCCGCACTGTTGAGATGTACTCCAGCGCTGTTGGTGTAGATCTTTGCACCGCTTAAGCTGGGGCGAGTGATGTTAGAGAAACCCGTGCCTGAAATTGCGGCCAGATAAGCCGGTGTCTCCGGCAATCCTGAACCGGTACTGATCTTGGTGAGCATGGTCCACTCCTTGACCAGCCTGCCCCGCCAGCCGCGCAGTGAGTCTCCACCGCCAAGCCCCTCTCCGCTGGTGTACTGAACTTGCAGGTTTAACAGTTGCCGTTGATCGAAAGTAGAAAGCGCGCGTTCCGCATGCAGATCGTGCCAGTTCTGCGCAATGGAAGCTGTTGCTCCGGATGATCCATCATTTTGCGCACTGGTCGTGACGTGCCCCTGGCCGCCAAGTTGCGCATCGTCGTCCAGTGACTTGGACCACGTGTAAAGCATGGAAGCGGTAAAACCATTGCGGAGCCTGCGGCGCAGTTGCAGTTGCCCGGCATGGCGCGTGGAGTTACCGCCCGAAGTGCGATAGACAAAGCCCAGCGGACAATCCGGACAGGGATTGGTTGCACCTATCGGATACGTATTAGGCAGGAACTGTTGCACGCCGTGCGTTCCCTTCACGCCAAGATAAGTTGCGGTAAGTTGCAGCGCCTCCGGCAGATCGCGTTGCACGGATAGTTGCCATGTCTGCGCATAGCCCACGCGGAAATTGGGATCGATGGCAAAGTTGTCGGAGGTTGTCGAAGAACAGGTGATGAATCCATTGGCCAGCGTCAGCGGGCAGGCCGTGCTGTTGGCAACGCTGAGGCTCTTGGAGAGCGGCGCCTGCTGCGCGAGTTGCAGCGCGGGAGCCAGGTACACCGACGTATCGTGGTAGATTCCATAGCCGGCGCGAACCACAACGGTCGAAGCAGGGATGGGACGCCAGGAGATGCCGATGCGCGGTTCCACGCCTGTTCTGTCCGGCCGCACCAGGGAGCTGGGGTAGTGGTTGCCTGTGATCGATCCCACCGGATCGCTGCCCAGCACCGCAGCAGCGGAGGTAAAGCCGGAGGCTAGATCGAGATTGACCAGTCGTCCGTGGACCTCCGTGATGGGCGCTCCGTACTCCCATCGCAAACCGGCGTTGATGGTCAAAGCGGGCATCACGCGCCAGTCGTCTGTGGCGTAAGCATCGTAAACCGATTGGCGGAAGTATTTGTCGGCATTGCCATAGGCGATCGAGCTGGTATCCGGCACACCAATCAGGAAATCTGCTAGGTCAAAGCCGGTGCTGCCTGTGCCCGCCGTTGCCGCGCCAGTAAAAGCAAAAGTACCGCGTGGGTTTTGTTGAAAGTAGTCATTGTGCTGCTGCTTGCGCAAGTCCGCGCCAACGGTAACGTTGTGCTTGCGTTGATAAATGGATGCGGACGCGGAGAAAGCGTCGGTACGGCTGCGATTAAATGCGCTGTTGGCATCGGAAAGAGATGTGAGGCCGCTGGAAAAGTTGAGCGCGGGTGGACCCCAGTTGGCGCTGTCCAGATCGTTGCCGGTAATGCCCGCGGTACCGGATATATCTTCGCGGTTTTCAAAGTTTGGCGCAACAAGCGTCCGCAGGCGGCTGAAGCGATAAGCGCTGTTTACAAAAATTCGGTGGCCGAAGCGATGCTCCCAATTGATGTTGGTGTTGATGCCGAGCGTATCTGTGGTATCCACGAAGGCGAAGAGATTGGTGCTCGCGGCGCGAACGCTCTGCAGATTAAAGCTTCCCCAAAGCTGATCCCTGCGCCCCAGCGATTTGTCCAGGCGCGTTTCCATGGCGTCCTGATGACTGCTGTCAAGCACCGTCCTTTCGTAGTTGTAGAGCGAGCTGTTGGTGAGGTTAGCTGCCGGGAAAAGCTGTAACAACGCCGCGGCTTGAGAACTAAGTGGGACAACGTTGTTAGCGTAGGGAAGACCCGTCGTGGGATTGTAGACGGTTGTAGACAAGCTGCCAAGATTGCCGGTGCGCTCTTCCGTCGTGGGAACGATGCCGGACAACGTTTCGGCAGTCTGATTGCGCGTCCACTGATAACCCACGAAGAAGTCTGGACCGCGTGGCAGCAGATGCGGAATCCTGAGCGGCCCGCCGAATGCAATACCGCCAGTGAAGTGGTCGTAATAGGGTTTCGGCGTCTCAACTCCGCTCAACGAATAAGGCCGCGCGTCCAGGGATGAGTTATCAAAGATCGCGGATACGCCGCCTTTGTAAAGGCCTTTGCTGCCAGTGCGTGTGTTACCAAATGCCTGTGAGAGCGCATATTGCGAGGTCGCCGCATTGTTGGTGCTGCCGTTGACTAGAAACCCATCCGCCGCCTGCTCGTTCACATCATCTGGAGTCTTGGGCTTATTCACGTTCGCATCGGCGGCGTCATTCTTCTTGGGCGCTGCCGCGGAGGCAGGCCGCGCAAGGATAGAAGACTGCGTCACCTTCACGTGAACCATCAGTTGGTCGATTGGCAGCAACGCCAATTCCCACTTGCCCGCGGGGGTCTGCGGCGCAATGCTCACTTCGGCATGGAGGGTCGCGAAGCACTGCATCTCGACCTCGATCTTCCACTTGCCATCCGCCAGATCGGCAAAAGAGTAAATGCCTCCCTGATCGGTAATCGTCGCGATTTTCTTTGTGCCCTGCGTCGCCGTGACCGTCGCTCCGGGAACAGGAAAGCCGCCGAAGCTGACCTGCCCGTGGTACTCCGATGCCCCGGCGATACTGGAGAAAGCTAGTGCGGCAAAGAAAACGGCGTGCTTTATCTTCAACAGCATCTGGCCTCAATTCTCCGTTGGAATCCTGTCGATATGGTCAATCACCAACATCTGGACCGGCACTTTCTGCGGGATCAGTTTCAGTCCCAACTGCTCCTGCACGGCTGTAAAGATGGATGGAAGAGAAGAGTCGGTCGCATCGTCCAGCGCATAATTCCGAGAAGTGCGAACCATCCAGCGATAATCACGAACAGATTCTTTCTGAATCTCAATATGCGCATTTCACGATCAATCATTTCCGCAAATTTTGTTGTTCTTCGGCACTAGTTATCTGAAGGTTTCTCGATGTGATCGATGACAAGTATCTTTTCAGGGGCCTTGGTCGGTTCGAGTTTCAGGCCTAGCTCCTCCTGCAGCGCTGTAAAAATGGACGGCCGCGAATCGTCCGATGCCCTCTCCTGTTCCGGCGCCCAGTGGAGCGTGATGTCGTAACTGCCTTCGATTCCAGTCTTGTCTTCAATGATACGGCCAGCTTCTCCGGACAGGGTTACAGCAAGTCCCGCGATCGGCATGGATTTGGACGTAAACTCTCCCCCTCCCATTGAAGAAGTAGAGTTACCCGTCTGTGTGTTTGGCTTCAGCTTGAATCCTCCCTTGGCCACAACCAGCGCGTAGACGGGAATTTCCTTGGTCTCGTAGTGAACCTTCAGTTTGTATCGGTCCGCCAGAAGCGATTGCAACATCAGGCGGTACTGTGCTGACCGCTCCTTTGGAAGGAGCTTTTGCATGGCTTCGTAAGTTTCCGCATCCATCTTTGCTTCAATGTTGTATCGTTCAGTGCTTGCCCATCCCGGCATCCCAATAACCAAATCAGGCAAGCGTATGCCGAATGCGGTCATCAGGAGCGTATGGGTATCTATATTGTTTGCTGAAAAACCACCGGGAATGAATCGCATCATCATTCCACGGTCACCTGCCTTATTCGGACGGATGGACGAGACTTCGAAGGCCGGTGTTTCGGCGCTTGCCTCCTGCGCGGCGGGGGACTTCTCCTGTGCTGGCGTCGGCAGAACAATTGCTATAGAAGTAAATGCCAGGAGCAGAAGACTTCTACGAAACGAGTACTTGCCAGCAAGTTCACCGATCACTCATATCTCCTTTTTAACTGTAAGACTGGTTTCTCGACGATTTGTCAACGCTATCAATGACAAGAACTTCTACCGGGACTTCTTGCAATTTTAGTTTCAGGTCCAACTGTTCCTGCAACGCACTGAAGAGCGAAAGGCACGGAGCCATTGTCCATAAGACGTAGACTTCGTGTCTTTCGCTCTTTGGCTGCGGCCTTTTGCCCGCTGTTAGTTCTCCGACGGCTTTTCAGCGTGGTCGACTACGAGCACGTCGGCGGGAGCCTTGGTGGCTTCGAGCTTGAGCCCTAACTGCTCCTGAATAGCTGTATACAAGTTCGGCGGCGCGTTGGCTGCATCGGTCGGCGGCGGAACCCTGACACCCAGGCTGGTGAACTGCGAGTCGTCCGGGGTCCAGTTCAACGTAAAGTCGAATTTACCCTCGATTTCTGTTTGATCCAGCACCGGGCGGTCCAGCACGGTTCCCTGCAGACCTAGAATGCAAAAATCGTTCATGCTTGCATTGACTGCAATCAGTGCGCCCAACTGGCGGAATCCCACCCCCGGCAGCCCCTTCGGATCACTGGCGCTCCTGGTTAACTTGGGGCCGCTCTTGGTCACGCTCAGCACATAGACGGATAACTGCTTTTTGTCGTGATGAAAGCCAAGTTCGTAGCGGTCGGCAAGCAGCTTCTGCACCATGACCTTGAGCTGGGTGGCATTGGGCATCCCTTCGCCGTCGGGCTGCGCCGTGATGTCGTAATGGTCGTTCTCCGCCCAGGCGGGCAGTCCCTGAATCTGCGTCGAATGCACCCCATAAGCGAATGCGAGCAGATCCCTGAGAGAAAAGTTCACTGACACCATCTTTCTTCCCTGCACGGTCAGGAACTTGCGCTTTTCGTCTGGCTTGCTGGGCTTGATGGTGGCCACTTCAAAGCTCGGATTGGCGTTGGCGGCCATCGGCGGAATCACCGGAGCAGGCTCGGGGATAGTCCAGGCTGTCTCGGGTGTGGCGCGCGTCAAGGTAAGCGGAAATGGCGAACCTTGAATGAAGTTTCCCGCCATCGAGTTGCCATCCGCGCTCAATTTTCCTTCATACGAAACACCGACAGAAGTTACCAGCTTCACGGCTGTACCATCCAGCGTGGTCTTGGAAACGGGGAGGCCCTGTCCACCCTGATCGATGCTATATAAAACCGACTTGAGCTCACCGCTGTCAGCCTTTGAAATCTTGATGACCAAACGCAGGTCTTTGCCCACATGCAGCGTACCTTGCCAGGCGCCGACCAGATTCTGCGACGAATTCACCGCAGGTGTTGTGGCTTGTGCGCTGACCGGGCTGATGAAAGCCAGGCTCAAGACCATGGATGCTACTATCGCGGCGAGCTTGCCCAGGCCCGAACGATGTTTCCTGCCAGAGACGGATTTGCAGATCTCCTGCGTTGTCATGCATCTTTCTCCTTGTTGAGAGATTAGTAACTGCTGCTCGTTGTCCTTGCCGTTCAGCTACAAAAAATCTGGCGAGCAACTTTACATAACATCATACTGAAGTTGATGACGCTGTCATCTATTATTGTGGCTTGGAGTCCGGTGCTTCATGGCAATTCGTGTCCATAATCGCTAAGCGATCTGTCGATACCAATAGGATGGACGCTCGGATATGTGCAGCCAGCTCCAAATCACAACGACCAAAGCAAGCCCGAAAAACGTCCCTTATATAGCGCTCTGAGATACTGGCGAGGGAGCAGCGAAGATGGAGTGTTTACCGAGGAAGATCTACACCTACGAGTTCAAGTTAAAAGCAGTGCGTCTGGTTGAGTCTGGCCAGAGCATCGCGGAGGCGGCGCGCAAGGATGAGGTAATCGACTGGATGCTCTGGTATAACCAGAAGCGGATGCACTCGACGATCGTCTACCAGAGCCCGGTCGAGTTTGAACAGGCGTGGCTCTTGCAATAGTAAGCGGACTGAAAGACAGGCTGTGGGAGTGTCCCCTCAACCCTGGCGTATATGAGGGACGCATTCTGAGGGCAAGGTCAGACGCTTTGTATTTCCGCTAAGAAAAACGCTGCTTTGCGAAAACATCTCGCCTACTACAATTTCTGCGTAAAGCACATGCTTATTTTCGTCACGCCCGTATAAGTCACGTCGACGAATCCCTCGCCCGCATCGGCCTTGAAGTTCTTGGCGTCGCTTTCCAGCTTTACGTTCAGGCCGGAAAGTTTCCAAAGTCTCACGGAGAGGTCGGCGGCCTTCACGCCTGGCGCATACAGCCGGAAGGTCACGTCGCCCGGCTTGGTCGAGATCTTGATTCCTTGCTTGGTTGCTTCTGCATCGATGAGTGGCGTGCGCGTCATGTTTAGCCAGCCGATCCGGCCCGAAGGCGTCAACCACTGCGCGGTTACAGGATGGAACTGGCTGTCTGCATCCACCAGACGGGTTTGGCCCGTAATCTCGCCGCCATAGACCAACGTCTTTCCCATCCAGGCTGTCGCCACGCGCGGTCCTTCGATGGGACGCCGCACCTCACGCTCGCCAGGAAAGCGGCGGAAGATCTGCAAGGCATCCTCCGGTATCCGCGCATCGACCACCGCCATCAGCGGAATAAACCATAGGTCGGCCGCATGATCTACCGGTGGATCGAAGCTGGTTAGTGGTGCTGCTTTTTCATCCAGCACCATGCGCAGCCACAGGCCGTCGATGCTCACATAATCCAGCATGTTCATGCCATAGGAACGATCGTAGGGACCGGAGATATTGCGCAGGTTGGCATTGTAGAAAGCGGCGGTTGCGCGCCAGAGTCCGTCTTCCATCTCGCGGCCCATCTGCCGGGTCTCTTCGGTCAGGCCGTAATCCCGCCATAAGGCAAGCGCGCAAAAATCAACGCCTGCATAGGTTGGCGAGTTGTACTCGTTGAAGGCGTTATGTTCCTTGTAGAGTTTGTAGACAGCACGCTGCCATTTCTCAGCCATCTCTTTCCACTCCGGCCTGCCGCCGTACTGGGCTGTATAACTCAACAAGTAGCCGTACATCAGGGCAATGTTCGTGTAGGAAGGCTCGAGCCGGCCTTCGTGCATCTCGCCCTGCAACGCATAGTCAATCGACGCCATCATGCGCTTCCGCAGATCCACCGGAAGGCGGTCCGGATACTCGTTCAGCATCACGGCGAAGGTCATGCCGATAAAGACGCGCCAGTTCGGATCGTAGCCCTTCCACATCACGGCGTGCTCGACCGGATCGGGCTCATTCGGCGAACGGCGGAAGGTTCCGTCCCAGGCTTTGCCCGGCGCGTGGAACTGCTGATCGAGCACGGCCTCAGTTACCCTTACGGCTTTCGCACGGTCGCCCGGAGCATCGCGCAGCAGAAGACCCAGCGCGTACCAGGTAGACTCGCGCACCATGTAATAGGTCATGCCGGTTACGTCGTCCGGATGCGGATTGGCGGGCAGATTGCTTGGTTCAGGCGGTTCGATGCAGAGGTGGGTCTTTTCGTCCCAATACTTGTCGCCCCACTGCATGGCAACGGTGAAAATCTCGCGGCTGTTCTTGCTGAGCGAGGCAGGACTCGGATGGCGTGGCGCGGCTTGTGCATATGCGCCGCACGCAATCACAAAGAAAACCCCAAAGAAAAAAATACTTGCCGGCTTCCAGAACTTTTCCGTATTCACTTTCAAATACCTCATCCCTGTCCCGGCAGTTCCAGCGCGGAAGCCGTTCAAATCGCAGTCATAATGCGCAGCGATTGTGTCTTTTCTGTCTATTTTTCAAACCGTTTGTGCTTTGGCGTGCCAAGTCATTCCGCCGGTCCCCTGGGAGAGGTCCGGCGGAATGCATGGGATGATTCCAGCCCGAGGCTAGAGCATTTTTGCTTTTGCTGTAGACTTCCGTGCCCCATCCTTTCCGCTTTTTTCTGCGGAAAGGGTGGGATACCAATGAATTTTGGGTCTACAACATTTCCGAAAATGCTCTAGAAGTTGAATTTGATTGCGAACTCCATCGTGCGCGCTTCGTAGAAGGCGCGCCTGAGATGGAGGTAACGGTGCCCGCGCCGCTCGCCGTAATGTCGGCGTTCGGCGTACCGAAGTTGGGATGGTTGAAAGCGTTGAAAGTATCGGCGCGGAGTTGCACTTTGTAGCGTCCCATCCATGTCGTGTTCTTCTGCAGACTCATATCCCAATTCTGGAATCTGGGTCCACTCAGCATGTTGTAGCCCGAGTTTCCGTAACCGGAACAGTAGGAATTTCCATCCGAAGGATCCGTGACCTGCGGACAGGTAAATGCTGCTGGGTTGAACCACTGCGTCTGCGTCTTCTTTGCGGGATAGAGTGCAACGCCCGGATTGATGCTGGCACGACCGGCAACTGCGCCCGGCAGGCTATGCGCACTTTGATATGTCGTGGGAGAGACACCGGAATCAAAGGTCACCGAGAAGGGCTGACCGGACTGGATGTTGGTGGCGCCTGAGAACTGCCAACCGCTGAGGAACAAATTGACGACCGTGCTTGCATCCGGGAACAGGGCATGTCCACGGCCCAGCGGCAGCGAGTAGGAGTAGTTGAACTGGAGCACTTGCGGAGTGATGCCGCTTACCGGACCGTAGGAGTCGCCCGGGTAAGCGCCCGTGGGATCCTGGAAGCTCTCCGTGCCCAGCACGCGCGTCCACTGATACTCGGCGCCGAAGGTTAGTCCGGCGGAGAATTGCTTATGCACGCCGGCTTGCAACGAATTCATGGTGCTGTGGAAGATCGGATCCATGGTCAGTGCAATGCTGCTGAGCGGAGTCACCAGACGCTGCGCGTCCGTCGAGACGAGCGGTGACTGCGGCTCGGGCAGGTTGAGGTCTGGTGTAATACCGCTGTTGTAGCCAGTGTCGGGAGAGTTGTTCTGCTTGAGGTTGTGCTGGCCCACGTAACCGATGCGCGCCGCAATGCCATGCACGAACTGGTGCTCCAGCGCCAGGTTGTATTCCTCCGTGTAGGGCGTTTTCAGTGCAGCTTCGGCGCTGACAGAAGGGCTGCCGCCGTGACCGGAAGCTGTGCCGGCAAAGGCATTGCTCATGGAGAATGTCGAGGTGTTGTAGCTGTTCGTGTTTGTGTATGTGGAGTAATCGACAAAAGGAGCCGAACCCCACATTGCACCGGCATAGGTCGGAGGCAGCAGGTTGAAGTAGATGCCGCCCGCGCCGCGCAGCACCGTGTTCGGCAGAATTTCATAGGCGAAGCCGAGGCGCGGCGCGAAGTTTTTGTTCGGGCGTCCGAGATAGGAGAAGGGATTGCTCGACAGGTTGGCATCTGAAGACAGCGTCAGCAGGCTGTACTGATTCAACAGCGTCTGCGACGAAGCAACAATGCTCGATGGATAGGCATTGCCGAAGACCACGACCTTCTTCAGCGAAGGAACCCAGAGCGCGGCATTGTTGTACGGACCCGGCGAGAACCACTGCAAGTCGTAACGGATACCCATGTTGATCGTCAACTTCGGCAACAGCTTCCAGTCGTCCTGGATGTAACCGGCCCACTGGCTGGAGATATTGCGCGTAGCAAACGAGCTGGGCGATCCCTGCGCGGATGTCTGCGGCAGGCCGAGCAGAAAGTCTGCAAACGGATTGCCGGAGAACTGACCGTTGAAGCTGAAGGAACCGTGCTCGGGAGAAACAGCCGAAACGTTGAAATGGTTGTCGTAAAGGTAGCCGAAGCCAATTTTGACGGTGTGCTTGGCAAAAACCTTGGTCAGCGAGGTGTTGATCTGGCCGGTCTGTTCCAGGTCATGCGAGCCGGATTCGCCCGTGCTCTGGAATTCGCCGTTGAAGGAGAGGTGCGGCGCGCCTTCGATTGCCTGCGAAGCCAAGCCAGGAATGATCGACTCCCACGTGGTGTTGATATTCTGTGGAGCGCGGAAGATGGGCAGATGGAAGAACGAACCGGTGGTATCGAGCATCATGTTCGGCGAAAAGGTATGCGTCCAACCGAGGATGATGTTGGTGTTCTTTTCGCCGTCACCCGAACGGCCGCCCTGCAAGCTGTCGGAGCCTACGGTCGGGTTGGGGCCGTAATGCGCCATCAGCCAGGTGCCGCGGAGCTGATCGTTGGGACCGAGCTGGTGGTCCACGTGCAGTGAGATGCGCGTCGACGTGCTCGTGTAGGGAACCAGCTCATACGTGTTGGTGCTCAGGCCGCTGGTCGTCGTTTTCGGGATCAGCAGGTTCATCAATTGCTGACTGACCGAGTTGATCGAAGTGAGGGTGTTGTTTGTAAAAGCAACTCCTGTTACCGGGTTGATGATCGACGTGCCGAGTTCGGTGAAGATGCCCTGACGCATCAGCGCTGTCGGCTGCTTCGTGTTCACCTGCTCCGACTGGTTCAGCCGGAAACCTTCGTAGGCAAAGAAGAAGAAGGTACGATCCTTGCCGTTATAAAGGTGAGGAATGGTGACCGGGCCGGCAAAGTTGCCACCGAACTCATTGCGCTCGTAAGCTGGCCGTGCCTGGCTGCCATTGAAATATTGTTTGGCGGAAGTGCCCTTGGAACGGTTGTACCAGAGCAGTTCGCCATGGAACTGGTTGGTGCCGCTGGCGCTGACCACGATGACCTGGGTTGGCTGGTTGAACTCGGCCGGAGCGCCGGTCGACAGAACCTTGAACTGCGAGAGAGCGTCGAGCGAAGGTACCTCGGGCTCGCCGCGTTGCAGGGTCACTTCCTGGTTGGTCACTCCGTCAAGGGTATCGCCCATGCCGCCGTAGGAATTGCGGCTGCCGGTGCCGACTGCAACGGTCAGTCCGCGAGTGGCGAGCTGATCCTGAGCGCCCACGCCCTGGATGCCGGGCGCCAGGGCAATCAGCCCCATGACGCTCAGGCGACCGTTGAGCGGGGTGTTCTGAATGGCCTGCGAATCGATCACCTGGCCCACGGAACTGTCTTCGGTCTGGATCGCCGGGGGCACCGTGGTCACTTCCACCGTCTCTGTGTTTGCGCCAATCTCAAGATTGGCGTTGGCGATGATCGTCTGATCCGAAAATTATACACCAATCTCCCTCGTTTACCGCCTACATTAATCACGATTTTCCGAGCGAGATCCAGAAAAAAACATCCCTCGCAAATGTCCGTCTGATATTGGATATCATCGGTGCGAAGCAACTTGGCAGCATCAGCGAGTTCAAACTCGCACAAAAAATCCTGGCGCTCGACCCAAGAAACGAACATGTTCAGTTCTTCGGGGCGCGCCAGTTTCCACCTGCATTTCTTGAGCAGAATAATGCCATCCTGATTGGCGGAATGATCTCCAACCCGTGGGAAGGCGTTTTCGACGACAAGCTCAACTTCGGGCAGGTCACACGGTTTGTTAGTACCGGAAGCACCGATGTCGAAAATCGTTCTCCCCGGCAGGGCGAGCAAAAGGGATACTCAACCAACGATAATGTCGGCTACTGCGACATTGCGTATCTGCCCCAACCCAACCGGGGAACCAGCGTCCTGCTCATCGAGGGCACTGGCTCCGAAGCCACAGAGGCCGCTGGCGACTTCCTTGCCTCCGAAGAACAGATGGCCA
>Ga0255356_1000828_pt1 | contig 20325 bp, 17 predicted proteins | sample HBST100metaG_FD_189944 | JGI IMG/M metagenome (GOLD analysis project Ga0255356, IMG submission 189944) | Peat soil microbial communities from Stordalen Mire, Sweden - H.B.S.T100 | ecosystem: Environmental > Terrestrial > Soil > Wetlands > Peat | place: Sweden: Norrbotten County, Stordalen Mire...
GTTCTGGTGGTGGCCAACCCCACGGCGCCGGCGCGCATGGTCTTCCCCGGCGGGGTGGATAACCCGGATGTTGCCGGGCGGCTGCAAGGCGCCACGGTGCTGAACCTGCAATATCTCGGCGGGCGCTGGATGATGGTGGATGGCGGTTATCAGTCGCGCCGCCTCTCGGATGGCACGCTGTGCGAAATCTCAGGCCCGGCCGCCGCCGCCCTCGGCGGCAATGTGCAGGGCGTGCTGGGGCCGCAGGCTGGCTGCGCCACCCCCTGGGGCACCGCCCTGCTGGTGGAAGACGGCACCGACTCCTGGCTCACGCGGCTGGCGAATGTCGGCTACGGCTATGCTGACCCGGCGCAGGCTCCGCGCTTCGGCTGGGTGGTGGAGCTGAACCCGATGGACCCGCAAAGCATTCCGGTGAAGCGCACGGCGCTGGGGCGCATTGCGCGGGCGGGCATTGCCGCCACCACCACAGCTGACGGCCGCCCGGTTCTCTTCTTCACGCAAGACGACCCGGCGGGCTGCCTGTTCCGCTTCATCGCCGCCACCGCCGCGGCGGACGGCAGGGCGCTGGATTCTGGCACGCTCTCCGTGGCGCAGATCCAGGACAGCAACATTGTATGGGTCGATCTTGGCACGGACATCCCGACTCTGGCCGGAACCGCCGGGGCGGCTGCCACGGCCGGCGGCTCGGCCTTCGACTCGCCGGGCGGCTTGGCTTTGTCCGCGGGCAACACGGCTCTGTATCTGGCCTGCGGCGGCAACCCCGCCCGCGCCACGGCGGATGCGCTGAACCCGCGCACCGGCGATGATAATGGCCATGTGCTGATGTTCACCCCGCCAGGCGGGGACGTGACAGCCAAGAAATTCGCCGGCGCCACGGTGCTGGTGGCGGGCGACCCCGCCCATACGCCGGCCACGCAATACGGCCCCGGCTCCGAGGCATGGCTGCGCAAACCGCGCACGTTGAACCTCGATTCGTCCGGGGCGCTCTGGATCGGCACCGACCAAAACGGGCAGAAGACCAGCACGGCGGACGGGTTGTTCGTCATGCAGACCGGCGGCGTCACGCCGTATCTCCTCAGCGCCGCCTATCTGGCGGCCGTGGGCGCGGCCATCGGCGGCGCGGCGTTCGACGCGCACACTCGCACCACATTCGGCATGGTACGCCATCCGGGTGCGACACCAGAAGCGAGCTTCAACTTCCCCGCCACACGCTGGCCCACCCTGGCCCCGAACATGCCGCCGCAAAGCACGATCATCGGCCTCGTCAGCATTTAATGCCGTTGCATATCCGCCAGGCCGGGTTTGGAGGCACCGATTTTAGCGCCTGCCTCGCCATCCGCATGGCGGTGTTCGTGGACGAGCAGAACGTGCCCCCGGCGGAAGAGCCCGACGAATTCGAGCCAACCGCCTCGCATTTCCTGGCGCTATGGGATGACGCCCCGGCGGGTACGGCGCGGGCATTGGTGAAAGCACCGCGCCTCATCAAAATCACCCGCGTGGCCGTGCTGGCGCCGCACCGCAAATCCGGCATTGGCGCGGCGCTGATGCGCGGGGTGGAGGCGGCGTTCCCCGGTGTGGACTTCATGCTGGACGGGCAGATACACGCCCTGCCCTTCTATGAGCGCCTTGGCTACGCGGCGGAGGGCGATGTGTTCATGGATGCGGGCATCCCGCACCGGCGCATGCTCAAGCCGGCTGCAAAAAGCCCTTCAGGAAGTCCTTGGTCGCGGCCGTCAGCGGGGTAGACTGACCGGTCTGTCTACTTACCTGCACCAGCACGGTCTCTGCCGTGGCCACGCATTTGCCGTTCTGGAACAACGCCTGAACGAAGGTGGTGGAACTGTTGCCTATGGCTTTCACCGCCGTGCCGATCTCCACCGTGCCGGGCCAGAAGATCTCGGCCCGGTAGTCCAGCACCAGCCGGGCGATGACAAAATGCACGTCCGGATGGCGGCGGAGGATATCGGTGCCGTCCAGCAGCGCCACGCGCCCGGTTTCCAGAAAGGTCGCGAACACGGCGTTGTTCACGTGGCCCTGGCGGTCGGTATCGCCATAGCGCAGCTTGTCGTGGGTCTGAGCGGGGAAATCTTCGAGCTTTGGCAATGCGGTCATGGCACGGTCTTACCCGGGTTGAACAATCCTGACGGGTCCAGAGCGTGCTTGATGGCGCGCATTAGGTCAAGCTCCACGACCTGTTTATGCGCCACCATTCCGGGCAGACGGAGCTGGCCAATGCCGTGCTCGGCGGAGAAGCTGCCGCCCAGGGCCACGGCCAGGGCTTCGATATCGGTGGTGATGGCCGCCTTGCGCGGGCCGAGATCGGCCATGCTCTGCCCCACCGGCGGGCGGATGTTGATGTGCAGATTGCCGTCGCCCATGTGGCCGAAGATGTTGGGGCGGCAATCGGGGTATCTCTCCGCCACCAGATGCTCCACCGCCGCCGCCATGTCCGGGATTTTGCTCAAGCTGACGGAGATGTCGTGCTTCACCGCCCCGCCCTCATGCAGCTCAGCCTCGGAAATGCCTTCGCGTATGGCCAGAAAATCCTGCCGCTCGCGCCCGGACTGGGCGAGCACGGCATCAGAGGCGATGCCTGACTCCAGCGCCTGGGCCAGCACGCTCTCCAAGCGCGGCTCTGCATCGGGCGCGGAAATTTCCAGCAACACATAGGCGGCGGCCTGGAATGGCAGGCGGCCCTTGGCCCCCAGGGTAAAGGCCTCACGCGACATGTATTCGCACAGCGTCAACCCCGGCCCGGCAACGGCGCGGGCCGCCTGGAACAGCGCCATGGCCCCGGCCACCGAGGCGCACCCCGCCAGCGCGCTGGCCCGTGCCGGTATGGCGGGGTGCAGACGCAGGCAGGCGGCGGTGACGATGCCGAGCGTGCCCTCGGCGCCAATGAACAATTGTTTAAGGTCGTAGCCGGTATTGTCCTTGCGCAGGGCGCGCAAGCCATTCCAGATGCGGCCATCAGCCAGCACCACCTCCAGCCCCAGTACCTGGGCGCGCATGGAGCCGTAAGACAGCACCTGCAACCCGCCGGCATTGGTGGAGATGACGCCACCGATGCGGGCGGAGCCCTCCGCGCCCAGGCTGACGGGGAAGAATTTTCCTGCGTCCGCCGCTGCTTCCTGCACCGCCAGCAGGGTCATTCCGGCTTCCACGGTGATGGTGTCACCCACCGGGTCCAGCTCGCGCACGTTGTGCATGCGGTTGAGGGAAAGGATGATCTGGGGTGGACCAGCGATGGGCACAGCCCCCGCCACCAGCCCAGTATTGCCGCCCTGGGGCACGATCTTTGCGCCATGAATGGCGCATAATCTTATAATTTCAGCAACCTCTAAGGTTGTCTTCGGCAGAACCACGGCCAAAGCCGGATTGTTCACCAAGCCACGCCAATCCTGCTCATAAGGCGCGCGGTCCTCCGGCGCGGTGAGGATCGCGCCGGAGCCGAGAAGGGCTTTAAGGTCTTCGTGTAACTCGCTTATTTTTTTGCTTTCCCAAGCTTGTGAGCCAGCGCCTCTTCCGCCGTACCCACGCCGCCATGGGCAGCGGACCAAGCCATCGGGTTCTCCAGGAACTTGCGCACGCCGGAGAGCGCGGCGTCTGAGAAATAAGGCTGGCTCTTGGCGGCTTCCAGCACGTCCCACCAAGTGCAGAGATGGTGCAGCGAAATGTTCATGCTCGCCAGCGTCTCGAAGCTGCCCGGGAACACGCCGTAATAGAACACCACGAAGGTATGGTCGCAGATGGCCCCGGCGTCGCGCAGCGCTTTCGCGAACTGGATTTTCGAGCCGCCATCGGTGGTCAGGTCCTCCACCAGCAGCGTGTTCATGCCTTCCGGCACGTCACCCTCAATCAGCGCGTTGCGGCCGAAGCCTTTCGGCTGCTTGCGGATATAGGCCATGGGCGCCGCCATGCGCTCGGCGATCCAGGCGGCGAAGGGAATGCCCGCCGTCTCGCCGCCGGCCACGGCCTGGATGGCCTCATAGCCGATATGACGGGAAATCTTCTCCACCGCGAGGTCGCAGATCTTGGCGCGGGCGCGGGGGAAGAAGATGATCTTGCGGCAGTCGATATAAACCGGGGACTTCCAGCCGGAGGTGAGGGTATAAGGCTCCTCCGGGCGGAAATTCACGGCCTTGATCTCCAGCAGCAATTTTGCCGTGGTCAGCGCCGCGTCCCGGTCCCAGTCGCTCGCCCAGTCAATTTTAGCGGCAATCCGGCCACTCATGTCATTACTCCGAAATCTTAATTCGGCACCCCTCCTACCCTGCCAGACGCATCCCGTCCATGCGCCGCGGGCACGGCGCGGCAGGGTTGTGCGGCGCGCCGGTGGTGTTATTGGATATGCACCTTTGCATGGAGAGAGACTACAAATGGCAAAAATAAAGGTAAAAACGCCGGTCGTGGAGATGGATGGCGACGAGATGACCCGGATCATCTGGGGGTTCATCAAGGACAAGCTGATCCTGCCCTATCTCGATATTGACCTTAAATACTACGATCTGGGCATTGAGCACCGCGACGCCACCGACGACCAGGTGACGCTGGATGCCGCCTACGCCACCAAGAAGTATGGCGTGGGCGTGAAATGCGCCACCATCACCCCGGATGAGGCCAGGGTTGAGGAATTCAAGCTCAAGAAGATGTGGCGCAGCCCGAACGGCACCATCCGCAACGTGCTGGACGGCACCATTTTCCGCGAGCCGATCATCTGTAAAAACGTGCCCCGCCTGGTGCCGCACTGGTCGCAGCCCATCGTCATCGGCCGCCACGCTTACGGCGATTTGTACCGCGCCACCGAGACCAAGATCCCCGGCCCGGGCAAGGTGAAGATGGTGTACACGCCAGAAGATGGCAGCGCGCCGCTGGAGCTGGACGTGCATGACTTCAAGGGCCCCGGCGTGGCCATGGCCATGCACAATACCCTCGCCAGCATTGAGGGCTTTGCCCGCGCCAGCTTCAATTATGGCCTGTCGCGCAAGTTCCCCGTGTACCTGTCGACCAAAAACACGATCCTGAAGGCCTATGACGGCATGTTCAAGGATACGTTCCAAACAATCTTCGACGCCGAGTTCAAGGCCCAGTACGACGCCGCCGGGCTGACCTATGAGCACCGGCTGATTGACGACATGGTTGCCTGCGCCCTGAAGTGGAGCGGCGGCTATGTGTGGGCCTGCAAGAACTACGATGGCGACGTGCAGTCCGACATCGTGGCGCAGGGCTTTGGCAGCCTGGGCCTGATGACCTCCGTGCTGCTGAGCCCGGATGGCCAGACCGTGGAATCCGAGGCTGCCCACGGCACCGTGACGCGCCATTACCGCGAATACCAGAAGGGCCGCACCACCTCCACCAACCCGATCGCGTCGATCTTCGCCTGGACGCGCGGGCTGATCTATCGCGGCCGGTTTGACGGCACGCCGGACGTGACCGCCTTCGCCGAGACGCTGGAACGCGTGTGCGTGGAGACCGTGGAATCCGGCTTCATGACCAAGGACCTCGCGATCCTGATCAGCAAGGACGCGCCCTGGCTGAACACCCAGGACTTCCTGGACAAGATCGACGCCAATCTGCAGGCGGCGATGAAGTAAGGTGCCGCCTCCCCCGGCAATACCGGGGGAGGCACACTTCTAAACCCAGCCTTCTGGCGGGCTCTGGTGCCCCTATGCAACAAATAAAAACATCTTCATAATCATTATATGAATAACACCTGGGGGCTCAGAGGTTCTTAAATGCGGATTACTAACAGCATTAAGGCAGCTCTGGCGAAAGAGGGCGTGACGACACTGCACGAAGCGCCATTTGATCTGCCAGACAGAGCAATCTTTGAAGCGCCCTGCAGCATAAAATGGATGAAGGCAGAGCACACACTGGAGATGGGGGCATTCTCCTATGCCGTGAGCGGCTATTATTTTGGCGTGAAGATCGGGCGCTATACCTCGATTGGCGAGGCCGTGCAGATTGGCCGTGGCTCGCATCCGGTGAATTGGGGCAGCACCTCACCGCTCTTCTACCAGCCGCACCGCTTCGTGCTCGACCAGGACCTGCCCGAGGCCAAGGCCTTCGCGTTCAATGCCCCGGGCCAAGCCGCGCAGACCACCGTCATCGGCAATGATGTATATATCGGTCATGGCGCGTTCATCTCGCAGGGCGTGACTGTTGGCGACGGCGCCGTGGTTGGGGCCTATGCCGTGGTCACCAAAGACGTGCCGCCTTACGCGGTCGTCGTCGGCAACCCCGCGACCATCGTCAAGCTGCGCTTTCCGGCAAAAACCATCGCCCGGATGCAGGCCATCGCCTGGTGGCGCTACGCGTTCTGGGACATCCCGAGCCCGCCAGTGGCCGACCCGGAGTTGTTCCTCGACCATGTCGAGGCTGCGATTCAGGGCGGCGCGCAACCCTATGCGCCGGAACCGCTGCGGCTTATCACGCTGCAAGATCTGTAATTGGGCTCCACGTGCTGATCACCGCCGCTCTGCGCGCCAAGCTGCTGGAGCACGGGGTTGCCAGCCAGTTTCCCGGCAATTTTCAACTGCCCGATAATTGCGTGTTTGAGCCTCCCTGCAGCATCAAGCGCATGCAGGTGGCATTCTCGCTGGAGATGGGGGCGTTCTCCTTCGCCAAAAGCGGGTATTATTTCGGCGTGAAGATCGGGCGGTACACATCCATCGACGATGCTGTGCAGATCGGCCGCGGCTCCCACCCCATCACATGGGCCACGACCTCGCCGCTATATTACATGCAGCACGAACAGGTGTTTAACCAAACACTGGAAGCGGCCGAGGGGTTTCGCCCCAGCGCCCCGCCGCAGCGCCCCAATGTCACGACCATCGGCCATGACGTGCGGATTGGCTACGGCGCGCTGATCTCCCAGGGGGTGACGATCCATAACGGCGCCGTCATCCAGCCTATGGCCGTGGTGACGAAGGATGTGCCGCCTTATGCGATTGTCGCCGGGAATCCGGGCGTGATTACGGGAATGCGACTGCCTTTGATGGTTGCCGCCCGCATGCAGGCCCTGGCTTGGTGGCGATTTGCGGTGTGGGATATGTCTGGCGCGCCGGTGGGGGAGCCGATGAAGTTCTGTGACCATGTCAAACGGCAGATTGACGCGGGCATGAAGCCGTATGAGCCGCCACAGATCGTACTGAAGGAGCTAGCGGCATAGCCCTTGCTTCTGGGCTGTATCCAAGGGAAAAGAGCTTGCCTCCTGCAGGAATTTACCTTTAGTTACTGACAATTAATCTTTCTGCCCCCTTCAGTCAGACCGGAGTGAAACCATGGCTAGCGTTACTTTCGCAGAGAATATTCGCCTAGTCATCTGGGATCTCGACGAAACATTCTGGCAGGGCACGCTGGAGGAAGGGGCCGTCCGCATCCCACCGGAACATGCCGAGATTGTGGAGACGCTCGCCAGGCGAGGCATTATTAGCTCCATCTGCTCCAAGAACTCATTTGAGCCGACAAAGCAGCGCCTGGAGGCGGAAGATCTGTGGGAATGGTTTGTATTCCCGATGATCGACTATGAGTTCAAGTCGGTCATGATCTCGGCGATCATCGAACAGATGGGCCTGCGGGCTGAAACCATTCTGTTCATCGACGATAACCATTTCAACCGCTGCGAAGTGAAAGACCGCATTCCGGGCATTAATGTGTGCGCGGAGAGTATCATTCCGCAACTGCTTGGCCACGCTCAGCTGCAGGGCAAACCGGACCAGGACCTCACCCGGCTTGAGCGCTACCGCGTGCTTGAAATGAAGCAGCAGGAAATCAAAAAGGCTGATCAGCCAAAGGATTTTTTGCGGGACTGCGAAATCCAGATATCGTTTCACTATGATGTGTTGAATGAGTTCGACCGCATCCATGACCTGGTGAACCGCACGAACCAGCTGAATTTCACCAAAGTGCGGTGGAGCGAGGATCTTGAAACCGCGCGCAGGAATTATGAGGCTGCTTCCAAACGGCAGTTCAACATCCATACCGGCTATATAAAAGTCCGCGATAAATTTGGTTATTATGGGATCTGCGGTTTTTTTGAATTTGTCGTGAATTCCGGCCGCGCGATTCATTTTCTGTTCTCGTGCCGTGTTCTGAACATGGGTGTGGAGCAGTTTGTCTATCAGACCTTGAAATATCCTGGAATAAACATCCAGGGCACATGCGTTGCGACGTTGGAGCGCAAGCCGGTTGTAGACTGGATCACGATTGTACCAGATGCGGAGCAATCTGAAACTGTATTGCCGGCTGAAGCTTTAACGCTGTGCCTGCATGGACCATGCGAGCTTGTGCAATCCGCCCATTATCTGCGCCCCTATTACAATATTGTCGAGGAATTCCAGTATCCCCGCGCTGGCTGGGGCATTCAGCGGCCACTGGTCCGCTATATCGCGCTTGGCGACGAGTTCAAGGCGCGCGGCATGTCTTCGTTGAAAGACCTGGGCCTGTCGGAAAACTTTGGCGGCATCGATCTTAAGAGTTTCCAGTCGGCGCTGCTTTCCTCTAACGTTGATGTCGGGTTATTCAGCTTCTCGCTCGAATCCGAGATCGCGCTTTATCGCCACAAAGCCAGCGGCTTGATCATTCCATTCTCTATGGGGAAAGTTAAGAATGCCGAGGCCTTCGAGCTGCCCGCTGAAACCATAAAAGAACAAAATCCAAATCTCGTTCTTGAACATATCATCGAATTTCAAAATGCTTTTGAGTTTTACTCCCTTTTCAATGTCGATCTTCTGGCCTCTGATCTCGCCGTGCTGCGCGGAAAGCTCGAAGCTTCAGGGAAGCCATTTATCGTTGTTGAACCTTTTGATGATCTCGAAAAAATTGATCATCAAAAATACCGCGCCAACAAGATCATTAACGGCCTAGTCCGTGATAGCATCGGCACTTTGCCGGGCGCGAATTTCGTGAAGGTTGCCGATTTTGTTACCAATGAGAGCCAGCAAATTCACATCAATCATTTTCAGCGCGAAGTTTATGCGCAGATCGGCGCGAAGGTCATTTCTATTGTTGACGGCTTAAAAGTTGATGCCAAAGCGCTCCCGGCTCCCGAGCAAAGCCGCCCCTTGCCCGCTACTCCCATAGATGCCTCCAAGAAGAACTTAATGGCACCAACAACAAGCATCATTTTTCTGCATATTCCAAAAACGGCTGGGCAGTCTGTCCATCACTTCCTGACCTACTGTGTCGAGAAAGACAAAATTGCTCCCGCCCGTGTTAACGAGCAGTTGATTCAGATGTCGATCCCAGAGATGCGGAAATATAATTTGTTCTCCGGGCACATGGACTGGTCTCTGCTCGATTGCCTGATGGGGCCAAAATTCACTTTCACTGTTCTGCGTGAGCCGGTCTCCCGTATCGTTTCATTTTATCTATACCTGCGGCGCGAAGCACAAAAACTTACCCCTGAGCAATTGCAGTTGCCCGCCAATGCGGGGAAGAAGGCCATTCTTACACTCTCCTGCGATGATTATTTTTCGGCGGGCCCGGCAGGGATGCGCGCTTTTCTTGATAACCACTACGATAATTTCTATACATACTACTTCGCGGGGCGGCGCTTTGATGCCCGGCAGAAACTGCTCGGTCAGCAGCAGAGCAACCGCTCTTTCTCAAACGAGAAAATCCTTTGCATGGCCCTGGATAATCTTGCATTGCTCGACGGCGTCTATCCGTTGCATGGCTTACACCTTTTGGAACGGGACATCCGCGCCCTGACCGGCAAACACTTTGGCGGGCCGGTATTGGAGAATCTGCGGGTCAACACCGGTGATACCGATACGGTTGAAGCGCGGATGGAATCCCTGGAAAAGCTTGGCGCTACGAAAATCACCTTCGACCGTATCCGCAAGATGACCGCTCTGGATCAGATTATCTGGGAAAACTTTAAGGCCTCTGCCGAAACTGCGCCGATGCTGCTGAAAACAGCCTCATGAACCAATAGATCGCGAAATATCATGCCCGTTGAAATCAACGACAAGGGAATCGGCAACAAGATTGAGCTACATCCTTGGTTCGAGCAACATGGACGCCTGCGGATTGATCTGGCTGGTAACAACAATATTATCCGTATGCCGCATGCGCCGCGCAGCTGCAATGGCATGCATATACAGCTTGGCAATGATTCTTCGGTTGACATCGGCAGCGGCTGCAGCCTGACGAACAGTTTTATTTTTACCAAAAGGAATGGCCACATACGCATTGGAAACGATACAAGCTTCACCTCCCAGGCGCGTCTGGTCATGCACGAAGCCTCGCGCATTGATATCGGTGATGATTGCATGATCGCCTCTGATGTGCGGTTTCTTACCAGCGACATTCATACGATCTACGATGTTGAAAGTAATAGCAGGATCAATCCTGCTGGCGACATCCAGATTGGGGACCATGTTTGGATTGCCCTACAATGTTTAATCATGAAGGGCGTAAGAATCGGCGCCAATTCCGTTATAGGCATCCGGTCCACTGTGATGCATGATATCCCCAAACATTGCCTTGCCGCTGGAGCGCCCGCGCGCGTATTACGGACAGGCATAAACTGGGACCGGCAGATATGGGCGGAAAAGGAAGCCGCCTCTGGACAAATGGCGCTGCCTGAAGAAAATAATCCGCTGTAACCGGCTCCCCACAAGAAATGAGGCGTATATGTCAGACCATTTTCAGTTCACGCGCGCTTCCAGACTGAGGCCGGTGCTATATGCGTTCTGCTTTGCAACCTTGTGGCAGCCCCTGGCGGCATCCGCACAGACGGACGAAACTCAGGGGCATGACCTGTTTGAGACACCGCAGGGCCTGTGGGTACTGCCGAGCAAACCCGCCCCCGACAGACCTAAAAACAAGCTTTACGGCGCATCCTCACCGGCAGCGAACTGGACAATAAGCCAGTGGGATATTCCTGAGGATCTTCCTCCCATAGAGAACAATGCCACCAAAAACCAGTATGCCGCCGTGAGCTTCGCACAGCCTGGGGAATTTACCCTGTGGCAGAACGGCAATACATTACCCTGCGAAAAGCAGTTTCCCAGCGGCAAGCTGCTGCCCGACGAATTTGATCTGTTTATCGGGCCGGTAACCTCTGCATTCAAAGGGCATCAAACCGCGTTCATGGGAAAGCGGGAGGCGCTCTCGACACTGACGCAAATCCGCATGCGTATCAGCGTCACCCCACGCACATTTCAAATTGCCGATGCCACCTGCCCCATCACGCACGCTATTATGGGGGGAAGCGTGGTGCTCACCAACCTGATATCGCATCAGACTTTCTTCTACCAGCTGAACTTCGCCATCTATCAGCCGAGTGCTTCGGGCGTGGCGCTGGCGCTTCCACACCCCGGGTGGTTCTTTACCGGAACCAATGTTCAGGCTGGCGGCGCGCACCAATTCGGTTATGGCGACCGTATCTGGGCGTCCTTCGGCGTTACGCCGCCGCCAATTGGCGGCACCGATAATGTGGACGTAAATCTTCTCCCCCGGCTGAAACAGCTGATCGCGGACGGCGCGCGCTTCGGCATCGATCAGAATCTAGCCGACTGGTCTGTTACCGGCGCATATTACGGCCAGTCCGTATTTGGGCATATCCAATTCGGTACGGACTGGCACAAAATATCCCTGAAGGCGGATTAACCCGCCGCCGCCGGGTACATCCCCTCCCAGCCACCGCCCAGCGCCTGATATAGCGTGACCAGATCCGTGCCCAGGCGCTCCAGGGACTGCGCCTGGTTCTGCTGCGCGTTGAGCAATGATTGCTGGGCGTTAAGCACAGTCAGGTAGTCGGAGAGGCCCTGGGTGTACTGCTCCTCCGCCAAGCCGAGTGCGATGTGGCTCTGCTCCACGTCGATATTCAGCTGCTGCAGCGTGGCGTGTTCCTGCTCATAGGTGGTCAGCGCGGTATTCACCTGGGTGAAGGCCACCAGCACGGTCTTAGCAAAGCTGATCGCCGCCTCGCGCTGCTGCGCCTTGCGCAGATGCAGCTGGCCGCGCAGTGAACCGCCCTCGAAGATCGGCACCGTGACGCTGGGGCCAATGGCGTAGGTCAGCGCCTTCCACTCGTTGAGGTCCTTGAGCTGTAGTGATTGCAGCGAGGCCGAGGCCGAAATCGTGAAATCGGGGAAGAACTGGGCCACGGCGACGCCGACGCCGGCGGTGGCGGCGTGCAGGTCCTGCACCGCCTCGCGCACGTCCGGCCGGCGCTGCACCAGCTGCGAGGGCAGGCCCAACGGCACGGTGGGCGGGGTAAGCGGCTCGGGGGCCGTGGTTACCAGCTCCTGCGGCAAGCCCTCGGGCGTCTGCCCCAACAGCAGACCAATCTGGCCGATAATCGCGTCCCGCTGGGCAATGAGCGTGGGTATCTGCGCGGCGATGGCGGCGGCCGCCGAGCGGGCGTTGGCGACATCCAACTGCGTGGTCAGCCCCGCCTGTTGGCGCTCAACCGTGAGGTTGACGAGTTGGTTGGCGGTGTCGAGGTTCTTCTGCGTGATGGTCAGCACGGCCTGGGTCCCACGCAGCTGGATGTAGTTGCTGGCCACCTGGGCCTCGACATTCAGCAATGCGGCGCGGCGGGCTTCCTCAGAAGAACGGGCCTGGGCGATGGCCTCTTCCACCAAACGCCGATTCTTGCCGAACAGATCGAGATCGTACTGCGTCTGCAGCCCGTATTGGTAGAGGTCGAACGCGTTGGCGGGAATCACGAGCGCGCCGCCACCCACGGTGCCGCTCTGCCCGCTGGCGGTGTTGCCGGCATTGGTGAGGGTTGAGACGGCACTGCTGAAGAGGCCGAAGGGGCCCTCCGCGCTAGGCCCCTCACGCGTGTAAGAGCCGCCGCCATTAAGATTGGGGTAGAGCACCGCACCCTGCACCTGCGCCTCGCCTTCGGCCTCCAGCAGGCGCTGGGTGGCGATCTGCAGATCAAGATTCTGCTTCACCGCCTGGGATTCCAGCTTGGTCAACTCGGAGTCGTTGAAGCTGTCCCACCATTGCGGGTCCACCGCGTCGCCCGAAACGTACGGGTTGGCATCCGGCGCCTGGCTGGTAAAGCCCCCCGGCACGGCGGCATGCGGCGCGTGGAAGTCCGGCCCCACCATGCAGCCGGTGAGCGACGTGGCCAAACCCAGCGAAAGGGAGACGGTGCCGAGCAGGTTCAAACGGAACGGGCGGGCGAAAAACACGTGAGGCAACTCCCTTATGCCGCCTGGCGGGGCGGTGTCTTTAAAAATAGCACGATGGGCCAAATCACCAGGGTTACAATCCCGATGATCCGGAACACGTCAAGATAGCTGTCAAAGCTGGCCTGTTGTTGCACCAGGGGCGCAATCTGCGCCACGGACAATCCGTGCAGGCTGCCATACGGCGTGATCGTTTCCGCCAGTCTTGCATGATGGAATTGCGTGCGCCAGGCAAGCTGGGTGGTGACAAAGGAAACGCCGATGCTGCTGCCGATATTGCGCATCTGGTTGAACAGGGCCGCCGCCTCGCCGCTGCTCTGCGGGGGCATGCCGACATACGAGGCCGCCGAGACGGGGATGAAGATAAACGGCATGGCAATAACCTGCATGATCCGCGCCCAGGAGAGGCCGTCGAAACTGATATCCGGCGGGAACAACGAATTGGAGTATAGCGCCGCCCCCATCTCCACCAGCGCCAGGGCCAGGAGAATGCGCGGCTGCACGTAACGCCCGGTGATAAAACCGGAAATGGGCATGAACATGATCGTGGCCATGCCGCCCAGGGCCAGGGCGAAGCCGGAGGTGGTGGAGGTATAACCCAGCAGGGCCTGCGCCATTTGCGGCAGCAGCTGGGTGGAAGAGAGGAACACGAAGCCGACGAAGAACATCACCACCGAGCAAATGGCGAAATTGCGCAATTTGAACAGCCGGAAATTCATCACTGGCTGCGGGTGCTGCCACTCCCACAGCACCAGCGTGCTAAGGCACACCGCGCAGACCGCGCCCAGAGTGATGATGAAGCCGGAGGAGAAACCGTCATCCAGCTCGAATTTATCGAGGAATATCTGCATGGAGCCAAAGCCTGCCGCGACGAGGAAGAGGCCGAAATAGTCGAGCCTCAGCCCTCGCGCGAGCAGGGCGGCGCGCTCACGCACCAGCGCCGCCGGCTCGTTGACGAAAATGGCGACCAGGGTGAAAGCCACCAGCCCCACAGGCAGGTTGATGAGGAATATCCAGTGCCAGGAGAGTGCATCGGTCAGCCAGCCGCCGAGGATGGGCCCGGTGGCTGGGGCAACGACGATGGTGAAGCCAAACAGGGCGAAGACCTGCGGGCGTTTCTCCGGCACGAAGCTGTCGGCCAGCATGGATTGCGCCGCCGGGGCCAGCCCCCCTCCCCCCAACCCTTGCAGCACGCGGGCGACGATGAGCATGTCCAGTGAAGAGGCTGTGGCGCAGAGCACGGAGCTGGCGGTGAACAGCACGGTGCATATCTGATAAAAGCGCTTGCGCCCCAGCACGTTGGCCAGCCAGCCGCTGATGGGCAGAATGATGCTGTTGCTCACCAGATAGGAGGTAAGCACCCAGGTGCTTTCCTCCTGCCCGGCGCCGAGCGACCCGGCGATATGGGTGAGCGAGACATTGGCGATGGTGGTGTCCAGCACCTCCATGAACGGGGCGAGCGAGATCATCACCGCCACCATCCACGGGTTGAACGCCCCGGTTGGGGAGCGGGGAAGCGCCGTGGTCACTTCCCGATCCTGATCGAGGGCTCCACGGACATGCCCTGGCCGAGCCGATACTGGCCGACGCGCGGATCATCGAACACCAGCTTCACCGGCACACGCTGGATGATCTTGACGTAATTGCCGGTGGCATTCTGCGCCGGCAGCAGCGAGAACACCGCCCCCGTGCCGTACTGAATGCTGTCCACCCGCGCCTTGAAGGTGACGCCGGGCACGCCGTCCACCGCGATGGTGGCGGCCTCACCGGGACGGATGCCGGGAAGCTGCGTCTCCTTGTAATTGGCGGTAACCCAGACGTGGTCATCCACCAGGGCCATGAGTGAGGAGCCGGGGGCCACGACATTGCCGGTCTGCACGGTCTTCATTGCCACGTGCCCGGCGGCCGGGGCGGTGATGATTGTGTAGGAGAGTTGCAGCCGGGCATTGGCCACCGCGGCGGCGGCATCAGCCTGCGCCGCCCGCGCCGCCACAATGGTGGATTGAGCCGCGGCAAATTTGGCTTTTGCCGAGAGGATGGTGGCGGTCGCGCCATCCACCTGCTGCTGCGTGGTGGCATGCGGGTTGATGGTGATGAAACGGTCATAATCGCGCTGCGCCTGGGTGAGCGTGGCGGACAATGATTGCGCCTGCGCCTGCGCCTCGGCCAGCTGGGCCTGGGCCTGAGCCTGCTGGGCTTCGGCGCGCAGCAGCGCCACCTGCTCGTCCCGGCCGTCCAGCACCACCAGCTCCTGGCCCGCCGCCACGTGCTCGTTGTCATCCACCGCCACGCGCGCCACCTGCCCGGCAATGCGCGGGGCGATGGTGTAGATATGGCCGTCAATCGCCGCGTCATCGGTGGTGACGAAGTTCCGGTTCATCCACCAATAGCCGAGGAAAACAAGCGCGATGGTGCTCAATATAGCCCCCAGCGCGATGAACGGGCGCGCGCTGCGTTGCGGAACGGACGGCTCCAAGCGGATCTCCTCAGTAATCGTTATACGTGCATGATCTGAATTTTCTCGCGCCGCAATACGTTACGAGATGTCATTTTTGCGGCAGAATACGCATTTTGGAATGCCGCTATTTCAGGCAGATAGCGGAAAATTCGAAAGATCGCGCCCGCGGAACCGGCCAGTACCCGGCCTCTCGACGGCGGCACAACCAAAGGTGTATGGATAACGGGCGCATCAAGGCAATCCGCTCGCTGTCTGACGGAGAGCGGCTCTTTTTCTGTGGGTATAATATATACTTTATTATCAATGTGATATTATGACTATCTAAGAAAATAGCAGACATCTTCACGAAAAAATTTTTCTTGCATCCGAGTCGCTTTTGCTCAGTATTCTCGTTAAGGTTGTGTTACTCACGAGAAAGCAGGGATATTTTATATGGCTACACCCACGACACTCGATGCCCTTGTCCGCCAAAAGCTGCGCAGCTGGCCGCAGCACCCGCCGGGTCTGGCGGACCGCGACATGGGGGCGCGAGGGGCCTGGATGCGGGCACGCCCAGGGCGGGTCGACGATCTGGATCAGCCTTTCCTGAAACTCCCCGGCTCCAACCGGCTACGCACCATCCCTGATGGACTATGGCTTTGTTTCGGCGGTACCGAGCGCGACCCGTATGTCGATCTCTTCGCCATCGAGGCCTGCGGCTCCTTTCAGAACCTGCTGGATAAGCGCTCGCGCTTCGCCCCCTCCATGCATTCGCTGCTGGCGGTGTGCCCCATGGACTGGCTGAACCAGCCCGTCTCGGCCACCAACGGCATGCTGCGCTGGCGCTATACCGGGTTGCTGCGCAACGAGCCGCGCGGCCCGCTGGTGCTGCCGGTGCGCGATATCCGCGTGATGTACGCGCTGCGGCCACGGCAATATGAGAGCTTCTCCTCCAGCCAGATTCCGCACGCGCATGAGTTCTTCGCGCCAATCAACGCGCTCATCGGGCCAGAGGGCTGGCAGCACCCGAATTTGCGCGCCTTCATCGCCCGCACCTCGCCGCGCGCCAATTTCTGGGAGTTCACCGACGCCACCGCAGCCTGAGCAGCCCCCTCCGGCTCCGCGCGGGATAGCAACCCGCCTGGGATGATGATGTATCATCCGCGGCGCTTGGCATCAGTTGAAGCTGTAGCCAAAGCCCAGATTCACCCCCTCCTGCATCGTGTGGCTTGACGGCTCATAATATTGGCTGGCGGCGTCGGGCTGGGTGCCTGAATAGGTGAAATGCATCCAGTACGCCTGGACGAAGACGTGCAGCGGGCCGAACAGCGTCTCGTCCACCCCCAGCTCCACCCGCTCCTCCGGCGTGACGCCGAAGCTGCCCGGAGAGATGGTGACGCCACGCAGATTGCTGGTGATGCCGCCGCCGGCAAGCGCCAGGATTTCGGCGCTGCCAGAGGCAACCATGGTGCTGCTGAGGGGGATGTCCAGCTTGGCGCCGCCGCCGAACAGGCCGGTATGGTAGGTCTCCGACGCCCCAATGGCGCCGTTCAATCCAATGACGCGGTTCCATCGCTGATACCCGCCCGCCAGAAAGGGAATGGCCTCCGCCCCGCCGGGCAACTCCAGCCCGATGCCGAGCCGCGCCTCAACCCGGTTGAAGCTGGCATTGTCCGTGGCGTGGAGCGGCGCGCCTGCAAGCGTATGCCCATTATAGGCCAGGCTGCCGGGATTATAATCGTAGCCAAGCGCGGCGTAATAGTCGAACCCCCTGGCGGGCAATAGCAGGTGGCCACCTGCGGTGAGCCCGGGGGTGAAGCCGGTCTCATCGTCGCCGGGGGTAATATTCTCGTGATACTGGCCGTGCATGAAGCCGCCGCCCAGGAACACGCTGGTTTCCATAGCGGCCACAGGCGGGCTGGCCGCCTGCACCGGCGCCGCGCATGCGCATAACAGAGCCCCAAGCCCCAAGGCACCGCTTTTCATCCGCCAAGCTCCCAGATGGAACAAAGCGCATCTTAACGCGGCACTGGTTACGGCTTCACTAAAATCTTGGCTTGCCGCCTGGACTTTTACCGGCGCTTGAGGAGAAGCCGCGCGGGGTGCGGTTCAGCTTCAGCCGCGCAGCACCAGTTCGGCCAAGCGTTAGGCATCCTCCTGATGCAAGCAGCCGTAATCTGGCCTGCGGCCCCGCGCGGCGGCATGGGATAAACCGAGGGCTACCGGTGCCGCAGGCAGGGAAGTAGAAAGACGTTTACACCCGCCATATAGGCTTCTTTCGCGGCAAAGCCGTCAGGACCACAGGTTAGGCGAAAAACAACTATCTATTTAATAGGATTACAATATTAAGGCGCTGCCACCGCCGGCACCTTGCCGTCCGCCAGCGCCTTGGCGAGGGAGGTGCCGTCCAGCTCATTCGCGATTGCGTCACGGACTCGGCGCATCACCTTGCGAATCTCGCAGGCTTGCTCGTCCTTGCACTCGTCGCAGCGGCGGTAATAGTTCACGCTGACGCAGGCCAGCGGGGCCAGCGCACCATCCATGATCCGCACCACCTGGCCAAAGGTGATGAGATCCGCCGGTTTCGCCAGCGCGTAGCCGCCGCCGCGCCCGCGGCGCGAGCGCACCAGCCCGTTGCGGTTCAGCTCCAGCAGAATCGCCTCAAGAAATTTCTTCGGGAGATTCTCCCGTTCGGCGATGTCACTCACCAACAGCAGATTGTCGCTATTCTCCCGTGCCAACACCATGAGTGCCTGCAAGGCGTATTTACATTTTTGCGACAGCATGAATTTGCTCCTCAACCTACCAAGCCCATCATTTTTTCTCTACATCATGCTTTCCCGATAGGAAATGCTATCCTCCACGCAGTATAAGCATTTTATCTATCGATATCATAGAGTATTGATGCAAAGCGGCCCGAAATTCCGAGGCGCGCTGACGTCACATGAAGTATCTGAGTGAGGGTTAGTCTCAGATGGGAACCATATCTCTTTTTACAACCTTATATCTCGGAGAGGCTGAGCCCCACCGCTTCCGCGATCCTGATGCCATCCACCCCGGCGGAGAGAATACCGCCCGCATAGCCAGCCCCCTCACCCGCCGGGTACAGCCCGCGCGTGTTCAGCGAGCACAGATCCTGCCCGCGCGTGATGCGCAACGGCGAGGAGGTGCGGGTTTCCACACCCGTCAGCACCGCATCCGGCCTTGAGAAGCCGCGTATCTGGCGCTCGAAGGCGGGCAGCGCCTCGCGGATGGCGGCAATGGCGTAATCCGGCAACGTCGGGGCGAGGTCCGTGAGATGCACGCCGGGCTTGTAGCTGGGCAACACCTCACCGAACGCCTTGGAAGGCTGGCCTTTCAGGAAATCCCCCACCAGCTGCCCCGGCGCCTTATACCCGCCGCCACCGGCGACGAAGGCGGCACTCTCCCACCGGCGCTGGAACTCCACCCCCGCCAGCACGCCGCCGGGGTAGTCCCCAGGCGTGATGCCAACAACGATGCCGGCATTGGCGTTGCGCTCATTGCGGGAATACTGGCTCATGCCATTGGTCACCACGCGCCCAGGCTCGGAGGTGGCGGCCACCACCGTGCCGCCAGGGCACATACAGAAGCTGTACACGCCGCGCCCGTTGCTGGCGTGGTGCACAAGTTTGTAGTCCGCCGCCCCCAGTATCGGGTTCCCGGCAAAGCCGCCGAAGCGGTATTTATCGATCATCGACTGCGGATGCTCGATGCGGAAGCCCACCGAGAAGGGCTTGGCCTCCATGAACACGCCGCGCTCATGCAGAGTCGCAAACGTATCCCGCGCCGAATGGCCGATGGCCAGCACCACATGGTCGGCCTCAATCCGCTCGCCGCCCTCCAGCACCACGCCGCGCATCTGGCCGTCCTGAATGTCGAAATCCACCACCTTGGTGCCGAAGCGGTACTCGCCGCCCAGCGCCTCGATCTTGGCGCGCATGCTCTCCACCATGCCGACCAGCCGGAAGGTGCCGATATGCGGCTTGGCGACATAGAGGATCTCCTCCGGCGCCCCGGCCTCGACGAACTCGGTGAGCACCTTGCGGCCCAAATGCCGGGGGTCCTTGATCTGCGAGTAGAGTTTGCCGTCCGAGAACGTGCCCGCCCCGCCCTCGCCGAACTGCACGTTCGATTCGGGGTTCAGTTCGCCGCGCCGCCACAGGCCCCATGTGTCCTTGGTGCGCTGGCGCACGACCTTGCCGCGCTCCAGAATGATCGGGCAGAAGCCCATCTGCGCCAAGATGAGGGCCGCGAAAATGCCGCACGGGCCAGTGCCGATAACCACCGGGCGCTTGGCCGGGCGCTGCCTGGCCTGCGCCACATACTGGTAGGACACATCCGGCGACGGCTCGCCCGTGCTCACATCCACGGCCAGATCGGCATCGATAGTGTAGACCAGCGTGATGTCGCTCTTCTTGCGTGCATCCCAGGCGCGGCGGAAGACGTGGTAAGAGCGCAGCGCGGCATCGGCCACGCCAAAGCCGGCGCAGATGGCGGCGCGCAGCTCCGGCTCGCTATGGGTCAGGGGCAGGCGCAGCCCGGTTAAACGGCGCATTGGTCGAGACTCAGAATAGACATTATTCAGGCTCTACAACCGGAGCACGCCGCCGCCAATGTCCCTGATCATCGACCTGCGCTGCCTGCAGGATGCCAATTACTACGAGCGCGGCATCGGTAACCACGCCCGCAACATCATCCGCCATGAGCCGG
>Ga0255356_1000832_pt1 | contig 20246 bp, 19 predicted proteins | sample HBST100metaG_FD_189944 | JGI IMG/M metagenome (GOLD analysis project Ga0255356, IMG submission 189944) | Peat soil microbial communities from Stordalen Mire, Sweden - H.B.S.T100 | ecosystem: Environmental > Terrestrial > Soil > Wetlands > Peat | place: Sweden: Norrbotten County, Stordalen Mire...
CGATACCGTCCACGACTTGATCTGTGCCATCCTGAACCGTATCTTCACCCAACTTGCACCCTCTGCTTCCGGCTATTTGCCTGCACGTATCAGGTTCGACACTATTTACGGATAAGTTCTAAGCCGCTGTTTTCAGGGGCCTGAAGGCCCCTGCTCCCTCCGTTGGCATAATTCTATCCGTTACTCATACCGGAGCGCCTCGGCGGGCAGGACGCGGGCGGCGGCCGATGATGGATACAGCGTGGCCAAGAGCGAAATCCCAATGGAGACTGCCGACACGATCAGCCCATCCAGCGGCCTTGGCGAGAAGGGCAGGGTATCGATGGAATAGACCTCGGCGGAGAGATGGATGAAGTGGTAGTGACCGCCGGCCCAGGCGGCAAAGTAGCCCAGCAGCAGGCCAATGGCGGTGCCGATGACGCTGATCAGCAACCCTTGCAGAAGGAAGATGCGCCGCACCTGCCCCGGCTCGACGCCATAGCTCATCATCACGGCGATATCGCGGGTCTTCTCCATCACCATCATGGTGAGCGCGATGAGAATGTTGAGCGCGGCCACGATGACAATGAGCGCGATGACGATGAATGTGACTACCTGTTCGAGCTTGAGGGCGCGGAAGAGTTCGCGGTTCTGCTCCATCCAGTTGGTGGTCATGTAGCCCTTGCCGGCGGCCTGTTCGATTGCGCGGCCAATCTGCGGCGCGCGGTCCAGGTTGTCGACCTTGAAGCTGATGACCGACAGCAGGTCCGGCTCGCTGAAGAGGCGCTGTGCATCGCTCAGCCGCATGAAGGCCATGGCCGCGTCGTACTGGTAGAAGCCGGAGTGAAAGATGCCCACCACGCGGAAGCGCTGGTACTTGGGCGCCAGGCCAAGCGGCGTCAACTCGCCCTGGGGGCTGGTGACCAATACGCTATCGCCCACCTGGGCGCCGATCTGCTCGGCGATGTCTTTGCCGAGCACCAGCGCCGGATAGGCTGTGTTGGCCGGTTCTGAATCCTGGGAGACGCTGCTTGCAGCTTCTGGCTCCAGGTCTTTTGCTGATCCGGAGGTGACCGTGTCCAGGATATTGCTGACTGTGCGCTCCTGGGCGGGAACAATGCCCTTGATGAGCGCGAAACCGGCGCGTGGCCCGCGCGAAACCAGCACCTGCCCATAGATTCCCGGCGCGGCGGCGGTCACGTGCGGCACGGTGCGCAGCCGTTCCAGCAGCGGTTGCCAGTCGCGGATGCCGTCCGACTCCACGCGCATGAGGTCAACGTGCGCCGAGGCTCCCAGCAGCCGGCCCTGGAGGTCGCTTCTCATGCCGTTGGTGATGGCCAGGGCAATAATCAGCGCGGCCACACCAGCGGCCACCCCGGCAATGGAGATGGTGGTGACCACGCCCACAACAGCTTGCCGCCGCTTGGCTTTGAGGTATCGCAACGCCAAAAAAAGCTCGAATCGCAAGTCGCTTACTTCTCTTTCTCCTGGGCGGCGATCACCGTCTTGGCCACGCCCACGTTATCGTGCCGGTCATAGACGCGGACGGCGATCAGGTGCTCGCCGCTCTTGCCGCCGGGTGCGTCCAGCCGGATGTGGATCTCATAATGCTCGCGCCTGGAGTCGGACAACTTGCCCACCGGCTCGATGAATTGCCATGGGCTCGCATCCAGCGAATATTCCGCGTGGGCAATGGGCGAGAAGCCATCTTCGGCGTCGAAGGTTAGCTGAAACTTCCGGGGGCAGTGGCTGCCCTCGCAATCCACCGGCTCACTGGCGGCCTTGAGGCTGGCGATTACCGGCGGGGTTGTATCCACCTCGAACCGCTCGCTTTCTTTTGCGCCGGTCAAGGCGTCGGCGGGAGTGTGCGAGGGCGAGTCGGAAGCCACAACTTTAATCTGGTAGCCGCCGTCGGGGATCAGCGTTGCGTCAAAGCTGTAGGCTTTGTCGGTAATTTCATCCTTGAGCAGCCGCCACACGGTTTCGCCGTCTCCGCGCAGATAGAGCGCATAGGTCAGGTCGTCGCCGTTGTCGTCGTGCGCCGCCCAGCGGACGGTGATCGCGGTGCGGTCTTTGGCGGCCTGCAAGGGAGCGCTGCCGGCATCGTAGGGGATCATGTTCTGGCTTGACGACGGAAACGCGATGTTCACAGTCTGCGGCTGGTTGCCGGTCAGGTTCTGGGCATTGATGCGCGCCCCCGGCATAACCACCAACTCATCCACCACCGGGGCCGCGTTCACGGGCAGGTAGTTCACGCCCACGCTGCCCACATTTGCGCCCGCCTTCAAAACGGCCTTCCATTGCAGAAAGCGCCCCGTCGGCGAAGCTACCTGGCCGTCTCGCAGCGGAAGCCAGTCGCTCCAGCCGCGCACCGGTTGCTCCACGTTGCCTGAGCGGGTCAGCAATTCATAGCCGGTGGAGCCGGGTTCAACTTCGACGCGGCCAAAGCGGGCCAGAGCGCCCGCATCCAATACGTCGCTCGCGTACTCGTGCTGGCTGGCGGCTGCTCCAAAGCGGTAAAGCTTGCCGGTATTGCCCGTCCCGATCAGCACGCTCTCCGCCGCAATGGAATTGGGTGTCGCGGCCAGGCACAATCCCTGCTGCGCCTCCAGGTGCGCCACGTCGGCGTAGCTGCCGTCCTCGGCGATCCTGAAGATTCGCCCGCGGTTGCCGGTCAGCGCCAACAACCCATCCGTCCGCGCTGCCAGCGCGTAGACGATATCGTCCTTGTCGGCCCACAGGCGGCGTGGCGCCTGCCCCTCAGCCAGCGCGTAGATCTCGCTTCCCTCAGGAACGGATGCGCTGGTGTTTGCCGCCTGGAGCGACCCCGGCTGCATGATGGTGATGGTCGCCTGGCCGACTCCCTGCACGGGCAGAGGAGGAAGCGGATTGTGGCTCTTGTCGCCCACGCTGGCCGCGTAGATGGTTCCATTCTTGCTTACGGCGACCGCCGTGATCTCGCGCCTTGGCGCCTCAAACAGCACGTAGCCCTTGCCTTGCGGGTCAATGCGGTAAATCAGCCCCGATCCGTCCGATCCGGCAATCAAATTGCCCTTCGCATCCCAGGCAAGCGCGCGGATATGCTGCTCGTCGCTCTTGAAGAACAGTTCCGGTTTGGCTTGCGGCCTGACCGGAGCACCCTTCGCCTGAGAATTGGACGTATCCACGCGGTACACCGCTCCAGGGCCTCCGGTGGCGATGTAGAGCCGCCCGGCGGAGTCGAAGGTCATGTCCCAAATGTAGCGCGATTTGGAATTTGTCCTTTCGCTGGTCGATTTGTCGCCGGTCGATTTGCCGTCGGCAGCGTTTGCGCCGTCAAACTGTGCGGCGTCAAAGACCACCGTGGCGCTGGCGTCGTCCTGTTTTGTGGTTGCGTCTGCCTTCAACCGGTAGACCTTGCCGCTGGGCAGCGTGGCCGCGTAGAGCGCGCCGTCCGGCCCCAGCCGCACCACCTGCACGCTCAGATCCCTAGTCTCGAAGAGTGTGTAGGGCTTGCCGTCCTGCGCCACGCGCAGCACCGCGGCTGGCGATGCGGTTCCCACGTAGGCCGTGCCGTGGCTGTCCACGGCGACCGACCACACAAAGGTCGAGGGCGTGGTGGCCAACTCGGTGAGCCCGGGCCCCTCGCGCAGGTGGCCGTCGCTGGTGAGCGAAACACCCTGCGGCGTGCCCTTCTCAAACTCCTCCAGCCGCGACTGGGTCCATAGATGGGTGCCTTGGGCCAAGGCCGGCTGCGAGAGGGCGACGGCGGCTACAAAAGCCGTTGCAAGAGGCAAGCTCCATGCGGAGCCAAGGCGGCGAAGTGTGCGGATTGAGACAAACATGCTGCCGTTGAGTCTACTAAAGTTGGCTTGGGTCGAGCAGATTTTGGCCAGGAAGCGGCATTGAATCCAACAGTTGAGCTTGAATGCCCAGGGTTGCTGTCGTTTCGTTGAATAGTGCTCTGCTCAAGACCCGAATCATGCAGCCATACGTTCCACAAATGCTCCGTACCCCATCGCTTTTTTGCGTACTTTGCTCGAAAGGATGGAAAGCCACGAACCCCGCCGTCGCATAACAGGAGCTACGCCCCACCCCGGAACTGGATGATGCGCCGGCGGTCGCGCTTTGAAGGCCTGCGTTCCGGTAGCGGCGCGAATTGCTGCATTTCCTTGCGCTCCGCGGCCGCTTTCAGGCGAGTCGCAATGCTGGCTTCCGTCTCGCGATAGAGCGTCTGCGCAACGGCTGCCGGGCCGCGCATTTGGCTAAGCAGCAAAACTTCAATCTGAAACTCGCCGCCCTCGTTCCTCACTTGCAGCCGGTCGCCGACATGCACTTCGCGCGCGGGTTTGGCTTCAACTCCGTTCGAGTGAATGCGGCCCATGTCGCAGGCCTTTGAAGCCAGCGCTCGCGTCTTGAAGAAGCGGGCGGCCCAGAGCCATTTATCGATGCGAACCGAGGTCATGATCGATTGCCGTATGCGAGAGGGAACTGGAGCAATGCGCTGAGCGGGGCAGATGCCATCAGGATTCGGGCTCAACCTTCCACACATAGAGATATTCGGCATCGCTGGAAGTGGCCACTTCCATTCCTCTGAAGTGCGTCGCGCGGTTCAGAGCGGAGCGGATATTCTCCTTCGTGTCCGGCAAGGCGGAGAGTGGAATCTTCAGAGCCGTGCCCGCCACCAATCGATCGATGTCGCTCAGCAGTTGCGTCACAATCCGCTTGTGCTTTCCATCCCTGCCCTTTGGGACATCAAGCTGAAGAATGGATTGAAACGTCATCGGTGTCGCATCTGGTTCTGGATTGGTTGCCATGTCTTGAGGCCCCCTCACTGGTCGGCTTCTATGATCGAGGAATTGCGCGCTTAACGTAGCCCTAAATTGCCGTAAAGCTATCCTTTAATAGAAAGCATACTTCCGGCGGTCAGAATACACAAGCACTGAAATAGTTTTCCTGATTTCCTGCGGAAGAACTCCCAATCAGCTGGTTCTCTCTATAAGTATCAGATTGCAAAGACGTATCGCGCAGCAGAAAGAGTTGACCCGTATCGCAATTAGCCTGCTAAGTTCGCTCTTAGAGGTCAATTCCCGGTGGTTGGCAGGTGTGCCTTTCCACGCGGGGCGCAATCGGACCTGATTTCGCAAAGCTGCGAAACTTTCCTGGAAGTTCCAGGGGGTAAGTCTAAATAGGAGAAGCGTATGCAAGTATTATGCTTTGAGAAGAAGAATTCAAACCAGTCTGTCTGTGGCGTTCACAACGTAGCGCTTGTTCAGAATCGCATCCCGATCGATTCAAACGCGCCTGGGCTTGGATGCATCACCTGCTATGTATGCGCCGTTAGCCGTGCTGTGGTACAAGAGGGGAAGCGATCCCATGTGCGCAATTCGATCTGAGGCATTGCCCATTTCCACTATCGGTCTATCCACGAATTTCCCCATCGTGCCGGTTGAAGATGTACCGGCGTCCGGAATGTCGGTGGATACGGGTGCGTTGCGCTCCCTGGTTTTGGTGGTTGACGGCGAGGCTGCTGTTGCCAACACGCTGGTGGAAATCCTCGACCGAAGCGGCTATACCGCTATCGCGGCCTACGATGGAGAAGGTGCGCTTGAAAATGCGCTTCTGATGCCGCCGGAACTGGTTATAACCGAGGCCGAGTTGCCGGGGATGAGCGGTATCGAGCTGGCAATTGCGCTGAAAAGCGAGATTCCGGATTGCAAGATTCTGTTGCTTTCCGGGCAGGAACCCACGTCCGATCTGCCGGCGCCGGCGGGCGGCAAGGGGCACGAGTTCGAGTCGCTCCGCAAACCAATCCACCCAGACGACCTGGTCGCGCACGTTTCCGCGCGCCTCAAGCCGCAAATTGTGGATCCGAAAGCGAGCGATTAGCAAGGTCTTGAGCAAGTCGGCGTTTTTTGCTGGACGCCTCGCCGCCGATCGCGCGCAAGCGGAAGCGGCTTGCTCGGCGTCCAGTAGATGCAATTGCAGAAAAATCCGAATCCAGGTCGAACGACAATGAACTCTCGCATTTCCCGCCTGTTTTTTGCCTACATCTTCCTCTTTGCCGTTCCGCTGTTGGCGCAGGCTCATCATCCGCGCCATTCTCACACTCCCAGCTCGCCCTCGAACGACCCGCAGTTGCAGATTCCCCCGGATCAGGCGCAGTTCTGCTTTACGCCGGAGAGCAGCCTCAGCGGATACGACCAGTTTGAGCAGTTCGATACTTTCTCCCAGCCGGCCAGCAAGGGTTATTTGTGCATCAATATTCCGCCGGGCAGGACGTTCATCATCGACCATCTCTTCGCCGAGGCCGATTACGACCAGGAACTGCCGGCCGCGGCCGAGTGGTATCTGGATATGGCGGTTGGAAAGTATGAGCAGATGACCGGTTTCGCGGCCATCAGGGTCGGCGGCGAGACGGCCAATCCCCATTACGTGCTTTCGCAGCCGGTGCATCTGGCAGTGGCGGGAGGAACGCGCGTGACCTTGATCATGCATAACTACTACATTGGTCCCAGTAACTCGATTACTGAAACGCCGGGAACCGCCAGCCTTTCGCTGATGGGGCACTGGGAATAGAAGAGCCGTCCGCAGCCCATAAACGGCAATCGGGATACCAGGGCCGAAGCCCCGCTATCCCGATTGAAAACCTGCCGTGGAATCAAAGAACGCTTAGTTCGCCAGCACGGCCCTGTAACGCACCTTGTTCTTCTTGACCTTTTCGATGGCTTCGTTGGCTTTGGCCATGGGGAAGAGTTCGGTCTGGGCCTTTACGCCGTGACGGGCGGCCACGTCCAGCATCTCCCGGATTCGATAAGGACTGCCGGCGGGGTTGCCGCTGATGGAGCGCAGGCCGGAGATGAGCGGAAAGGCATGGACCGAGACCGGCGACGGCGGAACGCCCACAAAGCACAGCGTTCCGGTGGGCCGCAGGGCCTGGATGTAGGTTCCCCAGTCCTGGTCGGCGTTGATGGTGCTCAGAATAAAGTCCTGCGTCCCGGCCACTTCCTTCAATGCCTTGGATTCGCGGCTGTTGACGAAGTTGTGCGCGCCCAGTGCGCGGGCTTCTTCTTCCTTGGCGGCCGAGGTGGAGAAGGCCGTTACCTCCGCGCCGAAGACCCGCGCGAATTGGATTGCGATGTGCCCCAGTCCGCCGATGCCGATGATGCCTACCCGCGAAGAAGGGTTGATGCCGTGGGTGCGCAGCGGGTTGTAGACCGTGATGCCGCCGCACAGCAGCGGCGCTGTGTGTTCGCTGCTCAGGGCCTCGGGAATCGGAATCACAAAGCGGGCATTGGCGCGGACGCTATCAGCATATCCGCCGTTGCGGTGGACGCATGTGCCTTCTGCCGCGGGGCAAAGGTTCTCCATGCCGCGCGTACACCACTCGCACTCGCCGCAGGAGTTCGATTGCCAGCCCAGGCCCACGCGCTGCCCCACCTGGAGCGACCGCACCTCGGAGCCAACCGCCGCAACCGCGCCAACGATCTCATGGCCGGGAATGAACGGATACTGGCTGATGCCCCAGTCGTTCGAGATCAGGTGAAGATCGCTGTGGCAGATGCCGCAGTGGGTGATGGCGATCTCGACCTCCAGCAGACCCAAATCGCCTGGGTCATAACGATAAGGCAATAGTTCGGCTCCCGCCGCGTGCGCTGCAAGTCCTTGAATTTGAGCCATGGTCGTTCCAGAGTCCTCGCTGATATGGGAAAAGGCCGGCAGAATTTATCATCGCGCCGGTCCAAAAGTTGACGGGGATATTTCTTCGCCAAATTTAGTTTAAACCGCCGCCCGGTTCTATGCGCAGGTTCAAGACCTGAAAACCGCTCAAAACGCCTCCGGCGGGCGCCTCGCTCTCCACTTCGGCTGACTCTCCGTTCAGGTTCACGTCCTGGGCGGTGCGCAGCGGTTCCAGTGCATTGGCCACTGAAAGCGGCAGGCTGGAAAGTGTTTGGCCGGCCATGCCCGCCTGGGTTTCAGGCACCAGCAGGCTCACATAGACGCGGTCTGCCGGGTGCTGATGACGGGCCTGGGCAAGCATCGTATCCAGATCGGCGGATCGTGCGGAAAAGCGTGGCTGGTCCAAAGTGCGGTCCAGCGTGGCAGCGTCGGAGACCAGCAGGCGAAGGTTGCCCGCGCCCAGTCTTGCCGGCAGCGTGACCGGAATGCGGACATTGCGCGCCGGTTGCTGCCAGGGGCGAACGGTTGCCTCCACCACCACGGTATCGCCGGCGTGGACAATGCTGCTTGAAATCAGCCGCGCCGTCTCCAGGTCCACCTGCATCCGGTGGGGAATGGCCTCGATTTGGAGATCGATTCCGCGTACAGTGCCTTGCCGTGCGCCGCTCGAGTAGAGCTGCGAAAAGCGCTCGCCAGCCACCAGCGCGGTGGTCATGGCCGCGGAAGTTTGATCGCCGGCTGGAGCCCACACGTCGAGCGGCGAGGGAGGGTATCCGTCCAGATCGATGCTGCCGGTCAGGTGGTAGCTGGTTTCCGAGGTGCTCTCATTGGTTTCAAGCAGGGCTTCATACAGCGCCACCAGCAAGGCCTGGGTAGTAAGCGGCGGCAGATCCAGAATTTCGACGTTGAGCTTTCTTTCGCTTCCAGACTCGTGAACCGCAATATGCACGGGGATCATCCGGGCCTTTGCGCCGAGCACACCGCGGATGGCGGCGTCGCGGTCCTCGGTAAAGGCGCCGATGGTGGGGCCGGTGTTGACAATCTTGAAGGCGTTCAACGGCGAGGCCACGGTGGCGATCACCTCTGTGGTGGTCATCGGCAATGACACCGGTCCAGCCTGCAAAATGGGATGGCCGCAGGCCAGCAGTTGTTTCGCATCGACATAAGTAACCGTGCAGGTCGCCGCGATCTCCAGGTCGCCGCGCACCAGTTGCGCGCTCACCGCCGATCCTGGCACCACGGCGTACATTGCCGATGCCGAGGGTTCTGCGCCGGGCCCCGCACTGGCTCTTGAGCCGGATGCGGACGTGCCCCCCATGCCGCCGGCCGCTACCATTTCCAGGCCAGTGCCGGCCATTTGCCGCTGCCACAGGCGAATCGCTTCGGGCTGGAATCCGCTCATCACCAGCGGCGTCTCCATGGCTTGAACGGTCTGCTGGGCCGACGATTGCGCGAACTGATCCCTGTTCCCTGATCCCTGTTTCCCGATCCCGGCTTCCTGCGCTTCCGGCAGATCCCGCACCTCCAACATCTGCTCGATGGGCGTGATGCCGGCGATGGGGTCTTTGCTGAACTGGCCGATGCGGTATGAGAGCGAGCCAAGCAACCGGTTGCCAATGTACACGGGGCTGCCGCTCATGCCGGCCACCACGCCGGTGTACTCCGGCTTGGCGCCGTGGAGCTGCGCCAGGATCATGTCGTGGCCGGGGCCGCGCCCCCCGCGAAGAACACCGAGGATTTCCACTTCCATCGGCTCCGGCTTGCTTCCAGTGAAGACCGTCCATGCCGTGCCGGTCATTCCGCGGCGCACCTCGCTGAGCGGGAAAAATCCACCGCTGGAGGGTGGAGGATCGGAGATTTCGCGGGCGGGTTCTTGTCCGTGGGCTGAAGAATCGGCGGCGGCGGGCTTATTTTGAGCCGCCAACAGGGCAGGAAAGAGCGCCGTGGCAGACGCCATGCCCAGTGCGACGGCGAGCACCGCCAGACGAAGCCGGATTTCCTTCAGTGAAGTTTCCACGTCTATTAGAGTACAGCCGGCCGCACGGCTTCCCCGATTGGAAAGTGGGCAGGCTGTCTTTCGTTTCGGGTAATCCCGTATGCTGATGAGCACAGAGGTCGTCATGTCCGCAATGTCCAAGATGCGCCAGTCCGTCTTCGCCGTCCGCCGTTTTGCCCTTGCGCTGTCGTTTTTTGTTTTCATGGCCCTGGGCGCCGCGCCGCTGAGCCGTGCCCAATCCCAGCCTCAGCAGCCCCAGCAGCCCGACCAGGCCACGCCGGATTCGGGCGGTCCCGGCGCTGACTCCGGGGTTATTGCGCTGCCCAAGAAGAAGGACACGACGGAAGATGTTCCGCCGCCGGCCCCGGCTGAGCCCAAGGTCAAAAATCCAGAGGGAATGAGCAATTACTCCCTGCGTATTGAGGTTCCCGAGGTCACCGTGGACGTGGGCGTACTGCTGGAAAAGACCGGTCAGTTCGTGCCCGGCCTCAAGCCAGCCAACTTCCGTGTCTATGAGGACGGAGTGCCGCAGAAGGTCTCTGGATTCAAACGCGTCGAGGCGCCCATCACGGCCCTGTTGGTGTGCGAGTTCGCCGCCACCAATTACCGCTTTATCATTGACATGCGCAACGCGGCCTATGTTTTTACTCAGCAGTTGCGTCCCCAGGACTACGTGGCCATGATGACCTTCGACCTGCGCACGCAGATCGTCTCGGACTTCACACAGGACAAGCAGCAGCTCGTGCAGGCCATCAACTCTCTGCGCATCCCCGACTTCAATGAGCGCAACCTCTTCGATGCCGTCTATGAGTCTGAAGATCGGCTAAGCCGTATCGAGGGCCGGAAATATATCGTGCTGATCGCCTCGGGGCGCGACACATTCTCAAAAGTCACGCTCGACAAGGTGCTGCAAAAGATCAAGTCCACGCCCGATGTGACCATCTTCACCGTCTCCACCGGCGGCGCGGAGCGCATGATGACCGAAGGCCGGGGCGGCATGAACGGCGCCATACGCGACATGGATTACCTCCAGGCCGACAACGAGATGAAGACTTTTGCCAGGATAACCGGCGGCATGAGCTTCTTCCCGAATTTTGTGGGAGAGATGCCGGACATATTCCATAGCATCAACGACGCTATCCGCTCGAAGTATCAACTCGTCTATCACCCCACCAACGCCAAGCAGGACGGCACGTATCGCAAGCTGCGCGTGGAGTTGGTGGACGACGAGGGAATGCCCCTGCACATGCAGGACGAGAAGCACAAGCAGCTCAAATACGACATCATTGCCCGTGAAGGCTACCGCGCCCGGCAGGAAGTCGAGTAGCGAAGGCGGAAAACGCAACGGGGCCTGTGGCTGCCCTCAGGCTGCCGCCAGCCCCGTTGCGGAAAAATCATCAGGACGGTGGTCTATTTGAACTGGGTGAAGATGTCCCAGATGTAATACCCGATGACGAACAGCGTCGAAGCCGCAACGAGCCAGAGGGCGATTCGCACGAAGGGCTCAAGCTTGTTGACCTTCGCTACGATCGCCTCCTGGGCCGATCTTTCGTGATCGAACGAATCGTCCAGAAATACCTGGTCCTCTTCGTCGCGGGTCAAGCTCGTGCGATAAACATAAAGGGCGGCCAGCAAAACGACTAATACGCCCCAAACGATCCACATTACTGGAACAATTGTCATATTCCACCTCCCTGAAAGTCTTTCTGGTCCCAGATGCCGGCGGGTCCGCTGAAAGAATCGCGGTCTCGCGAGCAGAGGGGCCGTCCGGTTGACCATCATAGCCCCGATTGGGTGCTTGTGTCTTAAAAAAATAGCGGGCATGTTTGCCGGGTGAAACCAGCTTCGAGCATGGTCTGTGGAGCCAGCCTTCGGCTCATTGAACAGGCAGATCGCGAAGGGACGCTCTTCCTGCGACTTCCCGGCCTCCACCAGCATCCAATTGGATGAAAACCGTGAATAGGCGTTGTATTCCAGCTCGCGGAGCGGTACATTTACCATTAACGGCAAGCATTTCAACTTTTGGGAGAATTCATGGCCACTGCAACCTCTGTCACCTCGCAGGAAACTGAAAAGAAAGCACCCCTCAACCTGACCCCTCAGGCCATCGCCAAGGTGCGCGAGATCATGGCCACCCAGGATCCCCTGCCCGCCGGGCTGCGCATTGGCGTGGTGGGCGGCGGCTGTTCCGGCTTCCAATATTCCATGGCTTTCGAGAACCAGAGCGGCATGATGGACAAGGTCTTCAGCTTTGAAGACTTGAAAGTCTTTGTGGACGCTACCTCGCTGATGTATTTGAACGGCTGCACTGTCGACTACGTTGAGACGCTGGAGGCGGCCGGCTTCAAGTTCGACAATCCCCAGGTGAAGAGCACCTGCGGCTGCGGTTCTTCCTTCAGCGCGTAAGGCTTCAGCCCGTAGCGCTGCGCTGCGCTGGTTGCCAAAGTTCGCTCGCATAAAAGGCCCGTCCCCGTCAGGGGGCGGGCCTTGTTGCGTTTGTGCGCAAGCGCGCAAGATGGTTGAGATTCGCTTGGCTTATTGCTGCGGTGAGGGCGTTTTCGGTCTTATTGTTTACGGTTGAGACGGATTTTTGTTGGCTCCCACCCTTGAATCAAAAAACGATTCAAGGATGGGGCACCCAAAGGTTTGTTAACACTAGAACCGAAAACGCTCTAAGGCGTTGGCGTACTGCTTCCGGAAGTCGTCGTGCCGCTCGTGCTGCCGAAGCCTGGGTTGTTGCTTGCGCCCGAGTTGCCGCCGCCGATGGTCGAGCTTCCGCTCATGGTGGCGGCCGGCTGACCGATGGTTCCGGTGTTGCCGCCCTGCATCATCTGCTCGGAGAGCGGGTCATAGGTGAACTCCCACTCGTTGTAGTGATTCTTCTTCTTGTAGAGCAGGATGGACTGCTTGGGGCTGACGGGCGAGAAGCCGATAATGCCTCCTCCGCCAAAGGTCTGCCCGCTCAGGCCCGTTCCAGTCCCCGTTCCAGTCCCCGTTCCAGATCCGGTAGCTGAACTGCCGCTGGAATCGGTGCCGCTGGAGGGATCGGTGGAACTGCCGGCTGTGCCGGGGGCAGCGGCTGAGGCAGCAGCTGAGGCAGCAGCGGAATCGGTCGAGCCGAAGAGCGAACTGCTGCCGGAGGCGGCACCAGGCACACCGCCGATGGTCGAGGCACCCGCAATTCCGTTTCCGCCGCTCGGCCCGGTGCCGGCCACCGTCGAGCCGGCGATGGGCTGGCCAAAGAATCCCATGGCAGTAGGGACCTTGTTTTGGCCAAAGCGGATGATCTTCCACTCGTCCTTGCCGGTGGTGGGGTCAATGTACTTTTTGCGCAGGAAGCGGATTTCGTTGGTTTTGACCAGCGCGTCGACGCTGGGCGGATAGGTTCCAAATTTCTTGTAATAGAGCTTGATGGCGCGGGCGTATTGCTTGCCGCGATGCATGGTCTCAAGCTCGCGGTCGCGCTGTATCTCTTTCTTGATGCCGGGCGCGGCAACGGCCAGGGAGAGAATGAGAATCGCCAGCATGAAGATGACCGCAACCAGAATGTAGCCCTCTTCAGAGGGGCGCGGGCGGCGGGTTGGGAGTGTCTTCATCATTCAGTTTCTAGCTACTAGGTCTCTGACCGCTTGATTTCGTTCCTTGAGGTTTGTGCTTTCCCACCCATTCGCCAGAAAAAGCGAATGGATGGGGCACGGGGCTGATACACATTCACACGGTCAGAGACCTAGAGTATTTTCCTTGATGGCGTAAGGGGCAGGGCGTTCTTCCGTGGCTAAAGCCATTGTTGATTCTATTGGCATTATGCGGGGGTTAAACCCCCCGCCTCCCTCCGGATCGTGTTTTCCTCAGCCGGTAATACCCGTACCCATCGGCTGTCAAAGACCTAATTGGCCTGCAAAGGCAGGTTTTGCGTGTTGTTGTAGCCCAGGTCGGTTACCTGGACGCTGCCCGGCTGGATGGCGCCCACTTTGTAGCGATGGTCGACAATCTCGCCGGTGCGGGCCACGAAAATGTCGTCTCCGTGAACCAGGAATGCTTTGTACGACTTGTCTTTGGCCTGTGTGTAACCGAAATACTTGAGATCGATGGCCGGCGGGCGGGGCGGTTCAGGCGCAGCCACCGGCGCGTTCACGGCTGGCTTTCCGTTCACGATGCGCGCGCTTTTTACCGGGGTTTCGATGCGAATGGGCGCGGAATCGGCTGAGAAGATGTTTCTGCCGGAGCCCTGGTATTCCACTTGCTCGCTCTGGGCCAGCTTGTCGAAGTGCAGCGAGGGGTCCATGCCGGTGTTGGTCAGCTTTTGCGCATCCTGGCCGGTGGTTGCCAAGGGAGTTCCCGCAGCCGGATGGGTGCTGGCCGGTTGCGCTTGCGTGGGTTGGGGAAGCGCTGCCGGGCTGGCCGGTGTCGAAGGCCCCGCGAAGATTCCGTAGATCTGCCAGCCGCCAAAGCCGAGGATGAACACGAACAGCACCACGACCAGGTAAACCTGCCACTTTTTTTCGGTTCCGAGACGCATGGCCATGGCTACTGTCCCTGCTTTCCGGTGGCGGAGGACGCAACTGCGGGCTCACCAGGCGCGGGTGTCGGCGGCAATCCGCTGGCCGCGGCATCGGCTGGCCGCAGCCAGGTGTTGACCCGGAGCCGCAGGTTCACAAGGCCGCCTTGCTGGCCGGTGAGGAACATGGTCCTGATGACAAAGAACGTCTCATCGCGCTCCAGACTGTTCACAAAGCGCATGATCTGGGAATAATCGCCACTGATGCCAGCGTCCATTGAGATTCCAGTCAGGTCGGAGCCGGGCGGATCCTGGGTGTATTGAACCCTGGAGAGCCGCACTCCCGCCTTGACCTGCAATTCGCCGATGCGGGTTGCGATCGAGGAATAGTCGGGCGGGATGCGCTTGCTATAGAAGGCCAGAATCTTGGAGCGGGAGTCTTCGGCGCGCTTGTCGAGGCCGCGCAAGGGAGCGGTTTGCAGGTCCAGAGCCTTCAGCTCGACCTGTTTTCCGGCCAGGGCGTCGGTGGAGCGGCCATTGGTTGCGGCCCAGTCAAGTCCGAGCCGGACAGCCAGCCCGATCACCAGCACAAGCAGCACGGCGAAGCCGGCAAAATGCCAGGTGAGCGGGGAGGCCAGGCGTTCGCGCCAGGTGGAGGACGTGGGTTCGGTCATTGCGGGCCTCCAGGCGTGCGATGGGGATAAAGCGCGGGGTTGGGTTTGACCCCGGGCATCACGGGCTGGGGCGAACCGGTATACGGCGGCCGGCCAGGACGCTGGACAAGGCCGGAAGCGGGGCGCACCAGCGCCGGATGGATTGCGGGATTCCCCGCTGCCGCAGCCGTTTCCAGAGCACGTGCCGGTCTGCGTTCTCCGGGCGCGGCCGGGTTGTATTCGGCCAACAGATCGAAATCGAAGCGGTTTGAGGCGCTCACCGGCTCCAACCGCTCGTTGGGGCCCCCGGTGGCCTCGGCGTTCTCGCCCACGATGCGGGGCAGCAGAAAGCGCCTGGAGTGTTCCAGGTTCCTGACCAGTTCAATGGCGCGGTCGCGGGGGCCAATCACGCGCAGATGCAGGGTGATATGGCCGTCCTTGGCGCGAACCGGCTCGATAGTGGAGACCTGCACGCCGCCGGGAAGCACGGTTTCAAGGTCTTCCATGGCCAGCGTCCAACTGAAGGCCTTCTCGTCGAACAGGTGGTTGAGGGCCTCTGTCTGCTTTAGCAACTGTTCGTTGGCCGGCTGCCGCATCAGGTTCTGGTATCCCTGGCGTTCCTGGGCGATGCGGGCGATTTCGCCGTCGAGCGAGTGGTCCCGGGCGCGGGCTTCCTCGGCCTTCTGGTGCAGGGCGCGCAGACCCAGACCCAGGCAGATGGCGATCAAAATCAGCGCCCCCATGGCAATGCGCAGGCGCTTGATCGCCGGTCCCAGATCGGCAAAGGGGCGAGTTGCGAGATTAAGAGCGATGCGCATTATCTAGCCCCCGCCAGCGCGCCGTTGACGCCGGCAATGCTGGTGCTGCCCAGTGGGGTAGCCGCTCCGGTTTGGGGACGCGGCGCCAGATCGGCCACGGTCAGTTCCGGAGTGTCGAGCCAGCGGGCAAACTCGCTTGCCTCGCCGATGCCGGAAAAAAGCAAACGGCTGGGGCGGGCCTGAAGCTTGTCCTCATAATAGGCGGCGGCCACGGCAATGCCGCGCTGCACCTCCAGCAGGCGCAGACCGGCGTCCTCGGGCAGTTCAAGGGTGCGATAGAGCAGCAGGTCCTGGCCGTTGGTGATGGAAGTGGTGAGCGTCAGGCCGCTCAGGTTGGCGGCCAGCACGGCCTCCATGGAGTCGATCGCTTCCAAAGCAACCAGGCTGGAGGGCAGCACCGCGCCGGGCTCGTAGCCTGCGGCGCGCGTCACCGCCTCATACTCCTGGAGGATGGGGCCTGGAATGACCGCGGCCAGCACTTTGCATTCTGTCTTGTTCTCCGCCAACACCTGGTAGGTCAGTCCGGCGTGCTCCACGTCGAAGGGAACCATCTTGCGCAGGCGGAAGCGCAGCACGGGGTAGGCTTCAGCCGCCTTGGCGGGCAGGGAATCGAAGTCCAGCACAAAGACGCGCACCACCGTGTCCGGCAGGATCAGGGTGACGGAATGCGTGCGCGGCGAAACCTGGCCAAGGGCCGAGCGAATCGCGGCTGCAACAGCTTCAGGGGCGCGAAGGTTGGGTTCGCCGATGCCAGGGATGAGCGCTCCCGCCTTTAGCGGCTGGAAGGCATAGACTGGCTGTTGCCCTGGTCCCGGCAGCGCGGCCGCCAGCACACCCTCGGGCGCAAGCTCCACCGCCGCCGGCGGACGCCCGCCCTGAAGAGTACCGAGTTTTGCCTTGCTCAGGATCGAATTCACTAGCGCGACGCCTCGATAAACGTGACCTTGTTGATTTCCTTGAGCGTCGTAAGGCCACGGCGAACGCGATCAAGCGCCGACTCGCGCAGAAAGCTCATGCCTTCTTTTCTGGCCAGTTTGCGCACCTCGGAGGTGGGTTTCTTTTCCAGGATCAGCTCACGGATGGGGTCGGTCAAGTCCAGCAGTTCATGAATCGCGGTTCGGCCGCGGTAGCCGGTGCCGCCGCACTCCATGCAGCCGGCGCCCTCGCGGAACTCAAAGCCGCGCCACTCGTCCGGATCCATGCCGCAGGCCAGCAGAACGCTCTCGTCATAAGTAACGGTGTGTGCGCAGTGTTCGCAGACGGTGCGCACCAGCCGCTGAGCCAGAATGCAGTTGAGCGCGGAAACGAAGTTGTAGACCTCGACTCCCATATTCACAAAGCGGCCCAGCACGTCCACCACGTTGTTGGCGTGGACGGTGGTGAACACCAGGTGCCCGGTCAGGGCGGAGTTGATGGCGATCTGCGCCGTCTCGTTGTCGCGGATTTCGCCCACCAGAATCTTGTCAGGGTCATGGCGCAAAATCGACCGCAGTCCGCGGGCAAAGGTCAGGCCCTTCTTCTCATTCACGGGAATCTGCGTGATGCCGCGAATCTGGTACTCCACCGGATCCTCGATGGTGATGATCTTGTCTTCGTCGCTCTTGATCTCATTCAAAGCCGCGTAGAGGGTGGTGGTTTTTCCGGATCCGGTCGGCCCAGTCACCAGCACCATGCCGTAAGGCTCGCGGATGTAGCGGCGGAAGCGCTTCAGGTCTTCGTCGGCAAAACCGACCACATCCAGAGTCAGATGGCGAAACTTCTCGCTCATCGACTCCTTGTCCAGCACGCGGAGCACGGCATTTTCGCCATGCACGGTGGGCATGATGGAGACGCGGAAATCGATCAGCCTTCCCTTGTAACGGACCCGGAAGCGGCCGTCCTGGGGAACGCGGCGCTCGGCAATGTCCAGCTCGCTCATGATCTTGATGCGGCTGAGAATGGTGGAGTGATGCTCGCGGGCAATGGGCGCCATGGCCGCCTGCAGCACGCCGTCGATGCGGTACTTGATGACCAGCGAATCGTCGTTGGTCTCGATGTGGATGTCGGAGGCGCGGCGTTCCAGTGCGGTGAAGATGGTGGTATCCACCAGCCGGATGATAGGGCTGATGTCTTCTTCGCTGGTGAGCTTCTCGATGGAGATGTTTTCGTCGGTCGAGTCTTCGCCGGTGAGCACGTCGAAGGTGAGTCCCTCGCTGGCCTCATCGAGCACACGTTGCGACTGCTCGGTTTTCTTCAGCAGGCCGGTGATCTGCGAGAGCGTGGCCACGCGGGCAACGATGCGATGGCCCAGCAGCCCGGCGATCTCGTCCAGCACCATCAGTTGCGAGGGGTCGCTGACCGCAATCACCAGTGCGTCCGCCTGCTGCTCGATGGGCACAAAGTTGTAGCGGAACATCAGCTCGACCGGGACGGTGCGCAGCAGGTCATGCTGAATCTTGAAGTTTTGCAGGTCAACGAACTCGGCGCGATAGCGCTTGGCCAGGGCTTCAGCCAGGGCCAGTTCCTCCTGACCGGTGGGAAGCGGAAGCGTAAGTAGGGTTGCGTCTGCCATGGCGGATTACCCCTGACCCCCGCCCGCCGCGCCCAGCGAAAAGATGGGCAGGTAGAGCGAGATGAGAATGAAGACAACGACCACGCCCATGACGATGAGAATGGCCGGCTCAATGAGCGCCAGCGCGGCGGTCAGCGCGGTTGAAACGTCTTCCTCGAAGAACTCGGCCACCGAGTTGAGCATCTGCGGCAAAGCGCCGGTTTGCTCGCCCACGGTAATCATCTCCGCGGCCAGGTCGGGAAAGACTCCGGTATTGGTGAGCGACTCGGCCAGGCTCTTGCCCTCGCGGACGGTGCCGATGGACGAGAAGACCGCCCGCGACACCCGCCGCGATGAGATCGAGCGGGCCGCCGTCTCCAGCGAAGGCACCAGCGGCAAACCGCCGGTCAGCAGTGTGGAGAGCGTGCGCGCAAACAGCGCGACCTGGTACTTGAGCCAGATTTTGCCAAAGACCGGCATTCCCACGCGAAAACCGTCGATAAAATCCCGGCCCCGCTCGGTAATCGAGAACCGGTAGCCGCCATAGCCGATGCCCAGCGCGGCCAAAAACAGCCAGATGAAGTAGTGATGGAACCACGTGCCAAAGGTCAGCAGGTCAACGGTCATCGCCGGCAGCTTGGAACCCATCTGGTCATAGAGCACGGCAAACTGCGGCACCACCACGGCCAGCAGGAAGATCATCAGCCCGATCACCAGCGTCATCAGCAGCGACGGATAGATGAGCGAGGCCGTCAGTTTTTTGCGAAAAGTGAGTGAAACCTTCTGGAAGCTGACGTAGCGTTCCAGAACCTCCTGCAAATTGCCGGAGCGCTCGCCGGCCAGCAGGGTAGTGGTATACATCACCGGAAAACCGCTCTGTGCCTCGAATGCCTCTGAAAGTGCGTCGCCGTTCTTCACGCGGTTTGAAACGTCGTCCAACTGGCCGGAGAATTGGGCATTCTTCTGGATCTTAGCCAGCATCTGCAGTGAGCCGAGAATGGGCAGTCCGGCCCGGATCAGCGTGAGGAACTGCTGGTTGAATATGAGAAACGGTTCCAGCTTGACCTTGCCGCGCTTGAGTCCGCCAAAGCCCGTTTTGGCGCGGATCGAGAAGACGTGATAGCCGGCATGGGTAAAGCGCGCCCGTAGCTCCTCGGCGGTGGACGCCGAGTGGACCTGCTCCTGCACGCGGCCACGCTCATCGGCCAATTTGATAACGAACTCTGCCATGGATTCGGTCGCCGGGCAGACGCTTCGAGCGTCCCCGGCCTTCCTCTAAAGTCTTCTCTTGCTCAAGGGTAACAGTCTCAACAGCACGATAGACGAGGAAGAGGCGCGAACCGTTCGCTGGCGAAAGGAAGCAATGAAGCGGCTTGCCCTTCCACCCGATCCGCTCAGTACCCGCTGGCCACCAGCCAGGCTTCGGTCAGTTCCAACTCCGGCTTCTTCTCGGTCAGCATCTGCGCATGAGCCAGCTTCACCAGCACATCCGCCTCCACATTCACCGGAACGCCAGGGCGGAGCGTGTGCAGGTTGGTGCGCCAATACGTCAGGGGAAGAATCGCAATCGTAATCGCCTCGCCGTCAAAGTCGGCGATGGTCAGGCTGATGCCCTCGATGGCCACCGAGCCCTTATGCACCATCCATGGGCGCACATTCTCCGGGACATCCACCTTGAGGGTCCAGTCGGTGGTTTCCTTGTTGAATTCCGGGCTGGACGGCGAAATCACCGGCTCCAGAGAGGCGAGCCTGCCGCAGCCGTCCACGTGGCCCTGCACAATGTGGCCGCCCAGCGGGCTGCCGGCGGCGGTGGGCAGCTCCAGGTTGACCTTGGCACCGGAAGCCAGAGCGCCCAGCGAGGTGCGGTCCAGGGTTTCCTGCGCCAGGTCCGCGTGAAACAGGGTGGGGTCCACGTCGAGCGCGGTCAGGCAGACGCCGGAAACGCCCAGCGAGTCGCCCTCGCGCAGCCGTCCGGCCAGGCCGGGAGCCTCGACCGTGATCCGCCGCACCCCGCCCGTTTCCTTCAAGCTGACCAGAGTGCCGGTCTGTTCAATGATGCCGGTAAACATGATTTCATTCTAAGGGAGCGGGGATCGGAGTGTTGGCTTTGTGT
>Ga0255356_1000836_pt1 | contig 20232 bp, 22 predicted proteins | sample HBST100metaG_FD_189944 | JGI IMG/M metagenome (GOLD analysis project Ga0255356, IMG submission 189944) | Peat soil microbial communities from Stordalen Mire, Sweden - H.B.S.T100 | ecosystem: Environmental > Terrestrial > Soil > Wetlands > Peat | place: Sweden: Norrbotten County, Stordalen Mire...
TCCGATACCGTCCACGACTTGATCTGTGCCATCCTGAACCGTATCTTCACCCAACTTGCACCCTCTGCTTCCGGCTATTTGCCTGCACGTATCAGGTTCGACACTATTTACGGATAAGTTCTAAGTAGCCCACAAACATGAGCGCCAGCCACGAACCAAGGGCCAGAGCGGAGTTGAGTCTGCGCTCAGGGATCTACAATAAAGCCATGCTGATTGAGGGCGTCTTTGCCGCGATTACCACGCCGTTTTACCCGGATGAGCGGGTCTATTTTCGCAAACTTGAAGCCAACATGGCCCGCTATTCCCGCACTCTGCTGTCGGGGGTGGTGGTTCTAGGGTCCACGGGTGAGGCTGTCATGCTGGATGACGCCGAGTCCCGCGACGTGTTGCGCGTCGCCGCGGAGGCCGCTGCGCCTGAGAAAGTGCTCATCGCAGGTGTCGGACGCGAGAGCGTCAAGGCTACCGTTGATTTGGCTGAGGCTGCGGCGCGGTTCCACTACGATGTGGTTCTGGTCCGTACCCCCACGTACTATGCGAATCAGATGTCCGCGGTGGCGGTTCTGCATTATTTTCGCAGCGTGGCAGACAGCTCGCCCTTGCCGGTCCTCATTTACAACATCCCGCAGTTTGTTCCTTACCGGATTCCCATCGAGCTGATTTCGGAGTTGGCCCAACATCCAAACATTGTGGGAGTCAAGGACTCCAGCGGCAGTGTCGAACGGATACGCGCCAGCGTGGAGGCCACTCGCACCGTCCCCCGGCGCACTACGACCGTTACGCCAGTCTTTGAGGCCGTGACGGCGCGCATGTTGGCGGCCAAGACCGAAACAGGCGGCGGCTTTGTCTCCGCAGGCGACCTGGCTGGAGGCGTGGCCCTGGCGACGGCTCCGCTCGTCACTCCTCTCAAAACACGAACCAAGGAAGTAGGGTTTCAGGTGCTTACCGGCTCCACGGGAACCTTGCTCAAGTCTCTCGAAGCCGGAGCATCCGGAGCCATTCTGGGCTTTGCCGCCTGTGCCCCCCAAGCTTGTCAGGAGGTTTATCTCGCCTGGAAAGATCACGACCTGAAGCTCGCGGAAGAGAAGCAGCAGCGTATTGCCGGTCCCAGCCAGTGCATCGTTGGGGAGTTGGGAATCAATGGGGTGAAATACGCCTGCGACTTCAATGGCTACTACGGAGGCCGCGCACGCGCGCCTCTGCTCGCGGTTTCAGCGGTGGAGAAGACAGAGATCGAGGCGCTACTGGCCGGAATCAGGAACTAGCTGCTCCACTTTGCCAATGTCCGAAGACCGTCAGAGGGCAAGGGACAGGTTCATCGGAATGAAACGGGAATTAGGAGCTTGACCTGACCGTGATCAGGGGAGGAAAGAGAACAGATCTTGCTGCTGGTCAGAGCCGGGGTCTGCCGGCTTGTTGCTCTGGGCCGGGAAGGGCGCGAAGCCGCGCATCAACTGCAAGGTGCGGCGGTGACTTTCAAAAATCGCCAGGAGTTCCAGACAGCGGGGGCAGCCGCCCTTGATAGCGCCGACCCCATCCGCTTCGGGATCAAACATGGGATGCCGGGAGCACTTGCCGTGCCATTTCATTCTCTCAATTTTCAGCATCACGAACCAATCATATCGTCATTTGGGCACAGCCCGCACCGAAGCCAATGGGCCATTCACAACAATCGCATGAACATTTTTTGTCGCAGAATCGGGTGTTGGCGTCCAAATGCGTCCGTCCGTAATATCCTGAACATTCAGGTTTGAGACCCTATGCCGATAGTCCCAACGCACGACCGAGTTCGACGCCAGCGTTTTCGCTATGCCGAACGCAAGCTCAAGGAAGCGCAACAGCGGCTGGCGCGGACTGAGCGCAGCATCACCTATTGGTCTTGTATCCTAGCCGACCTCCGACATGAACGAATTCGCGCCGTTCAACCTCCGCTCTGGCCAGAGGAACAGTCCGTAGCCGAGGACTGAAAAGGCCATTCCGCAGGCTTGCTTCCGATTAGGCCCCAACCATCCATCATGTCCGATAACGGATATTCTGTATAGTGCGACCGCGCCGGCTAACAGAATAAAATGTCTCCATGCAACTCCCTGCTCGCCGTGCCCTTGTGCTTAGCCATGTTGCCTTTGAAGACCTCGGTTCCCTCGAACAGCCGCTTCGGGAACGAGGCTTTGAGATAGAGACCGTCGACGTGGCGACTGCGTGCTTTCCATTGCCACAGGCTGAGACTTGCGATCTTCTGGTTGTCCTCGGCGGACCCATCGGAGTTTACGACCAGCTGGACTATCCATTTCTGACCGGCGAGATTGCCTGCATCGCTCTGCGGTTGGCTTCACGGAAGCCGATCCTCGGCATCTGCCTCGGCGCTCAACTGATGGCTGCGGCTCTCGGCGCCCGGGTGTATCCAGGTCTTCACGGCGCTGAGATTGGCTGGGCGCCGCTGCAAGTTGTGCCCAGTGCGCCTCCGCCGGCGTGGTTCGCTCCGGTGCTCACCCCCGGACTCTCGCTCTTCCACTGGCATGGGGATACATTCGATCTGCCCTCCGGAGCGATTCATCTCGCCAAGACGCAAGTCTACGATAATCAGGCGTTTACAATCGAAAGCTTCGCTCTTGGATTGCAGTTTCACCCTGAAGTGACCGCAGCGGGACTGGAACGCTGGTATGTGGGTCACGCCTGCGAACTGCACCATGCCGGGATTGCGGTCGCCGACCTGCGTTCTTCCGCGAGCCTCTACGCCCCCGCACTGGAAGAAGCGGCAACTCGCTTCTGGACGCTTTGGCTCGACTACATTTTGTAGCGCCCCAGATCCTCGTCGTTCAGCCCTTCCAACCAGCCGCGCAACTGCTCGGCGGTGGGGCCCTCAGGCGGGCCGGTGGTGTTCAGTTTGGCGGCCTGCATCACCTGTTCCGAAACGTAGATTGGGCAATCGGCTCGCAGGGCCAAGGCGATGGCGTCGGAGGGTCGGGCATCGATTGTTACCGCCTCATCGCCCTGCCGCAACCACAGGACAGCCAGGAATGTATCATCTTTAAGTTCTGTAATCACAACACGTTCCAACTGGGCATTCAAGTGATGGATCAGATTTCTGGTCAGGTCATGGGTCATGGGACGCGGCGCGGCCACCTTCTCTATTTCGATGGCAATGGCGTTGGCTTCAAAGATGCCCACCCAGATCGGCATCACCGTCTCTGAAGCAACGTCTTTGAGCACCACAATGGGCATGTTGGTGGCGGGATCCATCATCAGCCCGCGAATTCGCACCTCGATATCCATGGCTTCCCTCTTTCCTATGCGCTTCTATCTTAGACGGCCTCGCCGGTCAGGCTATTGGGGTGTGTGCCGGTGATTTTCACGTTCACATAACTGCCCAAAGCCGGCGCAATGGGTTGCGCAGTGGTAAAGTTAACCGGCTTGTTCTGGCTGCTACGTCCGATAATCTGTTTACGCGCCGGATGTTGCCCCTCGACCATTACTTCCATAATGTTCCCCAAGTGCTTGGCATAATTGACCCTTTGGATCTCCCTCTGGCGGTCAAGCAGCACTTTAAGCCGACTCGCCTTCTCCTCTTCGGGCATGGAGTCGATCATCGTCAGCGCAGGAGTGTTGGGGCGCGCCGAGTACTTGAAACCGAAGACGCAATCGTACTCGACCTGGGAGAGAAGGTCCATGGTCTGGATGAAATCCTCTACGGTCTCCCCAGGAAAACCAACAATGATGTCGGTCGAAATCGAAATCGGCCGCCGGGCGGCCTTGATCCAGGCGATTCGCTCCAGGTACCAATCGGGGGTATACTCCCGCGCCATCAACTTGAGCACCCGAGCGGAGCCCGACTGCACCGGCAGATGCACATGGTCGCAGAGCGTAGGAACGGCGTCAATGGCCTCGACGATGTCGCGGGTAAAGTCGCGCGGATGGCTGGTGGTGAAGCGCACCCGGCGGATTCCGTTCACCTGGCCCACGGCGGCCAGCAACTCCGCGAAGCTGCGCTTCCCTTCCGGGTCGCGGTAGCTGTTCACGTTCTGGCCAAGGAGTTGAATCTCGGTAAAGCCCTGATCGGCGATGCGCCGGGCCTCATCCAGAACCGACGAGAATCCTCGGCTGCGCTCTTTGCCACGCGTGTAAGGCACGACGCAATATGCGCAGAACTTGTCGCAACCCTCGATGATGGTGATGTAGGCGCGGCAGGGGTTCAGGCGGGCCGTGAACTCGGTTTCGAAGGTCTCGTCGGTCTGGCGGTCGTCGAGGCCGGTAATACGGGTCTCGCCGGCTTCAAGGCGTTTGAGCATTTCTGGCAGCTTGCGGTAGGAGGCCGACCCTGAGACCAGGGAGACATACGGCGTCCGCTCAAAGATCCGTTCGCCCTCCTGCTGGGCCACGCACCCCAGCACACCGAAGCGCTTGCCCAGATTCTGTTGTCTCTTGTAGTAGTCGAGGCGGTGAAAGACCTTCTGCTCGGCCTTGTCGCGGATCGAGCAGGTGTTGTAGAGGATCAGGCCGGCGTCTTCTTCCGTCTCGACCTGCCTGTAGCCCTGCTGCCGGAGTGTGCCAATCACTTTTTCGGAGTCATGGGCATTCATCTGGCAGCCGAAGGTTTCAAGATAGAAGGTTTTTTCGGTTGCCATAGCAGTCTCAAGTATACCGTGATGCGGGTTGGAGTTGCTTCCGGTTCCCTGCCCAGCCGGTTTCAGCCCGGTATCAGCGCAGCCCGGTGTGCAGGTAGGCCAGCAGCGCGGCCATCTGTTCCTCGCTGAATCGGCCTGTGAAACCAGGCATCGTTCCCTTGCCGGTCAGCACATTCTGCCTTACGGCTGCGTCTGTGGCTGGCGCGCCGCTGGGGAGGCTCGTATGGACAAAAACACCATGCAGATCCGGGGGAACTTTCTTCAGCGCTAGGTCGTTGTCCTCGTGGCAATGGGCGCAGCGAACCTGGTAGAGGTGCTTTCCTGCCGTCTCTTGTGGAGTGAGAACCGGCGCAGAGTGGCAAGCAGCCAGGCCGATGCCCAAGCTGCTCGCCATCCCGGCGCAAAGTGCCGCCCAGCCGCCCATGCGCCTTGGAACTTGAAGCGCCCTATGCATTCGCCTTTTCAGCGAACCGCCCACTCACGTGATCCCAGTTGAGCACCTGGAAAAATGCCTTCACGTAGTCGGGGCGCCGGTTCTGGTACTTGAGGTAGTAGGCGTGCTCCCACACATCCACGGTGAGCAGCGGCTTGTGGCCCAAGGTCAGCGGACTGTCCTGGTTCGGCGTTGTCTCGATCGCCACCGTGCCGTCAGGCAACTTGACCAGCCATGCCCAGCCGCTGCCGAAGACGCCCAGGGCGGCAGCGGTCAGCTTGTCCTGGAAGGCTGAGAGCGAACCAAACCGTGTGTCGATAGCCTTGGCCAACTCGCCGATAGGCGCAGCGCCTCCCTTGCCCAGCGTCGGCCACCAGAAGGAGTGGTTGGCGTGCCCGCCGCCCTGATTGCGAACGGCGGTACGGGCAGCCTCAGGCCAGGTGCTCAGGTTTGCGACCAGTTCGTCCACGGTTTTCCCGGCCAGTTCGGGGTGAGCGGCCACGGCGATGTTGAGGTTGTTCACGTAGGTTTGGTGATGCTTGTCGTGGTGCAGATGCATGGTTTCAGCGTCGAAGCTGGGTTCCAACGCATCATAGGCGTAGGGCAAAGGCGGCAGCGTAAAGGGCCCGGTTGGGGGTGCAGGCGGAATCGCCGCAGCTGCCGCCTGGCCTGAGGAGAGCCCTTTGGCGCGCAGGGTTTCAGTCAAAAGCAGCGCGCTTGCCACGCCGCCAAGATGCTTGATTGCAGTTCGCCTGTCCATCATGATCGGAACAACCTCCATTCCGTTCGATGCCCAAAGCTGGAAAAAGTGTGCGCGGAAGTGGCTGGAAGTGAACAAAGAACCATGGAACCAGCCGTGCCGGCGCGCCGGGGGATGTTATAGGGTAAAAATGATGACGGAATCAGAAGAAATACTCACGCCAATAGCCCACGGAGCCCAAAGTCGCTGCTTTGGCTGCGGTCCGGCCAATCCCACCGGTTTGCACCTCGAGTTCCTGCTCGCACAGGATGGCTCGATTGTGTGCCTTGCGACGGTTTCAAGCTCCTTTGAGGGTCCGTCGGACTATTTGCATGGCGGAATCATCGCCACGCTGCTGGACGAGGCCATGAGCAAGTCGGTTCGCGCCGCGGGACGGACGGCGGTGACCAGCCAACTGGAGATCGAGTACCTGCGCCCAGTTCCCTCAGGTGTGCCCATACGCCTGGAGGGTCGGGTGGTCCGCAGCGAAGGCCGCAAGCACTGGACCGAAGCGAAGATATTGAACGCCCGAGGAACCGCGCTGGCCCAGGGCAAAGGGCTGTTTGTCGAGGTTCGCGCAAGATAAGGCAGCCAAGGGGCGGCCCGAAGACCGCCCCGCGCTGACTTAGTGAATCATGTTGATGGTTTCCTGGGTGATGGTGTCGAAGGTTGTGATGGTCTTGGAATTGGCCTCGAAACCGCGCTGCGCGATGATCAGGTCAGAGAACTCAGCGGAGATGTTCACGTTGGACTCTTCGAGCGTCGAGTCTTTGATCGTTCCCAGGCCGCCTGTTCCCGAAGTGCCGATCGATGCCGCGCCGCTGGCCTGTGTGGTGGCATAGGTGCCGTTGCCCTCGAGCGTCAATCCCTGATCGTTGGTTACGTTGGCCACCGCCAGTTGACCGACGGCCTGTGTTTGCCCGTTCGAGTAGGTGGCCGAGACGGTGCCGTCCGAGCCGATGGTGAAGCCCGAGCACACCCCAGCGGCGTAGCCGTTTGCGGGAGCCGCGGAGAGCGCGGAGGCCGTGTCCTCCTGGCTGATGGTGGGTGTGCCGCCTGAACTGAGAAGGTTCCAACCGATATTCAAATCTGCCGCGCCGTCAGCCAGACCGGTAAAGCTGAGCGGAATCGACGAAGTGTCGCCCGTCGCTGCTCCGACCGTAGACGCGGTTCCTCCTGTTGGGGTTATCGTGGTCAGATTGCCATTGTTATCGAAGGTCATGGTTCCGGTGATCGGCGTCGATACCCCCGAGGTGAAGTCCGCCGCAGGCAACGCTGCCGAGTAGCTCCAGGTATTGGTGCCGGTCTGGGTATAAGTCACGGTGGCTGTATGGGAAGCGCCCAACGAGTCATAGACCGTGACCGAGGCCGGAAAAGCGGTGGTTGAGGCGGAGTCCAGGTTCGCCGTCATGCTGAAGCTGGTAGTCGCCTGCGCTGGCTGCTCCTGTCCGTTCAACGGAATGCTGATCGCCGTCAACGGAGCATTGGTGTTCACCACGCCGTTCACGGCCGGGTAGCCCATGACAGCCAGCCCGTCGGAGGTGACCAGATTACCGTTCGTATCCTGCGTAAAGCTGCCGTCGCGGGTTAGAACATTGCTGCTGCCGTTGCTCACCACAAAGAAGCCGCTGCCATCCAGGGCCACGTCAGAGGCGGTGGTGCCGCTGGTGTCATACGACCCTTGCGTGAAATCGGTTGCGTTTGAAGCCACCTGCACGCCTTCTCCCACCTGCACGGCGTTGCCCGAGCCGCTGGTTCCAACCTGCTGGTAGAAAAGGTCTGAGAAGTTGGTCGTCTGCGATTTGAAGGCTGTGGTGTTCATGTTCGACAGGTCGTTGGCGATCGTGTTCAGCGCCGTAGAATCGGCGTTGAGGCCAGAAAGCGGAATATAGAAACTTGCCATCGTAAATCTCCTCTGAGTGTCACCTAAGGTTGGCGCTGGCCTTGGCGGCCCGCTGTTGAACGAGCTTCATTGGGCTCCGGACAGCCCGCCGGTTATCGACTGCATGTTGGGCCGTCCGCCCAGTGCCTGGGCCACACGATGCGCCGCCGGCTTGGCGTCGGGAACGCTGAGATTGCCGGGAGCGTGTTTGACTCCGGCGGCGTGGGAGGCGGCTGTGCTGGCGGTGGCCGCACCCGATGCGGCAGACTGCACTCCGGACAACGCGCTTCCCTTATGTGCGGCCGCGCGAACCTGTGCCGTTGCCCCGGCGGGGCTCGATCCGGTCAAACTCGATGCTGCGTCGCTGGACTGGCCGGTGGTGGAACTGCCCGAACTGCTGGTCGAGCCGCCGGAATCCGTTGTCAAGGTCTGGTTGATGTCGATCAACTGCTCCAGACTGTTTACCTGGACGAGCTGGTTGATGTACTCGTTGGGGTCGGTGTCTGCGGTCGGATCCTGATTCTGCATCTCGGTCACCAGCAATGTGAGAAAGTCGTTGGCCGAGATCGTGGCCGAATCGCTGCTTGAAGTGCTGGTGCCGCTGGTGTCGCTCGCCAGGTCGCTGAGGGGAGTTGCGCTTTTGCCCGTCAGTGCCTGCCCCGCCGTCATTTGTTGATTCCAGATTCCTGCTGCTGCTGCCATTTCCCCTCCCTGTTTTCTTGTTGCCCGGCGTTGCGATCACCCCACGGCTCCGGCCGGGCTTTCATGCGCTCCATCTCATTGCTTCACTGTTCTCGATCCGCCGAATTTCAGCCTCAGGCCATGACCGAGATGTGAAGGCCGCCCGGCGCAATCGCCGGGGTTGTTGCGTCCGAGCTTGTTGCATGTGCCGGGAGTTCCGGACCGGTTGCCGCGGTTGCGCTCGTCTGCGGACTGGCTTGCGAACCGGTGTTTTGTCCTGCCCCTTGATGCATGTTTTGGTTCGCGCTTTGGTCCATGCCTGTGGCGCTCCCGTTTTCAGGCGCGGCCACGGTTACCGGGTCCACAGAGGTGTGGTGTTCGGCCAGGTAGGCGTTCAATCCCGCCAGGTGGCTGCCAAGCGCCTCGGCCGCGTCCGTCGAGCCGGGCACAAGAGATGCATGGACGCCACCTCCGCCCGTATCCGCTCGAACGCCTACCCACCCAAGAACCGGATCCTGAAATCCCGCTTCGGCCCGCTGCGCCCCGGCATGAATCCATGTAGGCGTCCCTGGAGCAGCCTCCGCATCAAGCGCGGAAAAGGTTTCGTGGGCGCTCGATCCAACTGCCGAACTCGATGAGCCTCCGGCACTCGCGGCGGCCACATTCATTGCCCCGCGCGCGCCTGCCGGGTCGCGCGTCAGGCTGGCCGCATCCGTGCTCAGGCTGGCCGATTGACCTTCAACGGGATGAATCGCGTGCTGGGCCGGCTCGAATGTGCCGGAGCTGCGCGCCAGCCGTTGCGTGGCCTGAGTCGAGGTACGCCCACCGCTGGTCAAGCCTGTTTTTTCAACCGCGATGGGTATTTCTGACGGCTGGCCAGATTGGGACGCTGTGGCATTGCCTGAGACAGACCCGAGATTCAGTTCTGCGCTCGCCGCCGGGGGAGCAATGGCTTCCACTCCGTTGCTCCCGTGTTGCGCCTGGACCTGATTCAGGCCCTGAGCCGCAGTGTGTTGCGGAATTCCGCTTTCTGCCCCAACCGTCCCTGACGACGGCGTCTTTTCGCCCTCAATGTTCCCGCTTGTCGACAGGTCGTTGGCGGCAACTAACGAGGCTTTCCCCGGCAGCGCCGCTGCTGCCGTTTCCCCGCCCCGATTGCCGGCCGCGCTGGTCAGTCCAGCAGCCAGGCCGGAGCCGTCAGAAGCCGTTGAATGTGAATTGACTCCATCGGACGACGATCCGTTTCGCAATTCGGCGGAGAGGTTGGTAGACGAAGATTGTGGATGCGTCTCAGCGGTCTTGACAGTCACATTTTCTGTAACCGGCACAGGCATTGCTAACGGAAGATTATCCGCTGTTGCCGTCGCCGCCGTTCCGTTCGAGGCGGTTTCCAGCTTTGCGCTCTTGGCGGAGTTGGCCGCGTGCGCGCTGCCCAAAGAACTTGCCGATTGCACGCTTGCCAGGGTCTTCGCCGCCGCATTGGCCGCGGAATTGGCCGCGGATTGCCGTGACAGTTCGCTTGCCGAACGCCAGCCCGGAACTCCGGTGCGCAAGCCCGGCAAAGACAATGCCGTACTCCCGGCTGCCAGCCCGCTTCCCTGTCCTTCCGCTATGGTCAAAGGCGGCAGAGTCGCCGCCCCGGCGAGGGGCGAGGCCTTCGCGGAAGCCTTTTCGCCGCTTTCTGCCAGAGCGGCTTCAGCGGGCGTCCGCGTTTCGCCGGTCTCAGCCTCCGCGCCGCTCAAGCCTTCCATCTCGGCGCCCAGAGAGGCCAGCAGCGACTGCCAGCCGGAGCGGAAGCTCTCCGCGCCCGGCACGGCACTTGCGGAAGAACTCGCATCAACCGCGGCGCTACCCCATCCTGCGTTCGGCGTCTTGCCTTGCGTCTTTCCCGGCGTCCTAGCCAGCACCTGCCCCTGGTCCGCCGCCGAACGCCCTCCTGGCCCGATCTCGATTCCAGTGGCAACAGTCATGGGCTGGGTTAAAGCAGATGCCGTGCCAAAGGGAGCAAGCGTGGGTTAAAGCATTGTCAGAATTGGTACCGCCGATTCCGATTCAGGAAGCCAATCCATCTTCCGAATGGATTTCGCCTCAAGTTGTATCCAATGTGCTCTCGTTGCTCTGGGTTCCGAGTACGGAAGTGGAGAATCAATCTTCGGCTCGCATCTCCGCTTCAGCTTCTACACGGTGCAGCCGGTTGCGATACCAGTCGTCGAGCGCCTGTTGGCTACGCCGGTTGGCTTCGACTGCATCCCGCGCCTCGGTCTCCTGGATAAGCGCCTCGGCCTGCCTGCGTTCCACCCTTTTCATCAGGAATTGCTGGCGCAGCGCGGTTACATTGATCCGCACGGCGGCAATCCTGGGAGTTAGCACGGCGGCATGGCGCTTGGCCGCTCGTGTCTCCTCAATGCCGGCCAGCCGGTCCGGCAACTCCCCGTTGCGGGCGCTGGCCTCGACCAGCCGCCGGCCCTGGCGATCCCGCTCCGCCGTCGCCACCAGCGCGAACTCCAGCCGGTTGAGCTCGCCCACCGCGGAGTCCAGCGCCAGGCGGCACTGTTCTTCTTCGAGATCCCTAATGCGAAGCAGGCGGCGCAATGCGCGAGAGACAGCCATTGGCTCACACCTCCGCGGCAAGAGCGCTCAGGCGGCGCACGCACTCCGCAAAGCGGACTTGCTCGTGTGCCTCCTGGGTCATAAAGGCCCGCATCGCGCCACGGGCGCGCAATGCACGGTCCAGCTCCGGGTCCGAGCCCGGTTTGTAGGCTCCGATGCGCACCAAATCCTCTGAACGGGCGTAGACGGCCATCAACCGCCTGAGCAGCCCGGCCTGCTCACGATGCTCGGGTTGGATCACTGAAGGCATAAGCCGGCTGATCGAGTCCAACACCTCAATCGGCGGATACCACCCCTCGGCAGCCAATGTGCGGGAGAGCACGACGTGCCCATCGAGCAGCGAGCGAACCGCGTCCACCAGCGGATCCTGCTGGTCGTCGCCCTCCATCAGCACGGTATAAAAGGCGGTGATCGAGCCCACGCGAAACTGCCCGGTGCGCTCCACCAGCTTGGCCAGCCGGGTAAAGACCGAAGGAGTATAGCCTTTGGCCGTGGGCGGCTCTCCGGCGGCCAGGCCGATCTCCCGCGCGGCCATGGCGAAGCGAGTCAGCGAATCCAGCACCAGCAACACATGCTTCCCCTGGGCGGCAAAGAATTCGGCCACCGTGGTGGCGGCCAGCGCTGCTCTCATGCGCATCAGCGGCGACTCGTCAGAGGTTGAAACCACCACCACCGAACGCGCCCGGCCCTCGACGCCGAGCGAGTCCTCAAGAAACTCCGCCACTTCGCGGCCCCGTTCGCCCACCAGCCCCACCACGGTCACATCGGCCTCGGTGTTGCGGGTCATCATGCCAATCAGCGTACTCTTGCCCACTCCCGATCCGCCAAAGATGCCTACGCGCTGGCCCCGTCCCACGGTCAACAAGCCGTCGAGCACGCGAATGCCGGTGCCCAGAGGCGTCTTGATGGGTACTCGGTCCAGCGGAGAACGCACCGCTCCATCCAGCGGCAGCGCCAGGACAACCGCCGGAGGCCGCCCATCGTCGATCGGCATGCCGAGCGCGTTGAGCACCCTGCCCATCAGCGCCGGACCCACCTCAATCTCAGGACTCACGCCCAGAGCCGCCACCGGGTCGCCAAAGCGAATTCCTTCAGTCGTCTCCACCGGCATGGACAGCACATTCGATCCGCGGAATCCGATGACCTCGGCCAGATGGGGACGGCCAAACTGGTCCTGAATCTCGCAGCACTCGCCCACCGAGGCCAGCGGACCCGCCGACTCGATAGTCTGGCCCACCGACTCGACCACCTGGCCCCGCCAGCGCCACGGTTGACGGCGATCCAGACGGGCAAAATAGCGGGTCAGCAGCGGTTTCTGCAATTGCGTCATGGGCGGGACTCCCGGGCAGAGGCCGCCTTCTGCTCCGCCTGTGCAATGGGCTGATCGGCAGGTTCGGCACGCCGGCCACCGGCGCGGTCAAAGAAGCCACGCTCAATCTCTCCCAACTGGGCGCGAATCCCCAGGTCCACCGAGCCCAACTCGGTCTCTATCGCGCAGTCGCCCAGCCGCATTCCTTCCCCGGCAATCACGGCGGGCTTCACCGCCAGATTCGGCAACAGAGCAATAGCCTCTGTCCATAAGTCCAGTTCGGCAGTTGGAACCCGCAGCCGCACCTGGGTAGACCGGGAAAGCTGTCCCAGGGCCACCCGCACCGCTCCGGTCAGCAACAGCGGGTCCATCTGCGCTTCCCGGCGCAGAATGCGCGCAGCCACCGCCAGCGCCAACTCCACCACTTCATGCTCCACGGTGCGCAGAAAGCGGTCGCGCTCCTCGGCAAAACTCTCAATCAGATCGGCAACCTGCCGCACCCGCATTTCGTCGCCCGACGACTGCGCCGCGGCCCGTGCCTCGCGTTCGGCCTGGTGGCCCTCCAGCTTGCCCCGCTCGCGGCCCGCCTCGAAGGAGCGTCGCGTCTCCTCGGCCAACCGGCGGTCGAAGTCGGCGCACAGCCCACCCTCCGCCGCGTTGTGTCGCGGCTCGGCGGGCCCCGAGGCTTCCGCGGGCTCCTCCTCAGCCCAGCCATTCCAGGAGGGAAACTCCGGCGCATCGGGGCTGGCCGGATACTCGAAGAGTTCGATGCGTCCGGGCGCACTGCTTCCGATTGTCGATGCCGTTTGCTGCAAGGATTCCCTCTCCCGCTCCCAGGTGGACAGTTGCCTGTCCAGTCACCGACTACTGTTCAGGCCAGCATTTCGTCGCCGGTCTCCAGTTTGAGAATCACCTTGCCCTCAGCCTCCAGCCGCCGGGCCAGGTTCAGAATCTCCTGCTGGGCCTGCGCCACCTCGCGCGAGCGCACCGGACCCAGCACTTCCATGTCTTCCTTCAGCATCTCCACAGCCCGCGAACTCATCGACTTGAATATCTGCGCGCGCAACTCGTCGTTGGCGCCGCGCAAGGCCAGCGCCAACTGCCGCTTGTCCACGCCAGAGACAATCTCGCGGATCGTGGCCGGCGGCACGGTGACCAGGTCTTCAAAGGTGAACATCAGATTGCGGATACTGAGAGCCAGCTCCGGCTGGCCGCCCTCGATGGTCTCCAGAATCCTCTTCGACTCTTCCGCATTCAGCCGGTTCAGCAGGTCGGCCACCGCCTTGAAGCCGGAATAGCTCTTGCGCGCCGTGTCGCCCATGCTTTCCAGCCGCCGATGCAGAATGTGGGCTACCTTCTGCGCCATCTCCGGCGAAAACTGGCGCATCTCGGCCAGCCGCTGGATGGAAACAACCTTGTGGTCCTCGCTCAGATTGTCCAACACCATCGATGCCCGACGAGGGTCCAGATGAGCCAGCACCAGCGCGATCGTCTGTGGATGTTCGGCATCGAGCAGCTTGCCCAACTGTTGGGGATCGGTGCGCTGCAACTTGGCCAGATTGCCCTGCGCCTCCTCCTGCGAGCGGCGCACCAGCATCAGCAGGTCGTCGGCGCGCTCTTTGCCGAAGGTGTCGATCAGCAGGCGGCTGGCGTAGTCCAACCCCCCATGCACCATGAAGTTCTGAGTCTCCAAAAGCTCCCAGAACTCCTCCATGATCTCGGCGGAGATCTCAGGCGTAATGCCGCGCAGCTCGGCCAGCTCCTCCGTAAGCGTCTGCACGTCCGCCTCGGGCAGGGCGCGCAGAATCTCCTTGGCCAGTTCTTCGCCTACGGCCACCAGCAGAACAGCCGCCTTGCGCACTCCGGACATGTTCGCTGTCTGGCGGTGCCGCGCTGTCCCGTTTTCGTTATCCTGCTCGGCCAAGGCCCCGGTCCTTTCAACTCTTGCGTTTTTCTTCCACCGCGCTCAGCTTTGGCCGGCTTCACACTCTCTCTTGCCGAGCCACCACCGGCTAGTCGGAGTGAATCCAGCTCTGCAACAGGCGCGAGCTTTGCGCCGGTTCACTTTTCAGGTGCCCGGTAACCTGCTCAAAGATTTCCTGACTCTTGATTCGCTCCGGGTCAACCTCGGCAGGCTCAGGCAGATTCAGTGTCGGCTGCGCCGCGGCCGGCAATTCCCTGGTTGGCCCTTTGGCAAAACCTTTTGGCACGGTGCCGGCGTGGCGCAGCGCCGGACGTACACCGAAGGCCAGAACCACCAGGATGCCCGTCAGCAATGCGGCGTACTTGACCAGCACCGGTGAGTTTTCCGCAGCGGCCAGCACCTGACCGGGCAGCGAAACCGGCTGCTGGGCGCGGTTGTCATCAAAGGCCAGATCCTGGACCGTCAGCACATCCCCGCGCGTCTGGTCAAAACCCACCGCTGCCTGGGCCAGCGCGGTCAGGTTGTGCAACTCGTCGGCGGAGCGCGGCTGCCAGGCCGCCGCCTTGCCTTGCGCCGCGGCCTGCAACATGCGGTCGTTCACCACAATGGCCGCGGTCATCCGCCGCACCCGGCCCGGATTCTCCATCACATGACGCACGGTCTTCGAGGCGCCGTAGGTTCCAGACTCGGTCTTTGCGCTTTCCGGCGCCGTGGTCTGCTGCGGATAGACCGGCAACGCCTGCGAGTTGGGCGCGTTCGATGCCGTGCCTGGAACTCCGGCCGCTACCGGCTTTCCGCCGGTCGTCTGCTCTGTCCGCTGCATCGACAGGGTCACCGTTTGATCCGGATCGTAGTTTTCTTCGGTCGATTCGGTGGCCGCCTGATCGTAGTCCAGGGTCACCGAGGCGCGCACGTTGCCCGCGCCGGTCACCGGCTCCAGCGTGGCGACCAGTTTCTCTTCCAGTGCTTGCTCGGCCGTCAGACGCATCGCATCGGCGGTCTTCGGTCCCAGCGGCAAGTTTCCAGCCGCATCCACCAGCACCACCCGGTCCGGAGTCAGCCCGTCGACGGCCGAAGCCACCAGGTTGCGGATTGCCTCCGGTTCGCCGTCGGCCAGCGAACGGTGACGCAGTTTGAGCACCACCGAGCCTTTGGCTGGGCGTTCCTGCTCGCGGAAGAGCGATTCGTGAGGCAGAACCAGATGAACGCGCGCCGACTCGACATCGGACAGCGAGCCGACGGTGTGCTCCAGCTCGCCCTCCAGCGCCCGCTGATAATTGACCTGCTCGTCAAACTCGGAACCCACCCAATTGGGCTTGTCGAAGATCTCAAAGCCCAGCCGCCCGCTCTTCACAGTGCCCTTTGCGGCGGTCGCCAGCCGGGCTTTGTCCAACTGCGCGGCTGGAACCCGGATGCCTGTTCCGTCGGGCGTCGGCTCAAAGGGAATCTGTGCCTGGGTAAGAATCTGGCAGGTCTGGCGCGCGTCCTCCGGGTCCAGATCCGCATACAGGGTGCGCCAGTCGGTGCGCAGCAGATACCAGAACAGGCCGCCGAACAGGGCCATCAGCAGCACGGCGGAAGCCAAAGCCCAGCCGCGCTGCGCAGTCTGCATCCTCGCCCAGCGAACCCGCCCCAGCGTCCACAATCCGGCGAGCCGGTCGGCCAACTGGGGCTGTCCGGCAATAGCCGGTTTGCCCTTCTCCATTTGTGTCCCGGTAGCCATGGTTCCCGTTTCCTGCCGCTTTCCCTACGCTCTTGAAGCCCGATATTTGCCGATGGTGGGCTTTTGCAAACCCATTTGCCTCAGGCATTCGTCCTGCCAGCGGTCTTAAAACTGCATTCCAATTACGCTCTGGTAGGCCTGAACCGCCTTGTTGCGCACGGCCAGCGCCAATTCAAAGGCCATGCTGGCCTTCTGGGTGGCAATCATCGCCTGATGCACGTCCACGCCGGAGCCGCTCATCAGCCCGTCCACAGCCGTGTGAGCCTGGTCTTCAAGCTGGTTCACCTGGCCCACCGCGTCCGTCAGCAAATCGCCGAATGGCGTAGGCGCGGCATCCGGGCTCCCGGCCGAAGACAAGCCCGGCGAACCTCCGGCCCCAGTCAGACTCGATAGCGCCGAATTTGCGGCGGAGATAAGGTTAATTCCAGATTGCATCGGTCCTCCTGAATCACTGGGCTCATGGCTGCATGGACTCGGCTCCTGGTTTCAATTGCCGTTTCACAGCCATCCGCTTACGACTTGGCGATCTCCAATGCCGACGAGATCATGCCCTTCTCGGCCTGCACGGCAGAGCTATTCAGACCATATGCACGTGTCGCCCCCATCAGGTCCACCATCTCTGTGAGTGGGTTAATGTCCGGATATGAAACATACCCATCCGGCCCGGCGTCGGGGTGACCGGGGTCGTAGCGCTTGAGCGGGGGCGAGGTATCCTCGACCACCTGCGCGATATGTACGCCCGGAGCCGCCGTTGCGGAACCCGCCCCATTCAGCGTGGGCAAAGCGCTTGAAGCCAGGGTTCCCAGGGCCGTATTCCCCGAAGCCGCCGTCATGGAATCCAGAAATTCCGCGTCGCCCTGGTTGGCGGCGAAGACCACATGCTGGCGGTGATAGGGTCCGCCCGATGCGGTCCGCGTAGTCTCCGCATTGGCCATGTTGGCCGCCACCACCTCGGCGCGCATCCGTTCAGCCTGCATGGCCCCGCCCGAAGTCTCCATCAATCCAAACATGTTCATCGTGGCTCTCCTTTCAACACGGCTTCAAGCTACTTGCCGTCGGCGTGGATTGCATCCAGAATGCGCTGATACTCCTGGCGAAGCAGCGCCACGCCGGTCTTGAACTTCAATTGCGCCTCGGCCAGATTCAGGCCTTCGCGGTCCATCGAGACGTTGTTCCCGTCGGGCCGCGCAATCAGTCCATCCACGGCTTTCACGCGCACCTGCCGGGGCGCGCGCCCTTTGTCCACGCCATCCATGGCCTCGCGCATCTCGGCCTCGAAGTCCATCCCCACGGCGCGATAGCCGGGGGTGTCGATATTGGCCATGTTCACCGCGGTCAGCTTGGCCTGGCTGGCGGCCAGGTCCAGGTAGCGGGTCAACTGGTCGCTCGTCCGGGTTTCGATCTCCATGCTCATTTGAGCCTCCCTTCGCGTCTGTTCAGTTCACCGTGAATCCAAAGTCGATCTCCCGCGCGGTCAGGACGGCTTCCTCGCCGGCCAGAATGGCGCCCCGCTCCAGCACGTGCTCAAGTTCGCGGACGTTGCCCGGCCAGTCGTGCGCGGCTAGTTTTGCCAGCGCATCCTGGCCGACGCGCTTCATCGGCGCTTCGCGGCCCATCCGCTGCATGAAGTGGTCCACCAGCAGTTCCAGATCCTGGGCATGCTCGGCCAGCGCCGGTGTGCGAATCAGGAAGACGGCCAGCCGGTAGTAAAGATCGGCGCGAAAGCTGCCCGTCTGGGTGTGCTGCGCCAGCGGCCGGTGAGTAGCAGCCAGGATGCGCACGTCCACCTTCACGGTCTCGTTGTCGCCCACACGTTGCAGTTCCCCGCACTCCACAAAGCGCAGCAGCTTGGATTGCAAGGCCAGCGGCATCTCGCCGATCTCGTCCAGAAACAGCGTGCCTCCGTCGGCCGCCTCGATGCGTCCGACGCGCCCCTGCACCGCACCGGTAAATGCGCCGCGGGTATGGCCGAAGAGTTCCGCTTCCAGCAGCGCCTCGGGAATCGCCGCGCAGTTGATGGCCACAAAGGGCTTGCGGCTTCTCGGCGACAGCCGGTGCAGCGCCTCGGCCACCAGTTCCTTGCCCGATCCGGTGGGCCCTTCAATCAGTACCGGCGTCGAGCGCGGAGCCACCAGGCGGATGCGGCGGCTGACCTCAATCATGCAAGGGGCGTTGCCGATCAGTTCCGGCAACCGCTCGCAGCAGGCCGGTTCGCTCACTTTGACGGGAAGAACCGCGGGCATAGTCGCAACCACGGGGAGGCTGGGCTGCGCTTGGGGCGCAACGGGAGCCCCATCCCGAGGCGAAAGGGCTGCCTGGGCCACGGCATGAAGAGCCGGAAGCGGCCACGGACCTGTATGCATCCGGCCCGGAGCGGCATCCTGTTTGTTCAGTTCCGGCGCGGTATTCCATGCCGCCGTGTCGGTGTCCTGCGAGCGCCGCAGAGCGTAGAGCAGTTCCTGGCGATAGGGGCCGCGCGGGCTCTCCTGCGCTGTAGCGCCGCCAACGGTCAGCAGGTCCACATCGGGAAAGAACCCGCGAAAGTCCTTCAAAAACTCCGCCAGATCCAGATCGGGCAACCATGAATCGACGATGATGGCCTCAGGGGGAGTAGCTTCAGCTTCAGCCCAGGCCTGGGCGCCGCCTTCGGCCTCGCGCACCTGCCAGCGCAGGCCGGTGAGGATCTCCGAGAGCCTCTGGCGGAAGCTGCGATCGGCGCTGGCCACCACAGCGGTGCGTGGACGGACGCGTGTAGTGGGAGGAAGAACGGGAACCGAACAAGGCTGCATGAGAATTCTCCTAAAGATTGAACGAGTTGATGAAAACTAGAGCGTTTTCTGTTCAAGTGTTAACAAAACTTCGGGTGCCCCATCCTTGAATCGCTTTTTGATTCAAGGGTGGGAGGCAACAAAGATCCGTCTCAACCGTAAGCAATAAGACCGAAAACGCTCTAGTGCGCCGCAAGAACCGGGCTGGCTGCCGCCGGCCTTTGATGGGGTGCGGGAAGCGTGAGAGCGGCTCCGAGAGCCAGGTCGGCCTCGGAAGGCACCACGTAGCCCTGTCCGCGCACCGTCCGGATCAGTTGGCCGGGGGGTGGGTCCTGGAGCTTGCGGCGCAGGTAGTTGACGTAGACATCCACAATGTTGGTGGTCTGCGCCGGCTCCAGATTCCACACCGAGTCCAACAGTTCCACCCGCGAAACGCACTGCCCGCGATTGAGCATCAGGTGCTCCAGCAGCGCAAATTCCTTATTGGTGAGGACGACCGGCTGGCCTCCGCGGCGGGCTGTGTGGTCCAGCCGGTCCAGTTCCAGGTTCCCGGCGCGCAACTGGAGCCGCGCCTCCCGCTTGCGCCGCAACAAGGCCCGGCAGCGCGCCCGCAGTTCATGCAGGCTGAAGGGCTTGATCATCAGATCGTCGGCTCCCAGATCCAGGCAGCGCACCCGCGTCTCGACCTCTTGCCGGGCGGTGAGCACCAGAACCGGCAAGTCAGCGTCCAGCAAGCGAAGCTCCGCCAGCACCTGCTCGCCATCCTTCACCGGCATGTTCAGATCAAGAATGGTCAGGTCCGGCATCTCCTGGCGGAATGCCTCCACCGCGGCTCCGCCATCGCAGGTCAGGCGAACGCGATGCCCGTCGGCCTCCAGCCCACGGCATAAAAATAATCCCAACGCCTTGTCGTCCTCGGCGATCAATAACCTCATGGCAGCCTTTCTCCTTGGCAGCGTCCTCACCCTGCGGCGACTGCCTGTTCCAACTATCCCCAGCTTTCGGCGGGGCTCAAGCGGGCCTGCTTAGCGTGCGCTAACCAATGGCCCTCCTTCACCTTCACGCGAGAGGGAGAGGAACTCAAGATTGGAAGAAGAAAAGAAGAGAGGGCGATTCCGGGATCGGCACTAGCGGGGGAACTGTCCCAAAACAGATCAGGCTCGTTGGCCCTATTGAAGCCAGCAATGTCGATGATTGCGGCGCAAAGCGGAGTTCCCGCGCCGATCCGGCCTTCGATCTGGCCTTCCACGCAAAGGCGGCTGCGCAATCCGGTCAGCACATCGCGGAGATCATCCTATAAACCGCAGTTGAACCGCCGATGAATTGGTCATCTTCTTCAAAGTGCAAGCGGTTGCGATGATTGACGATTTCACCATTTTGGTGAGGCGCTGTTTTCAGAGTGCATTGAAAATTTGAAGCAAAAAACGGTATTTTTAGCTCAAAACGGGCTGAAAACCGCTCAAAAACAGGCAAAAGCGGCCTTGTTTGTTTACTTATCAGTTAATGGTCGTAATTTGTAAACTATTCATTTCTACATGTTTATC
>Ga0255356_1000840_pt1 | contig 20176 bp, 13 predicted proteins | sample HBST100metaG_FD_189944 | JGI IMG/M metagenome (GOLD analysis project Ga0255356, IMG submission 189944) | Peat soil microbial communities from Stordalen Mire, Sweden - H.B.S.T100 | ecosystem: Environmental > Terrestrial > Soil > Wetlands > Peat | place: Sweden: Norrbotten County, Stordalen Mire...
GTGCTGGCCGCCGTCGGCATGCCGGGCATGCCCTTTGTGGCGGAGTTTTCCGTGGCGCTTCTGGTGCTGCTGGCCTTCCTTGTCGTCGGTGTGTTCCTGTTCCGCATCCGCGAACATTTCGACACGCTGGACCTCTCCGGCATCGAGGAAATCGAAAGGCAGGGGCGATGAACCTCTGCGCCATGGCTATTGCCCTGCCCTTGGTGGCGGCGCCGGCACTCGGGCTGCTGGGTACCCCGGCGCAAGGCGCGCTGGCCAATGCGGTGCTCAATGGCGCCGTATTCCTGCTCACCCTGGCCGCCTTCTGGGCCCCAGGGGCGGGGCTCATCCACGCGGACCCGCTGGGGCTGGTGTTCGGCGCCGTCACCGGCTTCATCGGGCTCACCACCGCGCTCGCCAATATCTCTTATGTGGCGGGCGCGCTGCCCCGGCTCAGCCTGCGGCGCTGGCGCGTCTATCATGCCATGTGCCAGGTGGTGCTCGCCGCCACGCTGCTCGGGCTTTACGCTGATAATATCGGCCTGCTCTGGGCAGCGGTGGAGGGCGGCACCATTGCCGCCACGCTGGGGGTGAGCCTGCCGCGCACGGCCTCGGCGCTGGAAGCGGCGTGGAAATACTTCATTCTCGGCGGTGTCGGCATCGGCCTCGCTTTGTTCGGCACCATGCTGGTGTATCTTGCCGCGCAGCCCGCCCTGGGCCCCGGCCTGCCCGCCATGAGCTTCGCCGCCCTGCTGCCGCATGCCACCGCCATGGATGGTTCGCTGTTGACCCTGGCCTTCGTGTTCATCCTTTTCGGCTATGGCACCAAGGCCGCCCTGGTGCCGCTGCATGGCTGGCTGCCAGACGCCTATGCCGAAGGCCCGGCCCCGCTCACCACGGCGCTCTCCGGCCCTCTGCTGAATGTCGCGCTCATCGCCATTCTGCGTTTCCGGCATCTGCTGGAGGCGAATGCCGCGGGCGGCGGCACGGCGCTGCATCCGGGGCCGTTCCTGCTCACGCTGGGGCTGGCCTCGCTCTTCCTCACCGCCTTCTCGCTCTCCCGCCGGCGCGATGCCCGGCGCTTCTTCGGCTTCTCCTCCATCGAGCATTCCGGCATCATCGTCTTTGCCTTCGGCATTGGCGGACCGATCGCCATTTTCGGCGGGCTGTTGCACATGCTGGTGCATACGCTGGTCAAATCCGCGCTGTATCAGGCGCTCATCCGCGCGGCGGCTTTGCGCGGCTCCACCGGGCCGGGGCATTACGGTTTCTCGCATCTGCGCGGGCTGATCCACTCCAACAAGGCCACGGCCTGGGCGCTGTGCGGGGCCATCTTCGCGCTCACCGGCCTGCCGCCCTCGGGGCTGTTCGCCAGCGAGTTCATCATCGTCAGCCAGACGATCCAGCTTAACCCCTGGGTCTCGCTGCCGCTGGGCCTGGGCCTGCTGCTCTGCGCGGTGGCGATATTGCGCAATATCGGCCCGCTGATCTTCGGCCCCGCCCCGGCGCACACCAAGCCGGTCAAGGCCGGGCCTGGCATCCATCTCGTCACGCTGCATCTGGTGCTGGCCATGCTGGTGGCCTTCGCCATGCCCGCCCCGCTGGTGCAGCTGTTCTCCTCTGTTTCGGCGGCGCTGCAATGAAGCTCCTCTCCCCTCAGGACTGGGCCGCGCATAAGGGCAAATTCATCGCCCTCTGGACGGATGCGGACCACGCCTACGCCCTCTACCAGCCAAGCGAGCTGGTGGCCGTGAAGCTGGAGCACGGCGCCTACCCGGCCTTGCCACATGCCGGGGCGGGCTGGTTCCAGCGCCTGGCGCACGACCTGAACGGCCACATTGCCGCCGGTGCCGCCGATACCCGCCCTGCGGTGGACCACGGGCGCAACGCCGACGGCACCGGCCCGTGGCCGGAATTTTCCGCCCCGGAGGTCGAGGGCGTGCATCAGGTCGCCGTTGGGCCGGTCCATGCCGGGATCATCGAGCCGGGACATTTCCGCTTCTCCGTGCTGGGCGAGCAGGTGCTGAAGCTGGAGGCAAGGCTCGGCTACGCGCATAAGGGCACGCTGGGGCTCATTCGCGGCAAATCCCCGCGCCTCGCCGCGCGTTACGCCGCGCGTATCTCAGGCGACGCCACCATCGCCCACTCCCTCGCCTTCGCCCATGCCGCCGAGGCTGCCCTGGGCGTCACCCCGCCCGCCCGCGCCATCTATCTGCGTGCCATCATGGCCGAGCTGGAGCGGCTGGCGAACCACACCAGCGATATCGGCGCCATGGCGGGGGATGCGGGCTTCGCCTTTCTCGACGCCCGTTTCGCCTATCTGCGCGAGCTGATCTGCGCCGCCTGCGCCACCGCCTTCGGCCACCGGCTGATGATGGACATCGTTATCCCCGGCGGCGTGGCGGGAGATATTGCCGGGGACGGGGCCGGCGCCATCCGCGCCGCGCTGGACGCGATAGAGGCCGAGCTGCCCAGCCTGACCCGCGTGTTCGAGGATTACGCCAGCCTGCAAGACCGCGTGGTCGGCACCGGCATCGTCCCGCTTGCGCTGGCGGAGGCGTATCACGCCGGGGGCTATGTTGGCCGCGCCTCGGGCCAGACGCATGATTCCCGGCTGTTGCCCGGTTATCCGCCATACGAAACCTTTCCCCTCTACGTGCCGGTGGAAAAAGACGGCGATGTGGCGGCGCGTATCAAAATCCGGCTGGCGGAAATCCCCGAGAGCATCCGCCTGGTGCGGGACATGCTGGCAAGCCTGCCCGCTGGGCCGGTGGCGTTGCTGTTGCCGCCGGAAAGCGGGCACGGGCTGGGCGTGGCCGAGAGTTTCCGCGGCCCGGTCTGGCACTGGCTGCGTATCGAGTCCGGCAGCATCGCCGATGTGTTCGTGGCCGACCCCAGCACGCTGCATTGGCCGCTGCTGGAACACGCCGCCACCACGGCCATTCTTGCGGATTTCCCGCTGATCAATAAATCCATCAATGGTTCCTATTCAGGTGTGGATCTGTAGCCATGGTCTGGAAAACCGTCACACGGCATTTCATCTCCCGCGCCCCGGCGCCGCTCACGGCGGAGCCGGCCTTGGTGGCCAGCCTGCGCGAGCGGCTGCAGGCGGCGGGGCAGGCGCGGCTCGGGCGGTCTTTGGCCATACGCCACGTGCCGGCGGGGAGCTGCAATGCCTGCGAGCTGGAGCTGCGGGCGACGCAAAATCTCATCTACGACCTCACCCAATACGGCTTAAGCTTCACCCCCAGCCCGCGCCACGCGGATGTGCTGCTCATCACCGGCGTTGCCGGAGTCAACATGGTGCAGGCGGTGCAGCAGGCCCGCGCCGCCATGCCGGACCCGGTGCTGGTCATCGCGGTGGGCGATTGCGCGGTGGATGGCGGGGTGTTCAAGGGCTCCCCCGCGGTGAAGGGCGGGGCGGAGGCGATGCTGCCGGTGGATCTCATGATCGGGGGTTGCCCGCCCGCGCCCGTGCAGATCGTACAGGGGTTGCTGGCGCTGATCGAGGCGCATGACGACGCCTCCGCCCCCCCGCGCCCGGTTGTGCCATGACCAGCGGCGTTGCCATCATCACTGGCGGCGGCAGCGGCATCGGCCGCGCGGCGGGCATGGCCTTGGCCCAGGCGGGCTGGCTCGTGGTGCTGGCCGGGCGCCGTGCCGGGGTGCTGGAAGAGGCCGCCAGCGCCCATCCCGGCCTCACCCCCCTGGTGGCGGATGTGACGGACGAAGCCTCCGTCGAGGCGCTGTTCGCTGAAACCGTAAAGCGCTTCGGGCGGCTGGACCTGCTCTTTAACAATGCCGGAATATTCTCCCCCGCCAGCCCGGTGGGCGAGATGCCGCTCGCCACCTTCTCCGCCGCTTTGGCCGTGAACGTCACCGGCGCCTTCCTCTGCGCCCGTGCCGCCTTCCGTATCATGGCGGCGCAATCGCCCCAGGGCGGGCGCATTATCAATAACGGCTCCATCTCCGCCCATGTGCCGAGGCCGCAGGCGGTGGCCTACACGGTCTCCAAGCACGCCATCACCGGCCTCACCCGCAGCCTCTCGCTGGAGGGGCGGGCGCATAACATTGCCTGCGGGCAGATTGACATCGGCAACGCCGCCACGGACCTCACCTCCGGCATCGCCAAGGGGGCCATGCAGGCGGATGGCGGCATCGCGCCCGAGCCGATGATGGATGTGGCGCATGCCGCATCCTCCGTATTGCACATGGCCAGCCTGCCGCTTTCCGCCAATGTGCAGTTCATGACCGTGATGGCGACAGCCATGCCGTTCATCGGCCGGGGGTAGAAATCATGTCACGCTTCGCCGCCAATATCAGCACGCTGTTCACCGCCCACCCGTTCCTGGAGCGTTTTGCCCTGGCGGCACGGGCGGGGTTCCGGGCGGTGGAGATGCAGTTCCCCTATGAGCACAAGCCCGCCGAGCTGGCCGCTGCCGTGTCGCGGGCGGGTGTGGAGGTGGTGCTCATCAACATGCCGGCGGGGGATTTCGCCGGTGGGGAGCGCGGCATCGCCTGCCTGCCGGACCGGGTGGACGAATTTCACCGCGCCATGCGCCAGGCGGCCGATTACGCCGAGGCCCTGGGCTGCCCGCGCGTGAACTGCCTGGCGGGCAATGTGCCGGAGGGCGCCGCGCGTGAGGCGTGCTGGGACGTGCTGGTGGAAAACCTCCGCCACGCGGCGGATTCACTGGCCATGCGCAACATCCGCCTGCTGGTGGAACCGCTGAACGGCGTGGACAATCCCCGCTTCATCATCGGCAACACGGCGGCCGCGGCGGACCTGCTCACCGTTGCCGGCAACCCCAATCTGGCGCTGCAATACGATGTCTACCACGCCCGCGCGGCGGGGGAGGATGTCCTGGCCGGGCTGGCGCGGCATATCGGGATCATCGGCCATATCCAGATTTCGGATTACCCTGGCCGGGGTGAACCCGGCACCGGCACGCTGGATTTCGCCGGCCTGTTCCGGGCGCTGGAGCATCTGCCTTACGATGGCTGGGTCGGCTGCGAGTATTTCGCCGCCGAGCCGGGGGATTTCGGCTGGATGAAAGCGCTTCAGCTCAGGCCGTAGCCGAACTTTCCCATCACCTCGCCATGCGCGTCCTCTATGCGCCTGGCCTGCGCCGGGGTGAGCTGCTCGCGCCACTGCCCGGCCTTGCCGGCGCGGAAGAATTTCTCGTTTTTGCTTCCGGCATTGTAGCCGCTCTCGGCTTCCTGCGCCGCCAGGGTCTTGAAGCTGCTGAACGTGATGGCCCGTTGCAGCCTGTCGGCTTCCACCTCGCCCGTGCCCAAAAACCGGATGATCCGTGCGAACCCCCGCTCCGGCGCCGCCACCAGATCCTCATAGCGCACCAGCAGCCGCTTCGGTGCGCCCACCCAGGAGATTGCGTGCTGCGACCAGGAGGAGAGCAGCTCGAACACCTGCGTGCCGTCACTGGCATTGGCCGCGCGCGGGTTGGCCATCAACTCGATGATCTCGTCCACCTCCCGCCCGGTATAGGCGGCGTAGGAGAGCGCCACGTCGCGCGGGTCGCGCACGATATATACCGCCCCCGCACTGTGCTCCGGCGTGCAGAGCGGCACGCCTTCCACCGCGAGGTTGGCATTATGGGTTTTCACGAACACCAGATCATCGTGCAGATGCGTCAGCTTTTCATGCACCGCCGGGCGCAGCGCCTGCACCTGCGCGGTGGTCAGGCTCTCGCCCGGCTCATGGAAAAACGCCGCCGCGCATTCCGCCACCGAGAACTCCACCAGCCTGTTGATGCTGTGCGGGCTCTCCGGTTGCAGGATGTAATTGTGCAGGAACGCCCTGATCCAGGTATTGCCGGATTTGGGGTAGGAGGCCAGCCACACGATCTTGCCCATGGCGCGGTTACGCGGCCTCCGCCTCCGCCGGGTGATCGGCGCCGAAGAGGAAGTCGATATCCTCGGCGTTGAACGCCATGCCGCCGCCTTCCTGGAAGGCGATGCTCGCCAGCTCGGCCTTGCGCTGCTGCAGCTCCAGAATCCGCTCCTCCACCGTATCCGTGGCGATGAGCTTGTACACGAACACCGATTTCGTCTGGCCGATACGGTGCGCGCGGTCGGAGGCCTGGGCCTCCACCGCCGGGTTCCACCACGGATCATAGTGAATCACGGTATCCGCCGAGGTCAGGTTCAACCCGCGCCCGCCGGCTTTCAGCGAGATCAGGAATAGCGGCACTTCCCCGGCCTCGAAGCGCTGCACCGGGGTGGCGCGGTCGCGCGTGTCACCGCGCAGCTCCACGAAGGGAATGCCCGCCTCGTCCAGACGCGGCTTAATCAGATCCAGCATGGAGGTGAACTGCGAGAACACCAGAATGCGGCGGCCTTCGGGGATCAGCTCGCTGACCATCTCCATCAAATCGTCCAGCTTGGCCGAGCTTTCCACGCCCCGGCTGTTGCCGAGCTTCACCAGACGCGGGTCGCAGCAGGCCTGGCGCAGTTTCAGCAGCGCGTCCAGCACAATCACGCGGCTCTGCGCCAAAGTGCGCTCGGCCATCTGCTCGCGCACGGTCTCGTACAGCGTGCCGCGAATGGTCTCGTACAGCTCGCGCTGGTCCGGGGCCAAGGTGATGCGGCGCAGGATGGTGTGCTTGGGCGGCAGCTCCGTCGCCACCTCGGACTTCGTGCGGCGCAGGATGAAGGGCTGGATGCGCTGCACCAGCTGCGCGCGGCACACCGGGTCGCCGTTCTTCTCAATCGGCGTGCGGAAGCGCTTGGTAAAGCCCCGCCGGTCGCCCAGCAGGCCGGGCATGAGGAAGGCGAATTGCGACCACAGCTCGTCGAGATTGTTCTCGATCGGCGTGCCGGAGAGGCAGAGCTTGTTGGTGGTCTTCAGTTGGCACACGGCGCGGGTGGCGCGGGCCTCGGGGCTCTTGATCGCCTGCGCCTCATCCAGCACCACCAGATGCCAGGGCAGATGCTTCATGGCCTCAATGTCGCGCGTCAGCACTGTGTAGGTGGTCACGACCACATGCACATCTTCCAGCCGCTCGCGCTTCTCGTGGCGCTCCAGCCCGTGCAGCACCACCACGTTCAAATGTGGGGCAAATTTCGTCAGCTCGGCGGACCAGTTGGCGACCAGCGAGGTGGGCACGATGATAAGGGCGGGGGCGGTGAGCCGGCCCTCCGCGTGCTCGACGCAGATATTGGCGATGGTCTGCGCGGTCTTGCCCAACCCCATGTCGTCGGCCAGGAACCCGCCCAGCCCGTGGCTGGCGAGGTGTTGCAGCCAGTCCACGCCCTGCTGCTGATAGGGGCGGAGCGACCCCTTGAAGGTGTCGGGAACGACGACCGGGATGATCTCCGGCTCGCCGCGGAAGCGCTCGACATAGGCCTCGATATCCGCTGCGTTTTGCCAGGAGGTGGTGAGCACATCCTCCAGCTCCAGCACCGTGGCGGCAGCCCCCACCGGCAGCACCAGCGCCTTCTCGGCGGTGCGGCCCGCGGCCTCGATGAGGTCGCCCATCACCGCCAGCAGGCGCTTAATGCGCTCGGCGGGCAGCTTGATGACGCGGCCATCCTCCAATGTGGTGATGATCTCGCCTTCCACGATCTGCGCCGCGTCGATCCCCCCGCGCGCCAGCAGGTGTTCGAGGATAGGCAGCAGCGGGTGGCGCTCGCCGTCGATCTCGATGCCGAATTCCAGGCTGAACGTGCCCTTCTCGCCATCTTCCACGGTCACGTCGATATTGCCGACATTCTCGGCCAGCTGCGGGCCGAAATTCGCGTCGATATGGCTCTGCCAGCCAAGGGCGGTAAGCTCCGGCACGCGCACGGCGACGAAATGGTGCCAGCGCGACGCTGCCTCCGGCCCACGGAACACCAGCACGCGCTGGCCGCGCGCGGCCTTGCCGTCAGCCACGCGCATCTGCACGAAGCCGTCCGGGCGGAGCTGGTCCAGCGCCGCCGCCTCCGCCGCCGGGTCGCGGCGGATGAACACGATCTGCCCGCCAATGCGCACGCGCACGAATTGCTGCTCGTCGGCGCCGTCCACGCGCACGCCGCCATAGTCGAAATCCAGGGTCAGCACGTCGATCATGCGCGGGCGGTTGAACTCGTCCGGCCCGTGCACGCGGCGCAAGTGCAGCACCGGAACCGCGGGGCGGTCCAGCACCGTGGCGCCGGGCTCCGGGGCTTCCGGCAGCACGGGGGTGATGGCGGCGGCGCGCGGGCGGCGGCCGGTGGCGCGGATGCGCGGCGGCGGCTGCATGCCCTGCGGGCGCTCATGCGCGGGGATGATGGTGTCGATCAGGCTCTTCGGCTCGGGCTTGCGCAGCTCGGGAAATTTGGCCAGCGCCGCCAGGGCGGTGGCGGCCAGATGCCGGCAGCCGCGCTCGCCGCAGGAGCATTCGCGCTCGGCGAAGGAAACCCGGCTGCCCTTCTTCTCGGGCGTGATGCTGGTGATGCGCTTGGTGCCGTCCATATCCTCGACGGCACCGTCAATGGTGCCGCCGTGGAGCTTCAGATCCTTCACAAAGCCGAGCGCGATGACACTCTGCGCCCGGCGCAGCACTGTCGCGTCGAACACGCGGTCAAAATCTTCGGCAGAATACGTCACCGGCATCGGCAAGCAACCTTTTTACACTAGAAATTGTCGATCCGGGCTAACCCGCTTCCGCCCCGCCGAGCGGCGGGGCAAAGGGTCTAATAGCCGATCCGCCGGAAAAGGCGATAGCAAATGAGCGAATTTCCGCCCTGCGTTACCGCATGGTTATTTGATGAGGCTGGTGAACCCGTTGGTCAGCGGGTAGCGCCGGTCCCGCCCGAAGGCGCGGGAGGAGATTTTCACCCCTGGCGGCGCCTGACGGCGCTTGTACTCGGCGCGGTCCAGCAGCCGGATCACCTTCAGCACGGTCGGGCGGTCGAAGCCCTGGGCCACGATTTCGTCGATGGAGGCTTCGCCCTCGATCAGCAGCTTCAAGATGGCGTCCAGCATGTCGTAGGGTGGCAGGCTGTCCTGGTCCGTCTGGTTCGGGCGCAGCTCGGCGGAGGGCGGCTTGGTGATGACGCGCTCGGGCATGACAGCCCCAAGCGGCCCCAGCGCGCCGGCGGGCTTATGGGCGTTGCGCCAGCGGCACAGCTCGAACACCGTGGTCTTGTAGATATCCTTCAGCACCGAGTAGCCGCCGCACATATCGCCATACAGCGTGGCGTAACCAACTGACATCTCAGACTTGTTGCCGGTGGTGAGCAGCATCGGCCCGAGCTTGTTGGACAGCGCCATGAGAATAAGCCCGCGCGCGCGGGACTGGATGTTCTCTTCGGTCAGGTCCGGTGCCCGCCCGGCGAAGGCCGGGGCGAGGGCGGTGGAGAACGCCGCCATGGCACCCGCGATGGGAATGGTCTCATACGGTATGCCAAGCATTTCCGCGCAGGCGGCGGCGTCCTCCAGGCTCTCGGCGGAGGTGTAGGGGCTGGGCAGCATCACCGCGCGCACGCGCTCCGGGCCCAGCGCATCGGCGGCCACGGCGGCGGAGATGGCGGAATCGATGCCGCCGGAGAGCCCCAGCACCACGCCGGGGAAGCCGTTCTTGTTCACGTAATCACGCAGGCCCAGCATCATCGCCTGATAGATCAGCTCCATGCGCTCCGGCTCGGGCGGCAGTTTTTGAGGTAGACAGGTTAGTCTACCATTTTCCCGCACCCAAATGGTCAGCGTCACCGCTTCCTGAAAATGCGGCATCTGCACGGCGACGGTCTTATCCGGGTTGAGCGCGAAGGAGGCACCGTCAAACGCCACCTCGTCCTGACCGCAGACCAGTCCGGCGAAGATATAGGACAGACCGGTCTCCGCCACGCGCTGGGCGGCCAGCGTCACGCGCCGGTGCTGCTTGCCATCCTCGAACGGCGAGCCGTTGATGGAGAGCAGTATCTCCGCGCCGGTTTGCGCGAGCGTTGCCGGCACGGCGGGGAACCACCAATCCTCGCAGATCAGCAAGCCCAGGCGGAAGCCCCGGAAGGGCACGGGGCCGCCGGGGAGCCCGGCATCGAACACGCGCTTTTCATCGAACACGCCGTAATTGGGCAGCTCCACCTTCGCGACGCGGGCGACGATGCGCCCGCCATCGAGCACGAAGGCGGCGTTGTGCAGCTTGCCGCCATCCCGCCAGGGGGTGCCGATGATGAGGCCGGGGCCGCCATCGGCCGTGTCCAGTGCCAGGGCCTCGGCGGCGTCCTCGCAGGCGGCGACGAAGGCGGGCTTCAGCACCAGATCTTCCGGCGGGTAGCCGGCGATGGAGAGTTCCGGGGTGATGACCAGATCCGCCCCCAGCGCCGCCGCCTGGGCGCGCGCAGCGCGGATGGCGGCGAGGTTCTTGTCGATGGCGCCGACCTGGGTGTTGATCTGCGCGATCGCGATTTTGAGCGTGTCGGTCATGTGGCCCTGTCAGCCGTGCTTCTGGTCGCGGAGCAGGAATTCCCGGCCCACCTTCACCATTGGTTTGCCGTCATAGGCGACGATATCCGCCGTGGCATAGGTCTCGCTCCAGTTCTCGGGGATGAAGCTGCCCGTGCCCACCACGTCGATGGGGGCTTTTGCATCCGCCATTACCGAGCATTTCTCGACGCCGAAGCCGGAGGAGGCAACGATGCGCACGGCGGGGAAGCCCGCCTGGTTCAGCGTCTCGCGCATGTGCCAGATGGCGGCGGCGGACACGCCGGTGCCGATGAGATAGCGCAACTCGTTCTGGCTGCGGTAGCGGCGCAGCGCGCCCGGCGCGTGGCGCTCCAGCACGGCGTAGCTCTCCTGCGGGTCAAGCCCTTCCAGGAAACGCCCGCCATGCGTATCCAGCCGCACGGAGAGCTGCCCGGCCGCCGCCAGCTGGGGAAAGTTGCGGCAGACCTCCAACGCGTCGGTAATCTCCCGGCCAAAGTAATCCACCAGCACGGTTAGGGGGTCATGCGGGAAGGTCTCGGCGAACATCTGCGCCGCGCGCAGCGTGGACCCGGCATAGCCTATAAGGGCATGCGGCATGGTGCCGTACCCTACCGGGGCGCCAAAATAATGCGCCGTCCAGTCATTGGCGTTGCCGATGAAGCCTTTCGCCCCCTCCGCCTTGGCGGCGCGGGAGCCGACGGACGCGGCATAGGCCATAATTTCCTGCATCTCGGACCCCGCGCAGTGGCGGGCATCCATGGCCAGGAAGGCGACGCCGGGCAGGGCGACGCACATCTGGAAGGCGTTATGCGCGGCGACGCAAGCCGCGCCGATTTTTTGCAGCAGCAGGGTTTCCAGATCGGCCAGCGCCATGAAGCTGCCGGTGATGTAGACCAGCGGCTCGCCGGCGCCGACCCAGGTGCCTTCCGGGTGGGGCAGCTCGATCTCGAAATTTTGCCCGCGCGCGCGGCCCACCGCCTGCAGCCATTCCAGCATCAGCGCCGGGGCGCAGATGACCGGCCGGCGGAGAAAAATGGCGTAGGTAACGCAGGAATCGCCGAAGCGCGTGACGATGGCGCGGGTGCGGTTGAAGTAGGTATCCGTCCGCGCGGCGATATCCGCGTCGGCAAGCGGGGCCGGGGTCATGCGGCGGCCTTGGCGAGGCGGCGGAGTTTCAGCTCCTCGGCCAGATAGAAGGCCAGCTCCAGCGATTGCTCGGCATTCAGCCGCGGGTCGCAGAAGGTGGCGTAGCGGTTGCCCAGATCCTCCTCCGAGAGCCCGCGCGCCCCGCCGACGCATTCGGTCACGTCCTGCCCGGTCATTTCCATATGCGCGCCGCCGGCCACCGTGCCCTCCGCCGCATGCGCGTCGAAGAATCCGCGCAGCTCGGAGAGGATGGCGTCGAACCGCCGCGTCTTTACCTTGGCGGCGGTGGAGATGGTGTTGCCGTGCATCGGGTCGCAGAGCCAGACCGGCGTGCGCCCGGCGCGTTTCACCGCGCGCAGCAGCGGCGGTAGCTTGTCCGCCACCTTCTCCGCCCCCATGCGGGAGATGAGCGTCAGCCGCCCTGGCTCGTTCTGCGGGTCCAAAATGTCCAGCAGGCGGAGCAGGTCGTCCTCCTGCATCGAGGGGCCGACCTTCATGCCGATGGGGTTCTTGATGCCGCGCATGTATTCCACATGCGCGCCGTCCGCTTGGCGGGTGCGGTCGCCGATCCAGAGAAAATGCGCCGAGAGCGCGTAATGCTGGCCGGTGGCCTTATCCAGCCGTGTCAGCGCCTGCTCATAGGGCAGCAGCAGCGCCTCGTGGCTGGTGTAGAAATCCGTCTCGCGGATTTGCGGCGCGGTCACGCTGTTCAGCCCGCAGGCGCCCATGAAGCCGAGCGTCTCGTCGATGCGCGCGGCGAGGTCGCGGTAGCGGGCGCCGAGCGGGGATTTCTCGACGAAATCAAGATTCCAGCGGTGCACCTCGTGCAAATCGGCATAGCCGCCCGAGGCGAGGGCGCGCAGCAAATTGAGCGTGCCGGCGGATTGGAAATAGCCGAACTCCATGCGCGCCGGGTCTGGGATGCGCGCCTCAGCCGTGAAATCCGGGCCGTTGATGATATCGCCGCGATAGGAGGGCAGGGTTTCACCCCCCACGGTCTCGGTGTCGGACGAGCGGGGCTTGGCGTATTGCCCGGCCATGCGCCCCAGCTTCACCACGGGCACGCCGCTGCCGAAGGTGAGCACCACGGCCATTTGCAGCAGCACGCGGAAGGTGTCGCGGATGATGCTGGAGGTGAAATCTCCAAAACTCTCGGCGCAATCGCCCCCTTGCAGCACGAAGGCCTGGCCGGAGGCGGCGCGGGCGAGCTGCGCCTTTAGCCGCCGCGCCTCTCCGGCGAAGACGAGCGGCGGCAGGCTGGCGATCTCGGCCTCGGTCGCGGCCAGTCTTTCCGCGTCCGGATAGGCCGGAACCTGGCGGATGGGGCGGCTGCGCCAGCTCGTCGGGGTCCAGCCGGTATTGAGCTGGGCCGGGGTAATCGTGTCCATGGCCTCTCCAGGGGCGTTCCTATTCCGCTCTTATATGCGCTAATTTTCGCTGAGCGCTACTCGGCGGCGGTTTCTGGCCCCACAACCCTGGTCTGTGTGCGCAAGGTGACGAACTCTTCCGCCGCCGTGGGGTGGATGCCGATGGTGCGGTCGAAATCCGCTTTCGTCGCCCCGGCGGTGATGGCGATGGCGATGCCCTGCATGATCTCGGGCGCATCCTCGCCCAGCATATGCGCGCCGAGGATTTTGTCCGTTGCCGCGTCCACCACCAGCTTTATGGTGGTTTTGCGCGCGCGGCCGGTGAGGTTGTGGCGCATGGGGGTGAAGCGGGCCAGGAAGATTTTCGCCCCCCCCCGCTTGGCGGCTTCCTCCTCCGTCAGCCCCACGGTGGCGATGGGCGGGATGGAGAATACCGCCGTGGGCACGTTCTCCAGGCTGACGCGGCGCGGATTATTGCCGAACAGCGTATCGGCCAGGGCATGGCCCTCGGCCGTGGCCACGGGGGTGAGGTTCAGCCGGTCGGTCACGTCGCCCACGGCAAAGATGTTGTTCGTGGAGGTGGTGAAGCCCGCATCCACCGGAATCTCACCCTTGGGCCCGGTTTTCACCCCGGCGGCCTCCAGGTTCAGCCCCTTGGTGTTGGCCGCCCGCCCGGTGGCGAAGAACACCACATCCACATCCAGAATTGTGCCGCCGGAAAGGGTGAGGCGCTTGGTGGCGCCCTCTGCGTCTATGCGTTCCGGCGTGGCGCCGGGGTGGAGCTGCACGCCGTTGGCGGCCAGGGCCTCGGCCAGCCCGGCGCGGATATCGCCATCGAACCCGCGTAAGGGGAGGGGCTGGCGGTAGACGAGATGCGTCTGCGCCCCCAGCCCGGCGAAAACGCCCGCGAACTCCACGGCGATGTAGCCGCTGCCGATAATGGCGATGCGCCTGGGCATCTCCGGCAGGTAGAACGCGTCATCCGAGATGATGGCGTGCGCCGCGCCGGGAATATCCAGCCCCGTGGGGTGGCCGCCAGTGGCGATGAGGATTTTCTCCGCCGTGACGCGCTGGCCGCCGACATCGAGCGTATGGGCGTCTATGAAGCTGGCCCGGGCCTCGAACACCGTGGCGCCGGACTGCTCCAGCAGGCGGCGGTAGATGCCGGTGAGGCGGGTGATCTCTTGGTCCTTGGCTTTGAGCAAAGCGGGCCAGCTGTGGGCTTTGGCCTCAATGTTCCAGCCGAAGCCCCGCGCATCCGCCGCCGCGGCGCCGTATTCCGCCGCCATGACCAGGAATTTCTTCGGCACGCAGCCGATATTCACACAGGTGCCGCCCCAGAAGCGGCTCTCCGCAATGCCCACCCGGGCCCCATGCCCCGCCGCGATGCGCGCGCAGCGCACCCCGCCAGAGCCGCCGCCAATGACGAAAAGATCGAAGTTCATGGCGGGATGCTAGCGGAGGATGGGGGGTTGATCCAGGGGGACTATACCTTACCTGCGAGGTTGAGCTCGTAAAAATTCTATTACGGTTTCCTGCAAAATGGTTTGATCTAGAGTAAAGTTTGCGCGATTACCAATTCCATGCCGTTCCTCTTCCAGGTCGGTGATAGCCGACAAGGGGATTCTATGTGATTCTAGAATATTTTCGCGGTAACGTTCAAAAACATTAAGCATCCAGTTTTTTGGATTTTTTGTATCCAATGAAAATGTATTTGAAAAACTAACGCCAGGTTTGTTGGTTAGCCACTTGTAGAGGGCCATGCCAGATCCCGTGGGTGCTACGAATATATCTGAATATTCCGATACGGCGACACTTTCATGGATGGAGAGGCCAACGGCGCTAGCAATGGGAATATTGGCCTCAGTCAATTCTGCAAGGATTTTATCGGAGGCGTTCAACTCTGTTTCAAGCGACATCCACGAAGTTGTCGAGCCCATAGCCACACCCTTGCTGATTCCATGCAGGAAAAAGGCAGCATTTGGGAAATTATGCCGAATAGCTTTTGCCAGATTGATATATCCTTCAATTTGATTGTCCCAAGCGCGATTTTCAAATCTTAGGCTAAATAAAACAACAGGCCAGCATAATTCTTTTGTGTTCAGTAAGGTATTTTTGAACTCGTTGTTGCATAATGCAAGTGAATGTTCGACCACCGTACGGCAAGTGTTTTCCGATAGGTAGTCGGACTGTATGGAAGCAATAAGAGCATTATCTTGAAAAATATGATTCTCAAGAATTTTAGGATTGGTAATATTTAATTCGCTTGGCATGGGCTCAAGGTGAGATGCAAAGATTTCTTTGATTGAACCGAAGTAAGAATTTGGTAAGCTGCATATAATTTTATCGATTTGCTTTGGTTTTACCTTGGAGAAAAAGCTGCCCCAGGCGGACAAGGTGTTCCAAACATAATGGCCAAAGTGCTCGCAGTGCCAATCATAGATTTGGACACTTTTGTTGGGGGTATTCATATAGTTGAAGAATATTTCCTTTTGAGAAAAGGCTTGTCGGATAATTTTTGTAAAATTCAGAAAAATGGAATCTATGTTTATTGTTGAATCAACATAAATAATTTTTCCTATTGAAGGAAGAATCCATATTGTGTCCTGAAATGGCAGAAATGGTTGTGTCGTCTGCCCAACAAAAAAAATATTTTGGTCGTGGTTTTTAAAAGTATACCAGCCTGCCAAAGGGCTATAAACAGTCGTATCGAGGAGGTTTGTCCAAGGGGACAGGCTGTATTTCTTTCCTGTTTCGGCAAGAATTAAGGCGTCTCTAACCTTAGGTGAAATTCCTGGTCCATCAAAACTAAGTCCCAACTCGTCTGAAATACGATCTTTGAATGCTGAAGAAATTGCTTTTGCGCCGTTTGCAGCAATTTCAAGAAAGGTTTTGGAAATGCCTTGGTCAGCAAGATATTTGTGATTCGACACATCTTGCAAATTCACAAGTTCATATGAATTTTCGATGTGTTTTTTAAGCGAACTTATGTTATTAAGATTGCCTTCTGCTTCAATTCTGCAGAAGAGGTCGTGTCCAAATAAGTTTATTAATGTATTGTTGTAGTCGAGTAATTCGCTCATATCCCACTTCCTTCGTCTCGTTCATAAGGGGATCAATAGATCCAGGTACAGAGGTTGAGCTTTTCCTTGTGCGGGAGCTCCTTGAAGGTATTATCCAAGCTTGGCAGATGTGAATCTTCCGGGTCGTTGAACGGAGCAAAGCATAAAGCCTATCTGCTGCAGGCGCCTTCAATGTTCTCGTCTGGCATACGTTTTGATTCTTCTTGAATAAATATAAACGTGAAATTGATGCTGCTATGTAGGGCGACCACAAACCCATCAATCGCCCACATCTTCAAATCGATGCTCGAATCCGTTTTCATTATAGAACGTTTTTAGCTCCTTGAAACACGTTGCTATATTTGCATTAACGCCGCTCCAATCATGCTCAAGCATGCGGTCAACGGGATTGGAGAACTCATCATTAACATCCTGCCAAGGCAAGCCGTACAAGTCAGCAAATTCTGCCAGGCGGCTATCATATATATAGTAGAAACACGGCCTGCCTTGCATCAGTGCAACCATGTTCCCATGGAAGCGGAAGCCAATAATTGCATCAAGATCTCGAGCCTTGGCAATCCATTCCTCTATGTTCTTGACGCTTACCATGCGCGCCAAAAGGTCATAAGGCGTGAACAAGCCTTCGCCACCAAGTTCCGCCTGAATCATCTCGGCTTTGCTCAATCGTGTTTGAAAATCGAGCGTTCTGTCAGCAACATCATATTCCCGCAACACACCTTGCTCAAAAATCGAAACATTCGAGGCGTTCCGAAGGGCGAAGCCGAAAACTAAACCGTGCATGAGCTTCGCCTGCTGGGGCGAATTACAGAAAATATTCTTTGTCAGTCCGGTATGAATTGAGATGCCCAGAGAACGCTCCGGACGGCGGAGCATTTCCGGTACAGAGACCTTCGGACAGCCCAAGGAGTAGAACAGCGAGGGACAGCCGGTAATCCGGATACTCTTGCCTCCAAGACGGTCAATTACCGCAGCCGTAAAGGCGCCCCTCGCAGATATACTGACTGATTTCTCATTGAGTCGTGCTACAAAATCCCGAGCCCCAGCATTTCCATCGAGAAATGTGACGTCCTTGACAGGGTTTTGTGCACCAAGGCCGACAATTGCTGTGGGCGCATTTATGCTGTCCAATGTTTTGTTGGCTGCAGCGAAATCAAAACCACCGTGCAAATAGGTCGAACCCCGGATAAGTGCACGTTCAATAGGCGTAGAGAATGTATCCCCAAACCCAACCCGCCGGACATCATCTGAAAGTTTAACTTGCCGCAAAATGGCAGCACAAACCAGCATGTCCCCATAATTAGGCTTCCAAGAGGAAGTCCGCATATCCGGCCAGCCCGTTAGGTTGAGACCTTCGTGATGGTTAAAATGAACCAGGGCTACCGTCACGGATCTTGCTTACCTTATATTATGATAGTGTGCCCAGCTAGCACCATAAATATACTACAGTAAAGAGCCGCCACCCTACTTGCGTATCGTATCTCGACCTCTCTCTTTCGCCACTCTACATACCACCCGCGAACTTCGATTTTTTCGTGATTGGGCCGGCTAGATTGGGAAAAGTTATGTCCATCAGGGCTTTTTTGAAGCCATAATTTGAGTGGTCTTCTCCACCAGCGCCGCCGTTGAGTTCGCCCAGTTCACCTCGCGCAAATCCTGCATCGCCTTTTGCGCCATTTGCAGGCGCAGCTGGGGGGAGCCCGCCAGGCGTTGCAGCCCGGCCAGGGCGGTGCCCACCACCTCCTGCAATCCGGCATTGGGCACCAGCACCCCGTTCACCCCGTCCTCGATCATTTCGCACACCGCCCCCACATCGGTGGCGATGGGGATTGTCCCTAAGCTTTGCGCTTCCAGAATCAGCAGCGGCGAGCCCTCCCAGCGGGAGAGCAGCACCACCGCATCCGCCCAGAGCAGCCGCTCCATCACCCCGGCGCGGTCGAAGATCGGCGGCTCCACGGTCAGCTCGCTCGCCGCTTCATTGCCATCTTTCACCACCCGCCCGCCGACGAAGCGCCACTCCACCTCAACCCCGGCCTCGCGCGCGGCGCCCACCAGGGCCGTGAGGCGCTCGCCGCCCTTCTGCCGGTCCAGCCGGCCAATGGAGAGCACGCGCAGCTTGCGCGGTGCCGCGCCCGGCGCCGCTGTCTGCGTCAGCTCGCGCAGGCGGTTCTCCAGAATTGCCTCATTCGCGGTAAAGCTCGGCGCGTTCGGCAGATACACCAGCTTCTCCCGCGGCACCCCGGTGCTGGCGCAAAACGCCAGCAGCTTATGCGCCGGCGCGCAGACGATATCGAACGCATGCTCATAGGCCAGGGTCAGATAAGGGTGGCCCACGGGGGTGTTGAACAAATCCCGGTCGAGCAGATGCAGCGAGTTCATCGTTATGGTGCCCTGCCGCCGCAGCCAGCCCATAACCTCGTAGCCATGGTTGGCTTGCAGCATCATCACGGCGGTGCAGCCGATCAGCAGCCCGGTCAGCCGGTCATGCCGCCCGTTCACCGGCCAGGATTGCAGCTCATGCCCGTAGAACTTCAGCTCGGACGGGCGCCAGCTTGCGTAGGAATCGTCGTTCAGGAACAGGATCGTGTCGAAAACCGATAGCAGCCGCTCCGGCGCCTTCACCTGGTTGACCTCCGTCACCACCAGCCGGGTGCGCCAGCCCGCCGCCTTATACTGCGCGGCCACCTGAATCCCCACCTGCTCCACCCCGCCAAAGGAGGCCAGCGGCAGCATGAACGCGATCTCCGGGCGGTCATCCACCGCGCCGCGCGCGACCGGCGCCATGGCGGCAAGGTGCGTGCGCACCCGGCGGAACATCTCGCTGGCGGGGATGAAGCTCTCCGATGTGCGCCACTCCCAGGACGGGGTTTCGCCACGCCTGAATGGAGACTCCCGCAATTGCTTGAGGACGCGGAAAAACGCATCCATCTGGGCGCGCACGCCATGCCGGTTGAGAACCGAGAGCATGAACGGCCCCTCAAAGGTAAGTGCCGCGACGCTGGGGTCCGGCGCCGGGGTGCGGATGCTGTCGATCCAGGCGGTGGAGGGGTCGAGCGCGCATGCCGCGAGCAAATGGCTCTGTAGGGCGACAATGCACGGCCCTTGCTCCAGCGCGCCGCCGTAATCCGCCCGCCCCTTTACCTCGAAGGAGATGGCATCGTTATTGAATTGCAGCGTCACCACCGCGACCGCATGCGTCTCCAGCATGTCCTCAATCTGCCAGAAGATGGTATCGGCGATCCTGAGGCGCGACAGCTCGCTGATGATGCGGTGGTCGGCAAGCACAAAATAATTGGGGAAATGAAACTGCGATGGGTAGAGGTTCGACTGCCAGAACGCCCGGTCGAGATCGATGACCTTGCCCCTGGCCGAGCTGTCTCCGGGAATGCTGGTCCAGACATAACGCTGCTGCGTGATATCAGCGATGCAGTAGCGTGGCGCCTGCTTGTGCTCCAGCGCCAGCAGCGCGCGCGCCGTGAACAGCTTCTTATGCTTCACCTGCATCTTGGCGAGGATCGCGTTGCCGTCCCGGTCTGAATTGCGGACCATGCTCTCGCGGCGGGCGCGGTATTGCAGGCCGAAGCTGGCGCAGGGCGCGCCCAGAAACCCGGCCTCAATGCATTGCAGCCAGAACTCCCAGTCCTCGTAGCCTTGCAGCATGGTCTCGTCGAAGAACACGCCGGCATCGAACACCCGGCGGTGGATCAGGCTGCCCGCCTCGCAGATATTCTGGAACAAATGCCGCAGCACGCTGTAGGGGGCGGAGAAATCGCCGTTCCATTCCAGGCCGAATTTGTCGATATTCGGGTAGACCCAGTCCGCGCCGGTTTCCGCCAGCGTGGCGTGGGCGCGGCGCATTGCGCCTTCACCCAGCCGGTTATCGGCGTCCAGCAGGTAGATTGTCTGTAGGCCCGGATAGCAGGCCAAAGCGTGTTTGATGCCGCGGTTGCGCGCCGCCGAAAGGCCGCCATTGGGGGTGCGGATATACTCCACCAGCTCCGGCGCGGCGGCGGCGAAGGTGGCGCAGACCTCATGTGTTTCCGGATAGGGGCAGCCATCGTTGATGATGATAAGCACGCCATTGGCCAGCCGCGCCTCGCGCAGGGCGGCGGCGATTGCCTCGGTCACCAGCACGGAATGCTTGAAAACCGGAATGACGATGGCCAGCGCCGGCGCGCGCCGGCGCTGGCCATCGT
>Ga0255356_1000844_pt1 | contig 20113 bp, 17 predicted proteins | sample HBST100metaG_FD_189944 | JGI IMG/M metagenome (GOLD analysis project Ga0255356, IMG submission 189944) | Peat soil microbial communities from Stordalen Mire, Sweden - H.B.S.T100 | ecosystem: Environmental > Terrestrial > Soil > Wetlands > Peat | place: Sweden: Norrbotten County, Stordalen Mire...
CATCCTGCGCTGGAAGGATCGCCGTCCTTCAAGCCGCGTCAAGTCTACCTTGGCGACCTAGGATTGGCCGAGCTTGCGACAATGGCGCCTGAGCTGCTCAGAGACGATCCGTTGCCGCCTTCTCAAGGCCCCGTTCAGGGGTTGAAGTTCGTCCGCAACCGCGCCGACGCCGACACGCTTTCCTTTGACACCATGCCGCGTCCCTTAATTGGCAAGATCGCCGCCGGCACGCCGATCGAGGCCAATCAGATGGTGGACGATCATTTAATGGTGCAGTTTGCGCCCGGATTTGGTTCTGACGACCCCGGGTTCATTTTGCGGGTAGACGGGGACAGCATGATCGGCGATGGCATTAACAACGGCGACCTGATTGCCGTTCGTTCCCAGAGCGATGCAAAAGACGGTGACATTGTAGTCGCCTTGCTTGGCGATCATGCCACGGTGAAGCATCTGCAACGAAGCACCGACGGACAAGTGTCACTCGTGGCGTCAAATCCGACTTACGCACCGATTATCGTGCCAAATGCGGAGCAATTGCGCATACAGGGTCTCGTTGTGGGCATTCTGAAAGAAGTCGCCATGTAGCCTGCCCTCGCTGAGATGATCGTCTGCGCAGGCTAATATAACCAAAAGGTCTAGGTGCTCTATGCCAGAAAGCGTTGAAATCGAAACGAACGAGCTGCAAGAAGCAGTTCAGGAGCTACACGAGGAACGCGCTGAGCGCGAGAAGGACCACAAGGAAAATGCGTGGACACGATTCATTTCGCTGAGCACGGCGATCCTCGCGGTCTTTGCGGCAGTAGGCGCAATGCAGGCGGGCGGGCTTGTGAATGAGGCCATGGTGGGTCAGATTAAGGCGGCCGACGCTTGGAACGAATACCAGGCGTCCCGCCAAAAGGACCACCTTTACACGATCACAGCGTATGGTCTTCTCGATTCAGGAGTAGTCCCGGCAGGCGTGGCGAAACCGCAGCCCGGAATGCCAAGTGGAACTAAGAAGGTTCATATCAAGGCAGTTGATCGAAACTCTCCCGTGTCGAGCAAAGACGAAAACGATTGGCGCGCGTTGCCACCATCCGAGCGCCTGGCCCAGTACATCTCCCAAGTTAACAAGGAGCAGGCCAAAGAAGATCAGAAGATGAAGGACGCGACAGGGCTCGAGGACCGTTCCGGACGCGACATGGAGCGTTTCCACATCTTCGAGCATGCGGTCGCCATGATCCAAGTCGCGGTCGCCCTGTCTGCCATTGCAGCCCTTCTTAGAAACAGGCCCGTCTGGTACCTGAGCATGGCAGTCGGCATTTTAGGCATTCTCTTCTTCTTGCACGGAGCGCTGTACTAGCGGCCTGCCTTCGGCTTTCAAACATCCCGTAAAAAGAGGCCGTGGCCAGAAGCAATCTGACCACGGCCTTCAACGCCCTCGTAACCGCTATGCTGCAAGGGAAACCTAATACCCCTGTGGATCTGTGCGCCACTCGTTCTTAGTGGTAGAAATCCAAGTTTGGTTGGGATATTCAGACTTCACATGACCGTCAGAATATCCAACGTTCGCCACGCCCTGCGAGTAGTACTGCACAGAATCATAGCTGCTCGGCGATTGCAGCACACCGGATGTGAGATGCCGCGGATAAAGCTCGGCCTGCGTGCCCGATCCAGCCGCCGGCGTAAAGCCCCACCAGGCTTGCGGGGTCATGCTTCCCCGCGAGACCGCCGTGGAAGACCGGGCGGCATCACCGAGAACAATGAAGTGCGACGGGCTGTTTAGGTTCGCAAGCTTAACATTCTCGTTGAATCCGAACGTTGGATTGGCTTGGAAGAAAGATATCACCGACGCATCTGCACTTGGGCAGCCCTTGCCGCCATACCCCGTGCCCTCGTTGATATTAAAGCCGTAGTCTGACGGCCAATAGATGTTGGTCGACGTCGGCGCACCGCTCGTTGCCTGAGCACCCCACTGCGGGCCATCGGGATCTTTGAACGGCGTGCTAGCGCCTGAAGTTACGGCCAAGGAACCGGGGATATAGCCGGACAACCGACCTCGCACGCTGATTATCGCCGCAGTCGCCGAATTCGTGATGTTCGTGGTGTCCTCGCGCTCGGTCACTGTCGGCGGAAATGCCTCGTCGTAGTCCTGAAGATATTGCAGCGTGCCCAGCAGCAACTGCTTGACATTGCTTGTGCAGGTCACTTCTCGCGCCTTCTCCCGTGCTTGAGCAAACACGGGGAAAAGAATCGCCGCAAGAATCGCTATAATCGCGATCACCACGAGCAATTCAATTAAGGTGAACGCCTTACTGCCGCGTTTCGAATGGTTGATCTTGTTACCAAATGTCATTTGCTTACTATCTCCTAGCTTATGCGAATAATCAGCGCTTCCAGCTCTTATCGGGCCGATACCCGTAAACCCTATAGACTTACTAGACTTTTTATTTTAGGCAATATACTCGCTCGTCGTTTGCAATGTCAAGCCGCCATGAGAGATTTTTTCAGCATTAGGCGTTCTATCCTTTCGGAATTGGAAGGAAGATCTGCGTTTGGAGAGTAATCATCTGGCATGGCTTCACTAGTTTTGGAACGAGTACACGAGCTTTCACTGCGCGAAATCGCGCTTCCCGATCAGCTTGGCGATCAGGACGTCCGCATCGCGATTCACACCGTGGGGATCTGCGGAAGCGACGTCCATTACTATGAGAACGGCGCGATCGGCCCATTTGTGGTGCGCGAGCCGATGGTGCTGGGGCACGAGGCCGCAGGAACCGTGGTCGAGATTGGCGCAGGAGTAAAGACCCTCAACGTTGGCGACCGGGTCTGCATGGAGCCGGGGATTCCCGATCCTAACAGCCGGGCCACTCGGCTCGGCATCTACAATCTCGACCCGGCCGTGCGGTTTTGGGCGACGCCACCGGTTCACGGCTGCCTTACGCCATTTGTGGTGCATCCAGCAGCGTTCACGTTTCGCTTGCCAGACAATGTAAGCTTTGCGGAAGGCGCCATGGTCGAGCCGCTCGCTGTTGGCATGCACGCGGCAATGAAGGCGGACATCAAGCCCGGTGACGTTGCCGTGGTGATGGGGGCGGGACCGATCGGCATGGTGACGGCGCTGGCGGCTCTGGCCGGCGGATGCAGCAATGTGATCATGACAGACGTCCAGCAGCCAAAGCTCGATCTTGCCGCCAAGTTGGGCCCGATTTCGCCAGTGAACGTGTCTTGCCAAAACCTTGCCGACACAGTGGCCAAGGCCACCGACGGCTGGGGCGCCGACATCGTGTTCGAATGCAGTGGAAACGCCCGCGCCATCTCCGGCATCTTCGAGCCGCTCTGCCCAGGGGGACGGGCCGTGCTGGTGGGCATGCCCGGCGCCCCGGTGCCAATCGACATTGTCGCCGCGCAGGTGAAGGAGGCCACAGTCAAAACTATCTTCCGCTACGCTCACGTCTACCCTCGCGCCCTCAACTTAATGGGCTCCGGCAAGATAGACGTCAAGCCCCTTATCACCGACACGTTCGCCTTCAAAGACAGCATCAAAGCCTTCGAATACGCCGTCCACATGAAACCGGAGAGCGTAAAGGCCCAGATTGTGCTTTAGTACCGGAACTTGCCGCGTGCAATGCCGGTTAACAATGCACGGGAACGCTATCGGTTTAGGAAAGCGCTGATGCCAAAAGAGAAAATCACCAAGTCGGACAGCGAGTGGAAAAGCGAGCTCACTGCGGAGCAGTACCATGTGCTGCGCGAAAAAGGCACTGAGGGACCGTTCACGGGAAAGTATTGGAACGTCACCGACAAGGGCTCTTATGTGTGTGCGGGCTGTGGGCAGGAGCTGTTCTCATCGGACACCAAGTTTGACGCAGGATGTGGCTGGCCAAGCTTCTATGATGCGATTCCGGGCACTGTGGAAAACCACGACGACTTTTCCTTCGGCATGCATCGCATAGAGGTAACCTGCAGCCGCTGCGGCGGGCACCTCGGTCACGTTTTTCCCGACGGCCCCAAGCCAACCGGCCAGAGGTTCTGCATCAATTCGGCGAGCGTCGCGCTTAAGGCTTCGAAAGACCCACCTGCCAAGTGAAGATTACCGATTCCCATGCGAAGGGTTAGGCAGAATACACGAGGTAGTTGCCGGGTGTCATTATTGTACAGTTTATATCCCTTGTTGAAGCAAGGGGTGCGAACGGCGCATGCCGGCTGACATGTTAGGTTTGCATGCGTGCGCAGCTATGCGTCACAAGAGTCGTATATGTCATAACTGGCAATGGACCGACGCCACACCAACCCACTGTGGGTATACTTCAGTCAAATTCCCTTGGGTACGTGCGGATTGAGCCACAGATTACCGACAACACCAGACAAGTCACAACGCGCGACGATAGTTCGCTCCACAAGCCGCATGATGAATCTTTATGGGAATTCTGCGAAGTCACGCAGGATGCCTATGCGTAGCTGATAAACATAAGCTAAACCCAAACCAACTTTAGGGGCGAACTGATTACATAATGTCGGAATATCCGGTTCTAACGCATGCACCCATTGTGGAAGCACTCATAGATATTCAACTCGATCTGAGAAACCCGCCCGTTGACGGAATCGGTACTTTTACCGCTTTCCAAAAGGGGCAAGAAAGCCGGTTTCCACAGAGCCGTCTCGTAGGAATCCCAAACCTGGAATTCCAACAGTCACCTGGCCTCGGAGGGAGAACCAGCGGCCCGCAGCCAAATGGAATGCAATTTGTCTCGACAAAAAATGCTGTCCAATGTAGGCTGAATGGCTTCACGTTTAGCCGCCTCAACGGTTACGACTCCTGGGACATTTTCATTGCTGACGCGCAGGCACAATGGCACCGGTACGTAGCGCTGGTCGATGTGGCAAAAGTGAAGCGGATAGCGATCAGATACATAAATCGGATTGGAATGCCTGGCAAGGTAGATTTGGCGGACTACTTCCAGACATTCCCACAAATCGCGCCGAAAATCGACCGCGGTCTTAGCTCGTTCGTAATGCGCCTCGTCCTGCCCCAGGAAGAAGGCACAGTCGCCGTAGTTACGCTTGCCGACGAGGCTCAGAGCGCAAGTAGCCCAACTGGGAGCGTAATTTTTGACATTGACGTATTTCGCGACAAACTTGATATACAACCGACCGACGAGATATGGAGCATCTGCGACCAGCTTCGGAGTACTAAAAACGACATCTTCTTTGCAAGCCTAACAGAACGGGCACTGGACGAATACAAATGACCCTCGTATTACAGCGCAACCACAGCCTGTCGACAGCCTCAGGCACATTCACGGCCGCAGAGGAGTCACTCAAGGAAATCTCGGGGCGGATAATCGACATGGACCCCGAGTTTCTCCGCGCCAAAGAGCGTCTTGACCAGCTAGAGCAAGAGACGGACGAGTGGGGCGACGAGGACGACGCAGAAGTTGACCCAAAAGTAATGTGCCTTGTAACGGCGATGATCCGCGAATCCGCCATAACGGCGCGTACTCTATGCGGCAAATGGACGCGCCCCTCCCTTAGTCAAGTGCCAAACGGCGTCATTAGCATCTTTTGGGAAACATCTGGCAGCCAGCTACACGTGCTCGTGGGACCAGGAGAAGACGACATACGAACAGTAATTAAAATTGCGGATTCCGAGCCATCCAGGATCATTGTGCCGCGAAACGAAGCGCTGAACTTCATGGATAGCATCACTCGCCGGCTGCTTCTAGCGGACCAGTAAAGTCCGGTATCGCTTATTTTGATACCACACAAGCCTAAATCGGAGAGGAAATGCCAGGACTGCTAATATATCGTCGTGCGCGCCCAGTAGATTTTAACGACGAGCCTCTAGAGAGCGGCATCCGGTCGGTAGGCCCAAAGCTTTTCATACCAAAGCCAGAAGACGGGCTGTCAGTTTTCGATGCCAGCCTAACGACCCCGTACGACGTACTCTACCATCATATCGAAAATTGCAGGCGCATGGCCGCCACGGACGACGAGAAGCAGAAGAAGCAGTGGATCAAGCGCCTAGAGCGAGACGCGTCTGTTGCACACATGCTCGAAATTGGCTGGCGCATCGTCTCGCTGCCCCTGTCAGCATTTCCGGCCAACACATTCACTTACACGGAGCCAAGCCAAGATCCGTTTGACAAAGGCCATTTTGAAATAATCGGGACCCAGCGCGACTTTGAGCTACAGAGTCTCAACGTGAGACCAATGTGCATCGTGCTCGAGCCTGACGTATGCACGAAACCCGATACAGAACCAGAAAAGCAATAACGCTTTATACGTTTACACCCTCAAGACCAACGTCACCGCCGACGATTCCGCTTATCCACCCCTGAGCGGTGATGCTCCCTATGGCCGTCGGCCGCATGGGGGCTATTCGTTTTTCGGCGTATTTCACTGCTTTTGAGCCATTAGGAGGCGGAGAGGTGCGGGTTTGTTGGATATGATTATTGCTCCGCTGGCTGTGGCGGCTGCTGTACCGTTGGCTACGATCACGTCGTAGTTGAAGTCTCGGAAGCGATAGGTGAGACGATCAGGGGAAACCTGTTGCAGCGCACTGAGAGCCGGAACCCATTCGAATAACAACCCAAGCCGCGAACCAGGTGGCGTGCCCACCGTGCTGAACGCTATCTCGCCTTCCTCGAACAGGATGGTGAACGTTCCCCCGCCAACCAAAGGCACATCGGCACGCAACGTCCCGCGCGGCTCGGTAACGATCGGCACCCCCTGCATCTGAAGAGGCGTCTGAGCAGCGTCCTTCGCAATCAGTGCGAATCTCCCCATGGCGCGCCGGCCATTCTTGCCGGCCCGCACCTGGTCGTCGCTCCAATGATAGCCGTCGAGCACGGCCAGCAGCCGCTGCTCGATGCCATGCTGCCGAACCGGGTCTGTGAGATAAGGCTGTGGGAACTGGTCGTTGTAGACATGCAAGTCCCGCAGGTAGAAGTCGTTGCCACGGAAGTGCAAGTTTGCGCGCAGAAATTTGCTTTGATACCAGACCGTCCGCTGAGGCAAGGTTGCATTTCCGAACGGGTCTTCCAGCATTACCTGCGCCTGAGCCGGTGTCGCCTTGTTTGCGCGCTTAAATCGGCGGCCAGTCTCCCCCATCGTCTCAACCGTCAGCCGTCCTTGCTTCGACACCTCCGCGAGCTTGTCCATTTGCATGGGGTAGGCACCGCTCATCGACGGCCAACCAAAGCTGTTTTCCTGTCCGAGCTGTGCATAGGCAACCGCCCCGGTCGGCGCACGGGCGATCATGTTCAGAAAGCTGTCGACAAATGTTGCCGATCTGCCTGTCGACCAAACGGGTTCCATTGTGTCCGGCGCAGAAATCTGGTTGTCGTAGTAGTAGACCGGGTCTTGGCCCAACAGGCGGAATATCGGGCTTGCGATCTGGTTCTGAACGTCTAACGCCGGGCTCCAGGCGTTGTTGCGGTTCGCATAATAGGCTGCAATTGGCGCGCCCCAGATCGTAAAACCGTCAGTGGCCAGTTGATCGCGGCAATTGCCGGCGGCGTCGATGCCGTATTTGTCGGAAAAGCGTGCGAGCGTAATCGCATCAAGGTTCCAGCTTGCGATCGATTTGACGCTGACATTGAAGACGCGCTTAAAGGTCGCCGCAGCCGTATCGACAAGTTTGCGGCGTTCATCCGGCGTGTAGCCAATAGCATAAGCGACAGGCACATGATAATCCCATTCCCAATTGGGATCTCCGCGCCATGCGATACCCGCATCGTCACAAATCTTCCGATTCATCTCGAACCAGATCCCAACCTCGTGATTGGCGGGCATTTCGGACTTAAGGAAGTCGACGAACGGGCCTTCTACCATCGCATCGTACTGCAGAAGCCATGTAGCGGGGAAGCCGTGCGCTTTGATAAGCGCCATCTGCTCGCGCACAGGCTGCATGAGGTCCGTGCTTTGGCGGGGTTCCTCCGCACGGATAAAATTCATGATATTAATTGCCCGCAAGGCGACCGGCGCCCGAGACGCGTCCCCCCGCTGCATAGGCACACTTAGCACTGAACCAACCAGCATCGTTCTTATGGCACCCGTCAATATGTCACGCCGAGTGAACATCTTCGGGACGCTTCCTTCAAATGTCGTATTCATGGGCAATCATACGTTACTCCGACAGAGCCTGCATTCCTCCCTGGAAAATCGCGGGGCAAAGCTTCGCGACACCGTTCGGCAGTCGATCTCGGCAGGAAAGAGCACTGGCCTAGGCGTATATCACGCTCATGACACACGCTTCCACTGACGTTGGCAGCATCGCTCTGGTTAGGGTTCTTTGCGTGGCAGTCGTTTCGATCTGCCTCTGTCTCGCCGACAACGTCGCAAGCCGAGCCGACAGCGCTACGGCAACAGGAGAAGTGACCGTGACGACCGGCACGGCAAACGCGAACTTGGCAAGCTTCGACAGCACTGTGATCAACTTCATGGAAAAGCGCAATGTCCCGGGCGCCGCGCTTGCCGTGGTCAAGGATGGACGCCTGGTCTACTCTCGCGGCTACGGCTGGGCCGACATCGACAAGCGCGTGCCCGCCCAGCCAACGTCCCTGTTTCGCATTGCCAGTATCTCGAAGATGTTCACGGCGGCAGCAATCATGACCCTGGTTCGAGATGGCCGCTTAAAGCTGGATTCGCCTGCGTTCCCGTTGCTGCACATTGAGCCGCCAGCCAATGTCGATCCACGTCTCCTGCGCATCACGGTCCGCCAGCTTCTGCAGCACACCGGCGGATTCGACCGCGACAAATCGTTCGACCCCATGTTCCGTCCCGCCGAGATCGCGATTGCCGAAGGCGTCCGGGCTCCGGCGGATCAAACGGCCATAATCCGTTACATGATGGGACGTCCACTGGACTTCGATCCGGGGACGCGCTTTGCCTACTCCAACTTCGGCTACTGCGTTCTCGGCCGCGTCATCGAAGCGGTTTCCGGAATGCGCTACGACGCCTACGTCCAAAAATACGTGCTTGATCCAGTTGGCATCCAGGACATGAGCTTGGGCCGCACCGCACTAGGTGACGCCGCGCCAGGCGAAGTGCGCTACTATCAGCCAAACCTTGCGAACTTGCCATCGGTGTATCCCGGTCAGGGCAATGTTCCCGCCTGCTACGGCGGGTTCAACTTGGAGGCAATGGATTCCCACGGCGGCTGGATCGCATCAGCCGTGGATCTAGCGCGCTTCGCCGTGAACGTCGACAGCCTGTTTCCGGCAACTATCGCGGAGGAGATGTACGCCCGGCCGCATGCGCCTGTTGGCTACAATGCCGACGGCACATCTGCGGCCGCCTATTATGGCTTTGGCTGGGAGGTTCGCCCGGTCGGAACAGCCGGCGGGCGAAACCTATGGCACAATGGCAGCCTTCCAGGAACGTACACACTGCTCGTCCGCCGGTGGGACGGGCTCACGTGGGCCGTGCTTTTCAATGAGCGCTCTGAAGGAGACATGCCTTCGGACAACGATATCGATTCCGCGCTGCACATGGCAGCGGACGCCGTCAAAATATGGCCGACGGGGACGGATCTGTTGCGGCAGAATCGGTCTCATGTCAAGCGTTCCGAGCCGCTCCCGCCTCCTCTCGCGTCAAAATAAGCGTTAACAATCTGCATTACAGCGTAACAGCGCGGGAATCTATGCAGGGATACGGCTGCATTGCGCGTAATATCACAAGGATGCTGGCAGTGGTCGGCTAAATCTTGCATCTGTTTGGAGCTTCCATGAACGACTGGGAAAACCACCAACTTTTACATATCAACCGTGAACCTTCGCGGGCCACTTTTACCCCGTTTGACGACCCGGACTCGGCCTTCTCGGGCGATCGCGGTGAGTCGTCTCGGTTTCTTTCGCTCAATGGTCAATGGCGGTTTTCGTATCACCAGTACCCTCTCGCAGCGCCGCAAGACTGGTTTGCCGAAAGCTATCCCGACGAATCGGCATGGGACACGATCCCGGTGCCGTCGAACTGGCAGATGGAGGGGTATGGCATTCCCCAGTACACGAACGTCAACTACCCCTACCCCGTTGACCCACCGTTCGTGCCCAGCGACGACCCGATCGGGCTTTATCGCAGATCATTTGCCTTGCCGCCGAATTGGGCCGGGCAGCGCGTGATTCTTCACTTTGCGGGAGTCGACAGCGCGTTCTATGTCTACGTGAACGGAAAGCAGATCGGCTACAGCAAGGGCAGCCACATGCCATCGGAGTTTGACATCACCGACGCCATCCGTGAGGACGGCCATAATTCCCTTGCGGTGATGGTGCTGCAATGGTCGGATGCGAGCTATTTGGAAGACCAGGACTTCTGGAGGCTGAGCGGCATTTTCCGCGAGGTGTACCTATTGGCACGCCCGCAGACCTTCATTGCCGACGTCAAGATCACGACTGTGCTCGACAGCGAATACCGGGACGCGGTGCTTGAGGCCACAGTCACCGTTCGCGCCGCAAGAGAGGCCGCTCGTGAACGAAAGGTCGGCGTCACTGCGGCTCTTTATGATCCGTCGGGCACGGAAGTGGCCAAGAGAACCGTATCCGCGTCGCTCGCTGCTGACGGTGGGGAAATCCCATTGTCGTTTGCAATCGCGGTGACCAACCCTGAGAAGTGGACAGCGGAGACGCCGAGGCTCTACACGCTTGTGGTGTCTCTTCAAGACGCCGACAAGGCGGAAAACCTAGAATCCACCAGGTTCCGAGTCGGTTTCCGCTCGGTCGAGATCAAGAACGCCCGTCTGTTGGTCAATGGCGTGTCGGTGTACCTCAAGGGCGTGAACAGGCACGACACGAATCCAGACTTCGGCCACACAACGCCGTTGCCAGCATTGGTCAAAGACATCGAGGTGATGAAGCGGCACAATATCAACGCGGTACGCACGTCACACTATATCAACGATCCGCGCTGGCTCGACCTGTGCGACGAGTATGGGCTATACGTCGTTGACGAAGCCGATCTCGAATGCCATGGTTTTGGCAGTGTCGGCAACCTCAGCCAGATCAGCGACGACGCGGCATGGGAAACAGCATATGTGGACCGTGCAGAGCGAATGCTGCAGCGCGACAAGAACCACCCGGCGGTAATCATCTGGTCGCTCGGCAACGAGTCGGGCTATGGCCGCAACCACGAAGCCATGGCGGCATTCCTGCGGTCGCAGGACTCGCGCCCGATCCATTACGAAGGAGCGGGGGATCGGCCGCTGCCCGATATCCAGAGCCAGATGTACACCAATATCGAACACCTTACCGAGCAGGGTGCCAGCAAAGACCCTCGCCCCTTCTTCATGTGCGAATACGCTCATGCAATGGGGAACGGGCCAGGGAACCTGCGCGAGTACTGGCAAGTGATCGAAAGCGGGCCGCGTCTCATAGGCGGCTGCATCTGGGAGTGGTCCGATCACGGTATCCGTCAGCACACGCCTGACGGACGGGAATGGTTTGCCTATGGCGGCGACTTCGGCGAGTATCCGCATGACGGCAACTTTTGCATTGACGGCCTTACCACTCCTGACCGGGAGCCACATCCGGGCCTCATCGAATACAAGAAGGTAATCGAGCCCGTTCGCTTTACCGCCAAGGATATCGAGAAAGGCTTGCTGACGGTTCGCAACAAGTACGATTTCCTGGATCTCGGGCATCTCTGCGCAACATGGCGCCTCACGGCAGACGGGCGATCTCTTGGCGGCGGAGCGCTCAAGCTGCCTACGGTGGCACCGCGCACAGATGCCGACCTTTCGCTGCCCGCAGACGCGGTTCCCGCGATGCGCACGTCAGAACATGTCTTGCACATCTCCGTGCGCCTGGCGGCAGGCACGCCGTGGGCCGAGCAAGGCCATGAGGTGGCATGGGCAGATTTTGTGCTGCCTGCAAACGCACAGCCAAAGCATGTGTCGCTGCTGCCGGTATATCGCGACATTTCCCTTGCTATTTCCAGCTCGCAGATCAGGCTGAAGGGCGATGCCTTTGAGATCGGAATTGACGGGCGAACCGGCAACCTGGAAGAGTGGATCTGGAACGGGCAATCGTTGATCTCGGCCGCTCCAACAGTCCAGATCTGGAGAGCCCCAACAGACAATGACGTCCATGTGGCCAATTCGTGGCGACAAGCCGGCTACGACCGGTTGCAATCGCGGGTAACGGGTGTCGAAATCGTGGAGAGCGAAGGCGAGCGTGCGGTGATCCGGATAGATCAGGTATTGGGCGCAGCACCTGCGCGCGCTTGCCTCAACGCGCATGTCACAATCGAAGCCTATGCGAACGGCGGGATCGTGCTGAGCGGCGAGATCGACCCACGAGGAGAGCTACCGAGCCTGCCGCGCGTTGGGTTCACGTTCGCAATGCCGTCAATATTCGAGCACTTTGCCTGGTACGGCCTTGGCCCGCACGCCACTTATGTGGACCGCAAGGACAGCGGAAAGCTGGGATTGTGGAAGTCGACCGTAACGGCCCAACACGAGGATTACGTCTTCCCCCAAGAAAACGGCAACCACACCGGCACTCGCTGGGCCACGCTCACAGACAACAGGGCAACCGGCCTTTTGGTGATCGGCCAACCGAGCACGGACATCAGCGTCTCGCACTTCACGGCACTGGATCTGACCCACGCGAAGCACACCACCGACCTCCATCCGCGCAGGGAGGTGATAGTCAACCTCGACCACGCCCAAACCGGTCTCGGAAGCAACTCCTGCGGCCCAGGGCCGCTCGACAAGTATGTGCTTAAGGCAACGAACCACAAATGGTCTGTCCGCCTTCGCCCGTACGCTCTCGACGCCGATACACCGTGGAGGCTGGCGAAGAGGGAGATTGGCGACTGACTACGCTCTTAGGTTAAACAGCGTTCAGGCCGACCCGACACGGGCTGGCCTGAACGCTGTTTTGGGCAATTGGCAACTGTTCATGTGGCGGGACCAGCATATTTGTAGCGGAAGAAATCGACGTCGAGGTAGCCGGATTCGGACTTGGGATTGAACGAGTAGATTCCAATTCGATCTCCCCGATAGGAACCCCATGTCAACTGGCAGGGCGTTCCGAAATTGACATATTTTTTCCCGTCCAGGCTGTAAGCGTATTGGCTAACGCCGTCCAGCCCCCAAGTTGATCGCAGCCAAAGATCCGTGCCTGTGAGCACCGGGCCGCTCATCGTCGCACCATGGTCTACAAATTCAAGATATCGAACAGTGCCGCGCTGAACAACGCCGAAGAGAGAGTATCCCCGGGCAAAATGGCACAAGCCAGCCTTTTGGCCGTCCGCCATGCCGCTAACGCTCACCTTGATCGTCACCTCGTTCGAGACTGTGCGCAAACAGCGTTGCGTGAGCGTGTTGCCCGCGTGAAAGAAATTGTCGCCGTCGATTGGCATGAAAGCATGAAGACGGAGCCAGCCAGGGCGCTGGTCGAGGGACCACATATCAGACCTAGGCTGATAGTTCCATTCCCACTGCGCGGGCAATGCGGCCTCATTGAACTCATCGTCCGTCTGCGGCGCGACAGTCTTGAAACCTAAGATAGGCATCCTTCCCGACCAAACGAAATGCCCGATATTGTTTGCGTCCGGTTGCCCTATGATCGGCCAGCCATCGATCCAGGTGACGGGCACAAGGCTGTCGCATCGGCCCTCCCAGTCGCCGGTGCCGTGGTGTGTGAAGAAGTACCAGCCACCGTTCGCCGTTTGTACCAACCCACCCTGGTTTGGCTCCCTGAACTGAGTGTCGGGATAATTGAGCTGCTTTGATTCATTGTAGGGGCCGAAAATGCTTCGGCAGCGCTCCATCATGACATAGCGGCCGTTCTTGTTTTCGCTGTATAGATGATAATAGTAACCATTGATCTTGTACAGCTTGTTTGCTTCGCTGCCGCTGGACTGGTGAATAACGGTGTCTGTTGACGGGAGTATATCGCGACAGTCCGGCGTAAGCTTCCACATGTGGATCTTATATCCGTCGGAAAAGTGCGAGCCGACCAGGTATGCCTGTCCATCGTCGTCAAACAAAGGGCAGCAGTCGTCCCAACCAGGCTCTGCGAGCACCTGATGCAAGGGTGCCCAAGGGCCGGCCGGGTTGCTCGCCGTCGTCATGAAATAACCCTCGTCCGGCGTCCCAAAATAGATCCAGAATTTGTGGTCGTGATAACGAATCGCGCCGGCCCAAATGCCCTTCCCATACCTATCCATCTGCTTGTAGCCCAGCGCAGGGCTGATTTGAGTGAGATCGTTCACGGCATGACCGAGAATCGACCAGTTCACGAGATCCTTGGAGTGCAGGATGACAACCCCTGGTGAAAACTGGAACGTCGACGAGATGGCGTAATAGTCGGTATCCACGCGGATGCAGTCGATATCGCTGTAATCCGATGGGATCACGGGATTCCGGTACGTACCGTCGCGCTGGTCGCCCCACTTCTGCCACTGGCCCCAAGCGCTTGGCCCCTCGTCACCAAACGCAGAACAAACGGTGAGAGAAAGGACTAGCACACACAGCGCCGACACCACGATATGGCAATTCATTGCTAGGGATTCCAGGCATTCGAAGAAGTGACCGTGAGCTTGGCCTTTGCCCTGATATCGTCGGACGCAGCACCGACCATGACGTCTACGGTGCCGGGCTTTACAACGAATTTATGCACGGTTTCGTCGTAATACGAGAGACGCTGTGCCGGAAGATCGAACGTCACTGTGGTCGATTGGCCAGGCTCCAGGGTGATTCGTTGGAAGGCGGCCAGCTTCACGACAGGCTGAGGCAGATCGCTGCCGACAAGGTGTGTGTAGAGCTGTGGCACATCGTCGCCAGCGACGCCGCCCGAGTTGCGTATGGCGACGCTAACGGACACGTTGCCGTTTCCGGCGATCTTGGGCGACGAAAGCTTGAGGCGGCCGTATGTGAACGTCGTGTAGCTCAGACCGTGGCCGAACGCGAAAAGCGGAGGATGCTTCAAGTACATGTACGTGAAGCCTTTGGAAATATCATATTCATCCTGCGGCGGCACCTGGTCGTCGGACGCGTAAACCGTGAGCGGCATTCGTCCCGCCGGATTCACCTTGCCAAAGATAACGTCCGCAATGGCATTCCCCTCTTCCTCTCCGCCCCACCAAGCCTCGACGACAGCAGCGGCTTTGCGTGCGATATCCGGTATCGCCAGCGGGCCTGCGTTCATCTCCACCACAATTGTCTTTGGATTGGCCTGGATAACGGCGTTCACAAGATCCTCCTGCCCGGAGGGAAGGCGCAACGACCGGCGATCATTGCCTTCCGCCTCGTTGGCAAGCGTCGTCCCGACAAACACTATCGCAACGTCCGCATTTTTCGCGGCATCGACCGCCTGCTGGATATCGGCAGCCGGGTCGCGCGGCGGCGAACCCAGTTTGGGTGCGGAGATGCGATCTCCTTGCGCGAAGACAACGCTCGTGCCTGGAGCGACGTGGCTTTGAATGCCGGCAAGCGGCAATACCGGGGTGACGTACTGTCCAAAGTAGCTGCCAGGCTGAAACGCGACAGCATGCTCCCCAATGACGGCGACGGATTTTGTCTTTGCAGGGTCGAGAGGCAGGATGCCGTGGTTGGTGAGCAGGACTATCGACTGCTGCGCAACCTTTAGCGCAAGTTGACGGTGCTGGTCGCTACCGACGACGCTCATGGGGATACTGCTGTAGGGAACGGCTGTGAACGGGTCGAAGTCTCCCACACGAAAGCGAACGCGCAGAACCCTGGTCACCGCATCGTCCAGCCGGCTTTCGGGAATGAGCCCCTCTTTGACAGCGGCTGGAATGTACTGCGCAAACTCCTTGTCCGAAAAATCGCACCCGGCGTCAACCGATGCGGCCACCGCCTGCTCTGGCGTCACCTGTTGCGCACGGTCGTTGACCATGTTTCCGACACCGCCAAGATCGGACACCACAAAACCTTGAAATCCCCACTCGTCCTTAAGAATATCGGTGAGCAAGAGCTTGTTCACCGCGTTATGCACGCCATTTATGGCGTTGTACGATGCCATGATCGACTGCGCATGGCCTTCGACGATGCAGTCTCGAAAATGCGGAAGCCAGTATTCGTGCAACATGCGCTCGCTGACGGTGGCAGACAGGCTCGTCCGCCCATCTTCGACATTGTTCACAGCGTAGTGCTTGAGCGTCGCGGCTAGCTTCAGGTATTTTGGGTCGTCGCCCTGGAGGCCGTCGACATAGGCGACACCAATCCGCCCGGTAAGATACGGGTCCTCGCCGAAACACTCGTTGATACGGCCCCAATAGGGGTTGCGGCTGATATTTATCACCGGGGCGCGGTAGATCAGCCCCATGTGCTCGCCGGGAGCATTGGGATCGATATGCCAGCCATTGTAGATTGCGCGCGCCTCATCGGAAATCGCAGCAGCCTCGTCATGCACAAGGGACGGGTTCCATGTGGCGGCAGCCGCAATGGATATTGGAAAGTCTGTGGTGGGCCGGTTCCACCACACACCGTGAAGACACTGGTTCCAACCGTCGGCGCGTATTCCGTACGTTTGATCATAATCGCCGACATGGTTGAGGAGGTTTGCCTTTTCCTCGACGGTGAGCCGTCCGAGAAGGTCTGCAACGCGGACGTCGACAGGCTTTGTGATGTCCAGGTACAGCGGATGCGTCGCCGCAATCGGCGCGGTGGCCGGAGTCAGTTCGGCGTTTGGTGCCGGAAGTGCCGCCTGAGGTAGCCATATCGGCACTGAGGCGAGGATCATGACAAGTAACTTTCTGGTTGTTCGCATATCAAAAGTTCGTTTTCTGCCACGTTCTACAACTTTGGGTTCTGCCCGGCCAAAATTGCGGCTCGCCATTGTGCGGCACGGGCTTGATAGGCTGCTTGCGTGTTGTTTGTTCCGTGGTGATCGGAAAAGGGCAATATCACCGCTTCTTTGGCACCGGCCAGTTGGTTCACCATGGCGAAGTCGCCGGACGGCACGCTGGTTTGATCGACGAGGCCGATACCGATCAAAGCGGGCACGTGAACCATTGACGCGAAATTCACGGTGTCGTAATACCGGCTTGCCTGCCTAAGCGCATCACGGTTCTGGGCAGTGGCAACTTTTATCCAGTAGGGCCAAGGAACCGCGCGCCCCGCAACGTCGGCCGTCTGATCGCAGCAGGCGGGAACGAGCGCCATCACCGCTGTGATTCGCGGCATGAGGGCGGTGAGGGCAACGGCTTGAAAGCCGCCTTGGCTTGTTCCAGCAGCCACCAACGTTTTCCCGTTCCAGTCGGGCCGCGTTGTGACGTACTGCGCGGCGCGGACACAGCCAAGCAGCATTTTCAAGAAGTAGCTGGTGTCCCGATCGGCATTGCCGATTGTGGCATAGTCTTTCAGCGTGCTGGCGGCGGCCGTGGCATAAAACGAGTCGGGTTGGTTAAGGGGCAGATCGTGCGCCATGACGTCAATTGCAAGCCAGCCTTGTGCCGCAGGCCCGGTGACGCTCTCTTTTTTCAGGCCGTACACCCCCGCATACTGCAAGATGACAATGGCGGGAAATTGGCCGTCGCGGGCCGGTCGCGCAAGTTGCAGATGGATCTTAGCACCGCCGACATTGTCCATCGTCACCGTCTCGTAGTCGACTCCAGCTCTGCCGCTATCGCTTTTCTCAATGACGGGACTTGCGGGCACGGCTGCGAGATCCGCGAGTTGTTTGGCCCAGAAAGCATCAAAATCCGCTGGCCGAGGCATCGACGGCTGGATTCTCTCCGGCGCAACCACAGCGCCGCCATTGGCAGCGAGCGGCTTTGGCTGTCCAGCCAGCGGCGACGGCGCGGTCACAACGAGAAGATAAGCGAGAGGAGCTGTTTGCGATGTCGTCACCTGAGCCGATCCCGACGACAGGTCGATGTCACCCTGCGCAATGACGTCACCGCCTCCCTTCTTAACCACATAATGCGCCGAGCGCACTTGGGACGCGTTATCGCCTGTGACAGAGACGTTCCAGACAATCGGCTCGGTTGCAGCATAGACGCCGTTCGCATGAGAGGGCGCAATCCGAATTTGCTGCGCAAGCGCCAACGAGGGCACAAATGCGCCGCATAAAAGCGCGACAACCAGCAATTTCAGGGTTCTTGACATTTAATTACCTTGGCACAACGGCCAGCGTGTCGGCAACGGCGAGAAGGAAGCTGTCGATGCGCCCAAATGGCCTGAGATTAGTCACGGAAGATACGCACCATAACCGCGCAGCTTGTCGCGAATTGCGGCGACGTCAACAGCGTGAACGTTGTGACCGCTCGCCTTGGCGGCAAGCGCCGCTGCCAAGCCAGCCGCCTCCCCCGTGGCGAGACAGGCAGGCATGATGCGGACACTGCTCTGGACTATCTGTTCGCAGGAGATCGACCGCCCCGCAACAATGACGTTCTTTAGTGATTTCGGCGTGAGGCAGCGGTAAGGGATACCGTGCGACTCGCCTTTGGCATAGCGGAACGTGGTTGCCTCCCACTTATCGTTTTGGTCGGTCCGGCGCACCATTGCGTCTTTCGCCCAGTGGACGTCTATAAAATAGCTGTTCCGGCAGATTTCGTCATCGAACTTGCGCCGATCCAGATAGTCGCCCATAGTCAGCATGTAATCGCCGACAATACGGCGCGTTTCGCGTACGCCGATCTGCGAACCAGTGGACACCAAGAACGCGTTCGCAAAAGCGCGCGGACAATATTCCGCAAGCGCATCGCGAAACTGAGCCGCGATCTTGCGGCCCTTCATAAGGCCGCGCGAAACAGACTGCGGATCGGTGTTATCGACGTCCCACACATGACCGGCGTTGAACCCAACGGTACCTGGGCCGATAAAATTCTGACAGCAGTGGGTGTCGGGGATGTCGGGATACTTTTCGGATGCGGCAATGTCATAGATCGGACTGTTCGGGTTGGCATTGTGCAGATTAGGGCCGTACAAGTAGGCGAAATCATCGACATTGCTGAGAACAAAGCAGTGTGTGGCCGGCATCAGCTTTTCGCCATGCTCGTCGCCCTTCTGGCACTCGCCACCCGCCCATGCCGTAAGGTCGGCGTCCCCCGTGCAATCGACAAACACCTTGGCCCGCCAAGCCTGCATCCCAGCCTTGCTGGCCGTTACAACCGCACACACGGTACCGTCGTCATCCGTTTCAACCTCGCACAACAATGTCTGAAATTGCACGATCACGCCGAACTCGGTGACGAGGTCGTCATAGACCCGCTTCAGATGCTCGGCATTGATGGGCACCCAGTCCATGTCCGAATCCTTGACGTGCGGCGTTCCCTTCTTGCCCTCATTGAACACTCTCTCGGCAAGCCCGCCATAGATGATCCGTTCTTTGTCCGAGAAGGGGCTCCAAGCTGGCACCAGAGCACATGTCGCGCTGCCACCGAGCATGCCCGACGACTCGATGAGGAGGGTTCTAGCGCCCTCACGGGCAGAAGCGGCGGCAGCGGCACAGCCGGCTGGGCCACCCCCGGCAACGATGACGTCCCATGTATCGTCAAATGGGATCTCTCTCGATCGAGTTTTGTAGGCAGACATATTGTTATCCCATGCGCGTGCCAAGGCCCCGCCACATGCGCATTGAAATTTGCTCGTTGCACAAAACCATGATAGATAGAGATTGTTTGCGCAACCGTTTTGAAATGCGCGATCAGCAGGTCTTTTTCCTTTTCCATTTGTTGGGCCTCGCGCATGAGGTGATCGGCGAATGACGTGTTTGCAAAAGCGGAGCGGCGGCGGACGATCAACCTCATTACCCACAAAGCGGGGCCTTTCTCCCCTACGCGGAGAGACAATTAAGAACCCCTCTTACACCGCAAGGAGAGACTTGGGAAAGGAGAAAACGGCGGCGGGTTGTGGAGTCATGCGGGCGTTACGGTGTAACATCCCGCAAAACATACGCGTTGAAATTTGCCCCTTGCGTAAAATCCTGATAGATAGTGACTGTTTGCGCAACCGCTTTGAAATGCGCGATCACGAAGTCGTTTTCCTTTTGTTGGTAGGTCTTTGAGTTGACGTCGCTAAAATCGGGCGTGTTGCCAAATCGCACGATGCGGTCGCCGTCTCCGCTGCGGTCGTCGAGCGCAAACAACTGAGCTTCATACGAATGGCCGGGAACGAGCCCGCCCAAAGTCACCAATCGCGGATTTGGTCCGTCCCATGCAAACG
>Ga0255356_1000845_pt1 | contig 20112 bp, 17 predicted proteins | sample HBST100metaG_FD_189944 | JGI IMG/M metagenome (GOLD analysis project Ga0255356, IMG submission 189944) | Peat soil microbial communities from Stordalen Mire, Sweden - H.B.S.T100 | ecosystem: Environmental > Terrestrial > Soil > Wetlands > Peat | place: Sweden: Norrbotten County, Stordalen Mire...
AATATTTGTATGAAAGCCTGTATTTGCCAATAAACTCCTGAAATGCCTTGTACTCGTGCGCACGCCAGCCGGGGTAGTTAAAATATTCATCGAACAGAATGACCGTGCCTGGAACAATCCGCTCGTGCAAATGCTCAAAAATGGTGACAGTGCTCGCGTAGATGTCACAATCAACATGAATGAAGGCACATGGCCCCGGATTGGCGGCGAGGAAGCCGGGCAAGGTCTGGTCGAACCAGCCGGCATGCAATGTGACGTTGACAGGCACCTTGGGGAGCTTGCCACGCGCGGTGAACGCGCCGGTTTGCTCCTTGGTGCCGCTCCAATCCTCCGGCAAGCCGCCGAAACTGTCGAACCCGTGCACTTGGCGGGGGGTTTGCGCGGCCAGGTTGCGCACGGACTCCCCCTTGGCGACACCAAACTCCACCACCAGCCCCTCCTTCGGCGCCCGGGAGAAGGCGAATTTCAGCAGCTCGTTACGGTCGGCAAGAACCATCGCCTCCGGCATGTTGGCGATGATGTAATCCACCGCCTCACGCTTGGCATGCAGGCGCAGATCGAGCCAGAGGTCGTTAACGTAGATTGAATGTAAAAGCTTCCGGTAGGCGCGGGCGTAAAAGCCCGAGCGGAAAAAGCCCTTATTGAGAATTGCCATCTGGCCCGTGATCTTTCTGGTTAGTTTGCGGACGGCACACCAGCAAGGCGCAACGCCTCTTCCTGCCTTACGGCCAGCTCCGCCTCGTCGAAGGCCCCGACCGTCTCGTGGAACAGCCTGGCCCAGTTCAGCTCCGCGCCCAAACGCAGAAAGACGCTGCCAAGGCCAATGGCCGAACGGTCCATGAGCACGAACTCCCGCGGCGGGCGGACACCGCCGGTGCGCTGCAGGCCGGAATGGACCTTCTCCGCCACCTCCCGGCCGAACTGCGTGCCCGCATCCTCCTGAATCGGGCGTACACGGTCCTGAATCAGCGGTTCATAAAGGAATTTCGCCCAATCGTTGAGGACGTGGATCTGCTCCTCGGTAATGCCCTTGAAGCCCCAGATGTCGTAGGCATGGCAGGCGCGGCCAAAATCGTCGTCGCGCACGGCGGCGTAGAGTTCCAGCACCCCGCCGACGAACTTTGCCGGGAAAACGCGGATGGAGCCGTAATCCAACAGGTTCAGCCCGCCGGCCTCACTCACTTGGTAATTGCCCAAATGCGGGTCGCCATGAATAATGCCGTAACGGTAGAACGGAATGTACCAGGCGCGGAACAGGGCGGTGGCAAGCGCGTTGCGCTGCTCCAGCGAAGGGTTGCCCTCCAGCCATGTCTTCAGCCCCACCCCCTTCAGCCAGGTCATGGTGAGCAGCCGGTGCGTGGTGTATTCCGGCACCGGTTGGGGCACATTTACATCCGGCACACCGTCGAGGATCTGGCCGTAGAGACGCATCTGCGCGGCCTCGCGCTGGTAGTCCAGCTCCTCGCGCAGGCGCTCGGCCAACTCCACGTAGATGTCGTCTTGGATGATTGCGTTATCCATACGCTTGTACAGCGCCATGGCGAGCTTCACCTGACGCAGATCGGCCTCGATAACGTTCGGCATATCCGGGTATTGCAGCTTCACCGCCACGTCCCGGCCATCCGGCAGCGTGGCGCGGTGCACCTGCCCCAGGCTCGCCGCCGCCAACGCCTCGCGGTTGAAGGATTTGAACTTGCTCTCCCAATCCGCCCCCAGCTCGCCCGCCATGCGGCGGCGCACGAAGGCCCAGCCCATGGGCGGCGCGTTGGCCTGCAACTCCGCCAACTGGGCGGCGTATTCCGGCGGCAGGGCGTCCGGCACGGTGGAGAGGAACTGCGCGACCTTCATCATCGGGCCCTTGAGGCTGCCCAACACCGCCTTCAGATCCTCAGCGTGGCGGACCTTGTCAGTCTTGATGCCCAGGAAACGTTCGCCGGTGATGCGCGCCGCGATGCCGCCGACGGCACCGGAGGTACGCACCATGCGGCGCATTTCGCCAAACAGGCTACTGCCTTCACGCTCAGCCATTACGCGGCCAGCTCGTCAATGAAACCCGAGATTACATCCAACCCTTTATTCCAGAATTGCGGATCGGCGGCGTCCAGCCCGAACGGAGCTAACAGCTCTTTATGCCGCTTGGTGCCCCCGGCGGAGAGCATGTCCTTGTACTTCGCCACAAAGCCGGGCTTATCCGCGCTTTCCTGATAGACGGCGTAGAGCGCGTTCACCAAGCAATCGCCGAAGGCGTAGGCGTACACGTAGAACGGTGAGTGGATGAAATGCGGCACATAGGCCCAAAACAGCCGGTATTCCTCGGCGAAGTTGAAGACCGGGCCTAAGCTCTCCGTCTGCACTTCCAGCCAGATCTCACCTATGCGCTCGGGCAGCAGCTCACCCTGGCGGCGCTCCTCATGCACCTTCTTCTCGAACTGGTAGAAGGCAATCTGCCGCACCACCGTGTTCAGCATGTCCTCCACCTTGCCCGCCAGCATGATGCGGCGGCGCTGCGGGTCGGTCTCGGCCGCCAGCAGGGAGCGGAAGGTGAGCATCTCGCCGAACACGCTCGCCGTCTCGGCCAGCGTGAGCGGGGTGCCGGCCATGAGATAACCCTGCTTCGCCGCCAGCACCTGATGCGCGCCATGACCCAGCTCATGCGCCAGTGTCATCACATCCCGCGTGCGGCCATGGAAGTTCATCAGCACGTAAGGGTGTACGGAAGGCACGGTGGAATGGGCAAAAGCGCCACCGGACTTGCCGGGGCGGGGGGCGGCGTCGATCCAGTTCTTCTCGAAGAAGGGCTGGATGGTGGCGGCAAGCTCGGGGCTGAACGCGCCGTATGCGCTGAGCACGGTCTCCTTGGCCTCGGGCCAGGAAATGGCGCGGTCGTCATCGCCCGGCAGCGGGGCATTGCGGTCCCAGTATTCCAGCTTCTCCAGACCCAGCCACTTGGCTTTCATGCCATAATAGCGGTGCGCGAGCCGAGTGTAGGAGGCTTTCACCGCCGTTACCAGCGCGTCCACCACCTCGTCCTCAACCATGTTTGAGCGGTTGCGGAAGGAGGTCGGGGCCGGGTAGTGGCGCCAGTTGTCGTCGATCTCCTTGTCCTTGGCGAGGGTGTTGGTGATGAGGGAGAACATCTTCTCATGCCGCCCCATCGCCTCGCCCACCGCCTTGCCGGCGGCCTTGCGCAGGCTACGGTCGGGGTCGGAAAGCTTGTTCAGCGCGGCGGAGAGGGTGAGCTCCTCGCCGCGCACGGTCAGGCGCATGGCGGCGGTGGTCTCGTCGAACAGACGGCTCCAGGCGGCATGGCCGGTGACGTCTTTCTCCATCAGCAGCGTCTCGACTTCATCCGAGAGCTGATGCGGCAGGAACACCCGCAGATCGCGGAACCAGGAGGTGTAGCGGGCCAAAGCGGGGTCTTGCAGCTTTTCGGCCAGTTCGGGCTCACCGATGCGGTTCAGCTCCAGCGTGAAAAACAAAGTATGCGTGCTGATCGCCGTGACGCGCTCAGAGATGGTCTGGTAGAATTTGCCATTGGCGGGATTGTCGGAATCCGCCGCGAAGAGAAGCTGCGCGTAGGAGGAAGCGCGGCCCATCGTCTCATGCAAACTTTCATATTCGGCCAAAGCCCCAGCCAGTTCTGCGCCGGACATTGCCGCCAATTGCCCCTGGTAGCGGGCGGCGAAAGCCTGCGCGCCTTCCTGAGCGGCGGCGAGGTCGGCCCCAATGCGCGCATCCTGCGGCCCGGCGTAGAGATCATTCAGATTCCAGTCGGGCAGCGCCGCAGCGCCGCCTGATAAACCTTCGGGGTGCCGCGCCAGTCTGGTCTCGATCATGAAAAATCCGCTCCTTCGATCCTGCTTACAGATTTAGGCTTAACGGCGCGGAGGTCAAACTTCGTCCGCAGCCGGTGTGAGCGTTGGAATTATCATACCAATCCCCTTATGCATGTGTGGAACCAGGAGCCTGCATGTCCTCACCCTCTCTGCGCCGGGATGCCGGCGCTACCGGCCTGTTGTTTGCCAGCATCGGAGGCATGGTCGGCTCCGGCTGGCTGTTCGGCGCGCTGAACGCGGCGAAGATTGCCGGACCTGCCTCGCTCATCTCCTGGGCTATCGGTGGTGTGGCGGTGCTGCTGCTGGCCTTCGTGTATGCCGAGCTGTCTACCATGTTTCCCCGGCCGGGGGCGGTAATCATCTTTCCGCAACTTTGCTTCGGCGGCTTAGCGGCGGAGATCATGAGCTGGGTTAACTTCCTGGCCTATGTCGCCGTGTCGCCGGTGGAGGCTGTTGCCGTGGTCTCCTACGCGGATAATTTTATCCCGGGGCTCGTGGGGCGGACGGGTATGCTGACGGAGACAGGGCTAATAGCGGCGGCTGCGCTGATGGCACTGTTCCTCGTCATCAACCTCTTCGCCATCCGGCTCGTGCTGGCGGTGAACAATGTCATTACGTGGTGGAAGCTGGCTGTGCCGGCCCTCACGGTCGTCGCGCTCATCACGGTACATTTCCGCGCCGCCAACCTCACCGAGTTCGGCTTCGCCCCCAGCGGGGCAGGGGGCGTCCTGGAAGCCGTCTCTGGCTCGGGCATTGTGTTCACCTATCTCGGCTTCCGCCAGGCCATCGAACTCGCGGGCGAATCCGCCAATCCGCACCGCACGCTGCCCTTGGCCATTCTAGGCTCAGTACTGTTCTGCATGGTGTTGTATCTGGGGCTGCAACTGGCGTTCATCGGCGCGCTCAGCCCGGAGAATCTGGCGCAAGGCTGGGCGGGGGTAAAATTCCCCGGCATTTCAGGCCCGTTTGCCGGGCTGGCGGGCATACTCGGCCTGCCCTGGCTCGCCGCCGCTTTATATGCCGATGCCGCGATCTCGCCCGGCGGCACGGGGATCATCTACAACACCACGGCCGCGCGGGTGATTTATGCCTCTGCGGAGGCAGGGTTTCTGCCGCGCGCTCTGGCCACGCTTTCGTCTTCTGGCGTGCCGCTGAGGAGCCTGGGGCTGGCCTTTGCCGCCGGGTTGCTCTTTCTGCTGCCCCTGCCCTCCTGGCGGCTGCTGGTCACGTATATCTCGTCCATTGGCATCCTTGCCTACGGCACGGGGCCGGTGGTGCTGTACTGCTTCCGCCGGACGCTGCCTGAGCAGAATTTTCCGCGCCCCTTCCGGCTCAGCTTTGCCGGGATGGTGACACCCGCCGCGTTCATCGTGAGCAATCTGGTGGTGTTCTGGGCCGGGGCAGATGTGGCGGACCATCTGTTCGGCGGGTTGGGCGCCGCGTTTCTCGCGTATGCCGCCTGGCAACTCTGCACGCGGCGGACATTGGCGCATCTGGCTTGGCGCGGGGCAGCGTGGATGCTGCCCTATTTCGCCGGGCTATGGTTCATCACTTGGCTGGGGCCACTACACGGCAAGCACCTGCTGGGCAATGCGAGCGGCGCGTTCGCCGTCGCACTGCTCAGCCTTGGCATTCTGGCGCTGGCCCGCGCCTGCGCCATGCCCGACCCGGCCATGGCGAAAGCGCGCTACGGCCACGCCGGCTGACTACATGCCGATGGCGCGGCGGTAGACGTCCAGCAAGGTTTCCTGCTCCTCGACCTCCGCCGGCTCCTGCTTGCGGATGCGGATGAGCTGGCGGATCACCTTCACGTCGAACCCAGCGGATTTCGCCTCGGAATAGATGTCCTTGATGTCGTTGCCGAGCGCCTTGCGCTCTTCTTCCAGCCGTTCAATGCGCTCGATAATGCTGCGCAGCCGCTCGCCCGCGATGTTGGTCGGCTTCTCTTCGGTGATGTCCTGCGACATGTCTCGCTCTCCTGCGTTGCGACGGGTGGGCGGGGATAGAGCCTGCGCTGGCCCGCCGTCAATGCCCAGCCCTCGCGGCGTCGGCCTTGCCCATGCGGGAAGTCCTGCCCATACAAGGTAGATATGGAGGATGATAACGCCCGCTTTCTGCGCCGCGTGTTTGGCGCGGCGATTGCCGCTGCTGATCCCGCCTTGTGTGTGCCCCCCAGCCTGCCCAGGCCGGGGCCTGGGCGCAACATCGTTATCGGCGCTGGCAAGGCCGCCGCCGCGATGGCCGCCGCGGTGGAAACCGCCTGGGCGGGGCAAGATTTCGAGGGCGTTGTCGTCACACGCTACGGCCATGCGGTACCGACGCAAAAAATCCGCGTACTGGAAGCCGCGCATCCGGTGCCTGACGCGGCGAGCGAGGCCGCCGCGCGGGAAATTTTAGCCACCGTGCGGGGATTGAACCCGGAGGACCAAGTGATCGCGCTAATCTCCGGCGGGGCCTCCGCCCTGCTGGCCCTGCCCGCGCCGGGGCTGACCCTTGAAGACAAGATATTCATCAATAAGGCGCTGCTCGCTTCCGGGGCGCCCATCTCGACGATGAACCGCATCCGCAAGGCGCTCTCCGGCATCAAGGGCGGCAAGCTCGCCGCCGCCTGCGCGCCCGCGAGACTGGTGACGCTGGCAATTTCCGACGTGCCGAGGGATGATCCGGCAGTCATCGGCTCCGGTCCCACCTGGGCGGAAGGCGCAGATTACCGGCTTATCGCCACGCCGCGCATGGCGCTGGACGCCGCCGCGCGAGACGCGGGCATAGCGGTGGAGATTCTTGGCGACGCGCTGGAGGGTGAAGCAGCGGCGCTGGGGCGCGATCAGGCGACGCTGGCCTTGCGGACCAAGGGGCCGAAGCTGCTGCTCTCCGGCGGCGAGACGACCGTGACCATCAGCGGACAAAAGCCCGGGCGCGGCGGACGCAACACGGAGTTCCTGCTCAGCCTCGCGCTGGCGCTGAACGGAGCGCCAAACGTATGGGCGCTGGCGGGGGATTCAGACGGCATTGACGGCACGGAGGATGCGGCGGGGGCGATAATAACCCCGGACACGCTGGCCCGCGCCCAGGCGCTGGGGCTGGATGCGGCGGCATATCTGGCGGCGCATGACAGTTACAGTTTCTTCTCCGCCTTGGGCGATCTCATCATTACCGGGCCGACCTTAACGAATGTGAACGACATTCGCGCCATACTGGTGACATGAGGATTCCATGACAGAACGTATGCGCCGCCACCGCCGGACCAAGATCATCGCCACGCTGGGGCCGGCGAGCTCCACGCCGGAGATGATCCTTCAGCTCTTCCAGGCCGGGGCGGATATGTTCCGGCTGAACTTCTCCCACGGCGCGCATGCGGACCATGCGGCGCGGATCGAGATGATCCGTGCCGTGGAGCGGAAAACGGGGCGCCCGATCGGTATCCTCGCCGATGTTCAGGGGCCGAAGCTGCGGGTCGGCACGTTCCAGTCCGGCCGCGTGCAATTGCAGGCCGGGCAGACATTCACGCTGGACATGAACTCGGCCCCCGGCGACACAAGGCGCGTCTGCCTGCCGCACCCGGAGATCATGACCGCTGCCGAGATCGGCATGACGCTGCTGCTGGATGACGGCAAGCTGCGCCTGCGGGTGCTGCGCAAGCGCGAGGATCAGCTGCTCACGGAAATCCTGAATGGCGGCATGCTCTCCGACCGCAAGGGCGTGAACATCCCCGACGTGGTGCTGCCGATCCCGGCACTGACGGAGAAGGACCGGGCGGATCTGGCGTTCGTGCTGCCGCTCGGTATCGATTATATCGGCCTTTCCTTCGTGCAGCGGCCTGAGGATGTGGCCGAGGCGAAAGCGCTGGCCGCTGGGCGGGCCGCCGTGATGGCGAAACTGGAGAAACCGCAGGCGCTGGATAATCTCGACGCCATTCTTGATCTTGCCGATGCGGTGATGGTGGCGCGCGGCGACCTTGGCGTGGAGCTTCCGCCGGAAGAGGTGCCGATCGCGCAAAAACGCATCATCCGCGCCGCCCAGCAGCGCGGCAAGCCTGTGGTTGTGGCCACACAGATGCTGGAGAGCATGATCTCCGCCCCCGCCCCCACCCGGGCAGAAGCCTCTGACGTGGCGACCGCCGTGTTCGACGGCGCGGACGCCGTGATGCTCTCGGCCGAAAGTGCCGCCGGACAATACCCGCGCGAGGCGGTGAACATGATGGACCGCATCATCACGCGCGTGGAACGGGACGAGGATTGGCGGCGGGAGATTGACGCCAAGCGCCCGGCCCCGGAGAAATCCTCGCCCGACGCCATCGCCGCCGCCGCCGTGCAGGTGGCACATACCATCGGCGCGCAGGCCATTGTGGCGCTGACCGAGTCGGGCGCCACAGCGCTGCGCGTGGCTCGGGAGAAACCGGACTGCCCGGTGCTGGGGCTGACGGCGAATATAGGCGTGGCGCGAAGGCTGGCGGCGGTATGGGGGGTGCATGCCGTGCAGGCGGAGGCCGTCCACTCTATGACCCAAGCAATTGAAAACGCCAAGAAAACAGCCCGGGTAGAGGGCTTCGCCGTGAAGGGCGATGAGATTGTGGTGGTGGCGGGCGTGCCGTTCGGCCAGACGGGCACAACCAACGCCCTGCGCGTCACCCGGCTGTAAACTGTTACACCGGACTTTTACCCACCCGCTTCAAATGTTTTATTATTAAGCCTTTGTGCTTATTCTTTATAGAAATCTTCGCCTTGGCGGCAGGATATTTTGCTTGTATTAATGGGGCCAATTCACGCTTCCGTTAGAATGAGGATCCACCGTTGCAGATACAGGGCTCGGCCATGGCACGCGGCAAAATTATTTTGAGCATCGGCGCGGCCGCTTTGGCCCTCGTCAGCTGCACTCACCCCGCCCCCAAAGTGGCCTCCGCGCCGCAGGCGGTAGTGGTTGGGCATGTTTACACTGTCGCGGTGGCCGTGCCGCCGCCGGTCTCGCCACGGATTAAATTTACCGCCGGGCAGGAAGAGCAGGTCCAGCAGGCATTCAACGTCATCGGGCTGAAATCCGCGCTGATGGTGGCCGCGCTCTCCTGCAGCCAGCAGGACAAATATGACGCCTTCATGACCAGCTTCCAGCCGCATGTTCTGGCTGCGCAGCATGTGATGGACGCGTATTTCCGGAAGGCTAGCGGGCCTTACAGCGGACAGAAAATGGAAGATGATTTCGTAACCTTGCTGGCGAACAATCAGTCCGTGAGCGGTATTTCCCAAGGGGCGATTTTCTGCCTGAACAACACGGCCGAGTTCAACGCCGTGCTAGCCCTGAAGACCCCGCAAGCGCTGGATAGCTTCGTGACCGATCAGGCGCCGCTCACCTCCGCGCGCGTTGCGAGCGCCGCGTCGGCACAGTAAGCGCCCCCCAAGAATGAAAACGGGCTCGCCTTTATGGCGGGACCGTTTTGCGTCAGGCGGACCTCTGCCGCGGCCAGCGCAGCATAAGCAGAATCAGCGTGATGAAGATGGCCCCCGGCAGAAACCAGAAGGTTGAAAACAGCGGGTACGCGCCTGTGAAGAACCAGAACAACGCCATTACGGCCAACCCGGCGGGGCGATGCCGGGCGGCGTATTCCGCCAGCACAAAGGCCAGCGCTGGAAGATCGTAGATATAAGCATAGGGCGTTGCGAGCATAATCAGGCACAGCATGGCAGCCGTACGGCCCAGCCCGGCCGAGCGCCCTGGCAGCCACAACCGCCAGCACGCGAATGCGGCGCAGATGCAGGCCAGCGCCTGAAATATGGCCGCCGCATGGGCCGATGCCCCGAGACTGCGGCACAACATGAACACCGTTATCATGGTGTACTCAAAAGCCGACGGCCATGGTGCTGCGAGCAGGCTCTGCGCGCCGGAGACATGATGTGGGAAAAACACACTCCAAACATCAAGGCCAAATATTAGGCCGGACAGCAGGCACAGCACGCCTACCGTTGCCGCCGCCGCCGCAAAAGCCCTCCAGTTGCGCGCGGCGAGAAAACAGACGGGCAGCAGCAGGCCAAACTGGGGCTTGATGATGACGCAGCCCGCCGCAATGCCGGCGATAACCGGCTGCGCTTCCGCCAGCCCCAGGCTGAGCAGCAACGCGGCGGAAACGAACAGCCCCGTCTGCCCCATGACTATGCAATAGAGCGTCGGGACCGAGACCAGCCCCATGATGATTGCACCAAGCCGGAAGCTCAAACCGTAAGTGACAGCGATAAGGCTGAACAGGCCGGCGAAGACCCAGGCAATATAGCCCGGCAGGGGGGGCACCAAAGAAAACGGTGTGCTCAGCAGTAGAAATGGCGGCGGGTAAGGCAGGTAATCCGCCGGGAGGTGATGCAGAACCGCCATCGCATCCAGCCGGAACGAGGCAAAATCGCCCGGCACGGTGCCTCTGCCATCATTTCCCCGGCGGCGTAGAACCGCCAAATCGAACATGATGGCCAGCAGATTGCTGACCACGATGAGAGCGATGCAAAAAACCCGGATGACGCTGCGCAGCCGTATCGTCATTCGACCGCTTCCTGAAAGCGCAGGCATTAGCTCTTCAGGCTTTGAGTGCATCACACCCTGAATATCGATTCTGTTCGGTATCTGCGGAACGCACTGCCGTCGCGCCGTATGGCCACGCCAGTATCAAAATCGCGATCATGAAGAGCGCTCCGGTCGAGATGAAAAACACGGAAATGATTGCATAAAGGCATGTGAAGGCGAAGAGCAGCGCAAGCGCCCAAAGCGCCTGCGGTCGCGCCCATGAACCAAAGGCGAGAGCAGCAAGGGCGAAGCCCAGGCATGGTATGTCGTAAATATAGGCGTAAGGCGTTGTCAACGCGATTAGGCAGAGCGTCGGTGCTAAGCGCTCCAGCGGAGCAATATCAAGCCGCCAGAGGCGCCAGCACGCAAAACAGGCAGAGATACTGACCAGAAGTTGCGCCGCACCGGCAATATGAAGGCTCGCATACAGACTGCGCAACATGATAAACGGGGTGATCATCGTAAGTTGGAATTCAGCCCGCCAGGGCTGCAGCAGCATATTCTGAGCATCGGCAATATGCCTCATCTCAAAGGACTGCCATACCTCCTTGCCGAAGCACAGCGTCGCCAACAGGGACAGCACCGCGACAGTGAGCGCCGCAGCCCCCATCGCCCGCCAATTGCGGGATGCCAGAAAGCATACCGGCAGCAAAATGCCGAATTGCGGTTTGATGATCAGCGCGCCCGCGGCGATGCCCGCGAGGATGGGACGGGATTTTGCCAGCCCGAGTGCCGCAACAAGAAAAGCCGAGACAAGAATTCCGCTCTGCCCCATTAAGGCGGCGAATAAATTTGGCGGCGCCAGAAGCCCCAAGCCTATCTGCGGCCAGGTAAGACCGGAAATCTTGGCGGCCAGCACCAGGCAAATGCTGGAGACTGCAATCCATGCAATGTATCCCGGCACCGGAGGCAGCAGGGACACCGGCGTGGTGAACAGCAAAAAAGGCGGCGGGTAGAGGAGCGGAGACACCGGCACGATATGCGCATGGATGCGGGCCGCCAAGATGGCATTGCCCCGAAACGTCAGGAAATCACCCGGGGCGGCCCCGCCATAGCGCGCAACCGAGGCCAGATGAGCGTGCCAATCGAAAACGACGGCAAGTAATAGCGACAGCAAAATAATGGGATAGCAGATCAAGCGCTGGACATCAGACCGTGAAACCACTAGCTAAAACGCCGCCTCGGCGAAAATCCTGGTTACATCACCCCCCCACGCGCCATGATACCTTGCCAGCCAGTGCTCTGCCTGGGTGGGAGCACCGTTGGCGATTTCCTGTAGCGGGCGGAGATAGGTTCGCTCATCTTCTCCGGCGGCGTTCCTGCGCGCCCGGTTCTTCAGCCCCTCGGTGGCGATGGCCAGAACCTCCCGCGCCAAGTCGCGTAGCGTGCCGGAGCCATATTTTGTGTTGATGCCCGTGACGGGAACGGCAGAGCGCAGGGCCAGGATGTCCTCATAGCTCAGCGGGCGCACCAGCGCGGCGGCGGCGGCAAGTGCCGCGGCGTCGTAGAAAATCCCCGTCCAGAGGGCGGATTGCGCCAGCATCATCTCCGGATGACCGGAATCGGCGCCGCGTGTCTCAATGTATTTTTTCAGCCTCACATCCGGGAAGGCGGTAGTGCTGTGATCGGCAAAATCGCCCAGCGTGGCGCGCTCGCCGGGCATAACGGCCAGCTTCCCGGCCAGGAAGTCCCGGAAGGACGCACCGGCGGCGTCGTGATACACGCCGTCCCGGTAAACGAAATACATCGGTACATCGAGCAGCCAGTCAGCATATGCCTCGAAGCCGAAGCCCTCCGCGAAGATGCAGGCGGGAATGCCGGAGCGGGCGTTGTCCGTGTCCGTCCAGACCTGGGCGCGGTTAGAGAGTAGCCCGTTTGGCTTGCCCTCATAGAAGGGGGAGTTGGCGAAGAGGGCCGTAGCCAAAGGCTGCAAGGCCGAGCCGACGCGCATCTTCCGCACCATGTCGGCCTCGGAGCAGAAATCTAGATTCACCTGCACGGTGCAGGTGCGGAACATCATGTCTAGCCCGCGCGTGCCGACTTTCGGCATGTATTCGCGCATGATTTTATACCGCCCCTTGGGCATCATCGGCATGTCTGCCCGCGCTGCGAAGGGGTGGAAGCCGAGCGGGGCGAAGCCCAGGCCGAGGCCGGGCGTGACGGCATGCAGGCGGGCGATATGCGTATCCAGCTCCGCCTTGGTGGCGTGCAAATCGGCCAGCGTGCCGCCGGAAAGCTCAAACTGCCCGCCAGGCTCCAGCGAAAGCGAAGCCCCTCCGCTACCCTTCAGGCCGATTGTGTTGCCGTTATCGAGGATGGGAACAAGATTTTCCCGCGTCTCGATGGCATGCAGCAGATCCGCGATGCCGCCTGGCTCGTCATAGGATGGCGGAGCGAAACTGCCAGTGCGGAAGCCGAATGCCTCATGCTCCGTGCCAATGGTGAAGCTGGAGGCGGGCTTACAACCGGCTTCGAGATAAGCCGCGAGGTCCCGGGTATGCTCTATGATCGTGGAATCTGTGTCCCCGGGATTCGACAAGTTCTACTTCCTCTTCATGGCTGCGCCGCCAGCAGCAGCGTCAGCCCGGCAATGGCGGCGGTCTCGGCCCGCAGAATGCGGCGCCCCAGGGACACGCGAGTAACAAGGGGCTGGCGACCGATAGCTTCAAGTTCCGCATCGGTAAAGCCGCCCTCAGGCCCAACCATAAGCGCGGATGGCCCGGAGGCGGGACCGAGCAATGCGGCGGTGCGGCGTTCATCGGCGATGAAGAGCGGGCGGACGGGCCAATCGGCCATGAGCTTGCCCAGTTGCAACGGAGCGCGGATTTCCGGCACCTGCAAGCGCTCGCATTGTTCAGCGGCCTCAATGGCGATCGCACGCAGGCGATCGAGATTCACATGGTCGGCCTGGGTGCGGGCGGTGATGATGGGCTGGATGACTGAAACGCCCAGCTCGGTTGCTTTTTCCACCACCATGTCGGTCTTCTGGCGCTTCAGCAACGCGAAACACAGCCAGCAATCAGGCTCCAGCGCGGCAGGCCGGGTTTGCTCCCCCACGCTCAACGTGACCGATTTACGGGAGAGTTTCGTGACATGCGCGCGCCACTCACCGCTCACACCGTCAAAAACACGTAAGCTGTCGCCCTCGGCGAGCCGCATGACGTTGGCGAGATAATGCGATTGCGCTTCGGGAAGTGGAAATTCAGCCCCTTCGTGCAAGGGTGCTACCGTGAACAGGCGAATTGACGTGATGCTCATGCGGCGCAGAATAGCACCCATGACCGGATTTACCGATATACGCCTCAGTGGCTGGGTGCGGCATTTGCCCCCTACCCTCGTCCCTTATGCGCTGCTGGCGCGCGCCGACCGGCCGATTGGCTCCTGGCTGTTGTTCCTGCCCGGGCTCTGGGCGATCTGCCTGACGGCGCACGGATTCTGGACCGGGCTGGGGTTGGCGCTGCTGTTTGGCCTTGGCTCGGTGGTGATGCGAGGCGCCGGCTGCGTGGTGAATGATTTATGGGACCGCAAGATCGACGCGCAGGTGGAACGCACGCGCGGCCGCCCGCTGGCCTCCGGTGCGGTAACGCCGGTGCAGGCGCTGGTGTTCCTGGCGTTGCTCTGCCTCATCGGGCTGGGGATTTTGCTGCTGCTCAACCCCGTGGCGCGGTGGCTGGGTGTCGGCTCGCTGGTGCTGGTGGCCCTGTACCCTCTGGCCAAGCGCGTGACCTGGTGGCCGCAGATGATGCTGGGCTTCACCTTCGGCTGGGGCGCGCCGATGGGCTACGCCGCCGCTGCCGGGCATCTGGGTTGGCCAGTGGTGCCGCTCTACGCCTCCACCATTTTGTGGATTCTGGGCTATGATACGATCTATGCGCATCAGGACCGTGAGGACGACACGCTGATCGGCATGAAATCCACCGCGCGGTTGTTCGGGGCGCGCACGCGGGAAATGCTCATCGTGTGCTACAGCGCGGTAATTTTACTGCTGCTCCTGACCATGGCGGCCTTTCCTCTGCATGCCTGGGGTTATTGGCTCATGCTCGCGCCGGCGGCGATGCTCGCCTGGCAGGTTATCCGCCTGGATATCGACAACCCGGCACGCTGCCTCGGCTTATTCAAGCTCAACCGTGAGGTGGGGCTGGCCGTGGCCGCCGCGATACTGGCGGGGTGGCTCTAGCCATCCGGCTTGACGGTAAGGGGAAATTGCGAAACAAACTCAAGCATCCGGGGTGCCTGCAATCCGCAGGCTGAGATCATACCCGCTGAACCTGTCTGGGTAATGCCAGCGAAGGGAGCTGAGAATGAGCTTGAATCGTCGTGTCTTTTTATCCGCCGCCGCCGGGGCGCTGGCAGCACCCGCCATAGCATGCGCGCAGAGTCTGCAAAAATTCACCATTATCCTGGACTGGTTCATAAACCCGGACCACGCGCCGTTATTCGCGGCGAAATATGCCGGGGCCTTCGCCCGCGCGGGGTTGGATGTAAGGCTGATCGCCCCCACCGACCCGGATGTGCCGCCGCGCCTGCTCGCCGCCGGCCAGGCGGATGCCTGCCTGAGCTACCAGACGCAGCTTTATCTGCTGGTGGATAAGGGCCTGCCCGTGCGCCGCACCGGCACGCTGATCGACAAGCCGTTGAACACGCTAACCGCGCTGAAAGGCAGCGGCGTGGAAAAGCTCAGCGATTTGAAAGGCAGGAAGATCGGCTATTCGGTGGCTGGGGTGGAGACCGTGCTGATCGGCGAGATGCTGAAATCCGCCGGGCTGACGCTGAATGACGTGACACTTGTGAACGTTAATTTCGCGCTCGTTACCGCGCTGCAATCGCATGAGGTGGACGCGGTCATCGGCACCTACCGTACCTATGAGGATATTCAGCTGGCACAGGCGGGGCTGAACCCGGTGATCTTCCTGCCCGAGGATTACGGTGTGCCGCCGTCGGACGAACTGATCCTGCTTTCCAACACGTCCGGCCTGAACAACCCGGCGCTGCCGAAATTCCTGGGCGCGCTGCGCGAGGGGGTGGACGCGCTACAGGCGGCGCCGGACAAGATGCTGGCCAAGTTCCTGAAAGAGCAGCCCAGCCTGAACGACAGACTGGATATCGCCTCCTGGAACGCCCTGCCCCCGTATTTCGCGCCCGACCCGGCCGCGCTGGATGCGAAGCGCTACACCCTTTACCGCGATTTCCTCGCCAACGCCGGCGTCATCAAACAGAAGCTGCCGCTGGAGAGCTACGCCGTCGAAATCAAAGCCTAAGCCATGGCGCCGCCGGGAGTGGAGATCGGCAATCTCGGCCTTCGCTACGCCGGCGCGAGCATTTTCGAGGATCTCAACGTCACGCTCCGCGCCGGAGAGTTTTCCGTGCTGCTGGGACCCAGCGGTGTGGGCAAGACCAGCTTGCTGCGGATCATCGCGGGGCTGGAGGCACCGGCCAGCGGTTATGTGCGCGCCACCGATGGCAAGCCCCTCTCTGGGCGCATCGCCTATATGGCGCAGCAGGATCTGCTGCTGCCCTGGGCCAGCGTGCTGAATAACGTGATGCTCGGCGCGGCGCTGCGTGGTGGTGCGAAGGACACAGATAAGGCCATGGCGCTGCTGGAACGCGTGGGGCTGCACAGCCGCGCGCGGACGCTCCCGGCGCAGCTCTCGGGCGGTGAGCGCCAGCGTGTGGCCCTGGCCCGCACGCTCTATGAAGACCGGCCCGTGGTGCTGATGGACGAACCATTCTCGGCGCTGGATGCCATCACCCGGGCGCGGATTCAGAACCTGGCCGCGGAGCTTCTGGCCGGACGGACCGTGCTGCTGATTACGCATGACCCGATGGAAGCCTGCCGGTTGGGGCATTCCCTGGCTGTGCTCTGGGGCAGCCCGGCACGGCTCGGGCCGCCGATTATCGTGCCCGGCGCGCCGCCGCGCGCCCTGGATGATGACGCGGTTCTGCATAACCAGGGCGAGCTGTTGCGCCGCTTGGCCGGGTTGGCAGCATGATCCGGCCATTTGTCACCCTTGGCGTTTTCATTGCCGGTTGGTGGGCGCTGACGGCGTTCATCGCCATCCCGCCTTTCATGCTGCCAAGCCCGCAAGCCGTGGGTGCCGCTGTTTGGACACAACGGGATTACCTTGCCGCCAATACGCTTGTCACGCTGACAGAAATCATTCTTGGGCTTATCGCCGGTGCGCTGCTCGGCGGGGTTGCTGCCTTGGGCATCGCGGCCTCCCCGGTGCTGCAACGCTGGCTCATGCCGATCCTCGTGCTCAGCCAAGCGATTCCGGTCTTCGCTCTGGCGCCGCTGCTGGTGCTCTGGCTTGGGTTCGGCATCGGCTCGAAAGTGGCCATGGCGGTGCTGGTCATTTTCTTCCCCGTCACCGCGAATTTTCTGGACGGGCTGCGGCGTACCGAGCCGGGCTGGCTGGATCTGGCCCGGACCATGAACGCCACGCCAGCGCTCGTACTGCTGCGCCTGCGTTTGCCCGCCGCCCTGCCCGCTTTTGCCTCCGGCCTGCGCGTGGCAACGGCCATCGCCCCCATCGGCGCCATTCTGGGCGAATGGGTCGGGGCGTCGTCAGGGCTTGGCTATGTGATGATTAATGCCAATGCGCGGATCGAGACGGATTTGATGTTCGCGGCCTTGGCCATTCTCGCGGCCATGGCGATCACGCTCTATGTCGCGGTGGACCATGCGCTGCGCCGGCTGCTGCGCTGGGCGCCGGGGGCGTGAAAGAGAAAAAGCCAGGGGTATAACCCCTGGCCTTGGCCGTTACTGCAGGACGATTTCGACCCGGCGGTTCTGCGGCTCGCGCACACCCGGCCCGGTGGGCACCAGCAGATGCGTCTCGCCATAGGCGTGGATTTCGATCTCGGACTGCGGCACGCCATCGGTGATCAGCTGCGCGGCGACCGCCTTACCGCGGCGCTCGGACAGACCCAAATTGTACTGGGCCGTGCCGGAGGTGTCAGTATAGCCGGAGACTTGGATGGTTGTGACGTCGTTGGTGTGGCTGTCGGACGCGGCCTGGGCAATGATCTGCGTGGCGCGCGGCGTGAGATTGTATTTATCCCAATCGAAAAACACCAGATAGGTCTTGGCGGGAACCGGCGCCGGAGCCGCGACAGGCGCGGCCGCCGGACTGGGTGCCGGGGCGGGCGCGGCCGGGGTAAACAGCTGGTAGCGCAGGCCGACATTGATCTCGTGGTTATATTCGTGCGTGGCTGTGAACTGGACCGGCTGACCAGCATACTCACCATCGTACTTGCGCCCGTTCACGAGCGAGACGAAACGGTATTCCACCGTTGCGGAAAGACCCGGCGCAAACGGAATCGGGTAGGAGAGACCACCTATCGCCTGATACGCGAACGCACTGCGGGATTGCGAGACGGAGGCGCCACCGGCATCGAAGCTGTTGAAGCCGACATTCTGCCAGCCAAGACCGACGCCAACATAGGGGTAAAGCCAGGGCAGACCGATATCGAAATCGAACAGGGCATTGGCGAATACGCCGTAATGGCCCTCATGCCCGCTCGCGGCATAATCGGTGCCGTTGAACTTCGCCTTGCTCGCGCCGTTGCGGATATAATCGCCCTCAAGTTCAACACGGAACCCATTGCCGAAACCGTAGCCAGCAGAACCCGTCACATCGTAGCCGTTATCGAGAAGGAGGCGACCCGCCCCCATGGAAGCACTGTTATCGACGGAGATGTTCTTCGCCTTCTGGCTGCTCTGGATGCTGTACCCTGCACCAAGGCTAACATACGGCCCGCTAACAGGCTGAGCTGCCGCGCTGTGGGAAAATGCGAACGGCGCCGCCAGCACAGTCGCGGTTAACAGGGCAAGACGAAAATTCATCAATGTGACTCCTCTGATATTCAGGTTCTGAAGCAACCCGCAGCGTATCCGGCCATCTGCATGAGCATTCTCAGGGGGCGATTCCGCTTTTGCCTGTACCACATCTAAAATGCCATGTTTTTGTTGTTGCTTTATAACAACTTACGAGTGCCATCACTGTCACAGAATGGCTTCGCCTGCAATTCCCGCCAACAAAAAGCCCCGGCAGTTGCCTGCCGGGGCTTCTTTATCACGTAACGCGGAAATTACTGGAGAACGATTTCCACGCGACGGTTCTGCGGCTCGCGCACGCCCGGGCCGGTCGGCACCAGCAGGTGCGTCTCGCCATAGGCATGGATCTCGATCTCGGAAGCCGGCACGCCATCGGTGACCAGCTGAGCGGCGACAGCCTTGGCGCGACGCTCAGACAGGCCCTGGTTGTACGTCGGCGTACCGGAGGTGTCGGTATAGCCGGAGACATTCAGGGTGGTCACGTTCGCGGTCTTGCTGTCGGTCGCGGCCTGGGCAATGATCTGCGTCGCACGCGGCGTCAGATTATACTTATCCCAGTCGAAGAACACGAGGTAGGTCTTGGCCGGAGCCGGAGCCGGAGCGGCAACCGGAGCGGGCGCCGGAGCCGGAGCCGGAGCAGCAGCCGGGGCGTTGAACAGCTGGTAGCGCAGACCCAGCAAGAAGCTGTGGCTGAACTCCTGACCAACATGGGCATAGCCAGCGTCGGAGTTATAATCGCGGCTCGAGACAAGCTGCATGAACTTATACTCAGCCGTGGCGGACAGACCCGGCACCCACGGCAGCGGGTAAGACGCGCCAGCGATGATGTTGTAAGCGAAGCTGCCACCGTTACCGCTGACCACGCGGCCGGAGGCGTCCTTCAGACCGGAGTCAAACTGCTGCCACTGATAACCGGCACCAGCACCCACATAGGGGAAGATCGGCAGGCCGACATTGATGTCATACAGCACGTTGACCATGGGGCCATAGGTGTTGCTGGCGCCGCTCAGGCCTTCAGTGCCACCAGGAATGTCAGCCTTCTTGGCGTTGTTGTGGTTGAAATTGCCGGCGATTTCAACGCGGAAACCGTCACCAAAACCATAACCAATGGCGGCATCGCCAGCATAAGAAATGCCAAACTGAGCCTTACCGGCAACATCGGTGCCAGCGCCCCGAACGTTCACGTTCTCGGAATTGAGAATGCTCGTACCAGCTTCCAGGCTCACATAGGGGCCGGTGACAGGCTGCGCATGCGCCACGATGGGCAGAGCAAGGCAGGTAGCAGCGGCGAGAGCTAAGCGCAGGTTCATGACTGAACTCCAAAGTTGTAAATACTATGCAGCCATTTAACCCCTGGCGGGCCAATTCAACAGTCCAAATTGACGTTAGGCGATAACATTCTGTAGCTGTTGTATTTTTAGCACAAACATAACGCATGAACACTAAGATTTAAGTGCAGTTAATGATCCGGAAAGTTTCACCGGCATCGCCCACAACCGTCGCACCTGGCGCGGAGCGGACCATCCAGCCGCGATAAATCGGCGTTGCGCCACTATCGTCAGCGGGCTGCACGGTGAGAAACACCGCGTCATCGGGGAGTTGCCCCTCGGGGCGGCTGGAACAGGCCTGCACACTTACCTGCAGATCCCCCACAGTGCTCTGCCCCCCAACGGGAATTGAAAGCTGCGAAGTGCTGCCATCCACTTTGTTGAGAAGGCCAAGCACAGCCGTATGGCCAGAAACCCAATTGTTTGGCTGTACCGGCGCGGCATCCGGCTGCGCGGCAGGCACCGCATTGGCCGCTGGTGAGGCCGGGGCGGATGCCGGAACGGACGCTGAGGGAGTTGCCTCAGATTGGGGCGTGTCAGACTGCACGACAGGCGGCAACGGCGTTTGCAC
>Ga0255356_1000850_pt1 | contig 20039 bp, 16 predicted proteins | sample HBST100metaG_FD_189944 | JGI IMG/M metagenome (GOLD analysis project Ga0255356, IMG submission 189944) | Peat soil microbial communities from Stordalen Mire, Sweden - H.B.S.T100 | ecosystem: Environmental > Terrestrial > Soil > Wetlands > Peat | place: Sweden: Norrbotten County, Stordalen Mire...
TTTCAGGATCGTGTAAGGTGGCTTTTTCTTAAGGAAAAAGCCACTCGGCGATTATGCTTTCCCTCTACACCAATTGGAGAACCGCTATAGACCGGAATTTTCTCGGTATCCCACCCATTCCGCAGAAAAACGCGGAATGGATGAGGCACGGAAGTTTATAGCAAAAGCTAAAATGCTCCAGGAACGCGGCATCAGGCATGGTTGTCTGCCGAATGCAACGGAGCCTTCCTCGTATACTCGACTCAGCGTATGTCTACTCATCTTGACAGGATTCTGACCGCGACACGGGCTACGGTGGCCGCAGCAAGGGAGCGTGTTTCCTTGGCGGAACTGGAGCGGCTGGCCGCTGCGTACCAGCCGCGCGGCTTTGCGGCGGCGCTGCGGAAGAAGGCTGCCACAGGCCCCGCCGTGATTGCCGAAATCAAGAAAGCTTCGCCGTCGAAAGGACTGATTCGCGCGGATTTCGATGCGGCGCAGCTCGCCCGGAGCTACTTTGCCGGCGGCGCGGCGGCGCTTTCAGTGTTGACGGACGAGCCATTTTTTCAGGGCAGCCTGCGCAACCTGGAGTTGGCCTCGGCTGCGGTTCCGCTGCCTTGCCTGCGCAAGGACTTCACGGTGGATGAGTATCAGATCACAGAAGCGCGCGCGCACCATGGAGACGCGATTTTGCTGATTGTTGCCGCGCTCACCGACGGCGAACTTGTCCGGTTTGCCCAAGTGGCCCACAACCTTTCTCTGGATGTGCTGGTCGAGGTGCACACGGCTGCCGAGCTTGACCGCGTGCTCTCGACACTGGGTGAGACCGGCGCCGACGCCATCGGCGTGAACAACCGCAACCTCAAGACCTTCGAGGTACGCCTCGAAACCTCGCTTGAACTGGTAGCGCGGATTCCATCCGCCGTGGTGCGCGTGGCCGAGAGCGGCATCGCGGCGCCCGAAGATCTTGTCCGGCTGCGCGCGGCGGGCTTTGACGCTTTTCTGATTGGCGAAAGCCTGGTGCGCCAACTCGACCCCGGCGCGGCACTGGCGGAGCTGCTGGCAGGAGCAGCCGGCATCTTATGAGTATCTGGATCAAAATCTGCGCCAACACCTCACTGGAAGACGCGCTGCTGGCCGTTGAAGCCGGGGCCGATGCGGTGGGGTTCGTCTTTGCGTCCAGCCCACGCCGGGTTACGGCGGCTGAAGTGGCTGCGATCACACCGCGCCTGCCGGCAACGGTGGAGAAGATCGGCGTTTTTGTTGATGCGGCGTTGGAAGAGATCGTCACCACGGTTCAAGCCTGCGGCCTGACCGGTGTGCAACTACACTTCGACGCCGACCCCGAACTGCCGGCAAAACTCCACGCGCGCCTCGGGCCGGAATTGCGCATCTTGCGCGTGTTGCACTTTGGCGCGGAAAACGCCGAACAGTGCGCGACGCAGATTGCCCAGCATGCACAAGACCCACACGTGACTGCGATTCTGGTGGACTCGCGCACCGCATTGGCCGAGGGCGGCACTGGCGTGACCTTTGACTGGGCTGCCGCGCGCAAGCCTCTCTTCCAAAATGCGGAAGCGCGGAAGCGCCTGGTGGCCGCGGGCGGCCTGAACCCGGCCAACGTGGCAGAAGCCATTGCCGCGCTGTGCCCCTGGGGCGTGGATGTAGCCTCCGGCGTTGAAGCCGCGCCAGGCCGCAAGGACCCGGCCAAGGTGCGGGAGTTTGTTCGGACCGTGAAGGCCGCCGATACAGGATTGGCCCGATAACCAGGCGTTGCGTGCTTTCGCTGAGAGTGGCGCGGCCGAAGGACAGAAACGCGAAAGCCAACCTGGGCGAGAGGTCAAGACTTTGATCTACGCCTTGGATCACATTCTTTTCAGGAACGATCGATTGGCGAGATCAAGGCCTTTCCGGCGTTGCGTATGGCATAGAGCCATCGTTTGACCTCCCGCTTGAAATGGCCGGTACGCGGCGGAAGGCCGGCATCGTAGCTATGGACGGCTGATTGCACGGCAGCGTGCAGGGCCGGCGGCAGATCGGCATGAAGCAATTCCCGCCAGAACAGTGCAGGCCCGATGTCGAGGTCTTTGCGGCGCACGAGTTTCGGCGTGAGAGTATCAGGAAACGCGGCACAGTGCTCGACGCCTACGGTGCGCAAACCCAGCATGGTTCTGACGCACTTTTCGCAGAGGCCGCAGTTATAGTTGCCCTGGTTCTCCCAACAGACGCGCAACCGCGCCAGCACCTCGGGGTACTGAGCCAGGACGCGCAACTTGTTGATGCGGGATTCCGGGTTATCGTGGACGATCTGAAGCCCCTCAGTGGACCAGAGAGGATCCAAAAGCGGGTGCGATCCGTCCGGATGCAGATCTTCATAGGAGAAGGACGATCCGATGTAGATCTTGCCATGATTGGGAGCCAGCGCATAAGCGACGGCAGCGAGAGCCGCACCGTAGTACAGTCCCCAATCGCACGGAATACTGGACTGTTCCCAAAAAACATTAGTTCTTGCGATGATCAGGCGTTTGCCGAAGAGGCGGGCCACATCGCGGGCTTGCGCTTCGGTCAGATCAAAGGTTTTTGTGTCCGCTAAAGGTACGTCAAAACCGTGAATCAGCACCAGATTCTCTATCTCGTCGCGGTGCTTGATGAGAGAGTAGAAACAATCCACTCCTCCAGAAAAAAACAGCGATACGCCTTTGGCTGGTGCAACGACATGGGAGGAGATCTCAAAGGTCAAGGGTACCCTGTGACCGGCAATCCACGCGGCGTAAATGTCGCGGATTGTTTCCAGGTTGCTTGCCAGAAGCGGCGAAATGCTGCCCAGATTCGTGGTTTTCCCCTCAGCAACAGACTTGACCAACCGCAAGGGTATCGACCACTCGGTCGTGTCGGCTAATGGGACATCCGATTCAATCCAGATTTCATGGTCAGTTACGCGGTTCACAAATTACCTCCTGCCGGCTAAACTCCGATACGTTCAGGGTCCGTCCGTTCGAGAATCGGCGCGCCACTCGGCTTCAGGAACGATCGACCGGAGAGATCAAAGCCCTTCCCGCGGACCGCGCGGCGTAGAGCCATCGTTTGACTCCCCGCTTGAAATGGCCGGTACGCGGAGGAAGGCCGGCATCGTAGCTATGGATGGCCGATTGCACAGCAGCGTACAGGTTCGGCGGCAGACCGGGACAAAGCAATTCCCGCCAATGCAAAACGGTGTCTGCTTTGAGCATTTGTTGGCGCACAAGTCTCGGCGTGAGGGTATCTGGAAATGCGGCGCAGTGCTCGACGCCGAGAGCGCGCAAGCCCAACATGGTTCTGACGCACTTTTCGCAGAGGCCACAGTTGTCTTTGCCAAAACTTTCAACACACACGCGCAGCCGTGCCAGCACTTCGGGGTACTGAATCAGCACGCGTAACTTGTTGATGCGGGTTTCGCCGCCATCGTGGACGATTCGGACTGCCTCGCTTGACCAAAGCGGGTCCAGAAGCGGGTGCGATCCCCACGGATGCAAATCGGCATACGAATGGGATGAAGCTATGTACACCTTTCCGTGATTGGGAGCGAGCGCATGAGCGACCGCGGCCATCGCCGCGCCGTGGGTCATCTCCCAGCCGCATGGAACATGGGGCCACTCCCAACGCATATTGGTCAATTTCGGAACGCTGGGGCGTTCCCAGCGCATATTCGTTCTTGCAACAATCAGGCGTTTTCCGAAAAGGCGGGCTCCATCGCGGGCTAGTGCTTCGGCCTGCGCAAAAGTGTCAGTGTCCGCCAAAGGGATATCAAATCCGTGAACCAGCAGGAGATTCTCAACCTCGTTCTGGTGCATGATCAGGGAATAATAGCTATCTACCCCGGAGGTGAAGAAGAGCGATACACCACGGGAAGGAGAGGCAGCCTTCGAGGAGATATCAAAGGCCAGCGGTATTTGGCGGCCGCCGGTCCACGACACGTAGATATCTCGGAGGGTTTCGAGGTTGCTTGCCAGGAGGGGTGGGGCGCTGCCCAGATCTGCGGCCTTTCCCTCTGAGACAGCCCATAACAATCGTAAAGGTATCGACCACTCGGTCGTGTTGGCTAAAGGAACATCCGATTCAATCCAGAGTCCCTGGTCAGTTACCCGGTTCATCAGTTACCTCCTGCCGGTGAGATGAAGCGCGCTCAGAGTATATCGACTCGGGAGCCGAGGCGCCACAAGATATCAGAATCGATCAATCGGCGAGATCAAAGCCCTTCCGGAGTTGCGCATGGCATAGAGCCATCGTTTGACCCCGCGCTTGAAATGGCCGGTACGCGGGGGCAGGCCGGCATCGTAGCTATGGATGGCCGATTGCACAGCAGCGTACAGGTTCGGCGGCAGACCGGGACAAAGCAATTCCCGCCAGAACAGTACGGAACCGGGGCCGAGGTCCTTGCGGCGGACAAGTTTCGGCGTGAGGGTATCAGGAAACGAGGCGCAGTGATTGACGCCAAGAGCATACAAACCCAGCATCGTCCGGACGCACTTTTCGCAGAGACCGCAGTTGTAGTTTCCGGGATTCTCCCAACAAACGCGGAGCCGCACCAAAACCTCGGGGTATTGAACCAGGAGGCGCAGCTTATCCATGCGGGTCTCCCCGCCATCATGGACGATTTGGATCGACTCAGAGGACCAGAGCGGATCCAGTAGTGGGTGCGATCCCCACGGATGCAAATCGGCATACGAGTAGGACGATGCGATATAGATCTTCTTGTGATTGGGAGCGAGCGCATGAGCGACGGCAGCGAGGGCCGGGCCGTGGTACATATTCCAACCGCCAGGAACACTCGGTTGTTCAAAATGTGGATTGGTCCTTACCACGATCAGACGCTTGCCAAAGAGGCGGGCCACATCGCGGGCTTGCGTTTCGACCGGTGCAAACGCTTTTGTGTCTGCCAAGGGCACATCAAAGCCATGAACCAGCACCAGATTCTCAACCTCGTCCTGATGCTTGATGAGGGAATAGAAACTGTCCACACCGCCGGAAAAGAACAGCGATACGCCGCTGGCCGGAGTAGCGACATCGCTGGATACCTCAAAGTTCAGCGGTACCCGGTGACCGGGAATCCAGGCAGCGTAGATATCGCGAATTGTTTCCAGATTGCTTGCCAGAATCGGTGAGACGCTGCCCAGGTTAGCGGCCTCTCCTTCGGCGACAGCCTTGGCTAGCCGTAACGGAACCGACCACTCGGTCGTGTTGGCCAAGGGGGCATCGGATTCAATCCAGATTCCCCGGTCTGTGACCCTGTTCATGGAATGGTCTGGCGCCGGCGAGATGAGTTTCTCGTGCTCAAGGCTGCCGCTGGAGCAACTCCTCGTGCCTGGAACCACAAATCCCTCCTTATAACCGGCGTCCTGAGAGGGTACACATCGCCTCCTGAGGATAATCGGGGGAGAGAACAAATCGCAATGAAAATAAGACGAATAGGCTCTTTTTCCATGGCCGCAATTTGCCGCAAGAACCTGCTGGCGCGGAATAGCCGGGGAAATTCAAGCAGCGAACCTGGTTCCGGCAGCCGTGCCGGCCCTTGAGCAGATAAACTGTATGCACAACAGTATGCCGCCAAGAATGAGAAGACCCAATGTCGTTTGCACTCTCGGCTCCGAGGCCGACCTTTTCCATGTTGCGAATACCGTAACTGGACTGTGTCGCTTGGAGACTGAGGATCGCATCGATCTCACGCTGCGGCATTCATCGGCTATCGGACGATATGCAATCGTTCTTGAATGGGATGGAACGACGGCTGGAATCGATCTTTCTGACCATAGCGACCGCATGATGCCGGAGATCTCCGATTGCGATCTGTATTTCAAGCGATGCGTCAGGCCGGAAGACCTGAAGCCTGGCGGCCGCATCCGGCCGTTTGGCTTGAACTACGCCTGCCGTTCGACAAAAGCGACTCTGCGCCTCCTCAGCCTCTTCGGTCCGGCGGATGTGATACGCCGCCGCGGCATATGGAAAAGATTTCTCTGCGTTCCTTTGTTCACGGAGTTCGAGCGCAAGCCAACCCTGGCGGCATCGCCCACGATTCTCTTTCAGGCCCGGCTCTGGAATCTAGAGGAGTGCCAAGGGGACGAAACGGTGAACGAAGGCAGGGTGAGGTTGCTGCTGGCGCTTCGGAGCGAGTTCAAGGAGCGGCTTGCCGGTGGGTTGGCGCCAACCTTGTATGCAAGGCAACATTACCGCGAATTGTTGACAGATCATCCTTCCCGGCAGTCTCGCTATGTTCGCTGGGCGCGCGAGCCTCTGATCTCCATCGGCTTCAGAGGTCTCTTCGGGTCACTGGGGTTCAAGATCGCGGAGGCATTTGCCGCCTCTCAATGCCTGGTTTCCGAACCCACGACGGCATATCTGCGGGTGGATGCGCCACTCGCACAGTATCACAATATCGATGAATGTATTGCGATCTGTAGCGGCTTCCTCTCTCATCTGGACGAGGCCAACCAACTGCGGAATCAAGCATGGGAGTATTACCGAGCCGAGGTGGAACCCGGCGCGCATATGAAGAAGCTGCTAGGTTCAATCCAATAGCCATGCCGTGCCCGATCGACAGACACCGGCCGGCGGTAGCGCCGGGATACCCGAGCGCGACAAACGCTAGAACTAATCCAGAGTTGATGTACCCAGAGGCAATGTCCTCAAGTGGCTTTTTTCTCAAGAACCCCCCCCGCAAACTCTCAATAAGGGCATATTCACTCTGGTTTTGCACCAGGACTCCGCCTTACATACGGCTTCCGCCTGTGAACACGTCCACGTATTTGCGAGCCGCTTCCTCGATCCGGTGTTCTTTGAGAATCAACCGGTAACCAACTTCGCCCATGCTTTGACGGAGATCGGCATCGCCCAGGAGCTTTTCCAGCGCCGCGGAAATCGCCTCGCTATCGCCCACAGGAACCAGAATGCCGGACCGTCCATCCTTAACGAGTTCTGGCAAGCCGCCGGTATTGCTCGCGATCACCGGCAGCTTGACAGACATAGCCTCAAGCACGGCGAGGGGACATGCCTCCTGCCAGATGGAGGGTTGGCAGTATATGTCGCTTGCGTCGAATACGCCTAACCTGGTTGGGTTGCTCAACAAACCCGTGAACGTAACGGCGGCTTCGATACCCAGTTCAATTGCAAGTTTCTTATATCCAGGCAGTTCAGGCCCATCTCCTACCAGCAAAAGATGGAAAGTCGAGTGCTTTCGCAAGAGCGGGGCAGCAGCGCGAAGCATGATGTCCACGCCCTTCTCTTCCACCATCCAGCAAACCTCGGTTATTACAAGGTCTTCGTTAGGGATGCCATACCGCTTCCGAAATTCAACACGCAGGCTTGGGTCGATTTCATTTACTTCAACTCCATTTGTAACAACTAGATTGCGAACGGATGTTACCCTCAGGGCATTGCCCGTCCTACGGGTGAAATCCGCAACGCTGATAATGGCGGTCAGCGGCGCGGTGAGGATACGCCCAACGATCCTCTTGAAAAGGCACAACGGCGCCGCAATATGGCCTTGAGGCCTTGATGAGTGATCGTTGAAGAAGACTTGCTTGCATCCAGCCAACTTAGCCAGCCACGGAAAGCAGCGCATGACGCCATGGAAGGCGTAAACGAAGGTCCGCGGCTTATACTTGCGGAGCAGTTTCCATAGTTCACCCGCGCAGGCCAGACCCAGGTAGCCCTGGTTGTCAAGTGACTCGATCGTTACATAAGGATAAGCAATGTACTCTCGGAATTCGGTCGCAATTGGTCCATCAAAGCAAAGAATTGAATCCCATCCAGCGGCATCGAGCGCGATCACAAAATACCGGATAAATTTTTCGAGGCCGCCGATTTTCTGCGGCGCCAGCCCCAGGACAAACATCAGAGCTGGCCGTTTTGAGTTCATTGGAACTGCTCCTATCCTGCTGCGTTGAGACAAGTAGCGAGAATATCATAATGCTGTGTCTGGCCCTCATACGAATCAGTGACTGCTCGGTTCAACCCAGTAGACTTGCTGTGGCCCCAACAGCTCAGCGGCTTGCGGCATCCACGGCGGTATCGATGGCATTGAAGACCTCGGCGCCGTTTGCCAAATCAAATTTCCTGGCAAAAAACGCTTCCGATTCGAGGATGCGGGGAATATCTTCCATTCCCAAAGTCTTCGGATGGTGCCCGCCCAGGCACCAGTCAACATATCTGAAATTATTGTCTGAGATCATCAAATCCGGCTGATTGCACAGGATCGTATGCACCAGGCTCTCATCTGGAATAAATCTCTTGGAGTAGTGGGCAAATAGGGTTCGGTTTTGAGCATTCTGCGCCAAGAGCCGTTCCGCGCTCTTGCGATTGGCTATATGCCATGTCGATCCGGCATAACATTTTAGCGTTTCTGAAAACGGGACGAACGGGGCGACAAGTAACTTCGACCGAATGATTCCCACGGGAATCTTAACAGGCTTCTTTCGCGTCCAGGAATACCACGGGAGCCAGAGTTGGACCGCAACGTAGCGATCATATGCGCAGGGTATCCATGCGGCGCTTCGGAATGCGTAAGGCGCATACTCGACACAAGGATCGGGAGTCCACGGATACTCTACCAGGCGATGATCCATGTAGGCGTCGAAGCCGCCAAGGGCAAGCTGGCCGAGCACAGTTTTGGCAGGTCGCACCGGGTAGTCCACACCGCTCATAAAGACGAACCAGTCGGGGCTGTCCGCGCGCTGATACAGAACGCGCAAGGCGGCGAAATACGCAAGGCAGAATGACATTCTGCCCCATTTGGTTTCGACATTCGGACGAACGAACGTAACTTCTTTGGGGAAGTCGAATCCTTCCAGCGAGCACTGGCTGAAGTCGTGATGGCAGACAATGGGCGGGTTGTCATACAGCTTCATCAGCCGCCGAACGAGCCGGAGAAGCTGCGCGGGCTTATTGTGCGACACGATAACAAAACCGATTGGAGTACCCATCCGCGGAAAACCCTCTTTCTACCGCACTTTCACACGAGTGTCGCATACACGCGCGACTCTCTGCAATCGCCGAAGTGGCACCGGAACCGTGCAAAGCATCCTCAATCGTTCGCAGTAGCCATCGTCACTCTTTCGATTCCCAGGTCAAGCTTTCCATCCTACTGAGCCATGCATTGCGATAGGAAGAAAGTTTTCCGTAGGAATTGTCGAACGCATAGACTTCGCGCTCGAGGAGCAGTCCGAGAATCATGGCGTGCAGACGGTTGGTGTAAATCTTTTGATATCTTGAGAAAAACCTGACCCCTTCCAGAATTGCCCTGTCTTGCATTGGGCGCCATTGCCAGTACTTCTGCGTGTGGAGGCCCAGCGCGCTTTGAACCTGAATGGATTCAATTGTCAACCGCGCAAAGCGGGAAGTCGACCGGGCAACGATGTTCCGCCAGTCGCGTGCTTGCGCCGCGTCCTTATTACCTTGCAGGGCGGCGTATGCCTTGGACTCTTTGTCATTCCGGACAAATCGCATGGGCTTCGCCTCAAGGTCAGAGGACAAGTCCGCTCGCAAGCTACCCCACAAATAATGAGACATATCGGGCATTGCGGACGACCGATGGATGCCCGCTCGTTGCAAAGTTTCGAGAGAAGTTGCGTCGCGTGCAAATATATGGCAGTTGCGGTGGGAGCGATATTGTTCCATAGACTGCCGAAAACGATCCTGTGATTCGAAATACACGGTTTGCGGCAGCACCAAGATAGGATTGCGAGGATAAAGCTGGAGAACCCTTTCTCGCGATTCATGAAAGAACCGGTATAAATCTCCGAAATTTCCTCCACCCTGGCATAAAATAACGACATCGTCGTCCATGCCCCGGATGGACGCCGGCATATCGTAAACAGAATAGCGTTTCCATATATGGATCTTGTTATCCGCTAATAACCGCTCAGTTCCCGCTTGAATAAGAAGATCGCCAACATTCAAATGGAGAGGATAGTCGAAAAAAACCACGCGTTTTGTTGTGTCGAAATATCCGAGAATTCCGTTGAGCTTCTCCTTGAGAGAATTCATGATAGCGGCATCATGGGATGAATTGCCGATCCGATCAGAAACAGGTCTCAAGGTCATCGGTAACTCCCAGGAAAAAGGATTGAATGATTAGGTCGCTGGGGCGTTGATTCATTCCGAGCGAATCAGCAGACCTAAAACTGTGTTTGCCGGCGTGGCCATCATCTTGGGCAACATACCGATCAAAGTTCCCAAGCGGGAGCGGTCTTCCGGCTCCAGCACGCGCATCAGATAAAAAAGTCCAAAAAGAACAATCAGGGAGGCGCTTCCTCCGCACAGAATGCCCCACAGCGGCGCCAATTGTACCGCAATGTAATGAGCGGTGAGCGAGGCAATAATGCTGATGAAGGTAACCTTTGTAACTTGCAGCCAGGGAAGCTTCACCTTATAGAGGCGTATGCCGACAACCCACATCAACCCAACAGCCGTGACCTGCGCCGCTCCACTTCCGATGCATGCGCCAACAGCGCCGTGAGCCGGAATGAGGTACCAGGCTACACCTATATCGACAATACCCGCCAGCACTGTCGCGGCGATAACGTAACTCTGCCGCTCCATGCTCTGCAAAAGGCTCTGCACTGGGCCGATAAAAGCTTTGGGCATGCACAGCAGCGGAGCCAGCATGACAACCATAGCCGCGCCCTTGTACTGGCTGCCATAGAGAAGAAGCAGCGCCGGCACAGCAAGCGCGGCGGAGATGATGTGCAGTGGAATCGATGTTAGCGCGAGATAGCGAAAGGAGGAAGCCGTAATGTCCGGCAGCCTGGACTTATCGCGCCCGTACTGGGCAAAGATCGTCGCGCCTGTGGCCGACCCGAAAATTGATGCGCTGATCAGCAGTCTCTCGGCCATGCTGAAGGCCACTGAATAGTACGCTACCTGGCGGATATCCGCGCAGAGATGCTTCAGCAGGATAAACTCCGACCGTTCCCATACAATCAACGCCACAATCATGCTGGCGACACTCTGCCACGCAAAAGTCATCATCCGCCTGCGCAACCCAGCCGGTTGCACATGGGCTGTATCCCAGGCACATATACGTTTTCTTGTCGGGAAAAAACGCACTAGAAAATCAACCAGGCGCATGGCGAGCATCGATGCGCCAACCCCGACTACGCCCCATTTCAGCACCACCGTTGCGGCGATTGCAATGAAGAAAACGAAAGTAGAAACGACAGAGGCTGGAAGATTCGTAGATAACTCTTCCGTGGCGACGTTGGCCTGTGCCGAGATGGAGTTGACCATCGCAGGCCATATACTAAGCACGATAAGAGCCGATGCCAGCTTGTATTCTCCAGAAGCGTCTCTGAGCACCCAGAATAAAAGTCCGGCAGTTGCCAGCGTAGCCAGACCCGTCTGCAGCAGCAAGGTGCGGGAATAAATGTATCTTGCAGTTCCCCGGTCCCCTCCGCCGATGAACTCAGCCATGTATTTGCGCGTTGTTGCGGGGATGCCGATCCCGCCCAGGCTGCTGACCACCGACGCGATCCACGACACGTAGATGATGTAGCCCATCTTCGACGGTCCGAGGGTGCGCGCAATCGCGATCGAAGTAAATATCGTAACAATAAAGCTGATCGCGTTTTCGAGGCCGTACCAGGCGGCATTTCGGGCGATGGTCCTGGTGTTTGTCATGTCGATATGAACTCTGATCCAAAAAAGTATGGGTACGTCATCCGTCCGCACTACTTAATTCATGCAGCCGGCAGCATATCGTGCGCGGCCGGCTGCTGATAGAACCTCATCGCTGTCTAGCCTTGTCCTTGCAGCGCAGCCCGAGCGTTCTTTGCCATCGGAGCATCGGGAGCCAGCGAAATGGCCTTCTTGAGATGAATCGCGGCGTTGATTCTATCTCCCAGCTTGGCGTAAACCAATCCCAGGTGATACTGGGTTGTCGGATTATTTGGGTTGACTTTGGTTGCATCGAGCAGAAGATCGCGAGCGAACCCATAGGTTCCCTTGTGGTAGTAAGCCCACGCCAAGGTATCCGCTGTGTCCGGCGAGTTAGGCATAACTCGGCGAGCGGTTTGGGCCAAGGTCAGGGCAACATCCACATTTTCGCCGTTTTCAAGCATTCTATAAGCCAGATTGTTGGCGGCGACAGGCTGTTCGGGCTGGATGATCAGAGCCTGTTTGTAGTAGCTTTCGGCCTTTCGAATATCTCCACGCGACTCTTCCAGGGTTCCGAGAATCGCAAGAGCGCCGGCATTGTTGGGATGATCCTTCAACCATTTCTCCCAAACGGCAATCGCACTTGCCGCTTGCCCGCGCTGAGCCTGAAGCTGCGCGTAGATCGCAACCGCCTCGCCATCATCGGGATTGATCTCGATGGCTTTCTGAGCCGCGATCGATGCCTGGTCCAGGTTCTTGTTCTGGATCTGCACCTGAGCCATCAGGTCGTAGAAAGCGCTATTCTTTGGGTTTTTCGCGATTTGCTGGTTGATTCGAGTCAGGGCCTGGGCTGGCTGTTTCCTGAAAATGTCGTAACTTACCAGACCGTGCAAGGCGCCAATCGAATTGGGGTCGTACTGTAAAGCCTGCTCCATCTGCGCCGCGCCTTCAGGGTATTTCTTTTGCGAAAAGCGAAGTTCGCCAAGCATGAGATGAGCCTGCGGGCTTTGTGGGGCGATGCTAATTGCGGCATTCATGTCGGCCTCAGCCTTGTCCGGTGAGTTATGGGCCAACTCCGCCATAGCCCGCCACATATAGCCGCCAGGGAAACGAGGAGCGGCCGCAATTGTCTTCTCCGCCACATCGGCAAGCATGGTCGTGTCGCCACGCTGACTTGCAATGCGCACAAGTTCCTGCTGTGCTTCCAAGTTGCGTGGATTCAGTTGCGCCGACTCACGAAAGCTTCTCTCTGCCAATCCGCTATCGCCCTTGGCCATGGCCGCCTTGCCGAGCCAATACTGTAGAAAAGAGTCTTTCGGGGCATCATTCACAGCGCCCTGAAGAGCATTGACCGCGTCAGCCGCCTTGCCGTTGCTGAGCAATACAATTCCGTTCAGCGCAACAACCTGGGGATCCTTTCCGTTCTTCTTCATCAGCCCGGTCACCACAGTTTGGGCGGTTCCATAATCCTTGACTTGAAGAAGAGCGCGGACATATCCCTCCAGCACAGGCACATTCTTGGGATACTTTTGAGCAAGGCTAGCGTACTCCGCCTTGGCCTTGTCAATCTGTCCGGAGTTTTGGTAGTAGAGGGCCAGAACTTGCACCCCCTGCGGACTGTCCGCAAGATCATTCGAAGCCTGACGGAGCACTTGCTCGGCCCTCGCCTGATTGCCCTGCTTCAGAACAATCTCGGCAAGATATTCTCGTATATGCACATTCTTTGGATCTGTAGCGACGGCACTCCAGCATACCTGCTCGGCATCCTGCAAGCGGTTGTATTTGGCATAGAAAGCGGCAAGCAGCATTTTAGCGTTCGCGGACTTAGGCTCGAGCGCGATGGCCTTCTTCAATTCGCCTTCAACGGAAGAACTTTGCGTTGAATCATCCACTTCAAGCAGCGCCAGGGTTTCGTGAAGTGCCGCCTCGTTCGGGGCGAGTTCCAGCGCACGATGAATCTCAGCCAACGCTACATCCTTCTGCCCCCTCTTGGCCGCAATACGGGAAAGCAAAGCGTGAACATCGGCGTTGTTCGGCTGGATAGCCGCGGCTGCTGTGGCTTGCGCCTGGGCGTCGTCGATCCTGCTTCCTGCAAGAAACAAATTTCCCAGATCGATCCGCGCCTTCAAGTTTGACGGCTGCAGGTTTACCGTTCTCTGGAGTTCGCCGTAAGCGGCGCCGAACGCTCCCAGATGGAGGTAAGTCTGTGCCAGGGCATAATGCGCATCGACGAAGTTCTTGTCAATCTTCAAGGCGTTGGAAAACTGAATAGCGGCTTCCCTGTCCTTGCCCTGGGCGCTATAGCGCTGTCCGCTTTCCAGATATTTATGCTTGCGCACATTAGGATCGCGGAAGCACCCGGAGAGCAAAGTGAGCGATAGAAAGAGCGTAACTGCCCCAAGAACCGCGCAATGCTTCAGCGGCCTCCACTTGCAATCGAAGCCGGGCTGAAATGCTTTAAATTCTCTTTCCACTTTCTTCCATCCTTTCAGGCTGTCTCTTGGACGGCGATAACTTGAAGCCATTGGCTGAGCTGCGTTGCCTTTCCCTGTTCCTCCAAATGCGCTTAGTCAGGGATAAATCGCGGCAGCAAGGGAATAAGCCGCATGGTGAATGTCTCGGCGCGCTTTCTTGCCGCAGAGGTGTCTTCATTGGGAGCGATCGGCGTAATCACCCGGACCAGCGCCCCGTCCGTGCGATTCAGCCGTATTGCATCGGCAGCCATGTAAATTTTCGCCATATATTCATTTGCCACGCTGCGCCCGTGCGCCTGGTACCAATAGATGACGAACTGTTTTGCCGCGCCGTTGGCAATAATATATTCGCCCACCCGATGCGGTTTACCGTTCACGTCGATCAGATCGGTGTAGTTTGACGACTCGAAGACCCAACCGGCCCCTGGCAGGCAATGCTTGGGAGAATGAATGGTCTGGCCAGTTCTCTGGGTGGGGAAATAGCCGATGAAAAGGCCGATCGGCGGACTCTGTGAGTCCAGTGTATAAATGCGTGAAAGGAAGTCTCCGGCCCCAAGAACATCGCGCGTCTCCTGGTCAATTTGCTGATCGCTTCCCACCCACCCGGCAATCGTTGCCGGCAACTGCGACAAGGGATCGCTGGGGGGATTCCGGTCAACATCGCCGCGCATATGGAGCAGCAGCACCGTACCCGCAAGCAGCAGGACCGCGGTCCAGAAACGAAGGTTCTTCATGTCTGCCGCCTTTTGGCCGGGAATAGGTTCATTGTGCAGTGGACAACATACAGGCACACAAGCGACACCAAAAAGATGACCCAGCCGGAAAACTCGTGAAAAAAGCCCAGGGCCTTGTCCGGGTCCCAGTACTGAACGCACAATCCGGTGCCGAGAATGCGAATGGCGTTGGCCGCAATCGCGATCGGAATGCTGGCCAGAACGAGCGCTACTCGCCGCCAGACGGACTTCTCCATGAAGTAACCATAAAAGACCGCCAGCGTGAAAAGGCTCATCAGGGAGCGGATGCCGCTACAGGCCTCAGCCACCTCCAGTTTCATCAAAGGAAGCTCGATGACGTTGCCCTCCCGCAGAACCGGCACGCCGAATAAAGGAAGCAGGCCGCTGGCCAGTTTTGAAGCCAGGATCTGCAGCGGAAAGGTGATCTGGTTGAAGAGAATGGCCGGAATCGGAATGGCCAGCAGCAGAACCAGCAGGGCGAAGCGCAACTCCTTCAAGAACTGCCGTCCGCCAAAGCAAAGCACCAGTCCAGCCAGCAGGATAATCAGAGAAACCCGCGAGAGGAAGAGCTCGGACCCGTAAATTCCCAGGAGCAGAACGACTATTCCCAGGGCCATCACGGCAATTCCGTTCCAGGACGGTGCGACTTTTGTGGTGCTAAGGGTCTTCCGCTTCTCCCATATCAGATACGCCGAGAACAAGGGCACCAGAAAGCCGTGAGAAAAATCCGGTGTTTGCCACCAGTCGGTAACCAGTTTCACCAGCACCTGGTAATAAACCGCGGCGACCAGCAGGCAGATCATTGCTGAACCCAAAGCGAATTGAGCGTATCGAGAGCGCCAGTTCCCCCAGGGAGCCGTTGGAATCTGTGCGCTTTGAGTCATTCTTGCTGTCCTCGATCCTATCGATCCATACAACTTTACACTAGCAATCGGGGTGCCGAAAGTGAAACGGTTTGATTCAGAAAAATTCCCCATGAATTTCCCTACCATTGGGAATCCATATTCCAGTGTTAGTGGAAAAAGATTTCCACTTTTCAGGCCTACCAATGGTACACTGTTTCCCAATGAGAGGGAGAAATTCTCCCTTTTCCTCGCTCCTCCCCCAAAGAAGTGCGCGCCAAAGCGCATATGCTGTAGGGGAATCCCATTTCTCATCTCGTCACTTAGGTTTGGAAGCTGCATTGCAAATGAAGAAGTGAATCTTGGACCCCTTATGGCAACAATTGCAATGATCCAAAATGGGAAACGCCAGACGAAACCGGCTCCTCTGACCGAGGCGCGGGTCCAGCGCGCGGTTGCCCGGATTGCCGAAACCGACTGCCCGGTCTTGATCCTGGGCGAGCACGGCGCCGGGAAACGATTTATTGCCGGGCAAATCCACGCGCAGTCGCACCTGTCCCGCGGCGCGGTCACTGAGATTCACTGCGGCGACACCAATGCACAGGCCCTGCTGGCGGCGCTTTCTACCAATGGAACTGTCTATCTGAATGAAATAACGGACCTTAGCCTTTCCCTGCAGGAACTGATCATCGATACTTATTTCCTTTGCGGGCAAACGCAAAACTGCCGCTTGCTGTGTGGTTCGAGCCGAGAGCTTCTGGAGGAAGTCAGGACGTGGCGCATGAGAGAGGATTTCTACTACCTCATCTCGGCCGTTACGCTCCGGATTCCCCCGCTGCGCTGCCGGAAGTCCGAGATTCTCTCCATTGCGGATGTGCTTTTAACGCAATATTCCAAGCAGTTTGACCGCCCCAAGCCGGTCCTCTGCAAGGAAATCATCGGGCACCTGATGGAGTACGCCTGGCCCGGCAACCTCACTGAACTTCAGGCCGCAATCAAGACGTTCGTCGCCATCGGAGACCAGACAATTTCCCTGGCGGCCATCAAGGCCGCGGCGGCATCGGGAAGGCCGAATGAGAACCGCAGGCCTTTGTTACTGAAGGAAGCGACCCGGGCCTCATCGATTCAGGTCGAACGCCAGTTGATCTCCGAGGTCCTGGTTTCAACTGGAGGCAACCGGAAACGCGCCGCTGTTGACCTGGGAATCAGTTATAAGGCATTGCTCTACAAACTCAAGCAGATTGAAACAGAAAAACCACCCGTATCCTGCAAGAATGGAGTTGCACTATGAAACCTGGAAGCCTTCTCATTGTGGCATTTCTCGCCCCGGCGCTTTTCTGCGCCGCGCAAGATAAAATGCCGGTTACGCAGGATACAGCCAAGCCTGCCGCGCAGGATACAGCCGCGCCGGTTGCGCAGAAAGCGGCAGCGCAGACTGTGTCCGACAGCTATGTCATCGGCGCGTCCGATATCGTTCTCGTTTCCGTGTTGAAAGAGCCAACTTTGTCGAGCAGCTTGCTTGTCCGGCCTGATGGCATGATTTCGATACCGCTTCTCGGAGATGTCAAGGCTTCCGGCAAGACGCCGCTGCAGTTGGCGGACGAAGTTACGGCCGGGCTCAAGAAGTACATACAAGACCCGAATGTCACCGTCGTTCTGAGCCAGATGAACAGCAAGAAAGTGTACATGATCGGCGAAGTTGGCAAGCCCGGTCCGGTGGATATGACTCCTGGTATGACTTTGCTTCAGGCAATTGCCACCGGAGGCGGACTCACGCAGTTCGCCAACTCGAAAAAGATCTACATCCTGCGCTCGGAAAACGGAAAACAGCAGAAGATTTCCGTGCACTACAAGCAGGCATTGAAGGGCGACGGCTCTCTCAATCTAATTTTGAACCCGGGTGATACGATTGTCGTTCCGTAGGGTGACCCAAATGAAACCAAGTCAGACGCTCATGGTGATTCTATTTACGGTCTGTGCCGCCAGGGCGCAGGTTGTTCCCTCTGCGACGGGTCCCGGGCTGCCGGTCAGCGGCACGTTGAGCTATGACCTGCGCTATACGCAAACCGCCCAGTTCTACGGCGGGTACGGAGGCGACACGGTGAGAAGTGTCGTGTCCGGGGAAGTAACCTACGCAAATGCCAACGCCGCCCGCCCATCCAGCCTGACCTATTCTGGCGGTGATTCGTGGAGCCTTTCCGGCGAGTCCGAGGGAACTGGGATATTTCAGCACCTCATGGTTTCGCAAGGGATTGTCAGGCGCGACTGGACACTCAATCTCAGCGACGATGTGAGCTATATGCCACAAGCGCCGACCACGGGGTTCTCGGGAATCCCCGGCGTGGGCAACCTGCCCGGAGGGGCCAGTGTTTCAGGCCAGTCGATTCTGACGTTGAACACGCGAAGCGTTTACAACGTACTCAATTCGTCCTTTACGCATATCCTCGACCACGCGACAAATCTCAGCATCAGTGGCAGCTACGGAATACTGCGTTTTCCTGACAATAACGGTCTGGAGGATGATTCGCTCCAGGTGGGCCCGCAAGTTAGCCGGCGGCTAAATGCTCTCAATTCGATTTCTGGTCAGTACGCCTATTCTCACTTCAGCTATCCTGGTTACACCATCTCCATGGGGACTCAATCCGCGCTGTTCGGCTACCAGCGTACCTGGAGCCGGCGGCTCAAGACGAGCGTTTCCGCCGGGCCAGAATGGATCCAGAGTATATCCAGCTTGAATGTTCCCTCTTCGACAGGGCTCACAGTGAACGCGAATGCTACCTACGACGTCAAGCCATTCTCGGTTACGCTGAGCTATATTCAGGCAACCACTGGAGGCGCGGGGGTGTTGACCCAGGTTGGGGTACACAACCAGGACGCCAATGCCGAGCTTTCGCGGGAGTTCGGAAGAAACCTGAGTGTTAGCGCTACGGGCGCGTATATGCGTACGCGTGGATTACAACAGGCCGGCTTGATAAACGGGCAGGCCGGCGTGACCAACGGAAAGTATGGCGGAGTGTCGGCGACGAGGCGATTGGGCCGGTATCTCACCGTATTCGCAAACTACACGGCAGTTCAGCAGTCGTCGAGCGCTACGCTCCCAACGAATGCTATCAGCGGGTTGTCGCAGGTGATTGGTTTCGGTATCGGCTACTCTCCGCGGGTAATGTATCTCAAGTAAGTAACTTATCAAGGAGGCCTATGCTCGGGCATCGTGAAATGACAATGCGGGACTATGCGGAAATGTTGAAGCGGCGATTCTGGCTGATTTTGACTTGCACTGTCCTCCTCCTGGGAACCGGTATCGTCATCAGCCACATCCTGCCTCCGCAGTATGTGTCGCAGACGCTGGTGCTTATCGAGCAGCAGAAGGTTCCGGAAGACTATGTGAAGCCCGTCATCAATGAAGATCTGAACGGACGGCTGGCGTCGATGAAGGAACAGATTCTAAGCCGTTCGCGCATTGAACCGATCGTCGAACGCTTCGGCCTCTATGCTGGCGGCAAGTACACCATGGACGACCGCGTCGATATGGCACGGAAGGCGATTGGGATCAATCCGATTCCCTATAGCCAGTCGTCGCGCGGGATGCCAGGATTCTTTATCACGTTCAAGGCGCGGGACGCGCGCACGGCCCAGCAGGTGTGCGGCGAGATCACTTCGCTTTTTGTCAGTGAGAATCTAAATGCGCGTGAAGCGTCAGCCGAAGGCACGACTGACTTCCTGAAGCAGCAACTTGACGACTCGAAGAGAAACCTCGACGACCAGGACGCCAAGCTCGCGGCCTTCCAGCGCAAGTACATTGGCAGGCTTCCTGAGCAGGAATCTTCGAATTCGAACGCTCTTCAGGCGATGACGACCCAGCTTGAGGCCGCGACGCAGACGGTGAGCCGCCTACAGCAAAATGAGACCATCCTGGAAGCCATGATTGCCCAGCAGCCGCAGGAATCATCACATGGCGGTCCGGCCACCGGGACATCCGAGGAGGGACTCAAGACTCAGCTCAAGGATGCGATCAAGCAAGAAAAGGAATTGGAGACCGTCTACACGCCCAATCATCCAGACATACTTGCGATCAAGCGCAGGATCTCCAGTCTGCAGGCGGAGATAGCGCACGCCCCTGCCGAACCGGCGAAGGGAGAAACCGCCGCGAATTCTTCCGACTCGCCGCAACTTCGACAACTTAAGCTTCAGCTTCGCGTTGAGCGGCAGTCCTTGGCCTCCGCCAAGCAGGAACAGGCTCGCATCGGGCAGCAGGTTCGTACTTACGAGGCGAAGATTGAATCAAGCCCAATGGTCGAGGAAGAGTACAAACAGGTTACTCGCGACCATGAGACGGCTTTGCAGTTCTACAACACTCTGCTGACCAAGATGAATGAATCTTCCATGGC
>Ga0255356_1000852_pt1 | contig 20004 bp, 15 predicted proteins | sample HBST100metaG_FD_189944 | JGI IMG/M metagenome (GOLD analysis project Ga0255356, IMG submission 189944) | Peat soil microbial communities from Stordalen Mire, Sweden - H.B.S.T100 | ecosystem: Environmental > Terrestrial > Soil > Wetlands > Peat | place: Sweden: Norrbotten County, Stordalen Mire...
ACCCCCGCATAACGCCAATAAAATCAACGGGGGCCTTTAGGCCCGGAGGGGTGTTTTCCGCCAATTACACTGAATTTCTGAGTTTTTCCGCAACCTGTTCAGCCGCTGCGGGATGCTTCTCGGGCTCTTTGCTCGCTGTTCCCCCTTTTTCCGCAGCCTGTAAAGCCGGAAAATCTGAATGGGCCATTTATGGCACGACTGAAGTCATGCCCTGACGCATATCTTCATTCTGAAGGCAATTTTGCAAGTAGCTCATGTGGCCCCCTTTTGTCTCGCAGTGAAGAATTTCTACTTGAGTGCAGCGTCGAAGGCCGCACCCAGCAGCTTCAACCCGGCCGCCACATCGGAGCCCAGGTGAACCCGCAGGGCGCGCCGTCCGCGCGATTCGAGTACAGCCAAATCGCCCGCAGCCTGGGCGTCAATGACGATGCCGAAGCTGTACTTCTGGCCGGGAATCTCCACATCGACGGCGTGATCCGCCGTGATCTGGAGGAAGACGCCCGTGTTGGGGCCGCCCTTGTAGTCCTGGCCGGTGGAGTGCAGGAAGCGGGGGCCAAAGCCCAGGCAGGTGGCTACATGCTTCTGGTCGCGCACCTTGTGCCGGAAGCTTTGGATCGCCGCTTCGTGCCCGGGGAACATGGGCAGGAAAGCCAGCGCGGCAAAGTAGTCGCCCGGGTGAATCTGGTCCAGATGGGCTTTCAAATACCCGGCCAAAGTCTGGCTGGGCGCGGCGGCCTTGAGCTTGGCGGCGTAGGCGTCGGTGGCGTAAAGCTGAATGCCGCTGGCGTCCACCAGGACCGGCTTGCGCTCGGGCAGCTTGCCCGTCTTTTCGTACTCTGTCGTGAGGGCGCGGGTCTCGATCTTGGCAGACTCCACGTCCGGCTGGTTGAAAGGATTGATGCCCATCACCGAGCCGGCCACGGCGGTTGCGACCTCCCAGGTGAAGATCTGGCCGAAGATTTCGTAGAGATCGGAAATCTCGATGCGAATGACCGGCTGGTCGGCGGCTTCAAGCGCCGCGACCTTGGCGTCCTGGCTGGAATCGGCTGTGCCCGTCAGGCGGACGTACACAAAGATGCGATCGTTGCCGTAGACGGCGGGTGCTGCGATGGTTTCGCGGTCCACAGGCGTAATGCCTTTGCCGAGCTTGCCGGTGGATTCGGCGATAAGCTGCTCCAGCCACGCGCCCAGGTCGTAGATTTCCGGCGAAGTGAAGACGGTGATCTTGTCGCGTCTGGAGTTGGCGGCAGTGCCGAGAAGCAGGCCAAGCTGCACGGCGGGATTCTGCGCGGGAGCCAGTTTGGCGGAAACGACGGCCTTGGCGGCCTCTGCCAGCAGCTTTGCGGTATCAAGCCCCGCCACCGTGGCCGGAATCAGGCCGAAGTTCGACAGCGCCGAGAAGCGGCCGCCGATCTGCGGATCGCCGTAGAAGATGTGGCGGAACCCGTCGGCCTTGGCCACCTTCTCCATCTTCGAGCCGGGGTCTGTGATGGCCAGGAAATGGCTGCCGGCCTTCGCCGCGCCCACGGCCTTCTTCATCTCCTCGAAGAAATACTGCTTCAGGACGTTGGGTTCGAGCGTGGAGCCGGACTTGCTGGCCACGACAACGAGCGTTTCGGCCAGATTCACCTTGTCGCGCGCGGCCTTGACCTGTGCCGGATCGGTGGAGTCGACAATGTGCAGGGCGGGGAAGCCGGGCTGCTGGCCGAAGGTCACGGACAGAACCTCCGGGCACAAGCTGGAACCGCCCATGCCGAGCAGCAAAACAGACTTCCACCCCGTCGACGAAGACCTGTCGCCGGGGACCCCGGACTTGAATCCGGCAGCTTTCACGTCGGCGGCCAGAGCGGCAAAGGCCGCCTGGTCTTTCTGCTGGCGCTCGACGATGTTGATCCAGCCCAGCCATTTTTCTTCGCCGTCGCTGGTCCAGACCGTGGGGTCTTTCCGCCAGAAGCGGGCAACTTTGTCAGCGTTGTTTGTTTGCCAGTCGGCGGCTGCTGTGTCCACGGCGTCGCGAAGTTTGGAGGGAAGTACGAATCGAATACTCATGTCGTTATTGATTGTGCAACAAATGCGCGGTTTCTGGAATGTGCGGCGATCACAGGCAACAATTCTAGAGCATTTTTGCTTGATGAATATCAAGCTTGCTCCGGCAATTGTACAAATGTGATGGATGTGCTGTGGCTTTGTAACAGGGCACGGCTTTAGCCGGGCCATAAAGGCCGCAAAATGAGGGTGGGCTTCAGCCCCTGTGGGATATTTCCTTTCCACAACCGTCTTTTTATCTGCACCGTGCCCTATGCCTGAGCTAACTTGATATTCATCTTTTGCTTTTGCTGTAGACTTCCGTGCCCCATCCTTTCCGCTTTTTTCTGCGGAAAGGATGGGATACCAATGAATTTCGGGTCTACACCATTTTCGAAAATGCTCTAAATGGACCGCCACATTGGCCATCTCATGAGCAGCGCATCGGTCTGCTCCCGTAGGGAGCCATCGAAAATAGCCCAGGGCAAGCGGAGCGCAGCCCTGGGTAAGGGGCAAACAGAGGGCATCCGCCCCGGAGGGGCGGATCGAACGCTCGCGCCACGGATTGCTGAATCCAATGACGGTGCTGGGCTTTCACACCGCCCCTACGGGGCGGGAATCCCTTGGTCGAACGTTTCCCCAGGGTTTCACCCTGGGCTGTTTTCGTCTCTTCCCTCCGGGAAGAACTGCGCTGAATGCCTCGTTATTCCCCTACTTGGAACTGCTGGATCACAGGCCGCGGGGTGGTTTCCTGTATCGATCCGCCATCGAGAGCAGCGTTCCACCGGAACTTCAGCGGAAATGGGGCCGGTTGAAGTTGTACATTGCGCCGAGAGTGAAGCCCTGGGGGTTCAACCGTCCGGAGGGCGCGGCGGTGTGCTTGAAGAAATCGGGCCAGGACTGGTACTCGTAGTCCGCCCGCACCCAGACGTGGCGAAAGACGCGGAATTCCGCTCCGCCGCCCAGGGAGGTGATAGTGCGGCTGTCATGGCCACGCACCAGGGTTTTTCCTTCGTAGTCCGTGTTGCCGAATCCCATGAGGAACTTTCCGTAAGGGCGGAAGTTGTGGAAGTGACGCCAGCTATAGATCACCCCGCCGGAGGCAACGTCTTCACGCAGATTTGCCGGTTGAGACGGCGAGCGATGGTAGTTGAGATCCCGCGCCTCCACTTCGAGGCCGATTCCGTGCAGCCGCTGCGGCACCCAGTTGGGGGTGTAGTCGGCCCAAAGCGTGCCGCCCAACATGCGGCCGTGCGCCCAATCGGGATTGAAGCTGGAAAGGCCTGCGCCGACGGCCAAAGGAAGCCTGTTCTCCGAGGCTGACGGCACCACCTGGGCAAATGAAAGGTAGGCCGAACCGACAAAAAGCGCTCCCATAATCAGCTTAAAAAACGGCTTCAAATGCATTCCGTATCTCCTACATGGTTCGAGGACACCCTTTCCCGAGGCAGTTCCCTTGGGAAGAGTGTACATGGGATGCAAGACGGCAAGGCAAAGAACCGACAATTCTTTGCCCTCGACTTTTCATAAATGTATGGGGCGGGTATTCCACAAAAAACCGGGTGGGAAAAGCGGCCCATATCTTCATAAAAATGGCATACAGCGGAACCAGAGTCGATGTGTCTCGAAACCGCGGCGTTCAAGTCGACGCGACCCTGCACAAGACTCAACAGGATCAGCAATTCTAAATGGACCTCCATATTGGCCATCCCATGAGCAGCGCATCGGTCTGCTCCCGTAGGGAGCCGTCGAAAATAGCCCAGGGCAAGCGGAGCGCAGCCCTGGGTAAGAGGCAAACAGAGAGCATCCGCCCGGAGGGGCGGATCGAACGCTCGCGCCACGGATTGCTGAATCCAATGACGGTGCCGGGCTTTCACACCGCCCCTCCGGGGCGGGAATCCCTTGGTCGAACCCTTCCCCAGGGTTTCACTATTTTCGTCTCTTCCCTCCGGGAAGAACTGCGCTGAATGCCTCGTTATTCCCCCCACTTAGAACTGCTGCAACAGGATATAGTTGCTCTGGTTTCGCTCAAAAACGCATTAAAATTACGCGCTTTTTGAAGTTTTTCGTCCGCAGGAATTAGGACATTTCTCAAAAATGTGTTGGTCTATATGCCCACATTTTTTAGAACAAAATTCTCCGGCTCCGTTCTGTCCTGTTTTAACCCTGCAAAACGCTCTTTTTCGTCGGCATTTATCGGTAGCGAAAACGCTGTTTTGAACTTTGGGCCGGCGCTTTCCGCTCTAGAAAAGCAACTCGCCCGCCTCGTCTTCAATGGCTGCGAGCAGCGAACGAAGCAACTCAACCCGCGGCGCTGCCAACCGCCTCGCACTTTCAAGACGCAACTTGCCCGGCAGTTGCTCAACCGCACGGCGCAGCACGGGAAGCACGGAGGAATAGGTGGCATAGCGCGTGTCCCGGCCCACCTTGACCAGCGCGCGCAGGGCTCCGATGGCCCCCAACTGCTCCAGCATGTCGGCATCCCGCAGAAGAATCGCTTCAATCAGCGTCGGCTCATCCTGGGGCTGATGCGTGCGGATGGTTTCGACGACCGCGTCCAGCTTTTCCGTGGGGAATCCCCACTGGGGCAGCAACTTCTGTGTGCGCGCAATGGTGTAGGGAACGTGATCCCAGCGCGCCAACTGCGCCGGATCGTCGGGCCTGTGGCCGAGAAAAACTCCCAGATCGTGCATCCAGACGGCAGCAAAGAGAATGTCGTCGTCGTACTCCATCCCCTGGCCCAGACGCACGGCCAGTGCGTAGAGGCGGGGCTGGTGGCCAAACTTGTCCACCGGCAGCGCCTCTGCCCGGATATAAGCGACGACGGATTCCCGCCAGCCGGCGGGTGTCATTGGGCTTTTCCTGGCCAGTTGGGGGTGATGCGGATCAGGTCCAGGCCGCCCAGGTCTTCGATGATGAACGACGGCGAGGAGGCGGGAATGGCTACGACTCTGTGCGCGGGCAGATCCACCTGCTCAAAGCCTTGTCCGGTGATTTTGGCCGATCCGGCGGCGGCAAACAGGTAGGCGAGCCCTTTGGAGGCTTCGCCGCGCAGGCTTTCGCTGGTGCGGGTGGCGGAGACGGGAATCCGCTCGACGCGGAAGTATTCCACATCGATCAAAATGATGCGGTCTGATAGGACTTTTGGAGCGATTTTGCCGGCGCGGGTCTCGAACTTTGTGGCTTCAAGGGATTTTTCGATGTGCAACTCGCGAGGCCGCCCATAGTCGTACATGCGATAGGTGAGGTCGCAGTTCTGCTGGGTTTCAAGCAGAATCGCTCCGGGCCAGATGGCGTGAACGGTTCCGGCATCCACAAAAATCATGTCTTTGGGAGAGACGGACAGCACATTCAGACTCTGCTCCAGAGTGCCTGCGTGGATGCCCTCCTCGACCTGCTCCAGCGACACGCCGGGCTTGATGCCGAGCGCTACCTGCGCTCCCGGTTCGGCTGCCAGAGCGTACCAGCACTCGGTCTTGCCGCGCGGCTCGCCGTACTTCTGCGCCATTTTGTCGTCGGGATGCACCTGGACGCTGAGCTTTTCCTTGGCGAACAGAACTTTGAGGAGCAGCGGCGAGGCCGGGGACGGGGCTGCGGGGCCGAGCAGAGCTTCAGGCGCTTCGCGGAAGAGGGCGTCGAGCCGCTTGCCGGCGTGGGAGCCGGTTGCCACAAGATTGGCATCTCCGGTGAGCCAGACTTCGCCGAGCGGTTTGCCTTCTTCGGCCACCTTGTCGTACCAGGGTTGCAGATCCTGATAGCCCCAAACCCTTACATCGTACCGGGGCTCAATGCGAAACGGCGCCACCACTGAAAGTTGAGTTTGCTGTGAAGCCTTCATGAAATTTGCCTCTATCTTAGAAAGAATATGCCACCGGCGGGAGCTTCGGCTAACCGAGCCAAGGGCTCAAATTCACTCTAGCAGAGAGACAAAGCGGGACGGAGCGCGGCGAAATCATTCAGCAATTCTAAATGGACTTCCACATTGGCCATCCCATGAGCAGCGCATCGGTCTGCTCCCGTAGGGAGCCATCGAAAATAGCCCAGGGCAAGCGGAGCGCAGCCCTGGGTAAGAGGCAAACAGAGAGCATCCGCCCCGGAGGGACGGATCGAACGCTCGCGCCACGGATTGCTGAATCCAATGACGGTGCTGGGCTTTCACACCGCCCCTCCGGGGCGGGAATCCCTTGGTCGAACGCTCCCCCCAGGGTTTCACCTTGGGCTATTTTCGTCTCTTCCCTCCGGGAAGAACTGCGCTGAATGCCTCGTTATTCTTCCACTTAGAACTGCTGAAATCGTTCTATCCTCATTTCCATGCCACATTCGCTGATTTTCGACCACATGTTTCTGATGCCGCTTCCGATTCTGGAGAAGCTGCTGCGTCCGGTGATTGTCTACCTGGTGCTGGTGGTGCTGTTGCGCATCTTCGGCAAGCGGGAACTGGCGCAACTGAACCCCTTCGACCTGGTGGTGCTGCTGTCTCTGTCGAACACCGTGCAGAACGCCATCATCGGCGAGGACAACTCGGTGACGGGCGGCCTGATCGGCGCTGTGGGCCTGTTGTCCATCAACTGGGTAGTGGCGCGAGTGCTGTTCCGCTCCCGGCGGCTGACCCACGTGATGGAGGGGCGGGCCTCGGTCTTGGTGCGCGACGGGCAGGTGGATAAGCGGGCGCTGGAGCGCGAGTCGCTGACCCATGAGGAACTGCTGGACGCCATTCACCGCCAGGGCTTCGAGGGCATTCACCAGGTTCGGCGCTGCGAGCTGGAGCCGAACGGCACGTTTTACGTGGAGGCCTTTGACCCATCGATTGCCGACAAGCGGCACGACGAGCTGTTGGAACGGCTGGATGCGCTGAGCCGCGAGGTGGCAGCGCTCAAGGTGCAACCGGCGGGAGAGTGATGAAAAGCAGGGACCAGGGAGTAGGGGGCAAGGAACAGGATATCGCTCGGTTAGAGCTGAGTTGATGCGCTTAGCTCAGGCACGAATGGCGACGAAGTCGCGTCCGCCCGTAGCGGCGAGCTACTCCCACTCGATGGTTCCCGGCGGTTTGCTGGTGATGTCGTAGACGACGCGGTTGATGCCGCGGACTTCGTTGACGATGCGGCTGCTGATGCGCTTGAGAACTTCGTGGGGCAGGGGCGCCCAGTCGGCGGTCATGCCGTCTTCCGAGTAGACGGCGCGGACGGCGCAGGTGTAGGCATAGGTGCGCTGGTCGCCCATGACACCGACGCTCATGATCGGAAGCAGGACGGCGAAACTCTGCCAGATTGTGGAGTAGAGGCCGGCGGCCTTGATCTCCGCTACGACGATTTCATCGGCATTCTGAAGCAGGGCGACGCGCTCCGGCGTGACTTCGCCCAGGATGCGCACGGCAAGGCCGGGGCCGGGGAAGGGCTGACGGCCCAGGATGTCTTCCGGCATGTCGAGGTCGCGGCCGATGCGGCGGACTTCGTCCTTGAAAAGATCGCGCAGAGGTTCGATGAGCTTCAGCTTCATGTGCGCCGGTAGGCCGCCGACGTTGTGATGGCTCTTGATGGTCTGGCTGGGGCCTTTGACGCTAGATGACTCGATCACATCCGGGTAAAGCGTGCCCTGGACGAGCCAGTTCAATTGGCCGTCTGGGCCGCCGGTTTGCTTGGCGATGCGGTTGGCTTCGTCGTCAAAGACCGCGATGAACTCTCCGCCGATGATTTTTCTTTTGGTTTCCGGATCGGTGACTCCGGCGAGTTTCGTGAGGAAGCGCTCGGTGGCGTTGACGGCGACGATGTTGAGGCCGAGCTTTTCACGCAGGTGCTTCTGCACGCTTTCAAATTCGTTTTTGCGCAGGACGCCGTTGTTGACGAAGATGCAGGTGAGCTGGGAGCCGATGGCTCGATGAACCAGCACGGCCGCGACCGACGAATCGACGCCGCCGGAGAGTCCGCAGATGACTTGGCCCTTGCCTACTTTTTCGCGGATGGAGGCGACGGTGGATTCGATGAAGTGGGCCGGGGTCCAATCGCCGCGCGCGCCGCAGATGGAAAAGATGAAGTTCTTGATGATCTGCGGACCGAGCGGGGTGTGATGCACCTCGGGGTGGAACTGTACGGCCCAGATGCGGCTTTGCTCGTTGGCGATGCCGGCCAAGGCGTTCGATGTGGCTGCGATGCGGTGGAAGCCCGAGGGCAGTTCGATGGCCTGGTCGCCGTGGCTCATCCAGACCTGGAGCGTCTGCGGCAGACCGGCGAACAACGGTGTTGCGCTGTCTTCGATGGTGACTTCGGCGTGGCCGTACTCGCGCTTTGAGGCTGAACGGACCTTGCCGCCGAGGTGATGGACGATGAACTGGAGGCCGTAGCAGATGCCGAGCACGGGGACGCCGAGCGAGAGCAGCTTGGGGTCGGCGGCGGGGGCATCGGCATCGTAGACCGACGACGGGCCGCCGGAGAGGATGAGGCCGATGGGGTTGAGCGCCTGGATGTCGGCGAGAGGCACGGTGCAGGGGAGCACGACGGAGAAAACGTCCTGTTCGCGGATGCGCCGGGCGATGAGCTGGGTGTACTGCGAACCGAAATCGAGGATTACAACTGTCTGGGTGGCCACGAATCCAGTGTGGCAGGGCGTATCCCGGTTTGCAAGCGCGAAGCCGGGGATGCACGGTGAGGGCTTCCGCGAATCGAGTTACGGGAGCTTGCCCGCTTCGGCTTCGGGGTTCCAGCGGTCGGAGCCGGAGAGGAAGATGCTGGGCTCGTATTGGCGGGCCTGGGCCGCAGTGAGTTGATGGGACCAGGGGGCGCGAGCCGTGGGGTTTGCGCCGGGGCCGGTACTGTGGAACTCCGCATAGTAGGCCTTGGTTTCAGCGGCGGTTTTTCCCCATGTGTTCCAGCCCTCGGGCGTGACATCGGCGGAGAGTTCGGTGTTGATGTAAACCACGCGGGAGTAGGGACGCCAGGGACGGCCAAGGCTGGTTACTTCTTTGCTGCCGGTTCCTTTCGAGGGTGCGGCTGAGCCTGAGTGGGCGATGCTGCTGGTTACGCGGCTGTTGAGGATGACGTAACCGGTTTTCTGATCGGGCGAGGTGCGCGACTGCGCGGTGAGGTAGCCGGAGGCCTTGGCGTGGATCTCCGTGCGGTCGAAGACGGCCGCGGCGTTGCCGAAGATGAAGTCGACGCCGCCCTCGATGTAGGAGTCGACGTAGTATTGGCGGCCGTAGTCAGCAAAGAGCGTGTCCTGATGGCCGAGGAAGCGGCAGCGCTTGAAGATCGCCCGGTCGGCGCGCACGGCGACGGCGACGGCCTGGCCGGTATTGCCGGCGGCATTCTCAAAGGTGATGTTGTCGGCCTCGAAACCGGGGCCGTTGATCTGGACGGTTTCCGTGAAGAAGGTTCCGCCGGCCTGCTTGGCGTTGAGGCTGTTGGTGATGACGACATCGGAGGGGGATTTGCCTATGCCGACGAGTGTGATGTTGGCGTGGTTCTGCGTGACGATGATGCGCTGGGGGTAGATGCCGGGGGCGATCTCAATGAAGACGCGGCCGGGCTTGCCATTGGGGCCGATGCCGGGGAAGGGATGATGGTCCAGAGCCATCTGGATGGTGGGGAATTCGCGGGTGGCCTCGATGCCGGTTTTTACATCGGGAGAGACGCGGACATGTACGTCCTGGGCGTAACTGAAGGTGGCGAGGAGCAGGGTTGCGAGCAGCAAGCGCATGGGCGTTCTCCTGTGAACAGTTGCCATGGTACAGCAGGCTGTTGAGGAACCTATTGCTTCGGCAAATAAATACCAACAATGTTCGGGTGCCCCATCCTCGCCACGTCTTTGTTTTTGTGGCTAGGATGGGGTAGCACAAAGGCCGTATTTATTTGCCGGATATATAGGGACTAGAAAAGCCCGCTGGTTGAGGGGAGTGCTATCCCAGATCCGAGAATCCGGATCTCCACCCCACGGACGAAGACCTGTCCGTGGGGGCCCCGGACCTGGGGCCCCCTTCATCTTGTATTGGTCGGGTCTGAGAGCTTCGGCTTTATGGTAGGCTCGACCCACTTGACGCAGTATCCTACTTTTACTATCATCCCATTATGACTACTTCCGCGGTTCTCAAAAACAAAGATTTCCAATTGGTCTCCGAGTTTGCGCAGCCGGATGCGAAAAAGCGCCTGTCACTCGGTGAGGCCCTCGGAGACGCCACGGCATACAACATCTACCGCAACCCTCTCGGCCAGCTCATCCTTGATCCGGTGAAGGCCGTTCCCGCCGCAGAAATGTGGCTCTACGAGAATCCGCAGGCTCTGGCCAGCGTGAAACAGGGCTTGAGAGAGTCGGCTGAGGGGAAGAGCGTTTCGCGCGGCTCGTTTGCCAAACACGCTCAGGAATAGAACGCGATTCAGCCTCGATTAAAGATAGAAAGGAAATATAGATGCAAAGAAAGCTTCGATTCACGCCCACGGCAGACGCGCAGTTGACGGCGCTTGAAAATGCACCATCCAAGGCCGCGCTCCTCGGGCAGGTTCAGAAGGCTCTCGGCTACCTGGAATTGGATCCGCATCATCCGGGCTTTCAAACGCACGAGTTTCTTAGCTTGACGGGCGTGCATGGCGAGAAAATCTTCGAGGCGTATGCCCAGAACAGCACACCCGGCGCCTACCGCATTTTCTGGCACTACGGTCCCGATGAAACCATGGGCAAGAAACGAACTCCCGCAATCACCATTGTAGCGATCACGCCCCATCCATAGCGGTTGCATGAATTCCCAGGTCTGAAAATCCAGACCTGGGTACCCGGGTTTTGTGGGAGATTCCGCTGGCGTGTTTGCTGTTGCGGGACAGCAATGATGGTGCTGGCGTGATAGGCTGCTAAGCAATGCAGCCCTTACAGATTTGGCTGTTTCAAACTCGATCCTGGCCTCCATCCAGGGTGCTTGGCGCGCCGGTGGACTTGGCCGGTTGAATGCGTTCTCAAGAGGAATTTCGATGAACTGTTTGCGTTTTGTTCCCATACTGATGCTGGCGGCTGGAACCGCACTGGCGCAAGCGCCCGCGGTCCTCAAGGCCGATGCCAGCAAGCCTGAACCCCCGGTAACCGTCAAGAGCTTTGACCTTTCGGCCATCGACAAGACCGCCGATCCGTGCACGGATTTCTATCAGTACTCCTGCGGCAACTGGGTGAAGACGAATCCCATTCCTTCCGACCAGGTGCGGTGGGCTCGGTCCTTCTCCCTGGTGAGGGAGCGGAACCGGTATCTGCTATGGGAAGAGCTGCACGCAGCAGCCAAGGCTCCGAAGACTCCGCTGCAAAAACAATACGGCGATTTCTATGCTGCCTGCATGGATACGGACCAGGTGGAAAAGAAGGGCCTTGCGCCCATCCAGCCCGCGTGGGAGGCCATTGCAAAGCTGGCAGACGCCAGGCAGCTTCCAGCGCTGCTCAGCAAGCTGGAGAACCAGGGTACACCGGACGGTTTCTTCGAGTTCGGGGTGAGCCAGGACGACAAGGACTCATCCCAACAGATCGCCGAGATCGGCCAGGGCGGCCTGTCGCTGCCCGACCGCGATTACTACACTGTGGATTCGGCGCGCTTCAAGGCCATACGGGCGCAGTACGTCGAGCACCTGAAGAAGATGTTCACGCTGGCTGGCGACAAGCCCGAGCAGGCTGAAAAAGAGGCCGCCGCTGTGATGGAGATTGAGACCGCGCTGGCGAAGGTCTCGACCAGCCGCACCGATCTGCGCGATCCCACGAACCGCTATCACATCTACACCGTTGCCGACTTTGAGAAGCTGGCTCCGTCCTTTGATTGGAGCGGGTATTTCACCGCCATCGGTATCGGCAAATTCGACACCTTGAACGTGGCGACGCCTAACTTTTTCAAGGCGCTGAGCGGGCTGATTACGAGCGAGCCGCTGGAGTCCTGGAAGAGTTACCTGCGCTGGCAGGTGCTGCACGGACAGGCGCGGAACCTGCCCAAGGCTTATTTCGACGAGAACTTTGATTTCTTCTCGCGGACGCTTTCCGGGCAGAAAGAGCCGGAAGCGCGCTGGAAGCAGTGCTCCTCAATGACCGACCGGGCTCTGGGCGAGGCAGTGGGCCAGGATTGGGTGAAGGAGAACTTCCCGCCCGCGGCCAAGGAGAGCATGGACAAGCTGGTGGCTGCTCTGGAGAAGTCGCTGGGCGACGATATCAGAACTCTGCCCTGGATGACGGAGCCGACCCGGAAGGCGGCGGAAGAAAAGCTGGGCATGATCCGCAACAAGATCGGCTACCCGGAGAAATGGCGCGACTACTCGAGCGTGAAGGTGGACCGCACGGACCTGATCGGCAACGAGCATGCGAGCGCGGTGTACGAGCGCAACTACAACTACGCCAAGTTGGGCAAGCCTGTGGACGAGAAGGAGTGGGGGATGACGCCGCCGACGGTGAACGCCTACTACGATCCGTCGTTCAATGACATCAACTTCCCAGCTGGCATTCTGCAGCCGCCGTTCTTCGACTTCAAGGTGGACCCGGCAGTGAACTTTGGCGGCATCGGCGTGGTGATCGGTCACGAGATGACGCACGGGTTCGACGACGAGGGCTCGCAGTACGACGGCAAGGGCAACCTGCGCGAGTGGCAGACCGCCGCGGACCGCAAGGCCTTTACCGAGCGGACCGATTGCGAAGTGGCCGAGTACGGCAGCTTCGAGGCGGCTCCGGCCAAGGGCGACACGCCGGCGCAGAAGCTGAATGGCAAGCTCACACTGGGCGAGAACACGGCCGATAATGGCGGCCTGCGCATCGCCTACATGGCGCTGCTGGATACGCTGGCAGGGCAAGGCAAGACCATCAGCGACAAGATCGGCGGCTACACCGAGGCGCAGCGCTACTTTATCGGCTTTGCGCAGGTGTGGTGCCAGAACCAGACCGACCAGGCATCTCGCCAGGCCGCGCTGGTTGATCCTCACTCGCCCGGTAAATGGCGGGTCAACGGCTCCGTGCAGAACTTCGACGAATTCGGAAAGGCTTTTGGCTGCACCAAGGGCCAGCCAATGTATCCGGCGAGTTCCTGCCGCGTTTGGTAACCCAATGCTGCTTGGCGCTTCCCTCAACCGGGGCGCCAGGCGGCTGAGGGTACTTCCCGGGGCGAAATGCATCATTCCTGGAGCAAAGGGGTTGACGTTTACCAGCTTCCGGGCGTCCAAACTGCAACGGTGCTATTACTTGGATTCATAGCCAGCAAGGAACATGGCCGGGTTCGTCCCAGGTCGGGGTGGTCCGGGAAAAATGTGCTGTTTTGCCCGGTCTCCGATTGAAACTAGGCATAACCTGCCCTTGGCTTTTACAATGCATCAGGGACCCGTCCCAACCCAGCTCTGCTGTGGAACTAGCAAACTTGGCGGCGTACGCCGGACCAGGATGAAGGAATCGCATGAAGTTTATGAAATTCGGCAAGGCACTTCTGATGGGCGCCCTCTCTGCTGGCGTTGTCTTCGGCGTTACGTCTTGCATTTCGAGTTACGCGGTTGGTTACTTGTATGTCACTGGAACGGTGACGGCCGAATCCACGAACAACGGCATCATTTCGGGCTATTCGATTGACCACAATACCGGCAAGCTCACCGCTATTCACGGATTGCCTGTAGCTTCGGGCGGGTCGAATCCGATTCGTGCGGTTCTGACCACGAGCAGCCGCTTCCTTTATGTCCTGAACCAGGGCGTGACCGCCTCGGGTGGTTCTGTCTGCACCACGGCAGATCCATGCAATAGCTCGAACATCGAGGAGTTCGCGGTGGGCGGGAATGGCAATCTCACTCCGCAGGAGACCTTCTACACGCAAGGGATCAATCCCATGCGGCTGGCCGTCGACACTTCGGGCGGGTATTTGCTGGTGCTTGATCATGACGCCCCGTCGGCCACGGCATGTGCACAGGCGCTGGGCTCCTCGGTTACCTCGTGCGGCGACATCACGGTATTCAAGATCGACACCACCACGGGACGCCTCAGCCTGGTGACGAATGCCCAGGTTACGGCAGGCAGCGGCAGCAGCTCGGCCCTGACGTACTTCCCGGTTCCGGCCAATCCGATTGATTTCGTGCTGGACGCGGGATACGTCCTTACGCTGAGCGGAACCAGCGGGACCGGCGACGTGGTCTATCCGTACACGTACACAACGTCCACGGGGCAACTGACACTGAGTCAGAACAGCTCGCAGACGCTCGGCATCTATGAGGCCACGGCCATTGTCTACGCCGGGGGCAATATTTACGTGCTCGATAACGAGGGCACGCTGGTCAGTACCGGCGCAACAAGCCAGATTCTGCCTTACACGGTAGGTACGGGCGGCGCGCTGCAGGCCCAGACGGGCGGAACCATCGCCGACGATCCGACGCTGTCCAATCCTACCTATCTCCTGGTGGAATCCAAGGGCACGTACCTCTATGTGGCCAACCAAGGGAATAACGTTCAGGGAACGAACGCCGACAGCGGTATTACCGGCTATAACGTCTACACTTCTCCCTCTTTCAATCTGACACTTACAACGCCTTCGACATTTGGCAGCGGGTCTGGTCCGCAGTGCATCGTCGAAGATCCATCGGACCAGTTCATTTACACGGCCAATTACAACGATTCGACCATAACCAGCCGTGTGTTCGACCCGAAATCCGGCAGTCTCAATACGTCGACGCGCGTGGCCAACAGCTATTCGCTCAACGGTCCGGCAACGTGGTGCCTGGTAGATGGGCGCACGAATTAAAGCCGTGCCGCCTCAGTTGCGCCTGGTGCGGAAATCAGTCGTGGGCTGGTTTCCGCACCGGGTTCCGGAAACTCCGGAGTCTTTAAGAACGTAGCCGAATGCCAGGCGCGTCTGATTTTCGGGCGCCTCGGAATTCGATTCCAAACCTGATTTTTGGGGGACCTGCGGTTCCGGTCCCGTGACGAAAGATGCGCATGAAGTTCAACAAATCGAGCCAGCTGCTGCTGGTTTCCGCGGCCAGCCTTCTGGTGGCTGGACTTGTGACCGCCTGCGGCACGCTTACCACGGACTTTGTTTACGTGGCCAGCGCCAAGGCAGCGGGAACGAACAACTACGGTGAGATCGATGTCTTCGAGATCAACTCGGAGTCGGGCCGCATGCGCCAGATTCCCGCCTCTCCGTTTCCCTCGGAAGGGCGCAATCCGGTTGCCGAGGCGGTTTCATCGGATTACGCAAACCTGTATGTGGTGAATCAGGACGACAACAACATCGTCCAGTTTACGATCGGCAGCGACGGCAAGCTCTATCCGCAGCAGACCGTGAACACGCCGGGAATCTATCCGATGGCGGTCGCCGCGAACGGGTCGAATCTGTTCGTTGTGGACACCTATCAGCCATTGGCTTCCTGTTCAACGGCTGCGCCGTGTTCTGGATCGATTGGCGTATTTCCGATTATTGCCGCCACCAGCACAGCCGCCAGCTCGATAGGAACGGCAGTGACCAACACGAGCAACAGCTCGAACTACTGGCCGCTGACCCTGTCGGGCAAAAATTCCTCCGACGTGATTGTGCCGACGGCGGTCAATGTGGTGGCTTCCAGTACCTCCGCTACCTACGTTTACGTTACCGCGTACGACTCCACGGCTTCGCCCAACGTGGGTTATATTTTTGGATTTGCAGTCGGCTCCGACAGCACGCTTACGGCTCTGAGCGGATCGCCTTATAGCGCGGGCACGCTCCCGGCGGGCATTTCCAGCGATTCCGCAGGCCAGTACGTCTACGTTACCGACAAGACGAACGGCACGGTTCTGGCCTACTCTGTGGTTTCCGGCGCATTAACGCTATCCGGCACCTACGCGGCTGGCAATGGAGCCATGGCGATTGCCGTCGATCCCTCGTACAGCTTTGCTTACGTGGCCAACTCCGTGGATGACACGATTACGGCCTATTCGATCAGCAACGGAGCGCTTACGCGTATCGGCACTTATTCCACAGGCTTGCAGCCGGTGGCCATCGGGATCGATCCGTCAACCAGGCATTTTGTTTACACCGTTAACTATCTTGGCAGCACTGTTTCCGACTTTCTATTGAGTACGACAGACGGTACTCTGCTTGTCACGCAATATTCTCCATTTGTGTCCAACGCACTACCGACAGCCGTGGCCGCGGTTCCGCACGGCACCGTACTGAAATAGAGGCCGGCGCCGCCATGGCCGGACTTGAGTAGCAGCACCCCGCATGAGGCTTTTACAATTCCTGCGGGGCAACCAAAACGAGTTTTCTTTGGGCTTGAATGTGATGGCCCACGACGAAGGAAGCGCATGAAGTTCAGCAAATTGAGCCAGCTCTTTCTGGTCTCTACGATCGGCCTTCTAGTGGCCACCCTCTTGTCTGCCTGCACCCTTGTCACGATCGACTTTGTCTTCGTGGCCAGCTCTGTAGGCTCTGGAACTGGCAGCGCCGGGCAGATTGAAACCTACTCGCTGGACTCCTCGTCCGGCGCCCTGCGCACTGGAGCGCCGACAGTCTCCTCGGGAGGAATTACTCCCGTGGCCATGGTCGTCACTGCCGACTATGCGAATCTCTATGTGGCTCATGCCACCGACTCGGCGAGCGGCTCCGTGGTGCATTTCACCATCTCTGCCAATGGCGTTCTGACGCTGCAGCAAACGATTGCGACGAGCTTTACGCCAGTTGCCATGGCTGTGAACCCCGCCGGCACCTATCTTTATGTGACGGGAGGAACCACTTCCAGTCAACTGGCGACCTATCCTCTCTCGTCGGGCACGATCGGCAGCCTGGCCAGCCAGACATCCATGGTTGTCGGTAGCGACACAGTTGTTCCTACAGCGATTACCGTGGCGATAGACAATGCTGAAGTCTACGTCACGGCCTACGACAAATCTGCCTATAATCCTGGCGGAAGCGTCACGAGTACGGCCAACCCGGGCTGGGTTTTCGGTTTCAAGGCAAGTTCAACCACGTTGCCGACGGCGATTTCCAGCAGTCCCTGGAAGGCAGGCGTGAAGCCGAGCGCGATTACTACCGAACCGAATAACCGCTTTATCTACGTCACCGATTACGCATCCAACGAACTGATAGGCTATTCGATTCAGAGCGCCGGAGTTTTGAGCTATATGGTCAACGGCCCCTTCAAGACCGGCAACGAGCCGACAGCCGTGGTTGTGGATCCGCGCGGCCTATACATTTACGTCGCCAATGTACTGGATTCATCGCTTTCGTGCTACTCGATCGTTCAGTCCAGCGGCACGCCCTCTACCATTTCCTCCAGTACGGGCACGACCGATACGAATCCTGTGGCTGTCGCGGTGGATCCGGCAATCGGCCGCTATGTGTATACCGTCAACGCGTTGGGCAACTCTGTTTCAGGCTTCCGTCTGAATCCGGATTCGGGCGCGCTGAGTCTCACGCAGGCTACGCCGTATCCCACCGGCTACAACCCGACCGCGCTGGCGATCATTCCTCACGGGAACCATTCCGTGGAGTCGGTCACGCCGTAACGGAAACGCAGTTTGCAACAAAAAGCCCAGCCAACTCGGCTGGGCTTTTTGTTGCGCCTACAGCGGATTTTTCCCGGGAACAAAAGGCACTTGGCTGAAGGTCGTGCGATTCCCATTCCCGCCAAAAGCAGTGGAAGAATGGTGCCTCCCGGCGTCAGAATTTTCTGGACACAGGCGGTTGGGATGGCCGCAGCTTGCGCTGTCACCGTGTTTGTATCGAAGCCTTCTGCAAGTGGCTACGAATTCGTCGATTGAGGGACAGAAGCGAATTTCTCGGAGTAGGGCGCATGAACTAGAGGATGATCCCTAGTACCGTGACTTGTTGATTTTGTAATCGTCCCCATGAACTGTGGGTGCCCCAGGTCTCGCTTTTGAGACCTGGGAAATCACAAATCTACGCGGTCTGGGTACTAGTACGGGATGCACAAATACTTTTTCGCCAGCCAAATAATTTTCAGCAAGAGTTAAAGCCGCGCCCTTTGAACACCCTATTGCTACAACTATTTGGCCGGAGCGGGCTGGGCGGGGGCGGAGGTGTTCATCCACCTGCGCAACAGGCGTTGGGCGGGTTTCTCGATGTAATGCAGGGCCAGCAGTGCCATGCAGACCAACAGCACATAACTGAGCCAGGGGTCGAAGCGCATCAGGCCGAGACGTTGTAGCAGGCCGGTGTGGTGGAGCAGATTCCACATGTTGAAGTGGAGCAGATAGAGGCAGTAGCTGCTCTCTCCGATGAAGACCAGAGGACGGCAGCCCAGGGCTGTGGCCAGGGGGTTGTCGCCGGCAAGGCCGAGCACGATACAGGCAAAGAAGGGCATCAGCAGGCCGTCGTGCATGATGGCGTAGGGAACCAGGGGTCCCAGGGTCAGCAGGCCATAGATGCCGGCAAAGCCGCCCAGGCCGAGCCATAAGCGGACGCGGCTCTTGTGCTCGACCATCGTGTTCAGATCGGCCAGCAGAACGCCGAAGATGAAGCTGGCGATGTGCGCGTAAGGAGTGTATTTGAGCGCCCAGAGCCAGATGCCGTAGCTCCAGCGGTCTGGAGCCGTGGCCAGCCCGTCTGGATTGAAGAACATATAGAGGGCGCCGGGAAGCACCCCAAGAAGCCAGACGCCAACGAGAAGCCAGATCAGCGTACTCATCCGCTTGACCTTTTTCCAAGCGGCTATCCAGGGAAAGACGAAGTAATAGAACGCCTCGGCGGACATGGTCCAGGCGGGCGTGTTGACAAAGGTGGCGATGGCCGGAATCCAACCCTGGAGAAGCAGTGGGGTGAGCACGATGCCCGCCCAATACATTGCGTGGGAGTGGCTGGCGTACTCCTTGGGCAACTGTCCCCAGGCCAGGATCAGGCTGAGTGCGTAGATGGGATAGATGCGCGTGAAGCGCGCCTTCCAGAAGCGCACGTGGTCCAATTGTCCGGCGCGGGCACGGTCGTTGTAGTTATAAGCCAGCACGAAGCCCGAGAGCAGGATGAAATAGCTCACCGAAACATAGCCGGCGTTGACGATGGGCGCCAGAAGCAGCTTGAAGTGCAGCGGCGCGTTGATGACCGGCACACGAAAGTCGTACCGGAAGTCAAACCAGTAGGGATTGGAGAAATGGAAGAGGACGATGTTGATGGCCGCAAAGCAGCGCAATCCCGTCAGTGCGTTCAGCCGTTCTGGTCTGCGTATTTCCGCCAAGGGTTGATGTCTCCTGCCGGGGTTACGCCGTTACCAGAGAACCGATTTTTTCGCCCATGACCACGCGCTTGATGTTTCCCGGCTGGTTCATGTTGAAGACGATCATCGGCAGGTTGTTGTCTTTGCACATGCTCACTGCGGTCAGGTCCATCACCTTGAGGCCCTTCTGCAGGATATCCATGTACGTAATTTCATCCAACTTGACGGCATCCTTGCAGAGCACGGGGTCGGAGTCGTAGATGCCATCGACCTTGGTGCCTTTCAGCAGCACGTCTGCTTTGATTTCCATGGCGCGGAGGCTGGCTGCCGAGTCGGTGGAGAAGAAGGGATTGCCGGTGCCGGCGGCGAAGATGACGACACGGCCTTTTTCCAGGTGGCGCACGGCGCGACGGCGAAGGTAAGGCTCGGCGAGCTGGTTCATGAAGACGGCGGTCATAACGCGGCACTGCACGTCGTGTTTTTCCAGGGCGTCCTGCAGAGCAATGGCGTTGATGATGGTAGAGAGCATACCCATGTTGTCGGCGCTCACCCTGTCCATGTGCCTGGCCTGTTCCTGTACGCCGCGGAAGAAATTGCCTCCGCCAACCACGATGCCGATTTCCACGCCCAAGGCGTGTACTTCGGCTATTTCGCCGGTAATTTCCGCGACCTTTTCAGCATCGAGCCCGAAGCCGCGAGACCCCGCCAGCGCCTCACCCGAAAGCTTAAGTACGATCCGCTTATACATGCCTTTTTGAGTATCGCATAAGACCGGGGCCATTGTGTCTGTCGGCAGGTGCGCTTTCCCAGGATTACGCTGCGCTCCATCACGGGAAGCTTCGGTTCTTCCTTCCGGGAGGAGAAACGG
>Ga0255356_1000853_pt1 | contig 20001 bp, 14 predicted proteins | sample HBST100metaG_FD_189944 | JGI IMG/M metagenome (GOLD analysis project Ga0255356, IMG submission 189944) | Peat soil microbial communities from Stordalen Mire, Sweden - H.B.S.T100 | ecosystem: Environmental > Terrestrial > Soil > Wetlands > Peat | place: Sweden: Norrbotten County, Stordalen Mire...
CCCTTTAGCCCGCCTCCGGCCCCCCTGCTGTCTTCCCAGCGACGCACAGGCAGGGTGCGGCCTCGCCCTCTTCCCCAGCTCAGGCGGTGCTCTCTGAAGCCGCCTCTCCGAACAAAATCTGTGGGCACGAAGGTCAGCGAGCCGGAGTTCGCGGCGCTGGAGACGCGCGCCCGCGCGAGCGGGTTGACTCTCTCAGAGTGGGTGCGCGATGTGCTGCTGGCATCGTCGCCGGAGGCGGGAGCGGAGGCGGGAGCGGAGGCGGCGAACCAGGTGTTGCTGGGGGAGCTGCTGGCCCTGCGGACGATCCTGATCAATCTTCTGTTCCCCGTCTCCAAAGTGACGCCGGAGCAGATGGAGGCGCTGATCGAGCGGGTCGATAAGGACAAGATGCGGCGAGCGCTGGAGAGGCTGGGCGAGTCCCGGCTGACAGTTCCATCGGGAGCAGGAACGGCAGAGGAGATGGAACGGTGAGTGAATGGGGACGGAAACAATATCAGGGCTGGGCTCAGGAGTGGCGGTTGTCGAGGAACGTGCCGCTCTTGGCAATGCTGGCGTTCGTTGGGTTGTTTTGGTTGCAATCGCAATATCTGTGGACATCGCTTCAGCGGTACTACTTCTGGACATACGTGGAAACGTGGGCGCTTCCGTTGAAACCAGCAAAGGACTACAACGCGATCTATGCCGGGACATCTGCGATGGGAGATGGCAATCCGAAGAAGTGGCTCTACGCTTCGGATAAGGATGTCGAGTTGCAGGGGGAGCAGGCAGATGGGACGAGCTTGGCTACGGTTCTCCCTGGCGCTAGTGCAAGAGGTTGGACGAAATGGTGGGAGGCTTCAGCGAATGCCGGCGACGCACAGATAACAGGGTCCGATTTTCGCGGAGTTTTCCTTCGGCCTGTGATATATCGCGGTTGGACGCAGTGGGACTTCGTGAAGTATCCCGCGTATGGGGCCTTGGCACTTACCGTCGTGTTGTTCTGGTTCACGGTACCGAGGGACCGGAAACACAACGAGGAGATGAAACGTGGAAAGCGTCTTCGCGGCCCCGAGTTGGTCTCAACTGCGGAGTTTAACAAGCGTCTGGGCAAGAGGGGGTGGCTAATGCGCTATCCGCCGGACGGCTTGGGGTTCATCAACGAAGAGCGGAGTCGGAGCGACAAGTTTTTCCGTGACCAATGGAGCCGCTGGGTACGCATCCCGAAGAAACAGGAGGCGAAGCACTTCCTGCTCATCGGAGATACGGGTACGGGCAAAACGGTGACCATTATGCAGATGCTGATGCAGGTGCGGGAGCGTGGAGAAAGAGCGATTATCTACGATCCGAAGGGAAAGCTTTTTGAGCAGTTCGGCGACCTGAATCGGGGCGACGTACTGTTGAATCCGTTGGATAAGCGGGGTCCGTTCTGGGATATGGCCGCAGAGATAACGCACCCGGCGGAAGCGTTGACCCTAGCAGCGAGCTTGTTCCCGGATACCGATCCGAAAGACCCGTTCTTCGTTCCGGCGACGAGAAAGCTTTTTGCATATCTTCTGAATCTGAAGCCTACGCCGGAAGAGCTGATTTACTGGCTGTGCAACGAGCAGGAGATCGACCGTCGAGTGAAAGGCACAGAACACGCGGCGAAAATCAATCCACAAGGTGGTTCGCAGCGGTCCGGTGTGCTTGGCTCGTTGAGCATGATAGGCGATGCGCTCAGGCTGCTGCCACGGGAGGCCGAGAGCAAGCAGCGGTGGAGTGCTGCTCAATGGGCGGAGAAGGGCACGGGATGGATATTTATAACGTCGGAGGAGGCCATGGAAGAGAGTCTTCGTCCGCTGATAAGCCTGTGGATCGAGCTTCTAGTGTTGCGGGCGATGCGGGAGGGACTGTCTTCGGCGTTGAGGACATGGTTCGTACTGGATGAGCTGGCGAATCTGCAGCGTCTGCCGAAGCTTGAGAAGGCGGTTACGCAGGGGCGCGAATCGAACTGTGTCATGGTTCTTGGCTTCCAAGGAAGGGCGCAGATGAATGCGTTGTATGGTCACGACATCGCGGAGGCAATACTGTCATCTCCAGCGACCAGAATCTACCTGAAGACGAGCGAACCAAACGCAGGAGAATGGATCTCGAAGGCCATCGGGGAGATCGAAGTGGAGCGTTATCGGGAGTCGCGCACGCAGGGGCAGTATCCGCAGCAGCGCAACTCGGCGAGCTATCAACAAGAGCTCGCTATGGAGCCTCTGGTAATGGCGTCAGAGATCAATGGCCTCGACGATCTACATGGGTACTTGAAGCATGGGAACTATGTTGTGCGGCTGCATGTTCCCCACCTTAAACTCCCGGCACGCAACGAGGTTTTCATCAAGCGCGAGTTCGCTTCACCGACTGCCAACGTGCCGGAGGGTGATAGCGAGCCTGTTGCTCCGCCTGCTCAGCCGTCCGATCCTGCGCCTCTTGCTGCGCAGCAGCACTTCTTCGAGTAGGTGACACATGATTACGTTGTCGAAGCCAATCTCTGCGAGCCAGGCGCAGGCGTACCACAAAGAGGAGTTCTCAAACGCCAAGGAGAACTACTACACCGAAGGCGAACGTGTGCGCGGCGAGTGGCAGGGCAAGCTGGCGGAGCGTTACGGGCTTCATGGGGAGGTGCGCGAGGAGCAGTTCGCGCGCCTCTCCGAGGGCCAGCACCCGGAGACGGGCGAGCAGTTGGTCCGGCATCAGACGGCGCGGGAGTATGTGAACGAACGCGGCGACAAGGTGCGTTCGATGGAGCACCGGGCGGGCTGGGATGCGACGTTCAGCGCGCCGAAGTCGGTCTCTCTCACGGCGTTGGTCGGCGGCGACGACCGGGTGAAAGAGGCGCACCGGGAGAGTGTGAAGGTCGCGCTCAACGAGATGGAGAAGTACGCGCAGGCGCGGATCGGCGGCAACACACCGGCAGAGACGACGGGCGCATGGGTGGCGGCCAGGTTCGAGCACGACAGCAGCCGTCCGGTGGACGGCTACTCCGCGCCGCAGTTGCACACGCATACGGTAGTCTTCAATATCGCCGAGACCGCCGATGGGAACACGCGGGCGTTGCAGCCGCAGGAGCTGTACAAGACGCAGCAGTATGCGACGGCGGTATACCGTTCGGAGCTGGCCGCGCGGTTGCAACAGCTTGGTTATGAGGTCGAGCGCGGCGAGCATGGACAGCCGGAGATCAAAGGCTACACGCGCGAGTATCTGGAGGCGTCGAGTCCGCGGCGGCAGCAGATCACCGAGCAGATGGAGGCGGAGGGCCGGACGGGAGCGGCGGCGGCGCAGATCGCGGCGCACAAGACGCGCGGCGCGAAGCTGGACTTGAATCCCGCAGAGGTGCAGGCGCAGCATCGAGACTTGGCCCGAAAGCACGGGCATCAACCGCAGCATGTGATCGAAGAAGCGCAAGGGCGTCCGGGTGTCGAGCTTGAGCCGGAGCAGGCGCAGCGTGTGGCCCGGAGTTCGGTGACCCATGCCCGCGAGCGCGGCACGGAACGCACGGCGGTGGTCGAGGAGCGGGCGTTGTTGCGCGATGCGTTGAAGCACGGCATGGGCGAGACGCGCTTGCCGGAGGTGCGGGCCGAGTTCGAGCGGCGGGTCGCTTCGCACGAACTGATCGAGGTAGAGCGGAAGCCAGGCTTGGCGGGCCGCGCGTTCACGACCGGCGAGATGCAGGGTTACGAGCGCGAGATCATCGAGCGGATGAAGATGGGCCAGGGCAATCGCGAAGTGCTTGCAGACGGTCAGACACGACAGCAGACGATGGAGCGTCATCCGCATCTGAGCGTGAGCCAGCGGAACGCGGTCGAAGAGGTGCTGACCAGCCGCGACCGGATGATGGCCCTTGAGGGCGTGGCCGGAGGCGGGAAAACTACTTCTTTAGCTGCCGTTCGTGAGGCCGCCGTGAGTGGGGGTTACGAGGTCGAAGGGCTTGCGCCCACGTCGCGGGCGGCGCAGAAGCTCGCCGAGGCGGGCATGGGAACCGAGACCTTGCAACGGCATCTGACGCGCGGCGACCGCGCGGACGACGGGCAGAAGCGGCTCTACATCGTGGACGAGTCCAGCATGGCCAGCACGCGGCAGATGCACACGTTCATCGAGCGACTAAAGGAAAATGATCGTGTCCTGTTCGTCGGCGACGTGCGGCAGCATGAGGCGGTCGAAGCGGGCAGGCCCTATGCGCAGTTGCAGGAGGCGGGACTGCGCACGGCGCGGCTTGATGAGATCATCCGCCAGAAAGACCCTGCGTTGAAGGAGGTTGTGGAGCAGCTTGCTCGCGGCGAGGTGCGCGAGGCAATCGGCAATCTCAACGAGCAGGGCCGGGTACATGAGATCGGCGACCGCAACGAGCGCATCCGCGAGATCGCGCGCGAGTATGTGCGCCAGCCGGAGAATACGCTCGTCGTCTCGCCCGACAATGAATCCCGCCGCGAGATCAACCAGCACATCCATCGAGCGATGCAGGGCGCGGGGCAGGTCGCAGACGTTGAGCATACGGTGCGCGTGCTCCATACGCGGCAAGACCTCACGGGAGCCGACCGGCAGTATGCGCGGAGCTACGAGGCCAGCGATGTAATCCGCTACTCGAAAGGGTCGAAGCTGTTGGGGCTGGAGCCGGGCGAGTATGCGAAGGTGGTCCGCACCAATGAAAAAGAGAACACGGTGACGGTCGAGCGCAAGGGCGGCGAGGAGCTGAGTTACGACCCGCGCCGGTTGCAGGGCGTGACCGTCTATCGGGAGGCGGAGCGCACGTTCGCCGAGGGCGACCGGGTGCAGATGACCGCTCCATATCACGAGCAAAAGCTGGCAAACCGGGAGCTGGGAACGGTCGAGAAGATCGACGACAGAGGCAATCTCACGCTACGCATGGACTCAGAGCGCGAGGTCACGTTCAACGCCAAGCAGCATCCGCATCTCGACTACGGTTATGCGGTGACGAGTCACAGCAGCCAAGGGCAGACCGCCGACCGGGTGCTCGTTCATGTGGACTCGGAGCAGGCACACAGTCAACTTCTCAATAGCCGTATGGCGTATGTCTCCGTCTCGCGCGCTCAGTTCGATGTGCAGATGTATACGAACGACGCGAAGACACTCGGGCAAGAACTGAGCCGGGATGTGACCAAGGCGACAGCCCTCTCGCAGCAGGAGTTAGGCGAAAAGAGCAAGCCTCAGTCTCTGGGCGTAGAGCTATCGCAAGGATTGAGCGTTGGATAAAGGCGATGCTCAGCGACCCGCTGCGATACAATCTTCATTATGGCCGAGTGGTGAAATTGGCAGCCACAGCAGACTCAAAATCTGCCGAGGGCAACCTCATGTCGGTTCGACTCCGACCTCGGCCACCATCTACCGCCCCCCTCAAGTTCAATGCAAAGATCAGCCAGGATGGATCGATCCGGCTGAAGCCGAGTCTTGTAGAAAATGGGTCGAAATTTACACATTTTCTTACACAGTTTCTAGTGTTATATGATTATCTTACTGATATAAAGTAAGTTACTGGCAGACGCAGCGGACTCAAAATCCGCCGATCGCAAGGTCATGGGGGTTCGACCCCCCCTCCCGGCACCAGATAAGCTATAATTAAATCAGTAATTTATGGTGGGTACAAAGTATCGGGCGAGATTTTGTACCCAAATTGTACCCAAGCCCTTCGCGGCGCCCCCCATTTCTTAATGGCTACAGGACGGGCCGCGCCAATTATTCGCTGCACCCTGGCGACTCACCATCTACGACTCTTTTTCACGGGGGGCGGTCACCGAGAGGAAGGAACGTCAAGGTCCGCTGGTTGTTGCGACAAAAGTTTGTCTCGCCGTCGATCACCTGCCGGAACGAATTTCCCCCATCGAAAATGGTCATTGGATAGACGCTAGCAGAATAATCTGGGGATTAACCCATGACCTCAATCAGGAGAGGTACGGATGAAGCCAGTGAGTCTTGGATATGCAGCAGTGAACAGCATCAAGCTGTAACGACAAACGCCGATTGCGACGGTGATCGACTTTCCAGTGGAGGTCACCAGATTCCAGTCGCCATGCCGACATTTCGGGAGTAATCGGCATGGATAAGTGCATTGGCGATTGGGAGTCAATTGAGAAGCACTCCCGACGACATGCAGAGACCTCAGGACCTATCGTTCAGATGATCGGCGTTTGAAAGGCATCCACGCGTTGATTCTTGGATGTCATCCGTGACACGCGTGAAGCCATCTGTCTCCTATCGCAAGCAGGAAAAACTTAAAAACATCATTGCCAGCCGCCGCCAAGTGCGCCGTAGAGCTGGACAAGTGCAAGCGCCTCGTTCTGCTGCGCAGTGGTCAGGTTGAGCTGCGCTGTAAACAGATTCGAGTCTGTGGTCAATACTTCCAGATAGCTTGTCGCGCCGCCGCGATAGCGGACACGCGCCAGCCGTGTTGCGTCTTCCGCGGCCGCCACCAGCTTCTCCTGCTCCTCACGCGTTTCGCGTTGTTTGTTGACGGCGATCAGCGCGTTGGATACATCGCGGAATGCGCCAAGGATGGCCTTCTGGTAAGTCAGGACCATCTCCTGCTTTTGCTCCTTCGAGAGCTGCAACTGGCTGCGCAGTTTGCCTCCTTCAAAGATGGGCTGTGTGAGCGAGCCGATGCCGTAGACAAGTCCGCCAGAGGTGCCGAAGAGATCGGCCAGCGAACTACCGCTGGTGCCGCCGGATGCGCTGATGGAAAGCTGAGGAAAGAACTGCGCGCGAGCCACGCCTACTTGCGCGTTGGCAGCCATCAGTTGAGCTTCGGCCTGCTGAATGTCGGGCCGGCGTTCGAGCAGTTGCGAAGGCAAACCCGTGGGCAGATCTTCCGGCGCGGGAGACAGTACGCCAGGGCGCGTGTGGGCGACTGGGCCGGGGTTCTGGCCGAGCAGCATACGCATGGCATTCTCGTTCTGCTGGATCTGCTGTTGGATCTGCGGAATCTGCGATGTTGCCGTGTAGAGCAACTGTTCTGCCTCGCGCACGTCGGAGAGAGGCGCATCGCCGCCCTGCGACAGGGTACGCGTCAGATCGAAGGAATCCTGCCGCACCTTCGTCGCCTGGCGCGCGATCTCAAGCTGCCGGTCAAGTGCGCGCAGTTGAATATATGTGGTTGCGACCTGCTCAATAAGGCTCATGCGCACGGCGCGCTGCGCCCACGTTTGCGCCAGCATCTGGTCACGCGCAGCCTCGGTCTGCTTGCGATAGAGACCCCAAAAGTCCGGCGTCCACGCGGTAGATAGATTCAGGCTGCCCACTGAAAGAGGACTTTGGAATGAGTTACCGAACTCGCCGGAAGGAAATGCGGCTCCGATGCCGGAGCCACCGACTGTAATTTGCGGAAACTGCTGCGAGCGTGTGACGCGCACCTGCGCCGAGGCTTCCAGCACATGCTGCGCAGCGATACGCAGATTGTAGTTATTGGCAAGCGCGGTGCGAATCAGATCCTGCAGTTCCGGCTCGCGAAAGACCGTGGCCCACTGCTGATCGCCAAGCGAATTCTGCGCATCGCTGGAGACCGCGGCATCGTCCGCGCCTCGATATACCGGCGGCGCAGTCATCTGTGGCCGCATGTACTTCGGCCCGACGTTGCAGCCGGCGACAAAAATCACAGCGAAGCCTGTCGCCAACGCAAATATGCTCAATCGGAATTGCTCTTTCACGCCTGGCCTCCTTCTGGCTCGGTCGGGAGCCGGTCGCCGCTATGAAGCGGTTCCGGCACATGGTGCGAATCCATCGATGTACCCTTGCCGCCGTGGCGCAGCCTGTGCGACAGGTACTCCACCACCGAGAAGGTGACTGGGACCATGAGGATGCCGACAGTGGTGGCCAGCGTCATTCCTCCGATGACGACGGTGCCCAGAATGCGCCGGGACGCAGAGCCCGCGCCGGTCGCGGCCCACAGCGGCAGACAGCCGACGATGAACGCCAGTGCGGTCATGACGATGGGGCGGAAGCGAAGCCGTGCTGCGTACAATGCAGCTTCGGCGATGCTGTACCCGCTCTTGTACTTGAGCACGGCGAACTCGACAATCAAAATCGCGTTCTTCGCCGAGAGGCCGATCAGCATGATGAGGCCGACGGTGGCGAAGATGTCGTTTTCCAGCGAGCGCATGCTGAGCGCAAGGTACGCGCCCAGGATCGCGACCGGCGTGCTGAGCAGAACGCTGAAAGGCAGCGTCCAGCTTTCGTAGAGTCCGGCGAGAATCAGGAAGACAAAAAGCAGCGACAGCGTGAAGACCGCCCACGCCGGCACACCCCGCGCGGCTTGCTGCTCCTGAAAGCTCATGCCCTGGTAGTCGAATCCCATGCCCTGCGGCATGGTCTCGTGGAAGGCATCCTCAAGTGCTTTCCGCACCTGGCCCGAGCTGTAACCGGGAGCGCCTGTGATGTTCAACTGCGCAGCATTGAATTCATTGAAACGCATGATGAACTCAGGCCCGGTAATTTGCCGGACATGCACGAGCGACGACAGCGGAACCTGGCTGCCGTTGGCGCTGCGCACATAGAACTGATTGATGTTGCCGATCTGCGTGCGCGAACTGCCTTCGGCTTCGACATAGGTCTGCCACTGGCGGCCAAAACGGTTGAAGTAGTTTACGAGGGAGCCGCCCATGAAGGTCTGCATCGTCGTATAAACATTGTTCAGATCGACCTGCTGCTGCGATGCCTTCTCCTTATCCACATCTGCGTAGAGCTGCGGCACAGCGGGCAGATACGAGGGTACTGCCGCGGCAATCTCCTTGTGTTTTGCGATCGCCCCCAGATACGCCATCAGGTTCTTGGTAAGGAAGGTTGGATCGTCGTTGCCCGAGCGGTCTTCGAGGATCATGGTGACGCCGCCCGATGTGCCTACGCCAGGAATTGCAGGGGGCGGAAAGCTGAACGCAAGACCATCGCTGACTCCGCCGAGTTGCTGCAACAGGCTGGCCTGAATCGCAGCGAACTGTTCCTGCTTGGATTTGCGCACCTCCCACGGCTTGAGCGAAACGAAGAAGAAGGCCGTGTTGGTGCTTTGCGTTTGCGTCAGCAGGCTGAAGCCGTTCACCTGCACCACGCCGCCGATTCCTGGCGTATTCAGCAGCGCTTTCGTCACGCGCAGTGCGGCGGCATCGGTGCGCTGCAGGCTTGCCGCATCCGGCAGTTGCATGGCGACGAACATGTATCCCTGGTCTTCTGTCGGAATAAATCCGCTGGGCAGACGCGAACCCATGAACACGGCAGCGACAGCCACCAAAGCCAGCGCCAGCATGGTGAATCCGGACTTGTGAACCAACACGCCGGAGGTGGAAACGTACTTGTCCGTGGTCTTGCTGAAGAGTCTGTTGAACCAAGCGAAGAAGCGTCCCAGCGGTCCGCGATGATGCTCCGCGCCTTTCGGCTTGAGCAGCATGGCGGCCAACGCGGGACTCAGCGTAAGCGCATTGAACGCGGAGATCATGACCGAGACAGCGATGGTGACTGCGAACTGCTGATAAAGCCTTCCTGTAATGCCAGGAATGGCCGCGGTAGGGATGAAGACGGCGGCGAGAATCAGGGCAATCGCCACGACCGGGCCGCCCACTTCCTCCATGGCTTTGACGGTTGCGTCACGCGGGGTCATTCCCTCTTCAATGTGGTGCTCGACGGCTTCAACAACAATAATGGCGTCGTCCACGACGAGGCCGATGGCAAGCACCAGGCCGAAGAGCGACAGGGTATTGATGGAGAAGCCCAACAGTGGGAACAGGGCGAATGTGCCGATCAGCGACACCGGCACGGCCATGAGCGGAATCAGCGTCGCACGCCAGCCCTGTAGGAACAGGAACACCACCAGGATGACGAGCAGCAGAGCGATGCCGAGCGTGATGACAATTTCATGGATACCGGCTGTGACTGCTTTCGTCGTATCGAGAGGCACATCGTAGCGAAGGCCTGCAGGGAAGCTGTGCGATAGCTCGTCGAGGCGCTGACGCACGGCCTTTGCGGTTTCTACAGCGTTCGACCCGGGCAACTGATAGATGCCCATCATGCCGGCTGGAGCGCCGTTGTACCGCGCTGTCAGGCTATACGCCTGCGCGCCTAACTCGACACGCGCCACGTCGCGTAGGTGCAGGATCGATCCATCCGGATTTGCGCGCAGAACGATGTTGCCGAACTCATCTGGCGTGATGAGGCGGCCCTGCGTGCGGACGGTATAAGTAAACTGCTGGCCCACTGGGACCGGCTCGCCGCCGATCTGTCCCGCGGGGTTCACATTGTTCTGAGTCGTCAGCGCACTGATGACATCGGTCGCGGTCACGCCAAGTTGCGCCAGCTTATCGGGCTGCACCCAGATGCGGAGCGCATATTGGCCACCGAAGATCTGCACACGGCTGACACCCTTCACGCGCGTCAACTGGTCCTGCAGATTGATGATTGCGTAGTTCGTCAGGAAATCGGCGCCGTACTGACCTGAAGGCGATGAAAGCCCGACGATCATCAGCGGCGACGTAAGTGACTTCTGCACGACAACGCCCGCCGTATTTACTTCGGCTGGCAGCTGCGGCTGGGCCTGCGAGACGCGCAACTGCGACAGCACCTGATCGGTGTCCGGGTTGCTCTTCACATCGAAGTCCACATACACAGTAGCTTGCCCATTGTTGGCGCTCACCGAGTACATGTAGAGCATGTTGTCTACGCCGTTCATCTGCTGCTCGATTGGCGTGGCTACGGCCTGCTGCAATGTTCTTGCGTCGGCGCCGGGATAGGTGGCCTGCACCATGATCTCCGGCGGAACGATGTCAGGGTATTGCGAGGTCGGCAGGCTGAGCATCGATACCAGACCGACGACGACGGTGATGATCGCGATAACGATTGCGACAATGGGTCGCCGGATAAAAAACTTCGACACTCGTCACCTCCCGGCCGGTGAGCTGCTGCTGTTGGTGGTGGAAGTGGCGCCGGCCGCTTCGGCAAGAGGAATTTCGTGCGGGTTTACGGGCGCGCCTTCGCGCAGCTTCTGCAAGTTGTCGGTAATGACCAGCGTGCCCGGCGGCAGTCCGCTGGCGACAATCCAGTTGTTACCGATCTGCGAACCAAGCTGAACATTGACGACGTGTACCTTGCTGCTCGCGTCCACGGTGGCGATCTGCTGGATGCCCTGCAACTCCTGCACGGCGATCTGTGGCACGAGCAGCGCGTTGCGTTCGATCTCAGTGCTGGCGCTGACTCGGCCGAACTGCCCTGGCCGAAGCAGATTGCCGGGATTTGGAAATGCTGCGGCGATGCGGATCGCGCCGGTCTGCTGGTTCATTTGCCGATCGACAAAGACAATGTGTCCCTCGTGCGGATAGACTTCCCCGTCTGCGAGCGTCAGTGTGAGCGGCAGTTTGTCGGATGCTTTGAGCAGGTCTCCGCCGCCCTTTTGCGCACGCTTGGTCAGCGCCAGGTATTCGCCGTCGCTGATGGAGAAGTAAACCTTGATGGGGTCAAGCTGCGAAACAGAAGTCAGGACAGACTGCGGACTTACCAGGTTACCCACCTGCGTGGTTGCCTGGCCGGCGACACCCGAGATCAACGAGCGCACCTGAGTGAATCCCAGATTCAGCTTTGCGGTAGCGACGTTTGCCTGCGCGGTGCTGATGGCCGCCTGCGCAAGCTTCACCGTGGCTTCGGCCTGTGCTTGCTGTTGCAACTCGTTGTCGAGCTGGCTCTGCGCAATGGCGCGCTGCGCGGCCATAGGTGTGTCTCTCTTCACGTTGATCTGCGCCAAAACCAGTTGCGCCTGCGCCTGCCCAAGCTGGCCTTCAGCCTGCCCAAGCTGCCCTTGCGCCTGCTCGAGCGATGCCTGGAACGGACGCGGATCGATCTCGAAGAGCACATGGCCCTTTTCGACCTGCGAACCCTCGCCGTAGTTCTGGCGTACGAGGTAGCCACTGACCTGCGGCTGAATTTGTGCGTTGACGTAACCGTCCAGCGTGCCCACCCACTCGCGCTTTATGGGAACATCGGCCGGCTGAATTTTGACGACGGTCACCGGCATCGGTCCGCCGGGGCCGCCGGACGTGGCGCCCTGCACCGACTTGCAGCCGGCCATCAGCGACGCGGAAACGGCCAGCGCCAGCATGGCCACCCATGCACCAAGTCGAAGTTGCTGTTCTTTGAAGAGTCTGCTCTCCTGCTGCATCTGCATTGCCACCCTCTCTGCACAGGTCGTTCTCGCTTGCAAAAAAACATACACGGATGTATGTAAAGTGTGAGATTCTAGGAATGCAGTGAACGATGCAAAAACATCTGCGGAAATTGGCAAAGCCCCTGTTGCCGTCCTGTGCAAGCAGCAGAGGGCTCACGCAACACGTAAACAACTTGTCGACGCTGCGCGCCGCATCTTTGCCCGCGATGGCTTTGAAATGGCGCGGCTTGAGGACATCGCCGCGGCCGCCGGCAAGACGCGCGGCGCGTTTTACGCGCATTTCCGCGACAAGGAGGATGTCTTCTTCGCGATCTTCGAGGAAGATATGGCGCGCGACCAGGAGCGAATCTGGCCTCCGCTAAGCGCGGCCACGTCACGCCAGGAGCGCGTCGAGGTTCTAGTGCAGCATCTGGCCACGCTGCTCAGCGACCGGCGGCGCATGATGCTGAACCTCGAGTTCAAAGCCTATGTCATCCGCCATCCTCGCCGGCAAAAACGGCTGGTCGCCCTTATTTCCGCAATGTGCCTTTGCTGTGCTGAGACCGGCATCGACTACCTGGTTCCTGAATTGCGCCACCAGGACCCAGCGATCAAACGCGCCCAGGCTGCACAGTTTGGCGCGCTTGTCGACGGCCTGGCCATCAATCATCTCTTCGATCCCGCTAGTCTTGACTTGAACCAGATTCTTTACCGCTTACGCGTCAGCGTGGACGCAATTCTCGATTTGACGGCGAGTACCGAGGCCAAACTCGCCAGGTGAGATTGTACCCTCACATCGGTGACGATAAGTCGGCAGAATCCGCTGATCCAACTGAGCATTGTCCTAGGCTGACGGTAACAGGCCAATGCACTCACTGAGTATCAGTTATGCACGAATCTCAGGATTACTCCCCCGAAACGCCGATTGCGACGGCGACCTTCGATCCCGGGCTCCGTCATGAGATTCCAGTCGCGATGCCGACTTATCGGGGCTGATCTCTCAAACCTGTTCGGGTCGATGGGTTGAGTGAATTGGCTCATCTGCACAATCGCGTAGAAATCGTGAAAGCCGGTTTGAGTGTGGCGCGTATCGCATGTCAGCCAGACAGTATGACAAGGAACCTGTTTGCCAGCGCAGCTAATTTAAGCGGACTATGCCCTGATTTCCTAAGCGCCGCAATGTTCTGCTCGCCAATATAACTCTTGAATTGCACGGTCACATCTGCTATGTTAGTGTGCATAAAATATGAAGAGGCCGCAAATGCAACCCGAACTCCATGAACTCGAGCGCTACGTTCAAGACGCCTTGGGCGTTTCCGTGAAAGCCACGCCTTGGAGCGGGGCCGGCCAGTTGCCCCCCGTCCTCAGGGAAAGATACAGTTTCGCGCAAGCGGAGTTGCTAGGACTACGCGCCCTTCTCGTCATCGACACCAACTCCGAGGAACAGTCCCCGGCAACGGTGCGCAAGCACATGGACATGCTCCAAACCAAGAAGCACGCGGACCTTATCTATGTCCGCGCACAGGTGACGGCATACAACAGGAAGCGGTTGATCGAACAGAAGATTCCGTTTATTGTTCCAGGCAACCAGATGTACTTGCCTATGCTGGCAATTGATTTGAGGGAGCATTTCCGCAGAATTCGCGAGGAGGCTCCCACCTTTAGCCCGTCCACTCAGGTTGTCGTCCTCTACGCAATGCTCCGCGACGCAGGTCAAGAGTTGATTCCATCTGAAATGGCCCCGCTGTTGGGATACTCGGCCATGACGATGACCCGCGCTTTCGACGAGTTGGAGACAGCGAAACTCGCTGAGGTGACGGTCCGCGGCCGGGAGCGTTGTCTCCGCTTCAACGGGGACCGAAGAGAAATCTGGGAGAAAGCTCAACCCTTCCTTCGCAGCGCGGTGAACAAACGACTGTTTATCCGCCACATTGATGGCGCGGAAGGCGCTATCCGTGCGGGACTCACAGCATTGGGTCACTACAGTATGCTGGCACCGCCGGCGTACACGACCTACGCGCTGAGCCGGGAAGATTGGAAAGCGCTGCGGCAACAACACAAGATCATCGAAGTGCCTGCTCAAGACCCGGATGCCAGCGAGATTGAGGTTTGGCGGTATCCGCCGGCGCTCTTCGCCGAACACGGCATGGTTGATCGGTTGTCGCTTTATCTTTCTCTGAAGGCCGACCACGACGAGCGCACCGAAACTGCGCTGGAAGAGATGATGGAGAAATTCAAATGGTAAAGGGTTTGGAAGTCTTCCGTGAGCACTTCCGGAATTATGCCGACCGCTATGTGCTCATCGGTGGCACCGCATGCGATATCGCCATGACCGGAGCCGGACTCGCATTCAGGGCCACAAAGGACCCGGGCATCGTTCTCTATGTCGAGGCTTTAAATAACGCGTTTGTACAGGCTTTCTGGAAATTCGTGCGGGCGGGCGGCTACGAAGTTCAGGAGAAGTCAACCGGCGAAAGGCAATTCTACCGCTTCCAGAAGCCCACGAACGCGAACTTTCCTTTCATGCTGGAGTTGTTCTCACGGCAACCCGATGTATTGCAGGTTACCGAAGGCAGCCACCTCACGCCGCTACCGGTTGACGAGGATGTGTCCAGCCTTTCGGCGATTCTTCTGGATAACGACTATTACGATTTCATCCGAGCCGGCAGACAGGAGATCGACGGACTCCCCTGGGTGGGCGTCGCGCAACTGATCGCTTTGAAGGCACGGGCATGGCTTGATCTGACAGAGCGCGCAAGGCGTGGTGAACAGATCGACAGCAAGACGATCAAGAAACATAAAAACGATGTGTTCCGGCTTTACCAGATTCTCGATCCAGCTATTGATCCAGCGGCTCCGGAGACCGTCAAGGAGGATGTTCGCGAATTCATCTCTCGCATGCGCGTCGAGGAAGTTGACCTCAAATCCCTGGGTCTGCGCACCGGCACACGCGACAGTATTCTGGGAGAAATCGCCAGAGTGTACCGTCTCGCAGAGAGTGAATAGTTCCAGGTCTGTCGCTTACACCGGCCTATTTTCTGAAAGTATCTGCATCACAATCGCGGATCGACGGGATCGCCTGAATCTTCCTGCCGTATTATTCATCTTCTCAGCCAAGGAGATAGGATGGCCGCGGCGGCGAATCTGATGGTGACGCTCTTCATCGCCCGCTCGGAAGACACGTCTTCCACAAGACCTGGTGGATATTCTCCCGACCTATACGCGACTGGACAGAAGAGGCCTGTTGGGAGTTGGAAACATTTCTGGCGAGTTGGTCGTCAAAGTGGTTGCGAAGGGTCTTATCGAGTCGTCTTATGCCGGATAGATTGGCAGATACGATGAACCTTCGAGCAGGCCTACCTGGTTCTGACATCCGGTTCGCGCTTTGTACCTAGAATGTACCCAAACGCTGCGTTTTTGGCTGTTCTGGCGTTTCTGGCTGTTTGTAGAATCAATAACTTACATGGGTAGAATGGCGGCTGGGGTTCGCCCCCCCTCCCGGCACCATAAAATAAATAACTTAGTAAACTAAGACCACCAGCGATGGTGGTCTTTCTTGTCAGGTAACCATTTTGGTAGCCATCATGTACCTTGTTGTGCAGGGGAAGATGCGGTGTTAAGGCGACCGAAAGGACAGAAGCATAAGGGGGTGTTCGAGAGAGACAAAGGCACCGGAATCTGGTGGTGCCGGTACGTGGACGTGGACGGGACGCGGAAGAGTAGAAGCATTGGGACGTTCACCGATGCCGTGAACTTTTACGAGGAGAACAAGGCGCGGATTAGGAAGCATGTTGTTGCCCCCCCCCGGACACCCACAGGGGCATCAGGTACAGCCAACTGGTCGATGATGCCCTGAAGAACATCGGCTACACGGCCGCCGATCCCCTGCACTGAATGAGTGACAATCCCAACTGCCCGTAAAGCATTTGCGGAAACTTCGCTTCTCACTCACACGGCTGGGTCAACAGCCGCAGATACCCATCGCGAAAAGAAAACTCTTAGAAATGAACACTTCACCGCTTGCCAAAGGTCTTTACTAATAGAGAGACTTCCTATGTTATGGCGGCCTTGACCAGTTCGGTTTTGGAGAGCGCTCCATTGCTACAACACGCCGCTGCCGGGGACCATGCAGAGTTCACAGCCTTGGTGGAGCGCAGTTCGAACTTTGCCTTTCGCGTCGCCAACGCCGTCCTCCATAGCCGCGAGGACGCCGAGGACGCAGTCCAGGAGACTTTTTTCAAGCTCTACCGCACCGGCGCATGGAAGAGGATGGAGGACGAAAAAGCATTCTTGGCACGATCTGTCTGGCGTGAGGCCGTCGACCGTCTGCCGAAGCGAAAAGAGGAGAGCCTTGCCAGGGAGCACGAAGACCTTGCATCGGGCGCAGCGTCACCCGAGTTCAGTGCTCTCCAGAGCAGCGACCGTGCTTTCCTCCGAGGCCTGATTGATACGTTGCACGAGGACCTGCGCCAGCCGCTCGTGCTATCTGCATTGCGGGAGTTGAACTCTCGTCAAATTGGCCTTGTGATGGGAATACCTGAAGGAACAGTCAGGACACGGCTCCAGCGGGCGAGAACCGAGTTGAAGCAAAAGTTTGAATTATTGAAGGGAAACTCGCGATGAATGACAACATCCAGGACAATTCGTTCGAGGAGCTTCTGAGCGCAGTGCTCGAAGACTATGTTCACGAGTTGCCTCGCCCCGGCCTTGATCGCCGCATCCTGGCAAACCTTCCAGCCGGGCGCCTCCCCCTGCGTGGGATTCTTTGGGCGGCGCTCGCCACCGCATCGGTGCTCTCATTGGCTACGATCTCGCTTCACCTCCTCTATCGCCCACCCACCCCGCCAACTACCACAGCAAGCGTCCCCCACGATCACGGAGCAACGAGCGCAGCGAGCGGCGATGTTATTGCGGGGACACTCCCTTTGTCTCCCTCCCACGGCAAATCTCGAACGCCAGTAGCAGCAATCCTTTCGACAGAAATGACCGCGACGACCACCGCTCCACCTGCATTGGAATCGTACCCATCCCTGCTGCAAGTCCTCACTGACTCCACGGAAGCTGAGGACTCAGAGCAAACCCCGGAGCCAACCACTGATGCAAATGGAGAAGTCAAAATCAATCCGATTCACATCGCCCCAATCGACATTTCCCCTCTGCCCAGCGAGGAAGCAGCCGCACAACCGATCCTACCCATCCGCATCGAGCCGATCTACATTGCCCCCATCGAGATATCCAAACTCAAAACGGGCCCCACAAATTCCAACCAATGATTTCTCAAGGAGACCGCCATGTTGCGCGCGCAAACCACAAAAGCAACTCTAACCATCCTCGCCCTCTTTCTTGCCGCCTCGACCATCTATTCGCAACAGTCACCGAGACCGCCGACCTATAAGGTACCCGGTGATCCCACGATCTACAGCCTCGCACCGTCTACACGAGTGCTCGACGCCACCGAACTGACACCCGTAGCCGGCGCAAGCTCTCCGAATCCCAAAGCCCCAGAGCCCATCAGCTACTTCCATCTGGAGTTCGTCGTGAATACCCTCGACAGCGGTAAAGTGACCAGCAGCCACACCTACACCATGGACGCGAACACCGATCGCAACTATCACGCCTCCTATCGTTCCGACACATCGGAAGGCGCTTCTTCCCGCAGTCGCAATCGAACGGATATCGATTGCGGCGACGTTCATCTGGTCGGAACGGACTCTATCTCCCTTAGTGTGACCGCGATGATCAACACCGATTCGAATCCCGCACCTCCGGGCGAAATGAGCAGTTCCACCTACAATGGCTCTTTCTATACTCTCGCTGTCCTCGGCAAGACTACTATTGTCTTCTCGGCCGATGCCCAGGCGCCCAACCGCAAAATCCAGATGGAAGTGACCGCCACGCCCATCCACCTGAACCTCCCGCCCAAACCGTAACCATCATCACTTCAGTTTGGAGAAAAATTTCGATATGCCTGCAATGTCAGGCGTTTTCAGCAAGTTCGATTTTCCCGCGCACACCTCCGGCGTGGATGATACTTTTGACGCCCTCGCTCTGCAATTTAGTGGTGGAAGAACCATATCAGTGTATTGGGTGGCGAAATTGACTGTATCCAGCACTCGCGATGAGTTGCGTTCGCTTCCCCCCAAAACCCCAGCAAATCCCCTTCCCAAGGCCCACATCGTTTGTCGCTTTTATTTCAATCCGTTACAAAACCGACTCCACACCCATAGACAGCCAGAAATCGGCCGTGGGCTTCCCCTCCGTGAGCCGCGAACCGCGGTTCGATTGTTGGAGTGACCCCAGATTTGAGACAGTGTAAGAAGTCCCCATTTACATGGAATGGAGGCATGGATGGGACGGACGTATCGTCATTGGACTCCGGCGGAGAAGCGGGCTGCGGTGGCCGAGATGTCTGTCTGCGGTCATGGGAAGATTGCCGCGGAGCTGGGCATCTCGAAGCGTCAGTTGTACGCGTGGCGGGACTCCATTCGCCGGCTGGAGCAGACGACCCGGCGGGAAGGCAGCCGGGAGCGGGCCTTGGAGCGGGAGAACCGGCAGTTGAAGCAGGTGCTGGCGAGCAAGGTACTTGAAGCGGATTTCTTACAAGGTGTGTTGCGCAGGGCCGAGGCTCGACGCCAGCCAGCCAGCGGCTCCCCACCCCAGCGACGAAGACCTGTCGCTGGGGACCCCGGCTATCGCCGGGTCACGCGTGAGCTACAGAATCAGGGCTTCACGGTCAATCACAAGCGCGTGGCGCGGTTGATGGCCCAGGATAATCTGCTCTGCCTGCGCAAGCGAGCCTTCGTCGCGACCACCGACAGCGGCCACGATCCGCGGGTCTGGCTGAACCTGGCCGCGCGCATGGAACTGACCGGGATCGACCAGCTCTGGGTGGCCGACATCACCTACATCCGGCTGGCCGAGGAGTTCCTCTTCCTGGCCGTGGTGCTGGACGCGTTCAGCCGCCGCGTTCTGGGCTGGTCGCTGGGCGATCAGCTCGATGCGGGTCTGGCAGTCGCCGCTCTGCGACAGGCCATCGACCTGCGCCAACCCGCGCCGGGCCTGGTGCATCACTCCGACCGCGGCGTGCAGTACGCCTCCAACGCCTACGTCAACCTGCTGCTGGAACATGGCATCGAGCCCAGTATGAGCCGGGCCGGAAACCCCTACGACAACGCAAAATGCGAGAGTTTCATGAAGACTCTAAAACAGGAGGAAATCTACACCCGGCTGTATCGCGACCAAGCCGATCTGGAGGCCCACATCGGCGAGTTCCTCGAGCGGTATTACAATCGCAGACGAATGCACTCGGCGCTCGGCTACCGCACCCCGGAGCAGTTCGAAGCAAGCCTGCTCCACCAACCGGCAGCAGTGCCGGTCGCAAGCACGAGTTTTTCAGGCATGAGGGAATCTATCCTCCCGATGCAGACAGACAAGCCCGGGAGGAGTCGTGGCCTCTCCCAGGCCCATCGGTTTACACACCATCGGTGCGATGAGTTCCAGCCGGGTAATCCTCGGCGAGTTGCTCTCCAGCAGAGCTCGCCGCCGCTTCCCCGGCCTCAATCAGCCTGCAACCGCAACCCCCGTCCGCACAAGTAAATCCCAGCGAACGGCACACAGGGACTTCTCTCGCTGTCTCACTCCAGGGGTTCACCCCAGGTAAGGGGTAAGGGGACAGGGAACAGGGATCAGCCCAAGGCCCGGGGCTAAAGCCCCTTGATTCGATTGGCTTTATTCCGGGGGCTGAACAGGCTGCGGAAAAAGTTGCTGTTTCTGTAGTGCAGAGTCTTCGGGGGTAATTTTTCGTCGATTTAGGTTGTTTTTCGCTGGGATAGTGTTGGTTCGCTGCATCTGGATGCCGTTTTACCGGTCTT
>Ga0255356_1000855_pt1 | contig 19985 bp, 11 predicted proteins | sample HBST100metaG_FD_189944 | JGI IMG/M metagenome (GOLD analysis project Ga0255356, IMG submission 189944) | Peat soil microbial communities from Stordalen Mire, Sweden - H.B.S.T100 | ecosystem: Environmental > Terrestrial > Soil > Wetlands > Peat | place: Sweden: Norrbotten County, Stordalen Mire...
ATTTTCCCGACAAGGAACTGGGCAAGGTGATTCCCTATGGGATCTACGACCTGGGACGCAATGAGGGCTGGGTGAGCGTGGGCATCGATCACGATACGGCCGAGTTTGCCATCGACAGCATTCTGGCTTGGTGGAAGCATATGGGATCAAAGGCCTATCCGAACCGCCACGGGGCTCAGGATCAAAGCGAAACTGACACAAAAAGCCTATACCACTGGAATCGAAATATCGGCATGAGGAAATGGCCAAGCTCAACCTGAACCCCGACGCCTTCCATGGCGACTGGAACTACTCTCTTCGGCCCCAATGACCGCTCGTTCGAACAGCTTATTTATGCGCGAGCCCTAAGGTTGGGCGGATGCTGGAATCCACCTGTAGAGCGTTGGAATGGAGACGCAGAGGTTCAGGGCCACATCTCGTGGCGGTACTCCGTTGGCTAGCAACCTTTTGGCCGATTCGATTTTGCTGTCAGTCATTCGCCGTTTGCGGCCGCCTTTGCGGCCCAGCTTACGAGCGACTTCCAGGCCGGCACGAGTACGCTCGACGGTCAATTCGCGTTCCATCTCTGCCAGGCTTACCATCACATGAAAGAAGAAACGGCCGGAGGGGGTTCTTGTGTCAATGGCATCGGTGAGACTCTTGAACTGGATGCCTTGTTTCTGCAAGGCGGCAACAAGATCAACCAGGTTCTTGACGCTTCTGCCCAGCCGGTCCAGCTTCCAGACAACCAACGTATCGCCTTCGCGCAGCGTCTCCAGGACTTTGGAGAGTCCTGGCCGTTCGGCCCGGCTCCCGCTGGTCTTATCTTGAAAAAGCTTTTCGCAACCCGCATTAGTCAGAGCCTCAATCTGCATATCGAGATTCTGGTCCTGGGTGGAAACGCGCGCGTAGCCGATCTGCATAACCTGCCTCTACTTGTTCTTTCGCAACGGCAGGAGCCGGAGCCGGGTTCGTTTTGGGTCAATTGTGACCAAGGCGCCTTCTTCCAATTCCGCCTGCAACTGGCGCAGGGCCAGCATAACCTGATTTCCAATGGACACTGGCCGTAGATCATCTCCACGAATCTGGACGACGCTTGGCTTTTCCGTATTCGCCATGGCCAGCGCAATGCCAAAGTCGAGATCGTTGGTCAGCACGATAAATCCATGCTCTGCAGCCCAGCTGATGAGGGCTGAGTCTGGAGCGTAAGCCAGCCCCACCTCTGACCAGTGCAGGGCTTCGAATCCAGCGCTTTTCAGAAATCCTGCCCAGTTGGGCGAGAGATTCATGTCGATCAGAATCTTCATGCGCTGGCCAGCATAATTTCACGTTCTTCGGAGCGCCATGCGGCATAACGCAGGGCCTGCACGATGTCTTCGCGTTCCAGGTATGGATAATCACCCAACAGCTTATCAAAGCTGATGCCAGCGCTGATCTGTCCGACGATCATACCGACGGTAACCCGCATACCCCGAATGCAAGGCCGACCACCCATCATGTCGGGACTCTGAGTAATGCGGTCTAAATCTGCCATGGGGAACTCCTTCTTGAAACTCATTGCCATAATAGAGCTTTGAGAATCATATTTCAAGAACTATTTATGAGAATCGAAAGTCCTTGATGGGGTTCCAAGCCCTAACCCGCAGAATTGATCCAAGCCATAATGTTGCTGTCACTCCATGCTATCGTGCGTGGTGCTTTGACGGAGTGACGGACAATGTGACAGTTTTCCGGCATCTTCCGGCTCCTTTTTCAGGTGTCACACAAACGACCGTTCATGTGATACGTCGTTGTACGCAAAGATTAGGCAGTTTTTTGGAGCCAGATCAATTCCGCCGGTTTGAGCTTGGAACCCCAGACACGAACCAAGGTTCTCAATGACGAACTGGAAGGAGTCTTCCGGCGGTGGTACCCAAGATTTCAACCTAAAGCCGCGTGCCCCCCGACTTTTTTACGCTCTCATTGTCGGGCACAAACTGATCGCGTATTTTTGGCGAAATCCAGAATGTCACGCCAGGAAACAATATGGAATCCCATAGTGCAACGTTCCGAATTCCGTATTTTCTGCGCTTTGTATTTAATCGTTTGCGAGTACAATCAACATTTTGCTTGGCCTGCACTTTGGCCCGAGACGTGCTATAAGCTTATAAACATGCTTGCATTGAGCATTCCATCCAACTCTTGAGAAAAATGCCCAAGAGCTGAGCAAGATTTGCTTTGGGGTAACTCTGGTGGTTAAAACGAGCCACATGAACATGAATATGATGAATTATTCCGCATTCGTCGTTCGATGTTGCCATCCGGCTTGTTAACTCAGCCGACGACTCGGTAATCGTATCTTCCTTCCTGGCGCGTCACCCTACCGCCCCTGCTGGGCGTGCGGGAATTTGTGCATCGAAAGACGCTCTGTTTCCTTACCCTCAACACATCTCTACCAGCCTCAGGCAGGTAAAAGCTCACGAATTGAGCGAGAGGAAAAATGAACTATTTCTCATGGTTGCAACATAAGTCTTTGCCTTTGATCCTAATGATTGGGATGATTTTCTTAGGTGCGAATTTCGCGCGAGGCCAAGCTACCGCTAGTGCCACGATCGTCGGTACAGCGACGGATTCGACAGGCGCGGCGGTGGTCGGAGCCCAGGTGACTGCCACCAATAAAGCCACTGGCGCCGTTCGTACCGCCACCTCCAGCGCCAGCGGCGACTTCCGCTTCGATCAGGTTGTTCCCAGTTCCTACTCCGTCAAGGTCAGCAAGCAGGGCTACGCCACGTACGTGCAAAACTTCCAGATTTTGGTCGGGCAAACCGCCACGGTCGCCGCTTCTCTGAAAGTCGGCGAGGTCAGCGAAGTGGTCGAGGTACACGCGGGCGAAGTCCTGGTCGATGTGCAAAAAACCGAGATCGCCCAGCAGATTTCCCCAGAGGAAGTCGACCAAATGCCCATGCTCGGTCGCGACTCTGCAAACCTGGCCTATCTCGTTCCCGGCGTAAAAGCCACCGACTCCTTTGATCCCACCAAGGCGCGCGCCGCCGTACTATCCGTCAACGGCGGCAGCGGACGCAACGTGAACGTCACCGTCAACGGCGTGGACAACAAGGATAATTCGGTGGGCGGCACAGTGATGCAGGTCCCGCTGGAGTCCGTCGAAGAGTACAACATCAGTACCCAGCGCTTCTCGGCCGCCAATGGCCGTTCGGAAGGCGCCATCATCAACCTCATCACCAAGAACGGCACCAACAAATTCCACGGCTCGCTGTTCTCCTTCTTCCGCGACGTGGATCTCAACGCCGATCAGAAAGTTGCCAACGGCGCCGGCGGCTATGACCTCGCAAGCCCTGCCTATAGCCGTCAGCAGTTTGGTGGCAGCATCGGCGGTCCCATCCTCAGGGACAAGGTCTTCGCCTTCTTTGCCTATGAGCGCCAGCGCGAGCATACCTCCATCAACGATAGCTCCACATATCTCGATCAGATCGATCTGCTCACCAGCCTCGGCGCGGTGCCGGCCGCGTCCATCCCCACCCCGTTCTTTGACACCCGCTACAACGGTCGTCTCGACTATCAGCTCAACAAGGACGAACACGCCTCGTTTAGCTACACATCCCAGGGCAACAATGACCTGAACGACCAGTCCTCGGGCACCGGCGATCTGACCAGCGGCAACACCACCACCAACCAGTTGCAACTGGCTGGCTTCACCCTGGATTCGGTCTTCTCCCCCACCCTGGTCAACCAGTTCACCGCTGGCTATCAGTACTGGAATAACAACATTCTGGGTACCGCCTCCGCCTTCCCGACCTCACCTTCCCCAGCGGTGCGACCATCGGCACAAACGGCAACGTGCCGCAACAGAGCTTCCAGCGCAAATGGCAGTTCCGCGACGACGTCAGCAAGAACCTCGGCAAAAATACCATCAAGGCCGGCGTCGATTACATCTGGGAACAGGCCCTCGGTGGATACTTCAAATTCGACACCCCGGTCGAAGTCGACTTCTCCGTTGATCCTTCGACTCTGGGAAGCACCCCGGCCGCGGTCGCCGCGGCGTTCGCCAGCACCCCTGGCCTGGTCAATGACATCGTCTTTTCCACCGGCAATCCGGCCACCAACGTCCCCGGCGGCACCAAGCAGTTGGGCCTCTACTTCCAGGATGACTGGAAGCCCACCCGCCGCCTCGTCCTCAACCTGGGCGTCCGCTATGACCGCGACTTCAACATGGTCGAGGGCAACACCATCAGCACCAGCCGTACCTACCAGGAACTCAAGGCGGCTTCGGTCTACAACACGAGCCTGCTGCCCTTCGTCAACAAGATCGCTTCCGACGATACCCACGATTTCAGTCCGCGCGTCGGCTTTGCCTACGACCTCACCGGCAAGGGTACGGATGTCATCCGCGGCGGCTATGGCCTCTACTACGGCGACATCTACCAGAACATTCCCATCTTCATGGAGCAACAGCACAACGACTACATCTACCAGTCCTATGAGTACGACCTCGGAGATGGCCAGGTGCTGCCGGGCGTCAATACCACGGTGGACAACTTCACCTACACCACCGCCAACATCAACAACTTGCTGAGCAACCTCCCCGCTGCCTCCAAGACTTTGGAGGCCGGTTCCACCGGCTACTACATCGACCCCAACTACAAGAACCCGGTCACCGAGGAGTTCAACGCGGGCTGGGCGCATTCCATCAACGAGTTCTCCTCGCTGGAAGTTGACTACGTCCACGTCCTCAGCCTCCACGAGAATAAAACCCGCCTCATCAATCCCACCCTGCCCGTAGTCACCAACGGCGTCACCGACTACACCTCGAACTACCGTCCGCTCACCGCCGCCTTCCAGGCTGCCGGCGTTCCTGTGCTGGCTAATGTGCGCGATGAGAGTTCGATTGGGCGTTCGCGCTACGACGGCGTGAGCTTCGACTACAAGCAGCGCCTGTCGCATCGCTTCAGCGTCAATGCCAGCTACACGCTGTCCTGGGCGAATGGCTATGACGAAGCTCCCTACCACAGCTACGCTAAGGATCCCTACAAGCAGCTCAACTCGCAAGACTGGGGTCCCAACCCGAACGACGAGCGCCACCATGTCACCATCAGCGGCCTAGTCAAGCTTCCCTTTGGCTTTGATTTCGCCCCCATCCTCCAGTACGGCTCCGCTCACCCGTATGACATCACCTCGCCATCCGACTACATCCACTACGGCAACACCTCGGCTTATCGTGGCGTGCTGGTTCCTGTCAACGACCAGAAAAATTACACCTACGCCCTGACCTCGGGACTGACCAGCGCTCAGTTGCGCCAGGCCTACTTTGAGGGCACACTGACCACGGCAAAGTGGGATGACCTGCGCGGCGATCCCATCTTTAACCTGGACACCCGCCTCGCCAAGAACATCAAGCTCAAAAAAGAGGGCCTCAACCTCCAGTTGATCGCCCAGGCCTTTGACCTCACCAACCGTGCCAACTACGGCAACGACTACGGTAAAACCATCAGCACCAGTTCCACCTCCAACTACCTGCACCCGACCGGCTGGGTCAACCCGTCGAATGCCATCACTCCGCGCGCGCTGACCGGCGAGTTTGGCTTCCGGCTGAGCTTCTAGAGCATTATTTCCATACACGTGCAGTGTTGAATGGAGTGCTAGGTGGCTTTTTCTTGAGGAAAAAGCCACTCGGCATCCAACCTTCGTTCGTGAGCAATGGGAGAAATGCTATAGAAAATGATGTAGACCGGAATGATGCTTGGTGCCCCCACCCTTTCGCCCAAAAACGGCAAAAGGGTTTTGTCATCCATCGTCGTAAACCGAAAGTTTTCCATGGCGGAAAAATCGGTGGTTTGGGCACACACCCCAACAGACAGAATAAGAGTGATCCTATTTATCCGCTGGACAGTGCTAAGTTCTCACGCATCTTGGGCACTCTGTTTTCGCGAAAACGAAGTGTTTACACGGCCATTGGATTTTCTCGTGTATATCCCGGTAGCTGGGCAAACAGTGAAAACGCGAGAAAATCCACCGTATGATACGTCGGAACCACTTCCCGCTACGATCACGCAGATGTAAACTTTGCGGCGGAAGCGTCAGAAGCCTTCCTCCACTGCCGCCGGTGCCGTCAACAGCGCGGCAATCTTATCGAACATCGAACGCTTTGCGGTAGTATATGGGCATCGATTTGCGAAAAGTCGTATCCGGTCCCGAACCGGAGGTCCAACGGGAGAACTTGGCACTGTCCAGTTACCCAGTTAAAGCAAAATCAGAGTAACTGTACCCAGTGGCAATACTCTCAAGGGTCTTTTTCCTCAAGAAAAAGCCACATTGTACGAACTCAACAAGGGCACGTTGACTCTGGTTTTGCTCGAAGTAGTTCGTGACACAGATCCAAGCACAGAAATATCGCTTATTACCCTTCTCAATTCAAACTCATTCCATGGGAAATTTAAGGAGAACAAATGAAATCGTTTTGCCGAGTGGCAACCATTTGCACAAGCCTTGCATTCTGTGCGCTTTTCTCGATGGCACAAGAGAAGCCGGTCACGGATGACATTCCACCTTCATTTACCGTTCCCGAACGGAAGACCGTCGAGTTGCCCAAGCAGGAGTTCGATTACGTCAAGCGAGTGGAAATGATTCCGATGCGTGATGGAGTCAAGCTCTACACCGTCATCGTGATTCCGAAGGGAGCCACACATGCGCCGATCATGTTGACGCGCACGCCCTACAACGCGGCGTCGCGGGCTGCGGCTGCCCGCAAGACTGCCGGTGCTTCTCTGGCGCCCGCTGCTCCGCCGGCGGCGGGAGGAAGCGGCGCGGAAGGCCGTGGATCTCATCCACAGGACTCACCGCACATGCTCGACGAACTGGGACTCAGCGACGAGATCTTCGTGAAATCCGGCTACATCAGGGTCTATCAGGACGTGCGCGGCAAGTACGGCTCCGAAGGCGTCTATCTTATGACGCCTTCGCCGTTGGCAAGCGGATTCAATCCTTCCGGTGCCGACGATACAACCGACGGCTACGATACGATTGATTGGCTGGTGAAGAACCTTCCGGAAAGCAACGGCAAGGTCGGAATGATCGGTTCGTCCTACGAGGGCTACACCGTTGTGATGGCGTTGCTGCATCCGCATCCAGCGCTCAAGGCTGCGGCACCCGAAAGTCCCATGGTGGACGGCTGGATGGGCGACGACTGGTTCCACTATGGCGCCTTCCGCGAACGGAATATTGACTACTTTATCTCCCAGACTGCCGTCCACGGAGAGGGACTGCGCATTCACCTCGAGCACAGGGACAATTACACGAATTATCTGGAAAAGGGCTCGGCCGGCGACTTTGCACGTTCACTTGGCGCAGACCAGCTCCCTTTCTGGCATACCATCGAGAACAACGCTGCTTACACTCCGTTCTGGTCTACACAGGCACTCGATAAGCTTGTCGCCGCTGTGCCGCTCACGGTTCCAACCATGTGGCTGCAGGGCTTGTGGGACCAGGAAGATATGTGGGGAGCTATCCATAGCTGGCGCGCTGTTGAGCCAAAAGACAAGAACAACGACTTGAACTATCTGGTGATGGGACCGTGGTTCCATAGCCAGGTGAACCGCGAAGGGCGTTCGCTCGGACCGTTGGAGTGGGACGGCGATACGACAGCCGATTTTCGCAACGAAGTTCAGATCCCGTTCTTCAACCAATATCTCAAGGATGGCGCGCCGAAGGCGGATACGCCTCCGGTGCTGATCTACAACACAGCTGAAAATCACTGGGACCGCTTCAAGTCGTGGCCGCTGAGTTGCGAAAGCAATTGCCCAAGCAAACCCAAACCTCTCTACCTGACGGCAAATGGGCGCGTATCGTTTGAAGCCCCAGCCGCCGCAGAGCCTAAGTTCGCGGAATACGTCTCTGATCCGGCCAAACCGGTGCCGTACGTGACTCGTCCCGACATCGAGAGCAAGTGGCGCACATGGCTGGTCGACGATCAGCGCTTTGTGGATGGGCGCCCGGACGTTTTAACCTATCTCTCGGAGCCACTGACAAATCCGCTGCGCGTGAGCGGAACGCCGATGGTGAACTTGTGGGCCTCGACCAGTGGTACCGACAGCGACTGGGTAGTGAAGGTGATCGATGTATATCCGGATGGAAATATTCAAGATACAATGAGCGGGTATGAACTCTCGATCTCGCTGGACATCTTCCGCGGCCGTTACAGAACGAGCTTCGAGCATCCCGAAGCCCTGAAGCCGAATGTGCCGGAGTTGTATAAATTCGATCTGCCCCAGGTGAACCACATCTTCGAGTCGGGCCATCGCATTATGGTGCAGGTGCAATCGTCGCTTTTCCCGCTCTATGATCGCAATCCTCAGACCTTCGTCCCGAACATCTTCGATGCCAAGGCCGGCGACTATCAGAAAGCAACTCAGCGCATCTGGAGTAATCCGGGAACGGCTAGCTTCATCAGCTTGCCGGTCGTGCAGTAACTCCTTGGAAGTTTTGCAGCTTTGGTCGCGGTAGGGACGAGCCTTGCGGCCCGCCCCCCGCGCAGATCCGTACGGGCACTGCTAGTGCATACGGCTCTTACCTTGGATGAGAACGGCAAAGCGCTGTTCAGGCCAGGGGTGTAGGATGCGGGCGGGTGGGAGCCAGCGATCCCCTGTATTATGGAGAGCGGAAGAATCCGGGTGTTAGGCCGCGTTGTTGACCTCCGCATCGACTCTTGGACGGAAGGCTGGGTACCATTTTCGGAATGTATTTTCCCACTCCTCGTTGAGTACGTGGGTTCGGATCTGAAGCAGAAGATCTGCTCCGCGCTGGCTCCACCCCATTTGCTGGCGTTTCACCATCCGCTTGCTGACAACCTGATTGACGGCTGACTCGACAAAACCGGAGGCTCATCTATCCCACGGTCGCTGAATTGATTCTGACCGTTTTCGGCGAAGTGAAACCGGTTGAATTAGGGTCAATGTTGTCGTCGATGGCATGCAAAATTCAATTTGTCTAAACTCGCAAACTGGCGTTGTGCCTGCCGTGAGGCATGATGCTGTCATCGCGCATTTGTGCGCTGCCCGCATATCAGGGCAGGACGCGGTAGGCGAGCACCAGCGGCGCAGAGGCGTTTCCATTCACCGTCTTGGACTCGAGCAGCACCTCAAAATGGTTCAAAGTTCCGTCGGGGCGCATGAGCTTTTTCAGGAAGTTTGACGAAGCGTTCGAATTCACCAAAAAATCGCACGCGCCTTCGGTTCCGGCCATGTCGGTTCCCTCGATCAGCAGCACGTGATCACCGTCTTCCAGTCCCGAGACAAATGCCACCACCGCCAAAGAATAAGTTTCGTTTCCGTTCACCTCGGCCTTGTAGCGATTGCGTTCTTCGGAGCGCGGCTCTTGCACATTCACAAAATCCTGTCCATCGGCGGGCTGATCGTCCAGTTGATAGTCGACACGATTGGTAAAGAGTTGAACCCAGGGATTGGCACGGGGTCCACCGATCAGAATCAGGTTGGCGTGTCTTGTTTCGCTCAGAACCATGTCTCGGGCATAGCGTACTTCCACTTGGGCATGATGCGATTGCGCCAGGCGACCGATGAGGAACGCCATATCCAGGTCGGCGATGCTTGTGTACTGGTGATCGCTGAAATTCGATAAACCTCTGGGCAGAGATTCCGCCGCGGCGATCACATCGATTGATTCGTGTCGCTTGTTCAGATACTCGCTCAACGTCAAGGGAACCTTGCGTTCAGTTTGCAAGAAAGACAGCATGCTGTCAGCCGGAACCAGGAGCGTATGCTGCGAAGGAGCCAAAAGGATCGACCATAACGGTTCGCCCGGTTGCCGCGCCGCGGTGGAATACGTGTGCATGCGCCATACAACGGCAAAGGTGCCAACCAACAGCAGTGAGGCCGCAACTACAAAGAGCGTTCGGGTACGAGAGAGTTTTTCACAGGCAGCCTCTTTAACCGGAATCGAGATGGGGGCCGGTTGTGTCTGGGCCAGCGCGTGAGCGCGCTCCTCAAATACCGGGATGTAACTGCCCTTGGGAATTTGGATGGTCCATGCCGAACCTTTACCCTCATCCGTAAAATAATGTTCGAGCCGGTTGCGCAGCAGGCGCGCATGTGCACGAACAATGCTGTCGTCCGCGGGCCGGTAGTTCACCGAGCGCTCGAAAACATCTATTCCAATCTGCCGCTCGTTCAAATCCTCGGTATTTCCGCGCAGCGCTTTCGAGCAGATGTATGTAAGAAGGCTCGACAGTCTCGACGCTTTGGCAAAACATCGCGAAGCGACGATCTCCTGTACCAGCTTCCATCGTGGATCCGAAATGAACGGCAGTTGACCGGGCTGAAGCTCTGAAAGCGCCATAAAGCCTTCACCCTACTTAAGTATTGGCGTGATTTTAGCACGCATGTCATGAAGATCCAGGGGGGCTTCCATATGCGACCAGAGGGCTAGACCCTGTGAAAGTCTTGTCAATCCAATGTGAAATCGAGGTGAATTACGTTGCAAAATTATTTCTAGGCTTGCATCCTCGGCTTAGCGCGGACTCCGAAAACGTCCCATTTCCCGCAATACATCCTCGGCCCTTTCAGAAATCCACGTTTTTTCTTACATTGAGGTGACGCAGATGATTCTCGCTTGGATTCGACGTTCTCTGGATTTTTCCACTTGCCCCAACAGCCTTTTTTCTTTATTCCATCTTTATGCAGTGCGCTTATGTCTACTAGCCGGTTGTATTGGGGCGGTAGCTGGCCTGGCCCACAGCCAGACCACCACGGCCGATGTCGTCGGCAACATCGTCGATGCGTCCGGCGCGGCTGCGCCCAATGTTGCCGTGACGCTCACTGATCTGGATACGAAAGAGGTCTTTCAAACCAAGACGAACGGAGTTGGAGCCTATGTCTTCAATCTGATGAGGCCAGGGCGCTATACCGTTACCATGACGGCGTCCGGATTCAAAACCTTCACGGTGGCTCCATTCAGTCTGTCGGCCGGTGATCGCGCCCGCGAAGACGGCAAACTCGATGTGGGCGACCGCAGTGAAACCGTCACCGTGGAAGGCGGAACACCCAGCTTGCAGACCGATACTTCGGTGCTAACCAACACCATCTCATCTGAAGCCACGCAAGATCTGCCCATGAACGCGCGCAACTACATCGCGCTTGCACAGCTCACAGCAGGCGCCAACGAAGGTCCGCAAAACGGGTTGCACAGCGGCACCCGCCCTGACGACCGCCGCATTACCTCTTCGGTCTCGATCAACGGCCAGACTGAGGTGATCACCGACCAGATGGTCGACGGAATGGACAACAACGAGCGCGTCATCGGCACTATTGGCGTCCGTCCATCTGTCGACAGTATCCAGGAGATCCGTGTGGAAAGCAACAGCTACACGGCCGAAGTGGGCCGCACGGCCGGCGGAATCGTGAACGTGATTACGAAGGCTGGCACGGATGAATTTCATGGAACGGTCTTCGAATTCCTGCGCAATACAGTGTTGAACGCTTATCCATTCCAGTTCGGCTCGCATCTGCCCAAGCAAGCACTGCATCAGACCCAGTTTGGCGGCAGTCTGGGTGGGCCGATTGTTCACGGCAACACGTTCTTCTTCGGATCGTATGAAGGCTTCCGGCTGTCGCAGGCACAGAATCCGAGCACGGTTACGATTCCCACGGCCTTCGAGCGATCGAATCCTGGCAACTTTTCCGATCAGGATGGTCCGTCCAGCGTGTCGAACATCGACCCCGTCGGCCTGCTCTACTTCAAGTTATTTCCCGCGCCGACTTCGACTGCGTTGACGAACAACTACACCACCACTTCTTTCAATACTCAGGACAGTGACACCGCCGATGGCCGTATCGACCACCGCTTCGATGCGAACGATTTGTTCTATGCGCGGTACACCTACAACCGCACGACGACAGTAGTGGGCGGCTTGCTGCCGGCCGTCACTGAAGCCAACATGACCGTGCAACCAGGCGGAAACATCAGCGGATATTATGGCCCCGCCAAGGATAACGCACAAAACGGCGCCATCGATTACGTCCACATCTTCTCGCCGACGCTGCTTTTGGAGGCGCAGGCAAGCTACACCAACATCAGCCTTGCGGCGCAGCAGCAGAACCTTGGAACCAAGGCTGCATCAGCATTCGGCCTGCAAAACGTAAACATCGACTCCACGACCAGCGGTCTTCCTCCGATCACCCTAAGCGGTTACGCGAGCTTGGGCGATGGCACCTCGCTACCTGTCCTCTATATGAACAACATCTTTCAGTACCAGGCGGCGATCACCTACACGCATGGCAACCACAACATAAAAATCGGCGGAGGGCTGATTCGCCGCCAGGCCTCCAGTGCGCAAAGTTCAACGGGTGAGGGTGAGTGGACATTCACCTTTACTTCAGGCGCAGGGCAATATAATTCTCTCATCAATCTGCTGCAGGGAAACTTCGCGACGGTGACGCGCAATTACTCGCTCGTGGTGCCGCACTATCGCACCTGGGAACCACACGGCTACATCCAGGACGACTGGCATGCAACTCCCTCGTTGACGTTGAATCTTGGTGTGCGCTACGACGTGTTTACGCCGTTCACTGAAGTCCGCAATCAGATTTCGAACTTCGATCCGGTCAGCGCCAAGATCATCATTGCGGGTCAGAACGGCGTTTCGCCCACCGTGAATATTCCTACCGACTATTCGAATCTGGCGCCGCGCGTCGGCTTCTCGAAGCGCATTGGGGCGGCAACCGTCATACGCGGCGGCTTTGGTTTCAGCTTTGTGCCGGAGAACATTGCCTCTGGTGCGAGCCTCAAGAACCAGCCTTTTGTCTATAGTTACGGTGCGTACACTCAGTCCACTGCTCCGGCCGGCTACACTCAATTTCAGAATGGTTTGCCTCTGCCGTCGACGCCAAGTTCGACGAACCTTGTGGGATCTCTTCCGGCGATTGAGCAGCCGAACTTCCGCTCGACCTATGTGGAGCAGTTCAACGTTACCGTTGAACACGACTTCAACGGTAACCTCGCGCGTGTGTCTTATGTGAGTATGCTGCCGCGTCACATGGTTGAAAAGATTCCGGATTTCAATGCGCCTTCATTGAACACTTATTCTGCCAACCACTCGGTGAATTACAACGCACTACGACCGTATTATGCACAGTTGCCCAACGTCACCAGCATGCCCATCATCGAAAGCAATGGCCAGGGTAATTACAACGCCCTGCAGATAAGCTTCAATCGCCGCACCAAGGCCGGGCTGACGATTGTCACTTCCTATACATATGCGCGCAATCTCGATGATGCCCTGGCAACTTCAGTCAACGGAAACGATGGATATGCGGTAATTCCATCGAAGATCGCTACTGTTGACTATGGAAACAGCGATCTCGACCAGCGGCACCGCGTCAACGCGTCCGTTAATTACCTCTTGCCTTGGGGAAACAATTTGATGGGTATCAAGGGCGCCCTGGCGAAAGGCTGGCAGATCAACGGCATCGGTGTATGGGGTGAAGGACTGCCGTTTACGCCGGTGAATGCAACCAACGCGGCCGGGAATAATCCGGGTTCGTCAGGAAGCGACCGCCCTAATCAACTCGGCCCGGCCCGGATCAGCAATCCAACCATCGCAAAATTCTTCGACACTTCGAAATTTGCGACGCAGTCTTCCGGCACGCTTGGTACGGAGCGCCGCAACCCGCTCTACGGACCCGACTATCGTCATATCGACATTTCGCTCTTCAAGAATTTCCCGATCTCCGAGCGCCTCAACGCGCAGTTTCGTGCTGAGTCGTTCAACGTCCTGAATATGGCAAATTTCGGCAATCCGAACCTTCAGGTTGGAACGACGAGTTTCGGGACCATTACGGCGATGAGCAATAACTACACTCCGCGCCTGGTTCAGTTTGCGCTCAAACTGAGCTTCTGACTTTTGCCGGCAGATGGCCGTTCCTGCTTGGGCGCGGCTATCTGCATTTTCGACGTGGATTTTGGACAAGCTGCCGGCTTCGGTTACGACGAACGTAAAAGTATTGTCGGAGGAAGAGTCCTTTGCAAAGTTCGTGTGAGTTTTTGAAGGTCAGAAGCGGCCTTCTTCAGGTTACGGCGCTTGCCGCATGCATGGTCCCTGTAACCGATGTAGCTCAGATGGTTTCTCCGTTGGTCGATCGCGATGGAGCACCTTTTTCCTACCCAAGCCAGCCGACCGATGAGATCGGAGTCGTGTATGCGCCGTCGTCGGCGGAGATCACTCCGGAGGGTTACGTTTATACCGGCTTCGGAGAGCTGATGTTTTTTTGTGGCCCCGAGCTCGAACCCGTCAATCAGCGTCTGCGCGTGCTGGAGAAAGGCTATTTGCCCATTGTGCAGTATTCCGTGAAGCGCGAGGGCATCACGTATCGCTTCGAGATGTTTTCTGCGGCATTGGGCAGCCACCAACCCGACGGGCCCGTCATTAACTTTGTGCGCATTACAGCCGTCAATGAAGGCTCGGAACCAAGGCTTGCAGGTCTTGCTTCTGCAGTTCGCTATCATGACCCTTCTTCCACAGCTTCTGGGTCGGGCGACAATCGCTTCATTCGTCCGGCGAGTTCGCCTGTCATTGGACAGTATCAGCAGCCCGGCATCGCATTTAGTCCTTCATGGATGTATGGGTTCTCCGGCAATGCTTTCATTCGCGACGGAAAGGTTATTTACTTTTTCCCGGAGCAACCAAAGCCGCGCCTGGACCTTACGCGAGAGGACCGTTATAGCGACATTTCGAGCATTCAATCGAGAACGCTCAAGGTATCGACAGATACACCGACCGGTACTGCGATTTACCGGTTCCTTCTTCTGCCGGGCCAGTCGCAGACTTTCGATTTTGCAATGCCCATGTTGCCGCCCGCCGAGAACGATCCTCTAACGGCGCAGATTCGAACGGCTAGTTACGATACCTATCGCGCCGCAACGGTATCGTACTGGGACGCGATGCTTGCTCGCGGTATGTCGATCGAACTGCCAGAGAAAAAAGTGGCCGATACCTTCAATGCGAGCCTTATTTATGACCTGCTTGCTTTGAATAAGATCGGTACGGACTATATTCAAACCGTAAACCAGCTCCATTACCATCGCTTCTACCTGCGCGATTCCGCTGATATCGCCCATATGTATCAGATGACCGGCTATGCGGATATCGCTGGTCATGTCCTCGATTTCTCGCTTACCAAGCAGGCCTCTGACGGCAACTTTCTGTCGCAACCCGGCCAGTACGACGGTTGGGGACAGACACTCTGGATACTGGACGAGCAATATAGCTTCACTCATGACAAGCAATTTGCCGAAACTGTGTTTCCGAACATGGTTCATGCTTTGGAGTGGTTCGAGCGGGCCACCGCGGTCGATCCTCTCCATATCATGCCGTCGACTGACGTGAATGATAACGAGTTTGTGCCAGGCCATCTGACGGGCTATAACTTCCTCGCACTCGACGGCCTCGACGACATGGCGGACGTAGCGCGAAGTCTTTGGCGCCAGAACGATCTCAAGCGCATCGATCACGACGAGAGCACGTTTCGGAAAAGCTTCATGGATGTCCTTGATCGCGCGACGGCATCTACTAAAGGCTACATTCCGCCGGACCTCGACGGAAACGGCCTTGGCACGGACTGGGGGAACCTGTTCTCGATTACACCGCGCCCGCAGTTGAAGCTCGAGGATCCGCGTATTGCCGCGACGCTCAAGGCAGTTCGCGCCAAGTATCAGGAAGGGATCACAACTTATAGCCGTCCCGATCAAGGGCAGTATCTGCACCACTATCTCATCTTCAAAAATATGTTGACAGCGATCGCGACCGACGATCAGGAGAACGCGGTGCGCGAGCTTTACGGCGTGCTTGTGCATACGACATCGACGCAATCCGGCTTTGAATATGCGATCCGGCCATGGGGCGACCGCAATTTTCACGGGAATCTTTCACCGCATGGTTGGTTCGCCGCCGAGTATCGCAGTACGCTTCGTTCCATGCTGGTGCGGGAAACCGACGACGAACTCCACTTGCTTTCTGTCATTTCGCCGGAGTGGACCGGAGCGGGCAAGCGCATCGTGGTGCGTAATACGCCGACCTATTTCGGCAAGGTGAGTTTCACTCTGTCGATGCCCAATGACGTCGGCGGGGAGTTGCATCTGCAAACGGAATATCGGACCGCGACTCGCCGCCTGGTACTCCATCTACCGTGGTTCTATCGCTTGGACAGCGCCGAGGCCGACAGAAAGAAGATCGCCGAATCGAATGGCGCGTTGGAACTTCCTATCCATACTGCGCGCGTCGTCCTCAAGTGGCATCGCATTGCAGGCAGCGAAGCCCTGAGTTACGAGAACGCTGTTGCGAATTACAAGCAGGAATATCTGGATCGCTATCAGAAATGGATCACAACCGGAGTGAGTTATAACTGGAGGCCCGCCGGTGAGAGCGAGAGCGGCGCGCCTGCGGACGGAGGAACCAAAGAGCATGGCCACTGACACTGATACCACCATGCCAGTTCGAGCGCAAGGACGCATCCTTGCGCTCGACGTGATGCGCGGCGTTGTTATTGCGTTCATGATCCTTGTGAATAACAACGGATCCGAACAGACAGCCTATTCGCAGTTACGGCACTCGACCTGGAACGGATGGACGTTGACCGATCTTGTTTTTCCATCGTTTTTGTTCATGGTTGGAATTACTTCGGTGTTGGGAGGGGCAGGGAGGAATGCGTCGAGAGGGGTGTTGCTAGACCGCATCCTGAAGCGGGCGGTGCTGCTGTTCTGTTTCGGACTCATTGTGAACGGATTCCCGCTGTTTCCGCTGGCGACGTGGCGAATCTACGGCGTGCTACAGCGTATTGCGCTCTGTTATCTGGTGGTGGGAATCCTATATCTTTACAGCCGAAAGGTGGGCACATTTGCCGGAGTCGCGGCGAGCGCGCTCATTTCGTACTACGTGCTGATGCGGTGGGTGCCCGTCCCCGGCTACGGATTGCCGACCCGCGACGTGCCCCTGCTCGATCCGAATGGGAACTGGGTCGCCTATCTTGATCGCATCCTGTTTCCGGGCCGTCTGTATGAGAAGGTGCGCGACCCGGAAGGGTTGATCAGCACCGTTCCAGCAATCGCGACGGCGTGTCTGGGAGTACTCACTGCGTTCTGGCTGCGCACGGCGCGGCCGGCGGGGCAGAAGCTCGCCGGATTGGTTGCGGGGGCGATGTGTGGACTGGCCGTGGGCGAGTTGTGGAACATCTGGTTCCCAATCAACAAGAAGCTATGGACAAGCTCTTACGTACTGTTTGCGGGTGGATGCTCGCTGTTCTTGCTGGCGTTCTGCTACCTGCTGCTCGATGTAAAGAAGTGGCAGGGCTGGTGGACGCGGCCGTGGGTGATCTTGGGATCGAACGCCATTACAGCGTACATGTTTTCGGAATTGCTGGCCGGTCTTCTGCACGCGATTAAAGTTAACTGCGGCGGCGCGGCCGTATCGCTCAGCGCGTGCATCTACCAGAGTCTCTTCTCGCACATCATCGATCCGTCCTTCGGATCGTTGTGTTACTCGCTGTCATTTGTCGCGGTGTGTTTTGTGCCGAACTGGGTTTTATTCGGCAAGAAAGTCTTTTTGAAGCTTTAATTAACCGTCGGAGGAATAGGGCCAATGAGCCTTACCAGGATAAGTGTGATTCTGTTGCTGTTTTTGCCGGTCCGTCTGTTTGGTGCCGAAGACCCAGCCCGCGAGCAGTCGCGTTCTATCGTGATGACGCAATACGGCATTGTGGCGACGAGCCAGGCCGTGGCTTCGCAAGCGGGAGCGGCGATTCTGGCCAAAGGCGGCAGCGCGGTGGACGCCGCCATTGCGGCCAATGCGGCGCTGGGCGTGATCGAGCCGATGATGAACGGCATGGGAGGCGACCTGTTCTGTATCGTCTACGACGCAAAGACCAAGCGCGTTTACGGCCTGAACGCGAGCGGTTGGGCGCCGCGGGGTCTGAGCATTGAAACGTTGAAGGCCAAGGGGATTGCAAAGATGCGGCCGGTGGATCTGATTACCGTGCCGGGTGCGGTGGCCGGATGGGACGCTCTCGAAAAGCGCTGGGGAAGACTCGGCCTTCAAGAGGATCTGGCGCCCGCAGCGTCGCTTGCGGAGAAAGGAATAGGCGTCACGGAAACTGACGCAGCCAACTGGAAGACCTACGGGACGCCGTTCCACACCTACGCTGAATTCACGAAAGTGTTTCTGCCGGGCGGCAAGGCTCCGGAAGCCGGCGCGTTGTTCAAGAACCCCGAGTTAGCGGCGACCCTGAGGCAGATCGGCGAGCACGGCCGCGACGAGTTCTACAGCGGTGAAACGGCACAGGCCATTTTGAAGCTAGAGCGCGACCTGGGTGGCTTTATGGTGGCCGACGATCTTGCCGAGTTTCAGCCGGAGTGGGTCGAGCCGGTGACAACGACCTATCGCGGATGGACCGTGTACGAGATGCCGCCGAATGGGCAGGGGATCGCCGCGCTTCAGATGTTGAACATCATGGAGAACTTCCCCATCAGGGAGTGGGGACACAACAGCGAAAAGGCGCTTCACGTGGAGATCGAGGCCAAGAAGCTTGCCTATGCCGACCTGCAACACTACGTGGGCGATCCCAAGGCCACGGCCATCCCCGTGGAACAGCTCATTTCGAAGGAGCTTGCGGGCAAGCGGGCCAAGCTGATCGGGGACAAGGCGGCATGCAGCGTGGTGCCGTCGAATGTTGCCGAGAAACTGTCGCACCAGGCAAGCGATACGACTTATCTCTCTGTGGTGGACCGCGCGGGCAACGAAGTTTCGCTGATCCAGAGTAATGCAGGGGCTTTCGGCGCGGGACTGGTTGCCGCGGGAACGGGTTTCATCCTGCAGAATCGCGGCGGCGGATTCACGCTGCTGCCAGGTAAACCCAACACCTTGAGGCCACGCTCACGGCCGCTGCACACCATCATTCCGGCGTTCATGCAGAAGGACGGGCGGCACATCGCCTTCGGCATCATGGGTGGGTTTAACCAGGCCCAAGCGCATGCGCAGTTCGTTTCGAACGTGGCGGATTTCGACATGAATATCCAGGCCGCGCTCGAAGCTGCGCGCTTTACCAAGCGCGATTTCGGAGGGTGTGGCGTATGGGTGGAGAACGGCATTCCGGCTGACGTGGTGACGGGGCTGAGAGAGCACGGCCACGAGGTGACGGTGTGGCCGCGCTACTTCCAGAGCATGGGCCGCGGGAATGCTGTGGAGATCAACGATTCGTCGCCAGTGCACTTTGGCGCGACCGATCCGCGCGCCGACGGCGAGGCGGTGCCAGAGCAGGCTACATTTTAGGCGTCTCTTCTGTTGTCGTTTGACTGGCAAGGGTCTCAAAGACTCGCACGGCGTCCGATCTACCATCCCACCGAGCAAAAAAGTACGCTCGCCGGCGACCCCGATCTGGAGATCTGCACTACGGCTCTCGCCTCAGTTTGCTCCGATGTCGTTAAGTACGTAATACAGAAGCTGTTATGAAACTATGCGGCCACGCCGAAAAGGGATAGGAAGATGCGTGCATGGGATGTAATTGGGCGATGCACAAGGCCAGCAGACTTTGTTCACTATGGCATTGGACGATCCGATTCCAGGGTATTCGTCAGAGCAACTCCATCTATTAATCGGCTCACGGCTGTGATGGACTGTTGTCGTGAGTGGAGATTCTACGGTGGTAGTTCATCGTCGCGGTCGAGCAGAGATTGCGCGTCTGGCAGGTCTGTACCGCACGAGCGGGTTGGGGCGTAGTGAATTCTGCCGCCGTCATGGCTGGGCATTGAGTGGGCGGATTCAAGTTACAAGTGCAACACGGTTGATTGTGTTTTCAGTTGACCAGTATTTTTGGAAGTTGAAGGTTCCCTCTGGCAGGAAGAGTTCGGCTGGAGCTTTCCATCCCAGCGACTTTCTTGGTCGTGCGTTCATCGCTTCCGCGATGTCGTCCAGTTGCTGCTGCGAGTAGCCGCTGAGGTCTTCTCCTTTGGGAAGA
>Ga0255356_1000857_pt1 | contig 19971 bp, 17 predicted proteins | sample HBST100metaG_FD_189944 | JGI IMG/M metagenome (GOLD analysis project Ga0255356, IMG submission 189944) | Peat soil microbial communities from Stordalen Mire, Sweden - H.B.S.T100 | ecosystem: Environmental > Terrestrial > Soil > Wetlands > Peat | place: Sweden: Norrbotten County, Stordalen Mire...
CTCCTGCATATGCGCCACATCTCCGTGCGCGGCTACCAGCGCGAGGACGGGCTCGTGGACATCGAGGCCCGCATGACCGACGAGAAGACCCATAGCTTCGGCAATCTGGACCGGGGCGGTATCCGCGCCGGTGAGCTCCTGCATGACATGTGGATTCGCCTGACCCTGAACCAGCAGATGGAGATCGTGGATTGCGAGGCCGCGATGGACTCCACCCCCTACGGTATCTGCCCCGCCGTGGCACCCAACCTCAAACGCCTGGCCGGGCTGCACGTGGGCAAGGGCTTCCTGCGCGCCGCGGCGCAGCGCCTGGCCGGGGTGGAGGGCTGCACGCATCTGCGCGAGCTGCTGCAACCCGCAGCCACGGTGGCGTTCCAGACCTTCGCCGGGCTGCGCGGCCACGGCACCGGGCACGAGGTGCCGCCCCAGCTCATCAACACCTGCCACGCCTATGACGAAACCGGCCCGGTGGTGGCGCGCGGACGGGGAGAAGCCCCGTGACCCCCGCGCCATGCCCTAAACTGACACAGATCGCACAGAATATGCTGCCAACAAGCCCCGAAGGCGCTTACGGCCTTGCTGCGCGCAAAACGCTATGTTACTGCGCGCTGCCTTCTCAGAGGCATATATTTTAAGACCACGGCAACAAGGCGGGACAAAATATTGGTCGAGATCACTGGCACGGGTGAGACGGGACTCTCCGCGCGCTACGCGGCGGCACTGTACGCCCTGGCGTTCGAGCAAAACACCCTGAATGAAGTCGTCGAACAGATGGACGCGCTGGGCCGCCTCATTAAAGAGAGCGCCGCGCTGAAACAGCTCCTTGCCAATCCGCTGACCGACATGGCAAAGGCCGCCCCCGTGCTGAACAGCGCGTTCGAGGCCGAGGGCTTTCTGCCCATCGTGCGGAATTTTGTGAACGTCGTCGTGGCCAACCGCCGCCTGCGTGACCTGCCTTTCCTTATTTCCGGCTTCGCCGCCTATGTCGCCACCAAGCGCGGCGAGGTTGTGGCCACCGTCACCTCCGCCCACGCCCTGACCGACGTGCAGCGCAACCAGCTGCGTGCCCGCCTGGCCGAATCAGGCTACAGCAATGTGCGGCTCGTCGAGCGCACGGACCCCGCTCTGCTTGGCGGCCTGGTCCTGCAGGTCGGCACCAAGCTTTACGATACCAGCCTTAAGTCACGCCTTAACCGGCTCAATTATTCTCTAAAGGGAGCTGCCTGACATGGAGATCCGCCCAGCCGAAATCTCCGAGATTCTGAAACGCCAGATCGCGGATTTCGACACTAACTCCAACGTGGCCGAGACCGGCCAGGTTCTCTCCGTGGGTGACGGCATTGCCCGCATCTTCGGCCTGACCAACGTCCAGGCGGGCGAGCTGGTTAACTTCCCCTCCGCCGGGGTCAAGGGCATGGCCCTGAACCTCGAGTTGGACAATGTCGGTGTTGTGATCTTCGGCGATGACAAGGCCATCCGCGAGGGTGACACCGTCACCCGTACCGGCCAGATCGTCGATGTGCCCACCGGCAAGGGCCTGCTGGGCCGCGTCGTTGATGCCCTTGGCAACCCGATCGACGGCAAAGGCCCGGTTGTGTACACCGAGCGCCGTCTGGTCGAGACCAAGGCGCCGGGCATCATCCCGCGCAAATCCGTGCATGAGCCGATGCAGACCGGCATCAAGTCGATTGACGTGCTGATCCCCATCGGCCGCGGCCAGCGTGAGCTGATCATCGGTGACCGCCAGACTGGCAAGACCGCCGTCATCATCGACACCATAATCAACCAGAAGGCCGTCAACGCCCAGGCTGATGAGAGCAAGAAGCTCTATTGCATCTACGTGGCCGTCGGCCAGAAGCGCTCCACCGTGGCGCAGCTTGTGCGCACATTGGAAGAATACGGCGTGATGGAATACTCCATCGTCGTCGCCGCCACCGCCTCCGACCCGGCGCCGATGCAGTATCTGGCTCCGTATACCGGCTGCGCCATGGGCGAATATTTCCGCGATAACGCCATGCACGCGCTGATCGCGTATGACGACCTTTCCAAGCAGGCCGTGGCCTACCGCCAGATGTCCCTGCTGCTGCGCCGCCCGCCGGGCCGCGAAGCCTATCCGGGTGACGTGTTCTACCTGCATTCCCGCCTGCTGGAACGCGCCGCCAAGATGTCCGACGAGTACGGCGCTGGCTCCCTCACGGCCCTGCCGGTCATCGAGACCCAGGCTGGCGACGTGTCCGCCTATATCCCGACCAACGTGATCTCCATCACCGACGGCCAGATCTTCCTTGAGACCGAATTGTTCTTCAAGGGCATCCGCCCGGCCGTGAACGTTGGCCTCTCCGTCTCCCGCGTCGGCTCCGCCGCGCAGATCAAGGCGATGAAGCAGGTGGCCGGCAAGATCAAGCTGGACCTCGCGCAATACCGCGAAATGGCGGCCTTCGCGCAGTTCTCCTCCGATCTCGACCCCTCTACGCAGAAGCTGCTCGCCCGCGGCGCGCGCCTGACCGAGCTGCTGAAGCAGCCGCAGTTCAAGCCGCTCTCCGTCACCGAGCAGGTCATCTCCGTGTTCGCTGGCACGCGCGGCTACCTGGACAACCTCGCGGTTGACCAGGTGGGCAAGTTCGAGGCCGCGCTGATCTCCGGCCTGAAGGCGAACGCCCCGAACATCATTGAGGCAATCGAGAAAGACCAGCAGATCAAGCCCGAGACCGAGAAGGCGCTCATCGCGTTCATCGAGACCCTGCTCCGCACGTTCGGATAACGCCATGCCCTCCTTGAAAACCCTGCGCAACCGGATCAACAGCGTTAAATCGACGCAGAAGATCACGAGCGCCATGAAAATGGTGGCGGCTGCCAAGCTGCGCCGCGCGCAGGCGCAGGCGGAGGCGTCGCGCCCCTATGCCTGCCGCATGGGCGAAATGATGGCTGCCCTGGCAGCCTCCGAGGCCGGCAACCCAAATGCGAGCCCGCTGCTCGTCGGCAACGGACGGGATAAAACCCATCTGCTCGTCGCCGTCACGGCGGATCGCGGCTTGGCCGGCGCCTTCAACGGCAATATCGCCAAGCATGTGCGCAACCAGGTGAAAGCCCTGGAAGCGCAGGGCAAGACGGTGAAGATCTTCACCCTCGGCCGCAAGGGCAACGACTCGCTCCGCCGCGACCTGAGCGGGCAGATCAGCGGCACCAAGAACTTCGTCGGCAAGAAAACGACGACCTTCGCGGATGCCGAGGATATCGCGAAGGAGATCGTCCGCGGCTTCAAGGCTGGCGAATATGACGTGGTGACGCTGGTGTATAACCGGTTCCACAACGTGATGACCCAGAAGGTGACGGAGCAGCCGCTGATCCCGGCCGCTACGCCGACGGCGAACGACAATCTGCGCTCCGAGAAAACCGGCGCCCTTGCCGCGATGGAGCATAATTACGAGGTCGAGCCGGATGACGGCACGCTCCTGCACCGCCTGCTGCCGCGCAATCTGGCAGTGCAGATCTACTCCGCCCTGCTGGAGAACAGCGCCGGCTTCTATGCATCGCAGATGACAGCCATGGACAGCGCCACGCGCAACGCGGGCGACATGATCAAGAAGCTGTCGCTGAGCTACAACCGTGCCCGGCAGGCGAACATCACTAAAGAACTAATCGAAATCATCTCCGGCGCTGAAGCCGTTTGAAGGTAGAGAGACATGGCAAACAATAACACTGGTCGCGTAACGCAAATTCTCGGCGCTGTCGTCGACGTGCAGTTCGAAGGTGCCCTGCCCTTCATCCAGAACGCGCTTGAAACCAAGATCGGCGACCGCACCCTGGTGCTGGAAGTCGCGCAGGAAATCGGCGAGCGCACCGTGCGCTGCATCGCCATGGACACGACCGACGGCATGGTCCGCGGCTCGGAAGTGACCGATACCGGCGCGCCGATCTCCGTGCCCGTCGGCCCTGGCACGCTGGGCCGCATCCTGAACGTCATTGGCGAGCCCATCGACGAACGCGGCCCGATCCCGGCCACCTCGCGCATGCCGATCCACCGTGACGCTCCCTCCTTCGAAGAGCAGTCCGCCTCGGCCGAGATCCTCGTCACCGGCATCAAGGTCATCGACCTGCTCGCCCCCTACCAGAAGGGCGGCAAGACCGGCCTGTTCGGCGGCGCCGGCGTGGGCAAGACCGTGCTCATCCAGGAGCTGATCAACAACATCGCCAAGGGCCATGGCGGCGTGTCCGTGTTCGCGGGCGTGGGTGAGCGCACCCGTGAGGGTAACGATCTGTACCACGAAATGATCGACGCCGGCGTTATCAAGCTGGGCGAGAACGACACCGCCGGTTCCAAGGTGGCACTGGTCTACGGCCAGATGAACGAGCCGCCGGGCGCCCGCGCCCGCGTCGCCCTCTCCGGCGTGACGATGGCCGAGTATTTCCGTGACGTGGAAGGCCAGGACGTGCTGTTCTTCGTGGACAACATTTTCCGCTTCACCCAGGCCGGCGCTGAGATGTCTGCGCTGCTGGGCCGCATCCCCTCCGCGGTGGGCTACCAGCCCACCCTGGCGACGGATATGGGTGCCCTGCAGGAGCGCATCACCTCCACCAAGAAGGGCTCGATCACGTCCGTGCAGGCCATCTACGTGCCCGCCGATGATTTGACTGACCCGGCTCCGGCCACCTCCTTCGCCCACCTGGATGCGACCACGGTGCTGAACCGCGCGATCTCCGAAAAGGGCATCTACCCGGCTGTGGACCCGCTGGACTCCACCTCCCGCTCGCTCGACCCGCGCATCGTGGGCGATGAGCACTACAAAGTGGCGCGCGACGTGCAGCGCATCCTGCAGACCTACAAATCCCTGCAGGACATCATCGCCATCCTGGGCATGGATGAGCTGTCCGAGGACGACAAGCTGGTCGTGGCCCGCGCCCGCAAGATCGAGCGCTTCCTGTCCCAGCCTTTCCATGTCGCGGAAGTCTTCACCGGCTCCCCTGGCGTGTTCGTGAAGGTCGAGGATACGATCCGCTCCTTCAAGGGTATCGTCGCCGGCGATTACGATCACCTCCCCGAGGCTGCCTTTTACATGGTCGGCACCATTGAGGACGCGATCGCCAAGGCCGAAGCCCTGGCCGCGAAGGTCTGATCAATGGCGATCGCCCTGGAAATCCTCAGCCCGGAAAAGCTCCTGCTGGCGCGTGACGTCGACATGGTCGTCATTCCCGGCACGGATGGCGATCTCGGCGTACTGCCGGGGCATGCCGAGCTCATCACCGGCCTGCGCGGCGGGCTGCTGGACATCTACGAGAACAACGTCATCACCGACCGGTTCTTCGTCTCCGGCGGCTTCGCGGAGATCACAGAATCCCGCTGCGCCGTCCTGGCGGACTCCATTGTCCGTCAGTCGGAGTTGAACGCGGAAACGGCCAACACGGCGCTGATGGCGGCGAAAGCCGCCTACCACGAGACCAACCCGCACGATGCCGATGCGTATCGTGAGGCCTCTGACCGGCTGATCTCGGCCCAGGGGATGGTGGATGCGCTCACCCCGCAGAAGGCTGACAAAGCCTAAAGCTTGCTCCCTATCAACTAGGGCAAGGCTCTCCCGCAAGGGAGAGCCTTTTTTCTTGTCCGCTCCCCAGCCAGCACTGACGTCAGCGCGCTTCCCTGCTAAACACCGGCAAATGCCATCGTTAAATCCAACACTGCCGGTCTGCGTCGCCGCGCTCTACAAGTTCACGCCCTTCAACGATTGCGCAGGCATTCAGGGGCCATTGGCAAAACTCTGCTGCGCGCAAGGCGTAAAGGGCACCCTGCTTCTCGCCCGCGAAGGGATCAACGGCACAATCGCCGGCTCGGATGAGGCCATCGGAAACGTGCTGGCCCATATCCGGCAATTACCCGGCTGCGCGGCTATCGAGGTCAAGTTTTCCCGCGCGCCATCGCTGCCGTTTCACCGTATGAAGGTCCGGCTCAAGCGCGAGATCGTGACAATGGGCGAGCCGGACATCGACCCACTGGCCAGCGTCGGCCATTATGTTCCGCCGCAAGAGTGGAACGCGCTGATTTCCGAGCCGGGCACCATCCTGATCGACACGCGCAACGATTACGAAGTGGCCGTGGGGAGTTTCATCGGCGCCATTGATCCGCGCACAAGGACCTTCCGCGACTTCCCCGCCTGGTTCCGCGCCGAGCGTGCCAGGCTGCTGGGCGAGGGCACGCCGCCAAAGGTCGCAATGTTCTGCACGGGCGGCATACGCTGCGAGAAATCAACCGCCCTCCTGAAAGCGGAGGGGCTGGACGAGGTCTATCACCTGCAAGGCGGCATTCTGAAATATCTGGAAACCATCCCCGCCGCGCAGAGCCTGTGGGAAGGCGAATGCTTTGTCTTCGACCAGCGGGTTACGGTTGGCCACGGCCTCGTCCCCGGTACATATGGGCTGTGCCACGCCTGCCGCCGCCCCGTGAGCGAGGCCGACCGCGCCTCCCCTCTATTTGAGGATGGGGTCAGTTGCCCTTCCTGCCGCGGTGAACGCACCGCCGAGCAGCGCGCCGGCTACAGTGAGCGCCACCGGCAGGAACAACTCGCCGCCATGCGGGGCGAGGAGCATCTCGGCGCCACCCACCCTCCTCATCACGACGAGGAGGTTTAGAGCCAGCCCCCTACTTCGTCAGCATCTTGAACCCGACAATGGCCAGGATTATCCCCATCATCGTTTTCAGCACTTTCTCCGGCACATAGCGGGCTGTGTAGCTGCCCAGGATGATGCCCGGAATTGAGCCCGCCAGCAGCGAGCCCAGCAGCGGGAAGTTGATGGTGCCAAGATACCAGTGCCCCAGCCCCGCCAGCAGCGTCAGCGGCACCGCATGCGCGATGTCGGAGCCAACGATGCGCACGATGGGCAAACGCGGGTAGAGAATGATAAGCGCAATGGTCCCCAAAGCCCCGGCCCCAACGGAGGAGAGCGAGACAAGCACGCCCAACACCGCCCCCACCACCACGGTCATCCGCAGTGAGCCGCCTTCGTCAAAAGCCGAGTAGCGGCTGGCGATGGCGTCGACGATGGCATCCTTGAACATCAGCGTCGCCGCGCTCAGCACCAGCGCCCCGCCCAAGGTCAGCGATATTACGTTGGTCACGGTTTTGCTGGTCACGCCGAAATACGCAATCAGGCTCAGGCAGAGGAGCGTCGCCGGCACGGAGCCCGTGGCTAGACGGCGGACGATGCGCCAATCCACGGTCTTGCCGGCGCTGTGAATGGTGGTGCCCACGGTCTTGGTGGCGGCGGCAAAGAGCAAATCCGTGCCCACGGCGGTGGAGGGGTGGAAGCCGAACAGCAGCACCAGCAATGGCGTCATCAGTGACCCGCCCCCGACGCCGGTGAACCCTACCAGCGTGCCCACGAGCAGGCCGGACACCGCATAAGCCGGTTGAATCATTACATTTCCTAGCACACTGATAGAGTCAGATCGCACATTACCAAACGTTTAGCAATATGCATGGCACCTATGCGCGAGGATGCGCCTTCCGCCACACATCCATCAGCTGCGCCGTGTCCACATCGGTGTAGCGCTGCGTGGTGGAGAGGCTGGCATGGCCGAGCAGCTCCTGAATCGCGCGCAAATCCGCCCCTCCGGCCAGCAGATGCGTGGCGAAGGAGTGGCGCAGCGCATGCGGTGTGGCATGCTCGGGCAGCCCCTGAAACCGCCGGAAATCCCGCAACTGCTTCTGCGCCACACCGGGGTTCAGCCGCCCGCCGCGCGCGCCGGTGAAGAGCGGCTCGTCCCGCCCGGGATTCGGGTGGAGCTTCAGCCATACAGCCAGCGCAGCCCGCACCACGGGCAGCAACGGCACGATGCGCTGCTTGTTGCCCTTGCCGGTCACCCGCAGCGCGTCATCCGCCGCCGGCAAATCACCCACGTTCAGCGCCAGCGCCTCGCTGATGCGCAAGCCGGCGCCGTAGAGCAGCGTCATCAACGCCGCATCGCGCGCCTGGATATCTGGCGTATCGCTCGCCTCGCCAATATCCCGCGCCACGGCCTTGGCGTCGTCCGGCGTGAGTGCGCGCGGCAAGGGCCGCCGGGCGCGCGGGCGGGCAATCAGCATGAGCGCGGTATTATCCACCCCATGGCGCTTTTTCAGGAAACGGAAAAACGTCCGTATCGCGGAGAGCTTGCGGGCGCGCGTGGCGTTGCCCGCCCCATCCTTGGCCTCGGCGGCGAGAAACGCGCGGAAATCCGCCGCCCGCATCGCCTTCAGCATATCCAGCCCCGGCGCCTCGCCGGTATGCGCCGCGCCAAACGCCAGAAACTCACGCACATCGCGCCCGTAGGTTTCCAGCGTCTTGTCGGCGGCCCGGCGCTCAGCGCCGAGCCATGTCAAAAATTCGAGGGCAATCGCCTCAGGCAATGCTCTGCCCGGTCTTGGCCCAGTCCACCAGGAAGGTGGCGAGCCCCTTATCGGTCAGCGGATGACCGTAGAGCTGCTTAATCACGCCCGGCGGGATCGTCGCCACATCGGCGCCCATCTTCGCCGCCTCGATCAGATGGATTGGGTTGCGGATGGAGGCGACCAGCACCTCGGTTTTGAAGGCGGGATAGTTAGCGTAGATCTGCACGATGTCGGCGATCAGATCCATGCCGTTCTGGCCAATATCGTCCAGCCGCCCGACGAAGGGCGAGATGAAGGCTGCCCCAGCCTTGGCGGCCAGCAGCGCCTGAGCGGCGGAAAAGCACAGCGTCACGTTCACCATCACGCCTTCCTGGCTCAGCGCGTAGCAGGTGCGCAGGCCATCCTGCGTCAACGGCACCTTGATCGCCACGTTCGGGGCGATCTTGCGCAGCACGGCGGCCTCTTTCAGCATCTGGTCGTACTCGGTCGCCGCCACCTCGGCGCTCACCGGGCCGGGGACGACCTCGCAAATCTCAGCGATCACTTCCAGGATGTTGCGCCCGGATTTGGCAATGAGCGACGGATTCGTGGTTACGCCGTCCAGCAGGCCAGTCGCGGCCAGCTCACGGATTTCGGCAATTTCGGCGGTATCGACAAAGAATTTCATAGCTCACTTTCCGGTCATCGAAGTCTCTGCTTAAGCATACAACATGCTGCCCCCAAGTCGAATAAGCGTCCTGCTCCCTTATAAGTTCGACACGGCTTTCACCTATGCGGCCGAGGCGCCGCTTGCCCCCGGCACGCTGGTGCGGGTGCCGCTGGGGGCGCGCATGGTGGTGGGGGCCGTCTGGACCGACACACCAGACGAATCGGTGAAAACCAAGCCCGTGGCCGAGGTGCTGGCCTTTCCGCCACTGCCCGAAACCTTACTGAAATTTATCGACTGGGTGGCGGCCTACACGCTGGCCAAGCGCGGGGACGTTCTGGCCCTGACGCTAAAAGAACCCCTGCTCGCCCCGCCTCCCAAACGCGCCAAGCATTTCACCTTCGGCGGTGCGGACGCCAACCTGCCCGGCCCCAGCCTCTCCCCCGCGCAAGACGCCGCCGCCGCCGCCCTGCGCGCCGCGGTGAATGCCGAAAAATTCTCCGTCACCCTGCTGGATGGTGTCACCGGCTCCGGCAAGACCGAGGTGTATCTGGAGGCCGTGGCGGCCGCCCTGCTCCAGGGCAGGCAGGTGCTGGTGCTGCTGCCGGAAATCGCCCTCTCCACCCAGATGCTGGCGCGGTTTTCCCAGCGCTTCGGCTGTTCCCCCGCAGTGTGGCACTCCGAACTCACCCCCGCCCAGCGCCGCGAGACCTACCGCGCCGTGGCCGAGGGCCGGGCCGATGTAGTGGTGGGCGCCCGCTCGGCGCTGTTCCTGCCCTTCGCCCGGCTCGGCTGCATCGTGGTGGACGAGGAGCATGAGACTTCCTTCAAGCAGGAGGAGGGCGTGCTGTATAACGCGCGGGACATGGCGGTGGTGCGCGCCAAGTTCAGCGCCTGCCCCTGCATTCTGGTCAGCGCCACGCCTAGCCTGGAGAGCGTGGAGAACGCGGCTCAGGGCCGCTACGCCAAGCTGGACCTGCCCGCCCGCCATGGCGGCGCCACCATGCCCGCCATGCGCGCCATAGACATGCGGGCCGACCCGCCGGAACGCGGCAAGTTCCTCTCGCCCAAGCTGCTGGCCGCCATTCATGAGACCCTGGAGCGCGGCGAGCAGGCCATGCTCTTCCTCAACCGCCGGGGTTACGCGCCACTTACCTTATGCCGCAAATGCGGCCACCGCCTCGCCTGCCCGCATTGCAGCGCCTGGCTGGTGGAGCACCGCGCCACCCAGCGCCTCACCTGCCACCATTGCGACTACACCATCCGCAAGCCGGAGAAATGCCCGTCCTGCGAGGCGGAGCACAGTTTTGTTCCCATCGGGCCAGGGGTGGAGCGCATCGCCGAGGAAGTCGCCGAAGCCTTCCCCGAGGCGGCCTCCTTGCTCATGGCCTCGGATGTCATCACCAGCCCGGCCCAGGCGGCGGAGGCGGCGCGGCGCATTGAGGCACGGGAGGTCGGCATCATCATCGGCACGCAGATGGTCGCCAAGGGCTGGCACTTCCCGCATCTTACTTTGGTGGGGGTGGTGGATGCCGATCTCGGCCTCGCCGGCGGAGATCTCCGCGCCGGGGAACATACCGTGCAGATGCTGCATCAGGTCGGCGGGCGCGCCGGGCGGGCCGAGGCCCCCGGCACCGTGCTGCTGCAAAGTTTCGCGCCCGAGCACCCGGTGATCCAGGCGCTGCTCTCCGGCGATCTGTCTGAGTTTCTGGCGCAGGAGGCCGCCCAGCGCCGCCCCGGCCATTGGCCGCCATTCGGGCGGCTGGCGGCACTCATCATCAGCGCCGCGGAAGAACGGCTGGCCGACCAGATCGCCCGGGAACTTGCCCGCTTCGCCCCGCAAGGCCCAGGCATCGCCGTGCTTGGCCCCGCCCCCGCGCCCATCGCCCTGTTGCGCGGCAAATTCCGCCGCCGCCTGCTGCTGAAAACCGCGCGGGACATCGCCGTGCAGCCCTTGCTGCGGGCCTGGCTCGCCCAGCTGGACATCCCGCGCAGCGTCCGGGTGGATATCGACATCGACCCGGTTTCGTTCATGTGACCACAAAAAAGGCCAGCCCGTGCGGACTGGCCTTTTCCATGAAATACCGATGCCTACTCCGCCGGAGCGGGAACAGTCCGGCCCGCCGGGGCGCTAAGCAACAAATAGAACACGACCGCCGCAACGGCGGAGACAATAAAGGTGGCGTCACCGAATTGCGGGAACTTCATGGCAAAGGGCCCGATATAAAGCGCCTGATTATAAAACGGCCAGGACACGGCGATGGACGCGACCCAGGCGACAAACGCCGCACTCACCCCGCCAATGCGCGAGACGCGGCTAGTCAGGTGGCAGAGCAGAGTGACGGCAATCCACGGCACTGTCCAATACCCGAGCACGAGCAGGAAGTTCTCGTAGTTGGTGATGAAGTTGGAGGCGGCGAGGATGGCGATGATCGTGCCGATCCCCCCAGTGATAAGCGCCGCGATATGCTGCTTCAGCTTCACCCCCACGGCCAGAGCCGAGAGCGTGGCGGAGTAGATGTTGATGATGTTGGCGCTGACCGTGCCCAGCACGACCGCGATGAGGAACGGCACCTTGAACCAAACCGGCATCCAGTCGGTGAACAAATCAGACGGCTTGGCGAAGGCGACGGAAGCGCCGATGAGCGCGCCCAGCGCCTCAATCCACACGGTGGAGATGAACACCCCCCAGAACGCGTAGGTCCGCACGGTCTTCTTCACCGCGCCGGCGTTCCTGTTGGTGCGCAGATAGCGCGTATAGTCAGAGGAATACGGTATCCAGCCGACGATATAGCCCACCATAATCGACACCGTGAGGATGAACGCGCCCGAGAACCCGCCGACAGCAGCTTCGGACTTCACGTTCTCCGGCACGGAGAGGCCAAGATGATTCACCGCGATGACAGTCAGGCCAAGGAAGGCCAGCACCAGCACGTAGACGAGGTATTTCTCCGCCGTCTGAATGAGGTCATGCCCGACAAAGGCGATGGCGATCTGAACGGCGGAGAGCAGCACGACGCTGACGATGAGGTTGCCGCCGAAGAAATATTGCAGCGCATAGGCCCCGGCGATGGTGTTGACCGCGAACCATGAGAACCCGCCGAAGAAATTCAGCAGGCTGGGCAGTTTGTTGCCGAGCTTGCCGAACCAGTTGGCGCCCTGGATCATCTGCGGCAGGCCGTAATCCACGCCGAAGGTACTGAACACCGCCAGCACCAGCCCGCCGATGAGATTGGCCAGCACAATGGCCAGCAGCGCCGAAGAGAAGGACAGCCCCAGCCAGCCCGTGGCCAGCGCCCCGGTGGTCAGCGTCGCGAATTCGATATTGGCGGCCATCCACAACCCGAAAACAGCCTTCGGGTTACCGTGGGTCTCCTTCAGAGAGACCTCCTCGATGCCTTTTTCCTCGATGATGCCGAACAGTTCCGGTGTTACTTCAGCCGTCATTCTTCACTCCCATGGGGCTCGCAGCCGGTCGCATACATATGTTTCCGGAAACGGCTCGGCGCAGCCAGCACCATTCACGGGCAAGGCAAAACCTGCCTATTTATGAAAACTGCGTCAAGCAAATGTAACACAAGCCCCTAAATAAGAAGCGTCCTTACAACCCTGCCTGGAGCGGGACCATTGTTTGCATCCAATCAGGCGAGGCCAGAATTGGCACAAGCCGATGCAGCAGCAGCAACACCAGCAGCAGCAGCACGCACCAGCCTAGCAGTCCGCCCAGCACGCGCAGGGCCAGCACCACGAGCGCCGCGCACACCACCAGCAATATGTAGATCTGCCAGCTCGGGTTCTGCACCCCGATCAGGGTCATGCCTTTGCCCAATGCGTTATCGGCGATGCCGACCACACGCATTGTCACCATGCAAAGATAAAATATCCCAAAAATGAAGGCGCCGACCAATTTGTCCACGTGTATCTCCCTTGGCGGGAATTATATCGTGAATCGTTAACTATTCCAGCTTTATTCCAGCTTCTCAACGTTCCGCAACGCGGGAAACAGCCGCATCCAGAGCAGCGCCACGGCAATGGTGCCCACCCCGCCCAGCACCACCGCCGGTACAGCGCCCAAAAGCGCGGCGGTGAAGCCGCTCTCGAACTCACCAAGCTGGTTTGATGCGTTGATGAACAGAAAATTCACGGCTCCCACCCGGCCGCGCATCTCATCCGGCGTTCGCAGCTGCACCAGCGAGAGGCGGATGACCACGCTCACCATGTCCGACGCGCCCATGAGCACCAGGGCAATGATGGAGACCGGCACCGAGCGCGAGACGCCAAACAGGATGGTAGCGGCGCCGAAGACAATCACCGCCTGAAACATCCGCAGCCCCACGCGCCGGTTGAGGGGAAAACGGGTGATCCAAACCGTCATCAGCAGCGCCCCCACCGCCGGGGCGCCGCGCAGCACGCCCAGCCCCCAGGGGCCGGTGTGCAGAATGTCCTTGGCGTAAACCGGCAGCAGCGCCGTGGCGCCGCCCAGCAGCACGGCGAAGAGGTCCAGCGAGATGGTGCCCAGTATCGCCTGGTTACGGCGCACGAACTCCACCCCGGCGAATAGCGAGGCAAAGCTCGGCGGCTCCTTGGGGTGGACAGGTCTGTCTACCCCGATGCCGCCGATCAGCAGGCCGGAGAGCAGCCAACCCACCGCCATCACGGCATATGGCACGGCGGGGGAAATGGCGTAGATGAGGCCGCCCAGAGCCGGGCCGACAATGGTGGCGAGCTGGAACACGCTGGAGGACAAAGCCGTGCCTTTTTGCAGCAGCCCCTCCGGCACCACGCCGGGGAGCAGCGCGCTCACCGCCGGACTCTCGAAGGCCCGCGCCGCGCCCAGCAACGTGATCGCGGCAAAGATATCCGCCACGGTGAGCCAGCCGCCAAAACTGCCCCAGGCGAGGAAAACCGCCGCGGCGCCTTCCACCATCTGGCAGAGCCGCACCACAAGCTGGCGGGGGTAGCGGTCCGCCGCATGCCCAGCCAGGAAGGTGAGCCCCGCCACCGGGAGAAACTGCGCCAAGCCAATCAGGCCCAGGTAAAAGGCGCTATGCGTCAGCGCGTAGACCTGCCAGCCCACGGCCACCGCCGCGATCTGGTAGGCGAAGCTGGACAGGCCGCGCGCGGCGAAGAACAGCAGGAAGGGCCGGTGGCGGAGCAGCTCCCGCGTGTTGACGGAAGGGACAATGGTACTGTCAGGACTCATGCCCAGCTTCTAGCAGCCCCGGCGCGGTGCGCCAGCAATGTTTTATCATCCTATAGGTAATGTGTGCTCCCAGAGCAGAATGACCGCCTGCCCGTTTTGCTGCCGCCGGGCCGCAGGGCCGAACTGCGCCGCCAGCCCGGCAGCGGGGCGGCCCCATGAAGCCGCCCCGGCGCAGAGCCGCAGCGGCAAATCATAGGCCGTGACTATCCAGGGGCTGCAACCGAGCATATGACCAGTTAAGAGCGCGAGCAACGCGAACCAGCCCCTCCAGCCGGTGCAGATGCCGCGCAGCGCGCAGAGCAGCCCTGCCAGCCCATAGAGATTAGTGACATCGTGCAAGACGAATAGGCTGCGTAACACAGGCTCCTGCGCGTACCAGCCCGGCGGCAGCGGCATGGGCAGCCGCCGGGCCGCCCGCGCCGCAAACAGCGCCGCCAGCGCGAACACCGCCCAGCCCCGCAAGGCGCTTGCGCTGGGCTTTCATTAGTCTTAGTCACCCTGCACTTTGCATTTTTGGAGTTTTGGTCATGTCCTACAGGGTTGCGGTTGTCGGTGCCACCGGTGCGGTCGGGCGCGAAATCCTCAAGACCCTCGCTGAGCGGAATTTCCCGGTCTCGGAAGTTGCCGCCCTGGCCTCCGGCCGGTCAGCCGGTCAGCAGGTTTCCTTCGGCGAGGATCAGGTCCTCACGGTGAAGAACCTTGAGACCTTCGATTTCACCGGCTGGGATATCGGCCTGTTCTCGCCCGGCGCCTCGGTCTCTGCCATTCACGCGCCGCGCGCGGGAGCGCAGGGCTGCGTGGTCATCGACAACACCTCGCAATTCCGCATGGACCCGGACGTGCCGCTGGTGGTGCCCGAGGTGAACCCGCAGGATATCGCCAAGTTCGCCAAAAAGAACATCATCGCCAACCCCAACTGCTCGACCATTCAGATGGTGGTGGCGCTGAAGCCCCTGCACGACAAGTTCAAGATCAAGCGGGTTGTGGTCTCTACCTACCAGTCGGTTTCCGGCGCGGGCAAGGAGGGCATGGACGAGCTGTATAACAGCACCAAGGCGCATTACGGGATCGAGGCTGACAAGATCAAGCCGGAAGTGTTCCAGAAGGATATCTCCTTCAACTGTATCCCGCAGATCGACGTGTTCATGGATGACGGCGCCACCAAGGAAGAGTGGAAGATGGTCGTCGAGACCAAGAAGATCCTCGACCCGAAGATCGAGGTCATCGCCACCTGCGTGCGCGTGCCGGTGTTCATCGGCCATTCGGAAGCCGTGTATGTGGAGTTCGAGAACCCGGTGACGGTGAACGAAGCCCGCGCGGCCCTGCGCCACGCCCCCGGCGTGGTGGTGCAGGATGAGCGCGTTGAGGGCGGCTACGCTACCCCGGCCGAGTGCAAGGGCGAGGACGCGGTGTTCGTCTCGCGCATCCGCAAGGACCCGACCGTGCCACATGGCCTGGCCTTCTGGTGCGTCTCCGACAATCTGCGCAAGGGTGCCGCGCTGAACGCGGTGCAGATTGCCGAGGCGCTGATTGCCCAGGGGCTGCTGGCGAAGAAGGCGGCGTAAGCCCGCCCCCGCGGGGGATTTGATCTAGGGAAAGGGGCCTCGTTCGGGGCCCCTTTTTTATGTCATCTGCCGTAACCGTACTTGCCGTAATCCTGGCGGCTCGGCTGCACCAGGAATACGAAGATCGCGATATCGATGCCCAGCGAGACCAGGGCTAGCCCCAGCCCGGCCAAGTGCAGGCCAAGGCCCGGCATCTGGTGATCGACGGCGAACAAGCCTCCCCGCGCAACGATGAGCCCGATCTGTGCAAGAACCCATTTTCCCGAATACCCCGCATCGTGCAGGCGCCTCACCTCGGCGGTCAGTTGAGGAATGCAGGAAGCAAGAAGAAACAAACCGAGGATCAGGGCCAGGACAACCACCACCAGCGCTCCCTGCGGATTCGTCCGCCGGATCGATATGGCGACCGCCGCCAGCATGACCGTTGTAAAAAGCAGCAAGGCATTCCACAGCACGAACCACCAATACGCGGCGCGCGTGGCGCGGCCTGAGACGTTAAAATAGTTCCTGTACCCTGCCTCGACCGCCTCGGCGAACCCCATATCAATCTCTCCGGTATAATATCGACACCATAACGAGAAAGACTCGCCGCGCCAGCCTGCCCGCCGCGATAAAACCCTTATCGACGTGTGCCCCCATTTTCGCGTAAAGCTCCCCCATGACCGACACCCCCCTCGACCTGATCCGCAATTTCTCGATCATCGCGCATATCGACCACGGCAAATCCACCCTGGCCGACCGGCTTATCCAGTATTGCGGCGGGCTTACCGCGCGCGAGATGAGCGAGCAGGTGCTCGACAACATGGACATCGAGAAAGAGCGCGGGATCACCATCAAGGCGCAGACCGTGCGGCTGGAATACCCGGCCAAGGACGGCAAGACCTATGTGCTGAACCTGATGGACACGCCCGGCCATGTGGACTTCGCCTATGAGGTGAGCCGCAGCCTGGCCGCCTGCGAGGGCTCGCTGCTGGTGGTTGATGCCTCCCAGGGCGTGGAGGCGCAGACGCTGGCCAATGTGTACCAGGCCATTGACGCGCATCATGAAATTGTCCCGGTGCTGAACAAGATCGACCTGCCCGCCGCCGATGTCCCGCGCGTGAAGCAGCAGATTGAGGATGTGATCGGCATCGACGCCTCGGACGCGGTGGAGATTTCCGCCAAGACGGGGCTGAACATCGAGGGCGTGCTGGAAGCGCTCGTCACCCGCCTGCCCGCCCCCAAAGGCGACCGGGCCGCGCCGCTCTCCGCCCTGCTGGTGGATAGCTGGTACGACCAGTATCTCGGCGTGGTGATTCTCGTGCGCATCAAGAACGGCGTGCTGCGTAAGGGGCAGAAGATCCGCATGATGTCCAACAACTCGGCGCATCCGGTGGAGCAGCTTGGCGTGTTCACGCCGAAAATGCGCCCCGTGCAGGATTTGGGGCCGGGCGAGATGGGCTACATCACCGCCGCCATCAAGACCGTGGCCGATTGCAATGTGGGCGACACCATCACCGATGACCGCCACCCGGTGGCCGAGGCGCTGCCGGGCTTCAAGCCCTCCATCCCCGTGGTGTGGTGCGGGTTGTTTCCGGTCGATGCCGATGATTTCGAGAAGCTGCGCGAGTCGCTGGGCAAGCTGCGCCTGAACGACGCCAGCTTCCACTACGAGGCCGAGACCTCGGCGGCTTTGGGCTTTGGTTATCGCTGCGGCTTCCTCGGGCTGCTGCATCTGGAGATCATCCAGGAGCGGCTCTCACGCGAGTTCGACCTCAACCTGATCGCCACCGCGCCGTCGGTGGTCTACAAAATTTATAAGAGCAACGGCGAGATGGAGTGGCTGCACAACCCCTCCGACATGCCGGATGGCTCGGTGATCGACCATATCGAGGAACCGTGGATCAAGGCCACCATCATGGTGCCGGATGATTATCTGGGCGCGGTGCTGACCCTGTGCAGCGACCGGCGCGGCCAGCAGGTGGACCTGACCTATGTGGGCAACCGCGCCATGGCCGTGTACCGCCTGCCGCTGAATGAGGTGGTGTTCGATTTCTATGACCGGCTGAAATCGATCAGCCGCGGCTATGCCAGCTTCGACTACCAGATTGAGGATTACGCCGAGGCGGACCTCGTGAAAATCTCCATTCTGGTGAACCAGGAGCCGGTGGACGCGCTCTCCTTCATCGCCCACCGCTCGCAGGCCGAGCAACGCGGGCGCTCGATCTGCGCCAAGCTGAAGGATCTGATCCCCAAGCAGCTGTTCAAGATCGCCATCCAGGCCGCCATCGGCAGCCGCGTGATCGCGCGTGAGACGATTTCCGCCCTCTCCAAGGACGTGACCGCCAAATGCTATGGCGGTGACATCAGCCGCAAGCGCAAGCTGCTGGACAAGCAGAAAGAGGGTAAAAAGCGCATGCGCCAGTTCGGCAAGGTGGAGATCCCGCAGAGCGCGTTCCTCGCCGCGTTGAAAATGGACGCCTGACCCACTTGTTATAGGCCGCCGGTTTCTGTAAGGAGGCCCGCGCGCGGGAGAGATGGCCGAGCGGCTTAAGGCGCACGCTTGGAAAGCGTGTGTGCGTGAAAGCGTACCCAGGGTTCGAATCCCTGTCTCTCCGCCACCCCCCTTTAGTAACCGCCACAGCAAGCTCTACACCGCCGCGCAGCACCACGCGCACAGGTTGTTTCGTGTACAGATCGTTTTGTTACGCTGAATACCTGCCCCCGTAGCGCCCACCACATTAAACTACGGCAATTTAATTTTTAACTTTGGCCGGTTTAGCTTCTCAAACTCCGTTACATTCGTTAATGTGCGGTTGCTGGGCTCGCCGCCGATCTCCTTTTTTATAAGAGAAGCGTGTAAACCCTCCATGTTGGGGCTTTTGGTCGATCGTCCGGCACGGTTCTCAACCTAAGGATGCAACAATCCGGTACCCCGCCGCCGCTAACCGGCGAGTGCCTGACAATACGGGGGGCTACTCAGGTCTTGAATACGGAAGAACTCGCATTATCGGTCACTTTGGCGGTGCTTGGCTGCGGCCTCGCTTGGCTAGCATGGGATCTAATCCGCCGGAGACGCCGCCGGGAGGAAGAGGAAAGCCGCCCGATCGATACCTCGATCTTCAACCAGTCCGCCTCTGCGGAGTCGCTGCGCAGCGCGCTGGAAGACGCAGCGCCCGCGGCCGAGGATGATTTCGGGTTCCGCCGCTACACCGAGACGTCCCCTCCGCCCGAGCCGAAGAAGCCAGTTATCGCCTACCTCGAGGACGGCGCAGTGCAGGATCTGCCCCCGGAACCCCCGCACGAGACGCAATCCAGCGCACCGCCCCACGCAGAGCCGGAACTGGACCCCGCGTTCATCCTCAGGCCGGAGCAGGCCCCCGTACCGGAGCCTGAGCCTGTATCCATTCTGAAGCCTGAATATATGCCCACGCCGGCGCCAGCCGCGCCAGCCCCGGTGCTCACCTGCACGCATTACGGCGCCGGTTTCGGCGGCAAGGTGGTGCTGGCCGATGTCAGCCTGGAAATCCCAGCGCGCGGCGTCACCACGCTCATGGGGCCGGCCGGCACCGGCAAATCCACGCTGGTGCGCTCCCTCGCTGGGCTCTACGCGCAGAACGCGCTGTATAAGAGCTGGGGCGAGGTCAGTTACCGGGGCAAGGAGCTGGGCACGGGCAATTATCCGCTACTCGTCGCGCAGCGCATCCAGCTCACGCAGCGCTCGGCGCTGGAGAGTCTGGTTTTCCATCTGAAGGAGGAGAAAGAGAACGCCTCCGAAGAGGAGCAGCGCGAATGGGCCAGCCAAATGCTGCGGCAGGTGGGGGCGGAGGATATCATCCCCCAGCTCGACATTCCGTTCATGGACCTGGGCGGGCTGGCGCAGCGCATCGTCACCATTCTGCGCGAGGCGGTCGCGGCCTCGGACCTGCTGATGATCGACGAGCCGACCACTGGGCTGTCTACGCCTGAGGCGGATGTGCTGATGGCGCTGCTGCGGCGGTTGGCGGAGAAAAATGCGCTTCTGGTCGTGCTGCACAACCAGAAGCAGGCGCGGAAGATATCGGACAACATCATCCTGCTGGCCGGGGGCGTGGTGCAGGAGCAGGCCAGCGCGGAGGCGTTCTTCTCCGGCAATTCGCAAAACCCGGTGGTGGCGCAATTCGTGACCACGGGAAGCTGCTCCGTGCCGTCGCCCGGCACGCCGGCGGAGATGATGGC
>Ga0255356_1000858_pt1 | contig 19956 bp, 14 predicted proteins | sample HBST100metaG_FD_189944 | JGI IMG/M metagenome (GOLD analysis project Ga0255356, IMG submission 189944) | Peat soil microbial communities from Stordalen Mire, Sweden - H.B.S.T100 | ecosystem: Environmental > Terrestrial > Soil > Wetlands > Peat | place: Sweden: Norrbotten County, Stordalen Mire...
GCCTTATAGCTTACTGCTATATGTCTAATATTGACACTATATTATGCGAGGTTCAGTAAAATAAGTGGACACTTCGCAAATCAGTCCTTACTCCAAATGCACGCAGCAGCGGACGGTCAACATGGGCACACCACACGCTTACGATCCGCAGAACTGCTTGACACAACTCTTATCGACTTACCCCCGAAAAGTAAGCCGCGTCCTTATTCAAAGGACGCGGCTTGTGTAATTTGAAAACAGGTTAATTGATGGTGTATGTTCCCGATTTCACCGCGCTATTAGCGTAGTTATAAGCTGCGGCGATCGCCTTCAATGTTTCCGTTGTGGAAACGGTTATTGAACCTGTGTACTGCTGCGTCGTACCCGTAATTGGATACGTCGGTGTGCTTCCGTCGGTGGTGTAGTACATGATTGCACCGGTGGTTGTATCGCTGATCGTGACAGTCTGGGCCCCGGTATACGTTGCTGCCACTGGGCTGAAGCTTGGCGTGGCAGCTGCCGGCAGGTGGATGGTATAAGCCCCTGTCGTGGTTGCACTGTTGGTGAAACCAGTGAGCACTCCAATCGCCTCCAATGTTTGCGAAGCGGAAACGGTGATCGGAGTGGAAGTGGAATAGACTGCCGAAGCTGTCGTCGGTGTGGTTCCGTTGGTGGTGTAGTAGATCGTTGCGCCCGGGGTTGCATCACTGATGGTGACGGTTTGGATGCTTGTGTAGGTGCCGGCACCCGGAGTGAATGTGGGCGTGGCTACCTTAAGGGTATATGTAGCTGTTGCGTAAGTGCTTGAGGTATATCCGGGCCCCCCGGCAATGGCCTTCACTGTTTCCGTTACGGGAACGTTTATTGGACCGGTGTACTGCTGCGTTGTGCCCGTAATCGGATAGGTTGGAATGGTCCCGTCGGTGGTGTAGTAGATCGTTGCACCGGAGGTTGTATCGCTGATGGCGACCGTCTGGACTACGTTATACGGTCCGGCTCCGGGACTGAAGGTTGGCGCGGCTGCCGTTGACATGGTGTATTTCGCCGATCCAACACCGCTCGTGGTATAGCCGGTTTCAGCTGCGATTGCCGCGACTGTTTCAGTCGCACTGACGGTGATCGGAGCTGAAGTGGAATAGACTGCCGAAGCGGTTGTCGGCGTTGTGCCGTCGGTGGTGTAGTAGATTGTTGTGCCTGGGGTTGAATCACTGATGGTGACTGTCTGGACTCCGCTGTAGGTTCCGGTCGCGAGGCTGAAGGTCGGCGTGCTGGCCTTGAGCGTGTAGAGCGCCGATCCAGTCGAACTGGTGGAGTAGCCGTTAGCCACAACAATGGCCTTCACTGTTTCCGTTACGGAAACGTTTATTGGACCGGTGTACTGCTGCGTTGTGCCCGTAATTGGATAGGTTGGAGTGGTCCCGTCGGTGGTGTAGTAGATCGTTGCATCGGAGGTTGTGTCATTGATGGTGACAGGTTGGGGCCCAAAGTAGGTTGCGGTTCCGGGGCTGAAGGTCGGAGCGTTGGCCTTCAGCGTGTAGAGCGCCGATCCAGCGCCGTTGGAGTAGCCGTAAGCCACAACAATGGCCTTCACTGTTTCCGTTACGGAAACGTTTATTGAACCGGTGTACTGCTGCGTTGTGCCCGTAATTGGATAGGTTGGAGTGGTCCCGTCGGTGGTGTAGTAGATCGTTGCACCGGGGGTTGTATCGCTAATGGTGACCGATTGGGGCCCATAGTAGGTTGCGGTTTCGGGGCTGAAGGTCGGCTTGTCTGCCGCCGCCATGATGTACTTCGATATTCCGGTCGCGCTTTGCTCGTAGCCGGAGGCAATGGCGATGGCCTCCACCACCTCATTCGTGGCAACAACAATCGGATTAGTATAGATCGTTGAGTACATCGACGGAGGCGTCCCGGTGCTACCTGGGGTTATCGTGTAGTAGATGGATGCACCTGGAACTGAATCACTGATGCTTACTGTCTGAGCACCAGAGTAGGTTGAGGCTCCCGGGCTGAAGGTCGGCGTGGGCGCCGCACCAAAGTTATAGGTAGCTTTTGTGTTCGCGCTATTGGCGTAACCGGGAGCGACTGCGATGGCCTGCACTATCTCGGGAACCATCGAAGTTGCCACACCGGGAGGTGTATAGCCGGGCATCGTCTGAACGACGAACGGACCGGTGTATTGCTGAGTTGAACCGGCAATCGGATAAACAGGCAGTGAGCCGTCGGTGGTGTAGTAAATGGTTGCACCGGGGGTTGTATCGCTGATGGTGACCAATTGGGGCCCATAGTAGGTGGTGGGTACTGGGCTGAAGACCGGCGCAGCAGCAGCGGTTCCGGGAGTGTACACGGCCGAGCCCATGGCGCTGGTTTGAGTAACGCCGTTCACTGTGGTTACCACGATGGCATTCAGCGTCATCGGAGGAGTGACCATGACAAACCCGGTCCCGTCCAGCTTATTGAGTAACACCGACGAGTTGGTCGTCGGCGTGGAACCGTCTGTGGTGTAGTAGATCGTTCCCGTCTGGAAGCTGGCATTGGTGGTGTTCGTGCAGTTGGAGAGACAATTACTGGTCTCACTGATGCCCGACGGAAGAATCGCAACATTGACTGTTGACGCGGAAGTTAGGCCGCCTGACGGAATGAAGACCGGAGCAGTCATCGGCACACTGGGCATGGTGATCCAAATCGCCTGAGAGGCCCGGCCGTTGGCGTTAGTGGAGTAAAGCGTATACTCCTGGGTGGCCGTGGGAGTGATCGTGATGCTCCCGGTGCCATTGCTGAGCCGGATCGGACCAATGTTATCAATGTAATCGTAGGAGTCGCCGCTTATAGTGTAATTAAAGGTGATGGAATCTCCCGGCTGCACATTGTCCAGCGCGTTCCCGTTCGAGTCTGTCGCGGTAAAGCTGCTGATCGTGGGCGGATTTCCGGGATAATCGGTAAATGCCGTTACTGGATCCATGCCGGGATATTCGGGTGTCATTTGCACGACCTCGAAGTCGCCCAATGTGATGCTGCCCAAAGCACCTAGTGGACCCATGTTCCAGCGCTGATCGTTGTCACCAGTGATCATGAAGTCGCCGCCGTTGTCCGCCAGGATCATTCCGTACTGCTGTAGAGCGGTATAAATGGCCATATTGATGGGGCCGTCGCCGGGAGGCGGGGTACCGGCCTTCAGGCGCAGTCGCGTGCCAAAGGGCATCAGATATGGGGTTGTGTTCTTACTCCCGCCATGAGTGGCGGGCAAGACAAAATAGCCGCCATTAGCATCTCCCCCGACATGCGTCTTCCCATCCATCGTAAAGCGGAGAGCGTGGTTGATGACTCCGGAATTGGCCTCTTCGTAACGCACCAGGCCGGCGAATATCGACAAGCCGGCAGTATCGGAGGAGGTCCAGCCCCAGGGGCGCCGCTGATCTGCGGATGTCATATCCCAGATTGTCTCGAATTGCGCCTCGGACATTCCACCGCATGTATTCGTGGACCAGGTCTCATAGAGCCAGCAGGTAGCGCGATCAAGCACGAGCGCGTGCGAATCGCCATTAGATGATTCCGGCCAAGTGTTGCTGCAAGCAGGTTGAAGGGCTTCGACGGGGACATTTTCAGGATAGGGAGCAACAACTGTGTCCACGTAGTCCCCGTACCAAGCCATGTTGTAAAGAAAGATTGGTTGCGGCTTAGTGATTGTGGAATCTACGACGATGTAAGGTATGCCACTGTTGCCATTCCCAAAATTCGCGTGCAAAGGGATCGTCGCAGGATATGCACCTATGATTGAAGCCGAATTGGGATCGACTGGAGCGTTTGCGATGTTCGTGTTCCAAGGGTTATCGGCCGTAAACGGAAGGAATCCGTTCAGAGAACCGCCACCGGGGCCGGAGGTGGGAGTGCCAAGCGACATGTTGGCACATCCGGCGAATGTTCCATATTGTGGATTCTGCTGCGCTGACGCGGAGTTCGCTCCGTAACAGAGAATCAAAATGGTGATCAGCGATAGCGCCGTCAATGAGAAGCAGGCGCCGGCGGGACTTTTGCGCAGCGTGGAATTCATAAAAATCACCTCACAATGCCTTGTGGTTTAGATGGCCACACGTTAGTAGCCCCAAATCTTGGACTACTGTTCTGGGTTCCCTTCCAAACCCGATTCGATTATTGAGAATCGTTAAGATCGGCATCTGCGACATGAAAGCGGCTCTTGGGAGGCTGGTCAAGTATCAACCTGTATGATACGCGGTGTTACTTTGTAGAATCTGTTAGATACAGAACTGAGAGGCTACACTTTCTTACTCTGGCCGGTAAGTTGTGTGAGCGCGGAAAGACGGGCAGCAAAACCATCTGTTCTTCTTTCGCCCACGAACATCTGCGAATAATCGAGGAAGTGAAGGAGCCGACAAAATCGCTGAGGACCGGACAAGGAGGATGAAAGAAGACCACTTCGCTGAAGGGCCTTCCCGGCAGCGGAACTGGCAAAGAGTAGAAACCCTCTTGGGAACGCCAGGCTGTTTTGCCTGGCCAGAATCGATGTAATTTATTACAAACGGGAAAACCCCCGTTTCTGCCGGGGCGACAGTCGATGTTTGACAGTTCCGGGCGTCCATCCAAGAAACTCCAGTCGTGAGCCGGCAAAGCACACGGAAGGAGTTTCAGGATGGACGAGTATGACAGCTTAAGCCACTCGAAATGGGAGTGCAAGTACCACGTAGTCTTTATCCCCAAGTACCGGCGCAAGAAGTTGTACAAGGAACTGCGCCAGCATTTGGGCGAAGTGTTCAGGCGTCTGGCCGAGCAGAAAGTCGCGCTATTCGAGGCGTTCTACAACTACTGAGTCGTGCCGAAGCACACCATTGGAACGCAACTGCTTACCGTTCGCATGGCCTTGGATACCAAGACAAACCAGATATTGACGATCACGGCCGAGTATGGCCCGGTCCCTGTTGCCCCGGTCGCTCCGGCCAAGGTGGCGAGCGTGACAACGTCTACTGGCGGTCCGCCTCCTGCCACTCCACCATCGGGCATTCCGACCTGGATGCTCGGTCCTCGCCCTCCGATGATCCCAGGTTCTTTCCAGATACTTGTGATCGGTAAGTAGGCGACTGAAGCTTCGCAGCGTAAGCCAAAGTGGAAATCGTCCCAGCTTCAACCGTAACGGTGGTGACCTCTCCTGCCGCAAGATGATTCTCACTGCGGCAGGAGTAAGATCTGCGAAGAAATCGGTGATTTAGCGTATTGAAACGGAATTTGAGAAGATGGGCCGAGCCGTCGATGAAGTGACTTCCGCGAACGCACCGCTCTCCTCATCTTGTCCGCCGGTTATTTTGACCTGGATAGAAACATCTTGAGATGAGCCCGCAGCGAGGTGCCCGATGGTAACGACCACTTCATTTCCTTGAACAGTAGCGCTGTCGCTCGCGGTGCCAGCGAACCTTAGTCCTTTGAGCAAATGCAATCGAACCTGAGTCCCATTCAGATCGATTTGTGAATCGTTGTTGAGTTGGACGGTATAGGTGATTTCACCGCCCCCTGACGTATTGCTGGAAGCCGTCAGTTTGACGGAGATCTTGGAGCGGACCTCGGGCTTGGTGACGGTCCATTTGTCGAGCAGATCCGGTGTCCCAGTTGCAGGCGGCGAGACAACCAGTCCGGTGGCAGGATCGACCATCGTAACGGGAATGGGATCATTCAGTGGGTGGCCGAGCTGGCCGGTAATCTGTTTAAGGCCGGTTTAAAACAAGCGGTGGTCAATTAGCTGCAGAGTTGCGCAGCGTACTCTGAGTAACCTTGGTATCGGATCCGCTGGTTTATTGTCGATCAAATTCATTTTGGTCACTCACAGCCTTCGATCCGAGCCTCCAATTCATCCAATGACCGCAGATATCGCAGATGCGGGTCACTGTTGACCTCAGCCTTTATTGGCAGAAAAGCCTGACCTCCAGCGAGAATGTCGAGCCCCGGAAAGCGAGCATGCGTCTTCTTTACTGTCTCTTTGAATCGGCCGATATTGCTGCTCAGGCTCACGGAAAGACAAAGCACATCCGGTTGTTTCTCTCCGAGCAACTCTAGTAGACCTTCGACCGGCGTGTTTGCTCCCAGGAAGTATGAATTCCAACCGTGTAATTTGAGAGTGTCGGAAACCATGTAGGCCCCGATCTGGTGAAACTCGCCACCCACACAAGTTACGACCGCCTTCTTGCCGTTTCTAGGTGAATCGACCAGCACAGGATGGACGAGCGTCATCATGCTCAGGGTGATCGTAGTAGCGAGATGTTCAACGGCCACTGAGACTTCGTTCTTCATCCAGAGTTCTCCCGTGCGGTACATAGCTCTCTGGAAAAGATTGACGTAAAGGTCCTTGAATGAGATTCCTTCGGCGAGGAGTCGCCGGACGATAACGCCGCAGCCTCTGAGGTCGCCTTGCAGCAGACGGTCTAAATATGCTGCGTAGCTCTGTTCTACCTGGATATAATCGCCCAACCGGCGGTCAGTGACCATCGTATGATTTCTGAGCCAATCTGAGATCACCAGCATCAATTCGATCGTGATGGCAGTCTCGCCACGCTCGAAGCGTGCCTCCACCTCCGCGATCCTGCGCCGTGTCTGATCATGCTGCTGGACATGCGCCAGCATTTCCGGGTAGCGCATGGCAGCCATGATCTTCTCTTCATTGGCAAAATGATTCCTGGTGAATTTCATCAATTCCGCAAAAAAAGTTCCCAGGATCTTCGGCCCTTGCCCGGCCAGCATCGCCTGATGGAGGCGATTGACGAGGCCGAACTGATACTGGTGGTCTTGGTCGATCTCTGGTACGTGCACGGTATACTCTGGAGTCCACTCCAAGATTTTTGTCGGCTCAACGGACATATTCAGACGGTCCTTTCATTGATGCAACAATCTCTGAAATCCAGTACGGCATTACGCGGAGGCTGGGAGGGCGAAAGCTCCCGCACTAAAAGAACTCCACATTATCCCCAAGTTCATCGGCATCCGCAGATGGAGGTTTCTGGCACTCAACCGGCGCGACTAAATGCGTTGTCCCAGTTGCTGCCCTGGTGACACCTTTGTGCACGTCCACTTCTGCTTGCATAGTGTAGAGACTCATGAAATCGGCTAACCCAGGCTCCAACTCATCGCTTTCATTGCTCGGCAGGCCGCGCTGAGCCTTTTCTCCGATTTCCTTCATCGATCCACGCGCGCGTGTAACAGCCTCCTCGAAGAGAGCGCCGACGGAGAATTCTTTACGGGTGGAGACAAGGTCTCCGGCAAGCCGGTCACCGCGAGCGACGATCTGAGAGGTCAGGGAGAAACTGCGCTCGGTGGCCGAGTGAAGGTCCGTGACCGCCAGGCGCAGCTCGTCCATGCGTCCTTCCCCATCTCCTCGCACGCCGGCGGGATCTTGCCCGTCTTCCCCGCACGAGCGTGTGGCCGCATCTCTCATGGAACCGAGCGAGGCGGCAAGCGATTCGGAGCGCTCTCTACATTCCAACGCCAATTGCTGCACCGAGCCGGCGAGGACGTCGACGGCACTTCCGTCCGCACCCAAATGGAACGCGCTGATCCGGGCATTCAATGCCAACATGCGCATTTTGGTTGCAATTTGTTGGATCTCTTGAATGGGACCGTTCATTCGCCCGATGGTTTCGGCCAATCCCTTTCGAGTGGACCGCGTTGCGGACTCAGCATTCGCAGTGTCGCCGAGGCTGGTCAGAATCGCGCCGCAGTCCTGCTCCATCGGCAGAAAGAATGAGCCCTTGCCATCCTCGCGAAGGCCGGACAATGCCCGGCTCTCGTCGGCCATCTCCAATACATGCTTGGCAATGCCCTCCAGATTGCGCTCAACTGACTCGACCGACGCCCTGAATTTCTTGTCGGCATCGGCGAGTTGCGCAGATTGCAGCGCCAGAACCGCCGAGGCGCCCCGCGGGTGGCGGGAAGGATCGCCGGCCTCTTTCCCAGATTCGGAACTGAGACGTCGCAGCACTTCGATCACATGTTCAACCTGCTGCCGCGTGATGTCGTGGAACTGGATAGAGACGATCAGCTTCTTGAATGCGTCCGATATAGCGCCATATTCGGCCCCCAGTCGATCCGACGATTCGCGCGCCTTGTCTTGCATATGGCGGAACGACGACAGGCTTGCCAGGGTCTCAGAGATCAAAGCCGGCAAGTGTTTCGTCTGGCCTGCTTCGATGACTGAAATCTCTCGCATGGCGGCCTCGATCGGTGGAATCAGCGAGTCGGCGATGATGAGAGCGCCCGAGACTTTGGAGTCAACCTGCCCCGCCAGCAAGCTGACATCGTCAGCCAGATCGCTGAAGTCGACTCCAGTACCGCCAAGCCTCGCAGTCTCAATTCGCGTCAGCAGTCCGAGCGTACGAAAAGTCGAGACGGTTTCCTGGAATCGGAACAGCGTACGCTTGAGCAGGCCCACCTCCTGGCGCATGCCCGCCAGGCCTCCGTCACGGTCTCCTTGAGCCGCTTTCATCCCCTTGGAGTGATCGAGAGCGTGTGTGAGCGCCTGAGATGCTTCCTGTCCATGCTCCGCGTTCGCCAAGGTGGTGAGTTCAGACGAAATCACGCTTACCGTCTGCATGAACTCCGCCAGTTTGCCACCGATGCTCAAGAAACCCTGTTCGGTGTCGTGATTCAGCAAGTCGAGGTCCGCGATCACCTGTCCGAGCGATTTGGCTGAGGCAGGGGAAGGCTCTGCCCTCAGCGGCATCGCCACATCGCGGACTCTCAGCTTGTCGGTTAGCTGCATGCGACTCCACGCAGACTGTGACATTCAAGCGCATTCAGGACAAGCACCACTCGCCCATCTCCCATGATGGCGGCGCCCTGGAACTCCTTGCATTGTTCCAGTCCACCCGTCAGAGGCTTAACCAAGACCTCTACTTCGGTAAGGAACTTATCTACCACAAGGCCGTACCTGATTGTTCCCGCTTCAACAATTGCCACGGAAAGTTCCGGCATTCTTGCGGGAACCAGTCCCAACATCTCGGCAAGGCTAAATATGGAGTAGATAGTTCCTCGTACCTGCGCGAGCGTGTGCCCGTGGTATGTGTGCGCGTCTTCGGGCGGCAACTTGGTCATGTCGCGAATGTTGCTGAGTGGCAGGATATACTCCTGGCCGCCTGCTTCCAGCAGGATGCCTTTGGAGATCATGAGGCTGGTAGGCAGTTTGATCAGGAGGGAGGTTCCCTGGCCAAGCTTCGATCGAATCTCGATGGTGCCTTGCAGGTTGCGAACATTGCTATGAACGACGTCCATTCCAACTCCGCGGCCGGAAACGTCGGTGACCTTTTTTGCGGTCGTCAACCCTGGCAGGAACACGAGCTGAAACGCAGCCTCCTCGGTCATGGCCGCCGCAGCTTCCGGAGTCAACAGACCCTTTTCGACGGCCTTCTTCTTGAGAGCATCGGCATCGAGCCCCCGCCCGTCATCCTTCACTTCAATCGAAACGCTGCCTGCCTCGTGAATTGCCCGCAGGATCAGTTGTCCGGTGGGGTTCTTTCCGTGAGCCCGGCGCTCCTCGGGCGGCTCAAATCCATGATCGACGGAATTTCGGATGAGATGAACCAGTGGATCGCCGATCTGTTCGAGGATCGTCTTGTCCAGTTCGATTCCCTCTCCCTCTATGACCAGCTGAACTTCCTTCCCGAGAGACCGCGCGAGGTCGCGCACAAGGCGCGGGAATCTCTGGAAAACAGTCTTCACCGGCAGCATGCGAATCGACATGACGCTGGTCTGAAGTTCGTCGGCAATGCGGGTGATGCTCGAACCGACATCTTTCAGATCCTTCACAACGGATGCGACATCTGCGCCATCATTGAGCTTTCGAGTGAGCAGCGGAATTGCCCCGCGGGCAACCAGTAGCTCGCCAACCACCCTCATCAGGCGATCCAGCTTGACCTGATCGATTCGAATCGTCGCAGGGGCGGCAGGAGCGCCCGGCCGGTCAGCCGGAGTCTTTGCCAAGGGTTGCGCGCCGCTTGCAGGTTCTGAAGGATGAATGGCATCGGCGTTCGGCGTCGCCCGGTCCAGAACGGCACGAACCGCCTGAAAAGCGTTGCTCAATGCAGAGCGCTCTTCTGTGCTCAATGCTTCGCCCGTTATCGTTGCCGCATCCAGAATCTTGATCTGTAGCGCCAGTGGCTCTTCGAGTTCAGGGCATTTCTGGTACTGTGCAGCTGCCGACAACGTTCTAAGGCCACGCAGGTAGGTTGCAATGACGGGGCTTGTGGGGTCGAGGCCGTCTTCCATCCTTCGCAAGCAGTCCGCAATCATCTCGACGCACTGCGACGCCGTGTTGAGAAACGCTGTCTCTCGCACGCCGGTAATCGGGCCAGTGGGCGCGGTGTCGATCTTGACTCCCAATCGCTCGAGCAGTTCCGGCGAGACTGGGGCGGCTGCGCCGTTGGGTGAAAGGCTTGTAAGCAGAGTGCGGATAGCGTCGCATGTGTCCAGCGCGGTGTGGATCGCCTCTGCTGACACAGGTCCGACGGCAACTCCTCGGAACGAATCGAGAATGGATTCCAGCGAGTGGGCAACTCGGAGCAATACGTACAAGGGATGCGCGGTTGTGAGAGCGGTGCCTTTGACGTAATCCAGCAGGAGACCCGTATTGCCCTTTATGCTGTGGACCCCGCGGAACAGTGAGTCGAGAGTCTCCCTCGATGCCGGATCTTTTTCCAGCGCGAGCGCGTCCCGTTCAATTCCATCGAGATTTTCTTCGCACTCCACCACAAAAAGTTCGAGCATATCCGGCGGAATGGAACCAAGCAGAGCCACCGACTCAACTTGATCTTCAAGTAGTTGGATACGCACATCGCATTCATCTTCAACGAAGACGAATATGTCTTTGATAGCCGTCTGATCGTGTTCTGTAACGAGCAGAATTTCCCACCACAGATAGCAGTGCTCAGCCTCCAGCGAAGGCAACAGTGGCACTTCGTCAACATGAGCTGTGATATGTGCCTGCCCCAGCGCGCGCAAATCATCAAGTAGCGTAACCGGGTCGGCGCCGGAATAGAACATCTCTCGCTTCGGCTTGAAGGTGATCTGAAATGCCGCACGAACCTCGGCTCGCGGCTTTGCTTGCACGATTCGCTGAGTGTTCGGATTCTCGGCCGCTGGCAGCAATCGGGCGAACGCGCCGGTCACTTCCACTTCTCCGGGGACGGCTTTACCGTCCACCTTCTCTTCGAGAATCAGGCGGATAACATCGCATGCCTTGAGCCCACAGTCGATCAAGTCCGGAGTAACGGCCAGTTGTCCTTCACGCGCAAGATCAAAGGCCTCTTCCATCTTGTGGGCGAACCTGGCGAGGTGCAGGTTACCTGCGGTTGCGCCCGAACCTTTGATTGTATGGATAGCACGGAAGACCCGATTTACCAAGGACGAATCGCACGGCTCCTCTTCCAGAAGCAGCAGGGCGCAGTCGAGCTCGATAAGCAGATCCAGAGCTTCAGCCCTGAATGCTTCGCGCATTTGCTCCATAACATCGATTGGCACCATCATCCGCCCCATTTCGTGCACAACATTAGCGCATTACCTTTTTCACTACCGCCAGAAGCTGATCCGGATCGAAGGGCTTGATGATCCAGGCCGTCGCGCCCGCCGCCTTGCCTTCCAATTTCTTCTCTGCACTCGATTCCGTAGTTAACAAAACAATCGGAATGAACTTGTATTGAGGCATCGCTCGAAGCTGACGGGTGAATTCCAGGCCACCCATATTTGGCATATTGACGTCGACCAGAAAGAGGTGCACTTCCTGACCGCTTAGTTTGGACAAGGCATTGACCCCATCCACTGCTTCGATGACCTCATAGTCTGCGCCCCGCAACACGACGCAAACCATCTGGCGGAGGCTGGGCGAATCGTCTACTGTCATGATGTTCTTCACGAGTCCTCCCGGACACTGAGCAACTCGCGCCGCAGGCCGCATCGATCTACGGCCGTGATGAAGAACTCCGAAGGGTTGTCGAGCGAGACCCCGGAGACCGTCTTGCGCAGCGAATAGAGTAGTTGAAGAATACAAGTGTCAATATCTTCCAGATCAGTCGTATTTATCGAGACAGGCGTTCCATCTTCAAGCGTTTCTCCTAGTTTGGCAGCAAGATCGTGAGCGTGCTGGACGGTAACTGAGCCCTCGAGACTCAGAAGGTATCTGCCTTGTTCGTTAACAATGGAAAATGGCATCGCTCTCCTCTTGTTCATTCCGCCTCAGCTGGCGACCAGAACCATGCGAATGTTTTCGACCATCATTTCGGGCGAGCTGGGTTTGACAATGTAAAGATTAGCCCCTGCTGCAAACCCCTTCATCTTGTCCTTCGCTTCGCTCTCCGTGGACACGATGATGATGGGAAGCGCACAGTACTTCTTATCGGCACGAATCCGCCGGATGAACTCGTATCCATCCATATTGCTCATATTTATATCGCTGAGAACCAGGTCGCATGGGTTTGAGTACAACTTCTCCAGCCCGTCGCTCCCATCCACAGCCGTAATCACCTGGAAGTCGGCCTCTTCCAATATGTAGGAGTGATAGCTCCTGACAAATTCCGAGTCATCCACGATCAGAATTGTTTTCTTCGTATTCACGGAGCTACTCCTTCACATACACCAAATGGTTTTCAAATCGTTTCAGCTTGAACGCGGTCGTCACACGCCCTATCGATTCAGAGTGTCCCAGGAAGATGTAGCCTCCTGGGTTGAGGGCATTGTAAAAGTGGTCTACAACCGACTTTCGCGAAAGATCGTCGAAGTAGATGAGAACGTTGCGGCAGAAGATGAAGTCGAAGCCACGCATGGCCCGTAGTGCCATGCGGTCGTTCAGGTTAAGGTGACGAGGCTCAACCAGAGCGGCAGTCCTCCGCCGAACGACATACCCCTCACCTTCTGCAATCAGGTACTTGTCCTTATACTCCTGCGGAACGTCGTTGATCGACCTTTGTTCGTATCGTGCCGCTACCACTTTCCTCAACATGTTCTCGTCGATGTCCGTCGCTACGATCTTGCAGTCCCATGACTGTGACTGAGGAAAAACCTCTTGCACGATCATCGCCAGCGTGTATGCCTCTTCACCCGAGGAACAACCGGCGCACCAGATTCGCAGTGACTTCTCTCCGCGGTCCTGCTTGGCTGACAGCACTTCCGGCAGGCAGTGATTGGCAAAGCCCTGCAACTGGTCATACTCTCGAAACATATAGGTTTCATTGGTTGTGATCAGGTTCGCTAACGCCTGCATCTCCAGGCCGTTTGTGTCGGCGTAGCTCACCAGGAAGATGTAGTCGTTGGGGTCGTCCATCCCCAGGGCCGCCATGCGCTTGGCAACTCGAGTCTTCAAAAAGTAATTCTTCTTGTCGTCGAAATATAGCCCCAATTTTCGATAGATCTGCTGGCCCAATTTTTCAAGGTGTTCGGCAGAGATGGTTTTGTAAGGCTCTTGGGTTAGCAACTGAGTGCCTCCAGGACTTCTGCATCGGTCTCCTTCGGTACACGCGCCGCGAGTACTTGCTCTAGCCCCGGCCGTTCGCTGATTCGAATTGCCTCTGCCGCCGCAAGTCGCACGAGGCGCTCCGTGCTGGACAACCAGGAGACAAGATGAGCGTACACGTCGTTGCTGGCGCTCAAAAGACCCAAAAGGCGTACCGCCTGATAACGGCACAACGGCGGATCTCCACTATCAACCAGCGTTTCCAGTTCCGACAGCAATATCTCGCTGGCCTCAAGCGTTGGGCAGCGTTGATGAATGTCCATGAGTGCACCGAGAATCGCTGGGCGAAGGTTTGGCCCGCGCACATACAACTGGCTCGCAACTTCTGCAAACTCCCTGGCTGATCCCAGCGCGGCAATCACTTTCAAGCACGATGCAAACTGAAAGTCCGGCAACTTTTCAAACTCCGGAAACAATCGACGAATCGATGCCAGCGAGGATGCGTGGCCAATGCCAACCAGGGCCTCAAGACAGGCAGAGATCAGCATCGGATGCGCGCCAGGTTGAAGGAGATCTTCGATCCGGCTTCGAAACTCCTCTGCCCGTATCTTGCCCAGATTCTCCACGGCTGTAATCACCACATTCGGGTCTGGGTCGGAAAGTGCGGCGGCATAGATTTCACCAGCGCCGCTGGCTGGGTTACCGCTTAGAATGTCGAGGACGAGTTTCCTTATGTTCTTATCATCATCGCGCATGGCAGTGTTCAGAAAGGGGATCGATCGCGCGCCCTTGTTGCGCAGCACATCCACAGCCTGGTTGCGGATCTGAGGATCCTCGCTTCCCAGCAATCTGATGGAGCCTTCGATAGCCGCGTCCGCGTCGATGCGAATCAACGCCTGGAATATGACATCGCGAACCGCACGCGAGGTTTCCTTGGCTAACGCTTCCAAAAGGACCGGCACGCCGTCAGGGTCATTCAGATACCCAATATCTTCCGCCGCATAGGTGCGCTCTGCCTGGTCGGAACCATTCAACTGCTCCGTATACTCTTTGAGAGTGCTCATTGATTTGCGCTCCGAACTGTCTTCAGGATTTCTGCCGCGACCTGGTGACTGGGAGCAACTACGCACGCTCCGCCTCTTTCGATAGCTTCACGTGGCATTCCGTACACCACTGCGGTCTGCTCGCTTTCGGCAATTGTGTGTCCGCCCGCATTCTTGATCGCGACCATCTGGTCGGCGCCGTCGTCTCCGATGCCGGTCATCAGGACGCCGACGGTGTCAGCTCCGTAGACCTTTAGAACCGACTCCATCATGACGCCCACTGAGGGCACGAACAGCGTCGCCGGTGTCGTCGGAGTGCGAATCACAATCTCTCCCGTCATCTTGCGATGCAAGCAAAGATGCATTCCGCCTGGCGCCACGTAGCAGACGCTCGGTTCTACGGACATGCCCGAGCGCGCTTCTACAACCTTGATTGCGCAACTGTCGCCAAGACGCTTGGCAAAGGATGCGATAAACGAAGGCGGCATATGCTGCACCAGAAAGATGCTGGCGGGCAGGTCGGCGGGAATCTGCGGCAGCACCTCTTGCAGCGTCGCTGGACCCCCAGTGGAGATTCCGATGGCTATCGCCCGCTTCCGGGTGATGCTTCCGAACGTTGCGCGCGCCGGCGCCTGGTTTGGCTGCCGGCGTTCACGGGTGCGCTGCGTGTGGTCAACGATGCCTCGGCACGCAGCAGCTTTAAGCTTCGAGATCAGTTCCTCCGCCACGGCTCCCAGGTTCGATGAGACCGTGCCATCCGGCTTGGCAACAAAATCGAAAGCCCCCAACTCAAGACACTCGAAGGTAGTCGTGGTCCCCTCCTGGGTAAGTGAGGAAACCATGACCACCGGACATATCTTCTCTTGCAGGATGATCTGCAAGGCTGTGATCCCGTCCAGCTTCGGCATGTTGATGTCCATCGAGATGACATCGGGTCGCAGTTCGCGAGCCTTCAAGACGGCGTCTTCGCCATCCCGTGCTAGTCCCACCAAATCAAAGTCGGCCGACGCCGCGATGATTCGTTTGAGGGTCTGTCGCATTAGGGCGGAGTCGTCCGCCACAAGTACACGTATTTTTTTCATTGATTTTCGATGGTACTGGGACCGGGCGAGCCGGCCCCGTTTCAAGCAGCGTGCCCAATTTCGGAAAGATGCACCTTCTCCTGCCCGGAAAGAATCATCTCCACGTCCAGCAATACGATCATTCGCTTGCCTGCATCCACCTTGCCGATCCCGGAGATGAACTGCTGATCTATCCCGGAGCCAATTGCCTTTGGCGGCGGAGCGATGTCCTTCCTTGCGAGGTTCAATACCTCACGCACAGAGTCCACTACCAGACCAGTCTTGACGCCGCCAAAGTCAACGATGATGATGCGAGTGCGATCGTCGGACGGTTTGGCCTCCAGTTCGAAACGCTTCCGAGTATTCAGCACTGGAATTGCCTCTCCGCGCAGATTCGTGATTCCCTCGATAAACTGTGCGGCGTTCGGCACTTTAGTGATCTTGCCGAGGCGGTCGATCTCCTGGATTTGCGAAATCGGGACACCAAACTCCTCTGCGCCAAGCATGAATGTGACAAGTTGAACTTCGCTCAGTTCTTGCACATCTGCGCCGGTTTTGCGAATCTTTGCGATCTTCTTTTGTTCGGCGCCACGGTGAGAAGTGTTTTGGACATCCCGCAGCTTTTGGTCCTTCATCAAGCTGGAAACGTCCAGCACCATGATCAAACGCGAGCCGTCCTCCAGTTTGGCAACCCCGGAGAGCTCCATCCCGCCACTCGATGTAAGCAGCGGCGGCGGTTCGATCAGGCTTTTCGGTACGTTCAATACCTCGTGAACATGATCCACAACCAATCCCAGGACAAACCCTCCTGAGTCCACAACGATGATGCGCTGGTCCTCATGGATGTTCTGAGCAATCTGTTTCTCAAACTCGCGCAAGGCGGCCACTGTTGCCCGTCCCGCGGAAAGAACTTCTTCACCACAGGCGCGTGCGGCTTCGCCGTCTCGGGATTCTTCATACTTCGCGCGGTCTTGAAGCTGCTTGATGACTTTTTCGTTCAGAGTTCGCGCCTTTGCCAGGCCTTCCATTAGTAATTGACTGGAGAAATTTGTTTCGGCAATCCACTTTCTCAGTTGCTCCGTAACCGGACGATCCACCTTCGCGTGCGAGTTTTCGGCGAAGACCTTGCCGGTCTGGTCGATCCAGCGCTCGTATTCTTCGCGCAGCGGGCCGCAACTGCCGACGAACTCTTCTGCCAGCGATCGTTGCTGGAGAAGTCGCCGCAGGTCAATCACTGGGAGAATCTGCCCCCGAACGGTGAGGACTCCCAGCACATAGTCGGGAACGTCGGGAACCTGGTTGGGAGTCTGCACGCGCAGAATCTCGCGGACGTGCTCCATTGAAAAGGCAAATTCCTCTTTCGCGATGCGAAAGGTGACCATCTTTTGGACTTCCGCATCAACGCTCTCAGACTCATTTGATTTCTCCTTGGTTGTAGCTGCGCCCGGGCCTGAAGCCGAGCCATTTGAGGAGGCCGTCTTGCGAGCAATGCCGATGTCACATACGTGGGCCGCATTCAGAGCCATGACAATACGCTGTCCGTTGTCGAGTTTTACAACACCATCGAGATAGTCTGAGCTGGTTCCCCGGATTGCCGCGGGAGGAAGTTCCATTTCGCTTCGCAATACGCGTGCCACTTGTTTTACGCGATCCACACGCAAGCCGGTCTTGACGCCATCGATATCGACTACCAGAACGCGCGTGCGGTCGGTTTCTTCCGCTCGCTCCATGCCAAAGCGCGTGCGCATGTCGATAACTGGCAGGACGACGCCACGCAGATTGGCGATGCCATCAACGTAAGCTGGTGTGCGGGGGACTTTCGCCATCTTGGGAAGGCGAATGATTTCTTGTACCGACATGATGTCGAAGCCAAACTCCTCTTCCTTCAGGAGAAACGTGACGAGTTGGCTTTCCTCTTTCAGATCGGAGCTAACCTGTATAGTGTCTGACTGCATTCCGAATCTCCTTCGACTTTCGCTCAGGGATAGGTTGATTTTCCTGATGCTGTTGTGTGGTGAGGGCTTTCAATATGTGGCCGTTCTTTGAAAGAACAGCCACATATGGTGGTGTTGCGCTCTCTATGCTTTCAGGAAAAGACTCTACCCGTTCTGCAGTTCATCCGCTTGTGATGCGATATCCTCGATGGCTTGAGCGATCTCCTGGGCTGCCTTTAACGCCTGTTCGGAGGCAGTTGCTGCTTCAGTCGACGCACGAGAGGTTTCCTCGGCGGCTGTGGCGATCTGCTGGCTGGCTTTACCTGCCTGTTCAAGTCCAGCCGCAGCCTCACCCGAAGCTCTTGCAATTTCCCGAATGTCCGCAACCACTACTTCGGACTCCTGGGCAATCCGATCGAGATTTGCCGTAGAAGCTTTGGTGCGTTCCAGTTCGGCCCGCCCTTTGCTCGCAGCCAATTCGATGTCCCCGGCAACCTTTGTGATCTGTGTCTGCACATTCTTGACGAGGTCTTTGATGCGGTCTGCGTTTTCGCTGCTCTCATTCGCGAGGGACCGGATGTCTCCAGCCACCACAGAGAAGCCGCGCCCATATTCTCCGGCCCGAGCTGCTTCAACGTTTCCGTTGACGGCGAGCATTTTGGTTTGAACCGTCACCATCACAATGGCATCAACGATCTTGTCGATTTTGCGCGTCCGTTCCTCGAGTTCCAAAACATTCTTGGCGGACTCGCCAGAGGCATCGGCATTTTTTCCAACGTTGACAATCAAGGAATCCACGTTCACCTTGTTGCTTGCCAGGAGTTTCTGTGTGGACAGAGCTTTCTCCACGCTCAGGTCGGAACGGTCTCCCATTCCCTTGGCGGCATTCCGCATGCGTTCACCCAGGACGTTGGAGGCTTCCGCAGCTTTGGCCTGGACGCCGGCCGCCTTGTTGATCTGCTCGATCGCAGTGGATATCTGCTGCGAGGAAGCCTTCAATTCTTCGGCGTTGGTGGATAGTTGTTCGGCGGTCGCAGCCAGTTCCTCGGCCGACTTTTGCGCATTGGTCGAGGTCTTCAACGACTCAGCCGTTTCGGCCAGCGAGCGGGCCGCATCGCTCATCTCCGAGTAGGCTTTTGATTGCTCCTGTGTCGACTTCTGGGCTTGCTCGCAGGCTGAGGTGGTTTCCTCGGCGGCCGCGGCAATCTCCTCAGCGCCCTTCAGATATGTCTGTGCGTCGCTCAGTGCTCCCGCCGCGTTCTTCTGGATTTCAGAGCAATTGACTCGCACTTCTTCGTAATCGACAGCGATCTTGAGCAGATCCTGGGTGATAACCTTGGCCTTTTCCACTTCCTCGCGGCCCTTCTTGCCGGCCGCTTCCGTGTCTCCGGCAACTACCTTCACCTGGTTCTGAATCTCGTTGACGACTTCCTGGATGCCGCGCGCGCTCTTCTCGCTGATCTCAGCTAGATTGCGTACTTCGTCGGCAACCACGGCGAATCCCTTGCCATGTTCTCCGGCTCGAGCGGCTTCAATTGCGGCGTTCAGGGCCAGTAGGTTGGTCTGATCGGCGATGCGCGTTACCGCATGAACGATCTTGCTGATCTCCTCTGACTGACGCTCCAATTCGCCGATCTTCTTCGCGGATTCGAGATTTGCATCAGCCGTATCGCTGACTCCTCTGATGAGGGCCTCAATGTCCAACGTAGTTGACTTTGCAAGCGCAACTACATCGTTCACCCTCCGCAATGATCCTTCCGCACGGGCATTAGCGGTGTCTGACGCCTTCTCAATCTGGTTGATGGCGGCGCGGGATTCTTCCGCTGCGGCCGACGCCTGGTCGGCGCCTGCGGCGATCGTATGCATCGTCTTTTCCATCTCTTCAACCGCGCCGGTAGCTTCGGCAATCGCACTGGCAACCTCATCGGTCGCGGCGGAGAGCTTCTCTGCCACTGCCTGTGCACGGGCCATGGTCCGGGCGCGCGCCTTCTCGTCCGCCATCTTCTTGGCGGTAAGGCGGTTCTGGGCCAGATCGTCGCCGTGACCGTTCAACACCGTCGACGAAGTCACAGACGGCGTTGTGGAGTTCTTTTGCGGTCCGAGACGGTTCATAGCAAGGCGGTTTGGCACGTGGGATGTGCCATTGGTAGGTACGTTTGTTGTGATCATCCCTGTCTCCGATGGTCGGCTTGAGCCGACCGGTTGGTCTAGCTTTCATTCGGTAAGGGAGTAGGACTCTCAGGATTGGTTGGACCATCCCAAAGGTGGCATTCCCACGGAATCATTTTTGTCAACCTGGGTATGCTTTGAAGATGGGGCACAGCAGGCGTGTTTATTCGGAATTCTTATCTTTCGTGCTTAGCGTCTGCACTTCATAGGCCGTTCTGTTAACCCCTCTGGAACGGCACTTGATCGCCGCGAAAACGAAGAAATGATGTGATGGGATCTGAGTAGGATGAGAGATAGATGAGCATTTCTGCTCATCGCACCCCATGCTCATTCAACCA